>Ga0335078_10008131_pt1 | contig 15589 bp, 18 predicted proteins | sample Lox_Sample_32_FD_206711 | JGI IMG/M metagenome (GOLD analysis project Ga0335078, IMG submission 206711) | Soil microbial communities from Loxahatchee National Wildlife Refuge, Florida, United States - Lox_Sample_3.2 | ecosystem: Environmental > Terrestrial > Soil > Wetlands | place: USA... | reverse complement strand
CACCTACTGGGCGATCTTCCTGCCGTACGTGCTGGGCGTGCCGTACTCGGTGTTCCTGATGCGGCAGTACTTCATGACGATCCCGAAGGAGGTGATGGAGGCCGCGCGGCTGGACGGCTGCTCGGAAAGCCGGATCCTGTGGCGGATCGTCGTGCCGATCTCCCGGCCGATCATCATCACCGCCACGCTGCTGGCGTTCGTGTTCGGCTGGAACAACTTCATGTGGCCGCTGATCGTGACGAACTCCAACTCGCTGAACGTCCTCACCGTCGGCATCGCGAACTTCAGTTCCAACTTCGGCGTCCAGTGGAACCTGATCCTGGCCGGATCGCTGGTCGCGCTGATCCCCATGGTGATCCTGTTCGCGATCTTCCAGAAGCACATCGTCAACTCGATCTCGCTCTCCGGGGTGAACAAGTGAGCCCGCCGCGGCCCGGGCGGACCCGGAGACCCGCGCCGCGCCGCGGCGGCCTCACCGCCCGGCTCATGATCATCGGCGCCGTCCTGACCATGCTGTCCGGCTGCGCGGGCTGGGGCTTCAGCGGCTCAGGCGGCGGCAAGACGGTCACCTTGACCTACGCGCTGTGGGACCCGCACGAGCAGGTCGGCTACCAGCAGTCCATCAGCGAGTTCGAGAAGCTGCACCCGGACATCAAGGTGGACATCGAGAACATCCCGTACGGCAGCTACGAGCAGAAGATCACGGCCGAGTTCATCACCGGCGGGGCGCCAGATCTGTTCTGGGTCAACACCCCGTGGCTCGGCACGTTCATCAAGGACGGCATCCTGACCGACCTCACGCCGCTGATCAAGGCCAGCAACGTAGACATGTCCCAGTACTACCCGCAGCTGGTTCAGATGCATTCGAGGAACGGCAAGATCTACGGCCTGCCGAAGGACTGGGACACGATCGCGCTGTACTACAACAAGGCCTACTTCGCCAAGCTGCACCTGACCGTCCCGGCCAACCTGAGCTGGAACTCCGACGGCACCGGGTCGTTCGTCACCTTCCTCAAGGAGGCGACCACCGACACCAGCGGGCACAACGCGCTGTCCCCGCAGTTCGACCCGGGCAAGATCGCGACCTACGCCCTCGCGGTGAACAACGACCCGCAGGGCGGCTGGGGCAATTACGTCGCCGAGGTCGGCGGCAAGGTAATCCCGTACCCCTACGCCCCCTACGCCAGCCTGACCACCCCCCAGATGAACGAGGGCATGTCGTTCCTGGCCAAGACGCTGACCGACGACCACGTCATCGTCCCGGGCAGCCTGTCCGGGCCGAACGCCAACGGCGCCAACCTGCAGCAGATGTTCTCCCAGGGCCAGGTCGCCATGTGGGAGGAGGGCGACTGGAACACCCTCTCGGTGAAGTCCAGCGTGACCTTCCCGGTCGGCGTGGCCACGCTGCCGATCGGCCCGGACGGCCGGGTCAGCGTGTTCAACGGCCTGATCGACGGCCTGAACAGCCACACCCCGTACCCCAAGCAGGCGTGGGAGCTCGAGCAATGGCTCGGCTCGCCGCGGTCCCAGGCCATCCTCGGCTCGGGCGGCTACGTCTGGCCGGCCATCAAGAGCCTCGACCCGCTGTTCCTGCAGTACTGGAAGAAGCAGGGGATCGACATGTCGGCGTTCCTGACCGAGGCGCACGGCAAGGTGGTCAGCTTCCCGGTCAGCCCCGGCATCGGCGACGCGCTGACCGAGGTGGTGAACGATCTCGGCCCGGCCTGGCTGGGCACCGAACCGGTGAGCACCGCGCTGCAGAGCGCCCAGAATGATGCGAACTACATACTGAGAACCAGCTGACCCTTCCCGGCGAGATGGGAGCCCGAGTGACCGTCGGTGATGACACCCGTCCCGATCTCACGATCATTCATACCGAACGAGGCACGACTAGCTCGTCCCTTCTGCTGGTAGCCGACCCGGCTGGCGCTGGCGCTGGCACTGGGCTGATCCTGTTCCCGCGGCCGGACTCCCTGCCGGCCGCGTGGGTCGGCCCGCTGCCAGCCGGCCCGGGGCCAGCCGGTACGGGGCCAGCCGGGTTCGACCCGGCGGATGCCGCGGCGCTGCTGGCGGCGACCCGGCCGTGCCCTTTGCTGCCGCAGCACGCGGAGGGCTGGTTCGGCCGGCCGGGCCTGTCCGGGCACCGGCTGGACGGCGGAGCGGGCGATCCGGCCGCCGGACGCGACTGGTCGCCGCTGTTCCTGCCCGTGCGGTCCGAGCACGACGGCCGCCGGGCCCGGATCGAGGCGGCGGACAAGAGCGCGGGCCTGGCGCTGGTGACCGAGATCGAGGCGGTACCGGGCGGCGCGATCCGGGCCCGGCACACGATGACCAACCTGGGCCCCCAGCCGTACGTCGTGGACAGCCTGGAGGTGGTCTTCCCGCTGCCGGGCCGGGTGGGGGAGATCCTCGACTTCACCGGGCGGCAGACCGCCGAGCGCATCCCGCAGCGCCACCGGATCGGCGACGGACTGTGGCTGCGCGAAGGCCGCCGCGGCCATACCGGCCACGACTCGGCCACCGTCCTGGTGGCCGGCGTGCCCGGCTTCGCCTTCGGCCACGGCGAGGTCTTCGGCCTGCACGTCGCCTGGAGCGGCAATACCGTGCACCGGGTCGAGCGAGTGCCGTCCGGCCTGGGCATGACGGGGGAGGAAGCCGCCCCCGGGGAGGGGATCCTGCCCGGAGCGACCACCATCGGCGGCGGCGAACTGCTGCTGCCCGGCGAGATCAGCCTGGCCGAGGGTGAGTCGTACGCCACCCCGTGGGTCTACCTCGCGGCCGCCCGGTCCGGCCTGGACGACCTGGCCGCCCAGTTCCACGGCTACCTGCGCGCGCGGCCCGCGCACCCCGGCTCGCCCCGCCCGGTCAACCTCAACGTCTGGGAAGCGGTCTACTTCCGGCATGACTTCGGCACGCTGACGGCGCTGGCCGACGCCGCGGCCGACCTCGGCGTGGAACGGTTCGTCCTGGACGACGGCTGGTTCGCCGGGCGCCGCAGCGACCAGGCCGGCCTGGGCGACTGGCGGGTCGATGAGGAGATCTGGCCGGGCGGGCTGCACCGGCTCGTGGAGTACGTGCGGGACCGCGGCATGCAGTTCGGGCTGTGGATCGAGCCCGAGATGGTCAACCCGGACTCCGACCTGTACCGCGCGCACCCGGACTGGATCCTCGCCGCCGGGCACCGGGTGCCGCCGCTGCAGCGCTACCAGCTGGTCCTCGACCTGACCCGGCCCGAGGTCAGCGGCTACCTGCTGGAGCGGATCAGCGGGCTGCTGTCGGAATACGACATCTCCTACGTCAAGTGGGACTGCAACCGCGACATCATCGACGCCGGCAGCGGCGCCCGGGCCGGCGCCCCCGCCGCGCACGACCAGGCGCGGGCGGTGTACGCGCTGCTCGGCGAGCTGCGGGCGCGGCACCCCGGCGTGGAGTGGGAGTCCTGCGCGGCCGGCGGCGGCCGGATTGACCTGGGCATGCTGGAGTACGTCCAGCGGGTCTGGACCTCGGACATGACCGATGCCCTGGCCCGGCAGCCGATCCAGCGCTGGACCGGGCAGCTGGTGCCGCCCGAATACCAGGGCGCGCACGTGTCGGCGGCGTTCTCGCACCAGACCGGCCGGTACATGCCGATGTCACTGCGCGGCGCCACCGCCCTGTTCGGTCACCTCGGCATCGAGGCCGACATCACCCGGCTCGACGGCGAGGACCTGGCCGAGCTGGCCGGCTGGATCGAGCTGTACAAGCGGCATCGCGCTCTGATCCACTCCGGCCGCGTGGTGCGGATCGACACCCCCGACGACACCACGTGGATGCACGGCGTCGTCGCCGCGGACCGGTCAGCGGCCCTGCTGAGCTACGTCCAGCTGGACGAGCCCAAAAACGACCAGCCTGCCGCCCTGCGGGTCCCGGGCCTTGACCCGCGGCGGCGCTACCAGGTCACCGACGTGACACCGGGCACGCGCCGGCCGCGCCGCAGCGGCCTGACCGAGCCCGGCCTGCCCGGCGTGCAGGTCTCCGGCGCCGCGCTGGCCGAGATCGGCCTGGCCATCGCGCCCCGGCGGACCCTGACCGCCGCCGTCGTCCACGTCGAAGCGCTCTGAACCGCCGCGTTCGCGCGGGAGCTCGCGCAGCAGCCTCAGCCGGGCGTACCCGGCGGGTTCGGCTGGGACGGCGGCTCCGGCACCGCCTGGCGCACCGACACCACGTCCGGCCTCACCGGGATCCTGCTGACCCAGCGGATGGCGACGTCGCCGGAGCCCACCGAGCTGGTGACGGACTTCTGGGCCGCCGCGTACGCGGCCATCGGCGCCTGACCCAGGCGCGGGCCGGCTTGCCGCCGGGGGAGGAGCCCGGTTACCTTGCAGTTAACTAATCCAACCTTTGGGCAGGCCTGACCTGACCGCGCCCCGGCGGAGGAGCATGTACCCAGGAACGTACGCAGCCGAGGCACCGGACCGGATCGCGGCGGTCATGGCCGGCACCGGCGAGACGATCAGCTACGGCGAACTGGAGCGGCGCTCGGTCCAGCTGGCGCACGTGCTGCACGACGCGGGACTGCGGCCGGGCGACGTGGTGGCGCTGCTGACCGAGAACAACCTGCGCGCCTTCGAGGTGTACTGGGCCGCGATGCGGTCCGGGCTGTTCATCACCGCGGTCAACAACCGCCTCAAGCCCGACGAGGTGGCCTACATCGTCAGCGACAGCGGCGCGACCGCGCTGATCGTGTCGGCCGAGCAGGCCGCCACCGCCGAGGCGATCATCGACCGGACTCCGGGCCTCAAGCTCCGGCTGGCGTTCGGCGGCCCGGTCGAAGGGCACGACAGCTACGAAGACACCATCGCCGCCGCCTCGGCCGAGCCCTTCGCCGACCAGCCGCAGGGCTCCACCATGCTGTACTCCTCGGGTACCACCGGCCGTCCCAAGGGAGTCCGGCCGACGCTGCCCGACCGCCAGGTGTCCGAGCCCGGCGACGCCCTGGCCGCCCTGGCCGGGATGTTCTTCGGCGTCAACCAGGACTCGGTGTACCTGTCGCCCGGGCCGATCTACCACGCGGCCCCGCTGCGCTGGTGCGGCTCCATCCAGGTCCTCGGCGGCACCGTGGTCATGATGAAGCGGTTCGACGCCGAGCAAGCCCTGCAGGCCATCGGTGATCACCGCGTCACGCACACGCAGTTCGTGCCGACCATGTTCGTCCGGATGCTGCAGCTGCCGCAGGAAGTCCGCGACCGCTACGACGTCTCCACCCTGCGGGTCGCCATCCACGCCGCGGCGCCGTGCCCGGTCGAGGTGAAGCAGAAGATGATCGACTGGTGGGGCCCGGTCCTGGTGGAGTACTACGCCGGCACCGAGGGCAACGGCATGACCGCCATCGACAGCGGTACCTGGCTCGCCAAGCCGGGCACGGTCGGGCGGGCCGTCTCCGGCACCGTGCGGATCTGCGCCGACGACGGCGCCGAACTGCCCGTCGGCCAGGCCGGCGTCGTCTACTTCGAGAACGACGAGATCCCGTTCGCCTACCACAACGATCCGGGCAAGACCCGGGCCGCCCAGCACCCGGCCCACCCCGCCTGGACCACCCTCGGCGACATCGGCTACCTCGATGAGGACGGCTTCCTGTTCCTCACCGACCGCAAGGCGTTCACGATCATCTCCGGCGGCGTCAACATCTACCCGCAGGAGACCGAGAACGTGCTGGCGCTGCACCCGGCCATCTACGACGTCGCGGTCATCGGCGTCCCCGACCCGGAGATGGGCGAGTCGGTCGCCGCCTTCGTCCAGCCCGCGCCGGGCGCCGTCCCGGGACCCGAACTCGAGCAGGAGATCATCGCGTTCGTGAAGTCGAAGATCGCCAGCTACAAGGCGCCCAGGACGGTGCGGTTCGTGGACAGCCTCCCGCGAAGCGAGGCGGGCAAGCTGGTGAAGTCGGAGCTCAAGGCCAGATACGCAGCTGGCTGAACGGAGGATCAGACCTTGACCACGCATCGCATGACCACGCGCCGGGCCGCGATCGTGGCGCCCGTGCGGACGCCGGTGGGCACGTTCGGCGGCAGCCTGCGGGCCGTCCTCGTCGAGGAACTCGCCGCCACCGCCGTCAAGGCGGTGCTCGAGCGGACCGGGATCGACCCGGGGCTCATCGACGACGTCTCCTTCGCCCAGTCCTACGTCAACGGCGAGACGCCCTGCATCGGCCGGTGGGCGGCGCTGCACGCGGGCCTGCCGAAGCTATTTTCCCGAACGGGCCTGGCTTTCCGCGATATCGACCTCGTCGAGCTCAACGAGGCGTTCGCCGTCCAGGTGCTGGCCGTGCTGGCCGGGTGGCAGTGGAACGAGCCGGACCAGCTCAACGTCAACGGCTCCGGCATCTCGCTCGGCCACCCGATCGGCGCCACCGGCGCGCGGATGCTCGCCACCGGCCTGCGCGAGCTGCGCCGCCGGAAGGGCCGGTACCTGCTGGAGACCATGTGCGTCGGCGGCGGCCAGGGCGTGGCCGCGGTCTTCGAGGCTGCATGAGCAGGCTGCAGTACCCGGAGTCCATCGTCGTCGCCCGCTCGCCGGAAGCCTTATGATCGTCCGGTTCCCATCCGCCTGGACTGGCGCGCGTCGGTGTGCCGGAAGGAAGAGCCCAGTTGACCTCGACTGATATCACGGTGCAGCTGCGACGTGGTGCCCTGGCCGTCGCGGCCGGGCGCGTGGCGCTGGGCCTGACCGCCCTGGCCTGGCCGTCGGTGCCAGCCCGCCCGTGGGTCGGCACCGCGGCGGATGACGTGGCCGCGCGGGTGTTCATGCGCGCGCTCGGAGGGCGTGACGTCGCCCTGGGCCTGGGCGCGCTGGCCGCCCTGCAGCGCCCGGCCTCCGGGCCGGGTTCAGCCAGCGCGTGGGTCGCCGCAGGCGCCCTGTCCGATGCCCTGGACGTGGCGGCCAGCCTGGCGTCCTGGCACGAGCTGCCGCGAGTGACCCGGTGGCTGGTCGTCACATCGGCCGGCGGCGCGGCGCTGGCCGGCGCGGCCGCGGCCCTGGCCGGTGCCGCCGGAGCCGGCCGGCCAGGTAAGGACAACGCTTCCTGACCCGGTGCCCGCCGCGGCCTACGCTGGGATCATGGCGCCAACACCGGGTCGTGCCCGGCTCGGGGATGTCCACGACCTGGCCGTGCGGATGCCTCACGTCACGGTCTTGCACGGGCCGCACGGCAACCCCATCTACCAGGTCGGCGGTAAATCATTCGTGTTCTTCCGGAACCCGCGCCCAGACGCCGTCGATCCGGTCACCGGCGAGCGCTACCCGGACGTGATCGTGTTCTGGGTGCCGTCGGAAGCCGACAAGCAGGCCCTGGTCCAGGACCGGGCCTCGCCGTTCTTCACCACGTCACACTTTGACGGGCACCCGTCGGTGCTGGTGCGGGGAAGCCGGATCGGCGAGCTCACCCTGCGGGAACTGACTGAGGTCATCCAGGACGCCTGGCTGTCCCGGGCCTCGCGCGCCCGGGCCGCGGCCTGGCTCGACGAACATCGCGGCGGCTAGTGCGGGCGCCCTCCCCGACGTCAGCTGACCTAGGGATGGTCCTGGTCGAGTTCGGCGGCGAGTGTTCCAGGGGCGCGCATCCGCCACGCGTCGGTCACGAGCTCCGCCAGGCGATCGACATCCACCTCCGCCAGCCGCAGCATCACCAGCGGCCAGCCGTCATACCCGGGCGTGGTGAAGAAGATGCCGGGCTCACCGAGGAGCAGGGCCTGCTTCTCCGCCTCGTCGCCGACGAACAGCACCGCGATGTCGGTCCGGATGAGCCGCGGCCTGCCCGGCCTGCGTTCGGGGTAGGACCAGACGAATCCCTTGCCGCCCACGCGGAAATCGAAGCCGTCGCTGTCGATCTCCTCCACGTGCGGCAGGGCCAGTGCGAGGCGCCGTACGTCGCCGGCGTCAGCCATCGAGCCTCCTCACGGACCGTACTATCCGCATGCACATAGGCTATTTCCAGCGGTTAACCGGCGGCGGGATCCGGGCGTTGATTTGATCTCGCCCGGGGCCGTGGCCGAGATGACGGACGAAGGCAGGTGCTGCCTGTGACGTCGCTGAGTGAGCTTGACGTATACGAGATCGCGTATCTGTGCGGCGGGCCGCGGCGGGTGGCGCTGGCCGCTGTAGCGGCCATGGCGCAGGACGGGCGGATCAAGATCTCGCGGTACCGGCACCGGGTTCAGGTCGTACATCGCCGGGCCGGCCAGCCAGCCGAACGCGCAGTCCTGGATGCGGTGCCCGCCTCAGGAACGGTGCTGGGGCCGCTTCTTGAGCAGGTCGCGCGCTCGGCCGCCGTGCGGGAACTGATCGAGGGGCTGCGGCGCGGCGGCCTGGTCGGGCACCATTCCCTGGCCGGCCATCCCCATTTGTCGGCCGCGGGCCGGGCGGCGCGCAAGGAGCTTGAGGATTCCGGCACTGAGGCGCCCGGGAATCGAAGAGTGGCCGTGCTGGGCACCGCCGGCATTACAGATGCCGGGCTCCGCGGCATCTTCGAAACGCCGGACCCGCCGCCAGGCAGCAAGCTGGTCCCCGAGACGCGCAAGAAGTCAGCGCCGCACGCCTACGGCGACGTACCCTCCGATCGGTCTATGCCAATGCATCCGGGGATATCGGATCGCTGGTGACGTAGCGGCGGGGCGCGGCTACCGGTCAGGCGGCCTGCGCGCCTTCGGCAGCGACGCGACCACCAGGTCATAAGAGTCGCCGAGCAGGTCGGCCACCATCTGGTCAGGCAGCGAGCCATCCAGAGTGATCGTGTTCCAGTGCCGCTTGTTCAGGTGGTAGCCGGGAGCGATCGCGGGGTGGGCGGCCCGTAGCTGGACCGCCAGCTCCGGGTCGCACTTCACGCTCAGCCGGAGCGGCTCGTCGTCTAGTGGGCACACCGCGAACATCTTGCCCCCGACCTTGAAGACCGATACCTCGTCCCCGAACGGGAACTCCTCCCCGGCACCCGGGAACGCCAGGCACTGTGCCCTGAGCTCATGCTGATCCACGACGCACCCTTCCCGGTCACAGGCTAGTCCCCGGAGGAGCACGTGACGGGTCATAGGCCCGCTGCTTCCCGGCGGGCGGAAAGTGGCATAACAACTGACATGAAGACCGCCAGGCTGGTTCGCTTCGGGCTGGCGGGTTCCGTGGCCTTGCTGGTCCTGGCCGCCACCGTCGCCGTCATCGCGGGCTCCCGCCCGGCCGCTGCGGCCCGGCACGGGTCTGACAGGGCCGGCTGGGTGACCAGCTGGAGCGCCAGCCCGCAGGCCGCCGTACCCGGCACGCCCGCCGCCGCCGGCCTGGACGACCAGACGGTGCGGGACATCATCTTCACCAGTGTCGGCGGCGACCTGGTCCGGCTGCAGCTGACGAACGCCTTCGGCACCTCGCCGCTGCGGGTCGGCCGGGTGACGGTGGCGGTGGCGGGCCCGGGCGCCGATGTGGTGCCGGGCACCATCCACCCGGTGACTTTCGGCGGCAGCGCGTCGTTTCGTGTCCCGCCCGGCGCGCAGATGCTCAGCGATCCGGTGGCCATGCGGGTCCGGCCGCTGCAGGACCTGGCGGTGAGCATATACCTGCCGGGCCGCAGCGGCCCGGCGACGTCGCATGTCTACGCCCGGCAGGTCAACTGGGTGTCGGCACCAGGTGACCACGCCGCCGACCAGGACGGCGGCGCGTTCGTTACCCCGATCCAGTCGTGGTACTACCTCAGCGACCTCATCGTGCGATCGTCCGGCGCGTACGGGACCGTGGTGGCGCTCGGCGACTCGATCACCGACGGCGCGGGCTCTCCGGTCGGCGCGAACGCTCGCTGGCCTAATGACCTGGCTCGGAGGCTGGACGCGCTGGATGGCCAGGTGCTGTCGGTGGCCGACGCGGGGATCGCCGGCAACCGGGTGCTGGCCGGCGCGCGGTGCTGCGGGATCAGCGCCGAGGCCCGGTTCTGGCGGGACGCCCTGGACCAGCCCGGTGTGCGGGACATCATCGTGCTGGAGGGGATCAATGACATCGGGGCCAGCGCGCGCGCCGGCACCGATGTCAGCGCGGCCCAGATCATCGCCGGGTACCGGCAGTTGATCGCGCAGGCGCACGCCCGGGGAGTGAGGATATTCGGCGCGACCCTGCTGCCGTTTAAGGGAGCGTGGTACTACACCGCGGCGGGCGAAGCCAAGCGTGAGGCGGTAAACGTCTGGATCCGCACCAGCGGTGCCTTCGACGGCGTCATCGACTTCGACGCGGCCATCCGCGATTCCGCTGACCCGCTGATGATGAACCCGGCCTATGACTCCGGTGATCACCTGCATCCCGATGCCGCCGGATACCAGGCTATGGCCGACGTCATCGACCTGCAGATGCTGCTGCCCCATTCGCTGAGCTCGCCGCTATCCCGATTATTTCATGCGGGCAACCCGGGCAATGACATCGTGGTCGGGCCGTCAAATTGATCTAGACGGCGTGGCCGGAAGCATCCACCATGGGATCTACGGCCTTCCTGTTTTCGCCTGCACGCTAGCCAGAAAGGATCCCGGTGAAGCCCGGACGCGAATTGACCGCAGCTGTCACCGCCTTCCTGCTCGCCGCGGCGTTGATCTTGTTCGGGCCCGGCTGCTTCACCGGCCGTGGCGGCGGCTACAGCATCGTCGTGCTGACCCAGGACAACCCCACCATGGCCTACGGAATCGCCACCATCGAGGCGATCGCCAAGGTGATCAACCGCGACCTGAACCCCGCGGCGACATCGCGGGTCCCGGCATCCGAGGTCTCCCCGTCGTGGGGAACACCCGACGAGCCCATCCCCGCCCATGTATCAGCACCCAGCAGTTCGTCTCTGATCCCTACGAAGGACGCCGCGGTTGCGGGTCATGAGGGAAGCTCCGGTGAGGGAGTGGTGACTTGGATGTCAGCGCGCTCGTGGCCGCCCTGATCGGGGCCGTCGGCGGGGCGATCGCCACCGGGATAGGCGCCGTTCAGCGGTCCAGGACCACTCGGCGCACGGCCGTCCGGCTGGTGTACGCCGAACTGGAGCGCAACTCGGCTGTGGTGGCGTTCTACCGGACGATGGGCACCTGGCCCGTCTCCAGCACGGGCCGCACCGCTTGGGACAGCTACAGCGAGACGCTGGCGCGCGACCGCCATACGGCCATGTTCCAGACGGTGAGCCAGGGCTACGCCGCCCTGGAGAACTTCGCCTACATCGCCCGGGACAAGACGCTGTCGGCGCAAGACACCGCGGTGCTGGTCGAAGAGAATGTCGTGTTGTTGTCGGAAGCGCTCTCTGCTGCGTCGGCAAGATAGCCCAGATCCCCGGCAAACAGCTCCGCGATACCGTCGCGCGGCTCGAGGCCAGCTCCGCTTCCCCCGCGCGCGGACGTCAGCGTTTCGGCGACGTCCCGCCATCCGTGCTGGTCCAGATCCTGGACATGCAGAAGGCCGCGGGCCAGGCGCCGGGAACAGCCCTGGTCAAGACCGAAGAGATCCGGGTTGAGCAGGACCTGTTCACGTCGGGATCCACGCTGGCGGGCGTGGCGATACATGTGTACGACGCTGAAGGGTCAGCCGCGATCCCGCCATCCCACCGCGAGCTCGTGCGAACCGAGGCTGGTCCGCCGAGCGATGACATCACGGTGGAGGAGACATTCAACGCAATGTCGCAGACGATCCGGTTCTTCCGGGAGGTGCTTGGCCGGGATTCCCTGGATGGAACAGCAGCACCCGTCGTTGCCGTCGTGCACTACGGAACGAATTACGCTAATTCGTGGTGGGACGGTAAGCAATTGATCGTAGGGGACGGCGACGGTGAGCTCCTCGGAAGGTTCTCGGCCTGTCTCGATGTCATAGCCCATCAGCTGACGCACGCCATCATCCAGCAAGCAGGGCTGCGCTTTCAGGGCCAATCAGGTGCGCTCAACGAGTCGATCGGCGACATAATGGGCTTGCTGGTAAAGCAGTACGTGCTGCACCAGAGTGCCAGTGAGTCCGACTGGCTCTTCGGCGCGGGGCTGCTTGCGCCCGGAATATCAGGCCAGGCCCTGCGGTCACTGCGGGCTCCGGGCACTGCCTATGACGACGAGAGACTCGGCAAGGATGCACAGCCCGCGCACATGTCGCACTACGTGCATACTGAAACCGACAACGGCGGGGTGCACGTCAACTCGGGAATCCCCAGTCATGCTTTTTACCTTCTAGCCACTGGCCTCGGCGGGTACGCATGGGAGAAGGCGGGCATGATCTGGTACCGCACTCTCACCAGCAAGGCAGTCACGCCGACAGCGACTTTCCAGTCCTTCGCCGGGCTGACGGTGGCAGTGGCCCGGCGTGACTACGGCGAAGACCCATCCGTGGCGGACGCGGTCGAGGCGGCGTGGCGGGAGGTGGGCGTCACCCCTCGCCTGACCAAGCGAGCCCTCGACCTCGTGGCGCCGCATCCGGCTGAAGATCTCTGATCACAGGGCCGGTGCTGCCGGGCAGGGTCTCCGGGCCGTCACGGCCGGGGGAGCCAGGGGTACCGCTCGGTGTCCTTGGCCGCGTAGTCGGGGTCCAGGTAGATGAAGCAGCGCTGGATCTTCCAGTCACGGATCTCGAAGACGTCGCACCACCGGCCGGCCGCCCACTCGGGAACCCCGGCCCGCCAGGGTCCGTCACGATGCTCACCGTGGCTGGTGCCCTCGCACACCACCATGTCACCCGAGATCACCCAGTTGAAGTGGGAGTAATGGTGGACGATCGAGGTGATCGTGCCGCCCACGTCGCCGAACAGCTGGCCGATGGCCTTCTTGCCGTTCGCCAGGCCCCACTTGGGAAAGTAAACCTGCGCATCCTCGGCGAACAGATCCAGGATGCTGCCGCCGGTCGAGGTGACACCGCCGTTGTCGAATGCCTTCAGGTACTCCAGCGCCACGGACTTGCGCTGCTCATCGGTCATCGTCTGAATGGTCAGTGCCATCGGGCTACCACCGTCCTCACGAGTGGAAACAGCGTGACGGGACCTTCTACGTCAGCACCCTAGCGAAGCTCAGGCAGAATCGGCACTACCAGGAATCCAGTGCCAGGGCTGATAGAAGAGGTGCATGATGACTGAGCTGCCGGACTACGCTGACCTGCCGCCCGCCCCCGGAGGCGGGCGGTCCGCGTGGGGGCTGTTCGGCGCCGAGGACAACCTCGGCCTGGTCAACCTGATGACGCCCCAGCGGATCGCCGCGGCGGCCCGGCTGGTCCGGCGGGGACAGGTCTTCTGCCTGGACATGCCGCTCGGCAGCGTCTCCCCGGCCCTGGCGACGTTCCGCGGCGCGCCCCGCCACCAGGTGCTGCATCAGCGCGGCACGGCCGGGTTCGACGACGTCTACGACAACTTCTACCCGCAGGCCTCCAGCCAGTGGGATTCGCTGGCCCACATCGGCTACGCCCCGGACCAGATGTACAACGGCGCCACCGAGCAGGAGGTGCTGGCGGGCACCAGGAACACCATCGATCACTGGGCCAGGCACGGCCTGGCCGGCCGCGCGGTCCTGCTCGACGTCGAGCGGGCCATGCGGGAAGCCGGGTGGCCCTACGATCCCGGCGGCAGCTCCGCGATCGGCGTCGACGGCCTGGAACTGGCCCGGCGCCAGGCCGGCGTCGAGTTCGCGGCCGGCGACGTCATCTTGCTGCACACCGGCTTCGCCGGCTGGTACGTCCAGCAGCCCGGCCGGGTGAAGAACCGGCTGCACGGCAACGTCGCCGCGCCCGGCCTGGAGCACACCGAGGCGGTCTGCGAATACCTGTGGAACATCCATGCGGCGGCCATCGCCTCGGACACCTACGGGGTCGAGGTCTTCCCGGCCGACTTCAGCCGGCAGGCGCACCCGTTCGGGTTCCTGCACAACATGCTCATCGGCCAGTTCGGGATGGCGCTGGGGGAGCTGTGGTGGCTCAGTGACCTGGCCAGCGACTGCGTCGCCGACGGCATCTACGAGATGTTCCTGGTCAGCGTGCCGCTGAACGCGCCGGGCGGGATCGGCTCACCCGCCAACGCCGTCGCCATCAAGTAACGACAGGACCAGCTAATTGAGGCGCTGGCCGATGACCGTTTCGCAGCCGGCCTCGACGACTCCTGAGCCGAGGTGAGCACCGCGTCGAAGGTGGCCCGGACCTGCGGGCTGGCGCCGGCGAAGTGCCGGTCTAGGTCGCCCAGGGCCGCACAGGCGTGGGCCTGGTTCCGGCTGGCGAAGCTCCGCCCGCACTCCGGGCAGGTCCACATGCCCGTCCCACTGCGTCAGGCACCGCCGGAAGGCGACAGAGGTTCGGTCACGGTCGGGGGAAGGTGGTACAGCTTTCCTCCGGCGCGGTAGGCCCGGTCGCCGGTGTAGATGATGGTCATGCGGGTGAAATAGCGCTCACTGGCGTGGCCGGGCCGCGGCTTGGCGGCCCACAGCGCAACCAGCGCCGGGAAGCTGTGACCGTGGCCCGCCACGCAATTGGGAACGCAATCGTTGAAGGCACTGATGCCGTCGGCGAACGCCGCCGACGATCCCCAGCTCGCCCAGCGCAGCCCAGCCAGGTAGGCACCGCCATCGGCGCAGGCCAGGACGTACCGGCCGGGCCTGGTCTGGGCGTGCCCGGCGCAGTCGGCCACGACCGGGACGCCGGTCGTGGCCACGGTGGCGGCGCTCGCCGGCCGCTGCGACCTCGTGGCCGCGTCCAGTGCCGGGGCGGCGCAGGCCGTGGCGGCGAGCGCGGCGATGCCGCATAGCGTCAGCGCGGCTCTGGTCCGGCCTCGGATGGGATGAGTAGTCATAGCTGGTGGCCTCTTGTGATAGGTGCGCGGGACCGGGCGGCATCGGTAGTTCCAGTGTGATGCCTGACAGGCAGAGCCGGGCCGGGACGACCTTGATACACCCAATACTTGTCGGCCTGGCCGGTGAACGGGCGCGATGAGTCCGGCGGCTCAGCCGGGCTGCTCCGCTTGGGCGTGCGGTGCCGTGCTGGCCAGCGGCGAGCGGGCGCACAACGCGGCGGCGCCGCACAAGGCGGATCCGGGGCGGATGGGGACGCCGTTGGTGCGCAGCACGTCGCGGACGTCGAGGATCAGCGGGAAGACCTCGTGGTTCCAGTCCTCGCCCTGCTCGTCCCAGGCCCGCTGCTCGGCCTCGACCGCCATCCGGTCCTCGGCGAACACGCGCTCGGTGAAGCGCCTGATGAACGGCCAGGCGAGGTGAATGGCCCCCGGGATCGGCGGCTTCTCGATCATGAGCAGGCCGTAGACGTGATTGGTGCGCTGCTCGGCGTCCTCAGGTACGTAGGCCACCCAGAGGGAAAACGCCGGGAGCTCGGCATTCTCGGGGACGAGCTGGAGGGTCTGGTAGGGGTACGTGGTGCGGATGGTGATGACGTCGGGTGATTTGCTGCCGCCGATGCCGTCGGCGGCGAGCAGGTTGGCGCCCCGGTTCTTCTTCCCGCCGGCATGGGTGAACAGGTACCGGGCCTCCACCGATTGCGGGCTGGTGTCGTAGCCGAGGAGCCTGGGCTGGATCTTGCCGAGGATGCCCCGGTGCAGGAACTGGTGGTTCATGTCGAGGAGGTTCTCGTGCATGAACGAGTAATGGCAGCGGAC
>Ga0335078_10008130_pt1 | contig 15589 bp, 12 predicted proteins | sample Lox_Sample_32_FD_206711 | JGI IMG/M metagenome (GOLD analysis project Ga0335078, IMG submission 206711) | Soil microbial communities from Loxahatchee National Wildlife Refuge, Florida, United States - Lox_Sample_3.2 | ecosystem: Environmental > Terrestrial > Soil > Wetlands | place: USA... | reverse complement strand
CGCTGGCGATGGCGGGGGCGGCGGCTGCGGTGGCCGCGCTGGGCAGGCGGCTGATATCACCGCGGGCGGGCCTGGCCTCCGGCCTGGTGTTCGCGGTACTGCCGGAGGTCAGCCTGTACGGACAGGACGCGCGGCCGTACGCGATCGTCGTCGCGCTCGCCGCCCTGGCCAGCTACCTCCTGGTCCGGGCCATGGGCGCCGAGCTGGCCAGGCTCCGCTGGCTGACCGGTTACGCGCTGTGCCTGGCCGCGCTGGGCATCCTGGACATCTTCGGCCTGCTGCTGATCACGGCGCACGCGGTGACCGTGGCGCTGCGCTGCCTGCGCGCTGGCAGGCCGGGCGAAGGCAGGCCTGGGGAGGGCGCGTCGCTCGCGCTGGGCTGGCTCACGGCCGCCGTGGCAGGGACCGCACTGGCCAGCCCGGTGCTGGCGCTGGGCTTCGTGCAGCGGGGGACGCTGTCGTGGCTCAGTCCTCCGGGGCTCGGCGCGGTCGAGGGCCTGCGCGCCCTGGTCGGCCCGGCTGCGATGGCGGACGCCGTGGGCCTGGCCATTGCCTGCGGGATCGTCGTCAGCGCGGTAGCCGGGCGAGAGCGGCTGCGGGCTAGCTGGCCGGGATCGCTGCCGGCCCTCTGCCTGCCCTGGCTGGTGCTGCCCCCGGCGATCCTGCTGGTCGGCTCGCTGTTCACCCCGCTCTACACGCTGCGCTACGTGGTGCTGTGCCTTCCGGCTGTCGCGCTGCTCGCTGGCGCCGGGCTGGCCGCGCTCGGCTGGATAGCCGGCGCCGCGGCGCTCGCGGTGATCGCGGTGCTCGGGGTTCCCACCCAGCTGCATGTTCGCACCGCGGACGGGCACGGCGACAACGTCCGGCAGGCGGACCGGATCGTGGCTGACAACAGGCGCCCGGGGGACGCCGTGCTGGAGTTCAAGGCAGAGAACTTCGCTCAGGCATACCCGTACGGGATCCGTGACCTGACTGCCATCGCCCAGGCCAAGACCCCTGTCCAGTCCGCCACGCTGGTGGGCACGTTCCTGCCCGATCCCGTGGTGCGGCAGCGGCTGACCCGTGTCGGGAGGGTCTGGGTCGTCGAGTACGGTCGCTCCACGCCGCTGGTGATCCTGGGCGGCCTGCACTTCCGGCTGGTTCGCGCCTGGCGTACGAGCGACATCTGGCTTTTCCTCTACACGCATCCGGCCGGCGGATGAACGGTATGATCCCGCAGTGACCGCCAGCAGGCTTCCATGACGCCGCCCGCGGGCCGTGCGGTACTCGGCGGTCGCGTCCAGACCGCAACGGGCCAGGGAGCGGCCAGCCGGGCTGCCTACGACGCCGGGCCGGCCTGGATGCGGGTAGTCCCGCCGGCCGTCATGCTGGCGATGGCGCTGTGGCGGATCACGGGCGCTTCTTACTGGCGCGACGAGGCCGCGACGATGACAGCGGTGCAGCGCCCGTTCGCCGAGCTGCTGCGGATGATGGGCAATATCGACGCGGTGCACGGCGTGTACTACATGCTCATCTGGGTCATGGTGCGGCTGGGCGGCACCGGGGAACTGGTGACCAGGCTGCCCTCGGCGCTGGCCATGACCGCCGCCGCGGCGGCGGTGGCGGCGCTGGGCAGGCGGCTCGTGTCGCCCCGGGCCGGGCTGGCGGCGGGACTGCTTTTCGCGGTCCTGCCGCAGGTCAGCCTGTACGCACAGGACGCGCGCGAGTACGCGCTGGTCACCGCTTTCGCCGCGGGCGGCAGCTACCTGCTGGTCCGGGCTGTCACCACGGCCGGTCGCAGGCGCTGGTGGCTGGCCGGCTACGCGGTGTCCCTGGGACTGATGGGCTCGCTGAACGTCTTCAGCCTGTTGCTGGTCGGCGCGCACGCTATCACCGTGGCGCTGGCCTGGCGGCGCGCCGGTGAGCGCAAGGCTGGCCGGTCGCTGGCGCTGGGCTGGCTGGCCGCCGCAGCCGGCGCCTTCGTGCTGGCCAGTCCCATCCTCGCGCTCGGATTCTCCCAGCGTCACACACTGAGCTGGCTGACCACGCCGCCGCTCGTCCCGACGGTCGAGGGGCTCCGGAAGCTGATCGGCCCGACCGAGATGGTGCTCGCCGTCTGCCTGGCAGTCGCGGTCGCCGCGCTGGGCAGCGCGGCCGCCGGGCGGGCCGCGCTGCGCGCCAACTTCCCGCCGGGGCTGCTGCGGCTCTGCCTTCCCTGGCTGGTGCTGCCGCCCGCGGTGCTGATCGGCATTTCGTACGCCTCGCCCGTGTACACATTCCGCTACGTCCTCCTCTGCGCCCCGGCGGGCGCGCTGATCGGCGGGGCCGGGCTGGCCGGGCTGTCCTGGCCGCCGGGCAGCAAGCTGGCCCCGGTGCCGGCTGCCGCCGCGTTCCTGCTGATCGCAGCGCTCGGGGTGCCCGCCCAGCTCGCCGCCCGGACACCGGGCGGCCACGGCACCAACATCAGAAGAGCCAACGCGATAGTCGCCGCCAACAGGCATCCTTCTGACGCGGTGCTGTACCTCGGCACCGACACCAAGTACTTTCCCGCGGCCTACCCGTCGGGATTCGCCAGGCTCGACAACATCGCACAGGCCAAGACACCGAGCCAGGCGGGCAACCTCATCGGGGGGCGCGTGCGCGCCTCGGTCCTGGCGCAGCGGCTCAGCCGCGTCAGCCGGGTATGGGTCGTCCGGCTCGGCAGGTATCCCCGCGACCCGTTGCGTGGCCAGGACTTCCGGCTGGTCCGCAGGTGGCGGACCTCCGACATCTGGCTGCTGCTCTTCGCGCGAGGCTAGAACGGGGCCGCGCCCGCGGGATCCCGGCAACTTCGCAGAAGTCCTTCAGCACCCATTCAGAATCAGCGTCCATCATCAGAACCGCGCAGGTCCATGCGCCCGGCGCGACCACGCGGCGCCGTGGATGGCTCGGTCCGCGCCCCAGCGGACTCGGGTCCCAGAGGAGCTCTCATGTTCTTCACCTACCTCCGGCGTGAGCTGCGCCGGCGGATGCGCCAGGCCATTTTCATCTCCGTGGGCCTGGCCCTCGGTATCGGCCTGGTCATTACGGTGACCGCCGCGTCGTCCGGAGTCAAAGCGGCGCAGGGTACCGTGCTGCAGGACCTGTACGGCGTGGGCACGTCCGCCACCGTCACCACCTCGCCCGCCGCCGGCTCCTTCACGCCGGGGAGCGGGGCGCGCAACTTCACCTTCAAGCCGGGCGAGACCGTCAAGGTTGACCAGCTGACCGCCACCCGCAACCTCGGCAGCCTTGGTGATTCAACGGTGACCACGATCTCGAAGCTGAAGGGCGTGTCAGCCGCGGGCGGCTCGCTGACCGCCGCCGACGTGAACGCCACCTTCAAGATCCCCGACTTCAGCGCGGGCGGCGGCTTCGGCGGCAGCGGTTCTGGGCGCGGCGGCGGAGGCGGCGGCTTCCGGGGTCCCGGCTCCTTCAACGCCGCAAACCAGGTGACGGTCAACGGCGTGGACCTTTCCTCGCCGCTCGGCCCGCTCAGCAACGGAACCCTGAACACCGGCCGCACCCTGAAGGCAGCCGACGCCAGCTCCGACGTGGCGGTGATCGACTCCAGCTACGCGAAGTCAGCCAACCTGAAGGTAGGTTCGGACGTCACGATCGCGAACACGAAGTTCTCGGTCATCGGGGTCGTGACCGACCCGGCGGGAGACTCGCCCGCGGACATCTACATCCCGCTCGCCCGCGCTCAGGGCCTGGCCACGCCGTCCATGTCGGGCAAGGTCAACACCATCTACGTCGCGGCCGCAAGCTCCGCGGACATCGCCGCCGTGCAAAAGGAGATCGAGAAGGCGGTGCCCGGCGCGACGGTCACCACGTCCGCCGACCTGGCCAATGAGGTCACCGGGTCCCTGTCCGACGCGTCCAGCCTGGCGAACAACCTCGGCAAGTGGCTGGCGATCGCGGTACTGATAGCGGCGTTCCTGCTGGCCAGCCTGCTGACCATGGCCGCCGTCTCGCGCCGGGTCCGGGAGTTCGGCACGCTCAAGGCGCTCGGCTGGCGCAGCCGGCGGGTGATCGGCCAGGTGCTGGGGGAGTCGATCACCATGGGCATCGCCGGCGGCGCGGCCGGCATCGGGCTCGGCTTTCTCGGCGCCGAGATCGTGAAAAGGGCGACGTCCCCGCTGACCGCCTCGGTGCCGCTGACCACCGGCTCGGCGACGCCCGGCGGCGCCCGCTCGTTCGGCGGTTTCGGCGGCGGGTCGGGCGGGTTCGCCGGCCGGTTCGGTGCCGCGCGAGCGGCGAGCGCGGCGCACCCGGCGACCGTGCACCTGACTGCGCCGGTCAGCATCAATATCATCATCCTCGCCGTGGTGCTGGCCGTGGCCGGCGGCTTGATCGCCGGGATGCTCGGTGGCTGGCGCGCCGCCAGGCTACGCCCGGCGGCGGCGCTAGCCCGCGTCGAGTGACCGGGCGATGGCCGTTTCAGCCGGCTGACACCGCGGATAACCAGGAGAGGACCCCATGTACAAGCTCATCGGCGTGACCAAGGACTACCAGAAGGGCCATGCCACCGTGCACGCGCTGCAGGGCGTGGATCTCGTGATCGAGGATGGCGAGTGGCTGGCTATCCAGGGCCCGACCGGGCACGGCAAGACCACGCTGCTGCAGATGCTGGGCGGCCTGGACCGGCCGACCTGCGGCATCGTCGAATTCGACGGGAAGGACCTGGCCCAGTTGCGCGAGGGCCAGGTCACCAAGGTCCGCGCGACCTCGATCGGCTTCATCTTCCAGACCTTCAACCTGATACCGACTCTGTCCGCGCAGGAGAACGTGGAAACCGCGCTGGTGCCGCTCGGCCTGCCCGCGAGCGAGCGGCGGGAACGGGCCGTGAAGTCCCTGGAGGATGTGGGCCTCGGCGACCGCGCCAGGCACCTGCCCTCGGAACTGTCCGGCGGCCAGCAGCAGCGGGTCGCGATTGCCCGGGCCCTGGTGAAGGGGCCGAGGGTGCTGCTCGCCGACGAGCCGACCGGGAACCTCGACGAGGACACCAGGGATGAGATCATCTCACTGCTGGAGCGCCTCTGGCGGGAGCGCGGCCTGACCCTCATCCTGGTCACCCACGACAGCTCGATAGCCCGCCGGGCTCAGCGGGTCGGGGTGATGCGCAGCGGCAAGCTCTCGATCCGGCAGGACATCAGGCGCGCCAGCACCTGACCCTAGCTGGCCCGCAGCGGCAGCTGGCACCAGACGACCTTGCCGGAGTGCGTCCGCCGGGCGCCCCAGTGCTCGGCGAGCTGGCTCACCACCTGCAGGCCGCGGCCGCGCTCTTCCTCTTCGCCCGCGTGCCGCAGCCTGGGCAGGGCGGCGGAGTCGTCCAGCACCTCGATGACGAGCGCCTCCTCACGCACCAGGCGCAGCGCGATCGCTCCCTGGGCGTAGCGGACCGCGTTGGTGACCAGCTCGGAGGCGAGCAGTTCCGCCGTGGGGGTCAGCTCGGCCAGGGCCCAGCGCCTCAGCCGCCTGCGGACCAGCAGCCGTGCCCGTCGTGCCGACGTCAGCTCGGGCGCGAGCTTCCAGCCAACGTGCTGGTCCGGCGCCAGACGGCGCAGCCTGGCCACGAGCACCGCTATGTCGTCACGTTGATGGTCAGCGTATACGCCCGCGAGCGTCGCCTTGCAGAGGTCTTCGAGCGGGCGGGACGCGGTACCGGGGCCGAAGGTCTCGCGCAGCCGCGCGAGGCCTTCATCGATGTCACTCGCGCGCCGCTCGACCAGCCCGTCGGTGTAGAGGACGAGGAGGCTGCCATCCTTGATCTTGAACATCCGGGTCTGGATCGGCCCGGACCCGATGCCGAGCGGCGGAGCCGGCGAGACGTCCAGGAAGTCGCTCGCGCCGTCCGGCGCGACGAGCAGCGGAGGCAAGTGGCCCGCCGAGGCCACCTCGCAGTAGCCGGAGATAGCGTCGAACACCGCGTAGACGCAGGTGGCGAAGTGCGGCTCGCGCACCCCCAGTTCATGCATGAGCTCGTCGAGCTGCTGCAGCGTCTCCGCGGGCGGCAGCTCGAGCTTGGCGAGCGTGCGGATCGCGGTGCGCAGCCTGCCCATCGTGACCGCCGCGCGCACGCCGTGGCCGGCCACATCACCGACGACCAGGGCCACCCGGCCACCCGGCAACGCGATCGACTCGTACCAGTCGCCGCCGACCTCGATCATCTTGCTGCCCGGCAGGTAGCGGTGGCGGACCTCGACCGAGGACGGCGCGGACAGGCCCGTGGGCAGCAGGCTGCGCTGCAGCGTCAGCGCGGTCGCGCGCTCCCTGGAGTACCTGCGGGCGTTATCGATGAAGATCGCCGCCCGGGCGGCGAATTCCATGCCGATCTCGGTATCGTAGGCATCGAAGCGGCGGTAGCCCTTGGACCGTGAGCAGACGAAGAGCCCGAGCGTCGTTCCCCTGGCGATCAGCGGCAGCAGCAGCAGGGAGGTGTCGGCCAGCAGGTCGGCGACCGGCTTTCGGCGCAGCGCCCGGGCAAGGTCGTCAGCGAGGCTGTTGTTCGCGAGATCCTGCAAGATCGGCTTGCCGCTTTCCAGGCACCGCAGATGCGGGGTGTCCTGCGGGTAACTGAGGAGCTCGCCGGTCGGGAAGGCAGCTTCCCATCCCTGGTCGTCGTCGTCGTGGGCGATCGCCAGCCGCCGCACCAGATGCATTCCCTCGTACGTCTCGCCGGGGAATTCATCGCCTCCCACCAGGCTTTCCAGCACGAGCAAGTCCGCCGCGTTGCAGAAGTGCGGGACGATGATGTTTGCCAGTGCCGGAGCCATCTGGTCGATGTCGAGCGCCAAGCCGGTCCGGGAGAATGCGCCGTCGAGCAGCGCGTGCCGCATCACCGCCGGGTCGAGGAATCGCTCTTCTGACGGGGGAGCGATGCGCAGGATCACCTGCGCGACAAGGTTCGGGTCTGTCGACCGGACCGGCTGGGCCGTGACCACGGCGTCGGCGTGGTGGCCGTTACCGGTCCTGATCGTGAGGACCGCGGTGCCCTCGCGATCAGAGCAGGCGGCGTCGATCAGTGCCTGCAGCCCGTTGCCGTAGGTGGACCCGGTGACGATGCTACCCAGCTCCACCCCGAGCAGCGGGGCCCGCGCCTCGGACAGGACGTCGCCGGCGGCGCGGTCGTGCTGAAGAATCCGGCCGGTCTTATCGACACCGACGGTAAGCGTCCGCGCCGATGTGCTAGACAGGAGCGCAGCGATGTCGGCTGCCATTCCGGATGCAACCATCCGACGCTCCTTCCGCATCCGATCGAGGCTTGTTCGCCTCATTATGAAGCAACTTTCGGTGCATTGAGAAAGAACGCCCCGCCCGGCTGCGTCAGCTGGTGCCGATGATTGCCCGGCGAGCCCCCCGGATCAGTGCGCCTGTGGCCCTGGCCTGCGGGATCGTGTCAAAGTGGTGCTGCAGCCTCGGTCCGCGGCGGCCGGGCGGCGCGGGGCGCCACTGGGAGGGATGCATGCAACCGCCCCCGAAGCTCACCGTCCTTGGCAGCCTGAACATGGACATCTCGGTGCTGGTGCGGCGACTGCCCATTCCGGGGCAGACCGTGCTCGGCTCGGGACCCGTGATCGCGCCGGGCGGCAAGGGGGCGAACCAGGCGGTCGCCGCCGCCCGGCTGGGCAGCCAGGTGCGGATGATCGGCTGCAGCGGGGATGACGAGTTCGGGCAGCGGGCACGGTCCGCGCTCGAGGCCGAGGGCGTCGACGTCAGCGGGGTGCGCGCGGTGGCGGGCACCGCTACGGGACTGGCGCTGATTACGGTAGACGCGGCCGGCGAGAATATGATCACGGTCGCTCCCGGGGCCAACGCGCAGGCCGGGGAGGCCGAGACCGCCGCGGCACTGTCGGCCTCCTGTGACATCCTCGTCCTGTCCGCTGAGATCCCGGCCGCTGTTCTCGCAGCCGTCCTGGCCGGGGTCGGCGGCGCGGCGGGCGGGGCCGGGGTCAGCGGCGCGGCGGGCGGGGCCGGGGTCAGCGGCGCGGCCCCGACGTGCCTGCTGAACCTGGCGCCTGCGCCGCCCGAGGCGGCCGCGCTGCTGGCGGAGGGCGTGGCATGGCTGGTCGTGAATGAATCCGAGGCCGCGGCGATTCTGCGGCGCGACGTGGCCGGGCGGGCGGAGGCGCGCGCCGCAGCCCGGGAACTGCGCGACCTGGGCGCGCGGTACGCCGTAGTCACCGCCGGACCGGATGGCGCAGCGCTGGCCGGCCCGGCCGGCGGGGAGATGATTCCCTCGTTCACCGTGGACAGCATGGACAGCGTGGGCGCGGGGGACGCGTTCGTGGCCGCGCTGGCCGTGGCGCTGGCCGCCCGCGTAGCCCCGGCCGACGCGGTGCGCGCCGCGTGCGCGGCCGGCGCCGCCGCGACAACCCGCCGCGGTACTCAGGATGCGCTGCCGCAGCCGCGGGACATTCTGGCGGCGACGGGCATGGCCTGGCCGGTCGGCTAGGGGCCCGTTCCGGGCTCGTGGCCTGGCCGGCCGGCTAGGGGCCCGTTCCGGGCTCGTGGCCTGGCCGGCCGGCTAGGCGTCCCTGCCGGGCTCGCCGTGGCTGGCGTTGGCCCGGCCGCGGCCCCAGTATGCCTTCGGGGATATCTGGTCCTGGCGCAGCCCCCGGTCCGCGAGGATCTCCCGCAGCCGGAGCACGACCTTGGCCTCGCCGAGGAGATAGGCGTGGCCCCGGCCGGCCGGCAACTCGACCTCGGCCGCCTCCGCGGCGAGTGCCGACGGGTCACCCGCCGGGGCACCCAGCCGGTGCAGCCAGCTGACACGCGTGGCCGCCGCCGAGGACAGCTCCTGCTCATCGCTCGCCTCGGGAATCTCGATGACCATCGTTGCCACGCTGCCGGCCGGCAGGGCCTCGCTCATCGCGAGCGTCGCCGGCAGCGCCGAGTCGTCGGCCAGGAAGAGGTGCCAGTCCGCGGCGGCCGAGGTCGTGATCTTCCCGCGCGGCCCGATGCCCTCGATGGCGTCGCCCGGCCGTGCTGACCGTACCCACCGCTCCCCCGGACCGTCGCCATGCAGCACGATGTCGAGCGTCAGCAGCCGGCCCGCGGCATCGAGGTGGCGGATGGTGTAGCGCCGCCGTACCGGCCGGTTGCCGTCGGCGGCCACGAGCAGCATCACGTCCTGCCCTGGCAGGTAGGTGAACCCGTCGAGCTGGGGTGCCGTGAGCCTGAGCCGCTGTATATGCGGGGTGAGCCGAACCGACTCGACGACCTTCAAATCGAGCCTGGTGGTGCCCGCCAGCGGCCCGGAAAGCTGCGCGAACGGGTCGTCCAGCGCCGCCAGCGTTGACTGCGGCAGTGCATCAGCCATGAAAACGGCCAGCCTTTCACCTCGTGACCAGTGTGCGGGGCGGGCAGCGCTGCGGGCCAGGCCGCTTATCGTGGCGCTTGGTGCCTCCGCATCATCGTCAACGCCGGCGGGTCGGCCGTGCTTCCCGCTCCCCTCGAGCGACGGGGCGCAGCGGCCGAGTGCCGCGTGAACAATCGTCGTGCTGGCAGTCCCTGCGGTTGACGCCGCTACCGGAGCCGTCCTAGGCATGCCAGGCGGGCGGCCGGGGCTGGTCGTCCCGGCCGCCGGCCTGGGGCGGGGAAATGACGACGCCCCCGGAGCTCGCGCTCTCGAGGGCGTGCCGTGCGCTGGCGTGTGGTCGCCTCTCGGCGATAGGCACTCCACGGCTCCAGCCGGACGGTATTCCGCGGAGGCAGTAGTTGCGGCCCGGGGGACACAGCACACCAGCGATGACTGGAACAGCGGGGCCCGCCAGGCTATTCCGGGGTCCGGGGCATTTTCAGCCGCTCGCGCGACCCCGGCTCCCAGCCCCCGCGGCGACCGCGCTGGCGGCGCCGACCGGCATACTGTGTGCATCCAGTCCGGGAGGCAGGAGGAGCGGCTGACGTTGGCTCGGGAGACCTCGCTCATCGGCAGCATCGGCGTTCTCAGCGTCGCGACGAGAGGCTCGGCCGGTCCTGGGGAAGTCCTGGTCAAGATAAGAGGCGGTTCCGAGGCATACATCGCGTGGTCGCACGCGCCGTTGCCTAAGGGAGCGACCGTCCTGGTCATCGAATCCCGCGGCAACAGGACAGTGGACGTCAGCGAGTGGACCGACCCTCTTAACCCCTTCCCACATGACCTATTTGTGCAGTAAGACGGTTAACGCAGGCAATGACTGTCCCGGGTTCGCTCGGGAGATCCCAACTGGAGATGAAAGATGCTCGGCTACCGTGTTCCCGCGCCCGACGAGGCGATGCTTATCTCGGGCGGGAAGTTCGGGCGCGACGGCGCCCCCTTCAAGGTCATCACCGGCCACGGCGCGTTCGTGCTGCCGTTTTTCCGCAAGACTAACTTCCTGACCCTGTCCATGTGCGAGTCCGAGGTCTCCGAGACCTGCGTGACGAGGCAGGGAATCTCGCTGAACGTCCGCGCCGTAATCGCGTTCAAGGTGGGCAATGACGAGGAGAGCATTGTCAACGCCGGGCAGCGCTTCCTGTCCGACCAGGACCAGATGTCGACCCTGACCGGGCGGATCTTCGCCGGGCACCTGCGATCGATCATCGGCTCGATGACCGTCGAGGAGATCGTCACCGAGCGGCAGAAGCTGGCGACGGAGGTGCTGGACGGCTCGAAGGCCGAGATGGCCAAGATCGGCCTTACCGTGGACTCGCTGCAGATCCAGTCCATCGACGACATGAACACCGGCTACATCGACGCGATGGCCGCGCCGCACAACGCGGCGATCCAGCGGCAGGCACAGATCGCACAGGCCCAGGCGAACCAGGCAGCCGCCGAGGCTCAGCAGGAGTCGCAGCGCAATCAGGCCGAGTACGCCCGGCAGACATCGGTCGTTCAGGCGCAGTACAAGGCCGAGGTCGACAAGGCGCAGGCGGAGGCCGCGCAGGCTGGTCCGCTGGCGCAGGCGCAGGCGCAGATGAACGTGATCGCGGCCCAGGCCGACCTGGCGCAGCGCCAGGCCGAGCTGCGCCAGCGTCAGCTAGTGGCCGAAGTCATCAAGCCAGCCGAGGCCGAGGCGGAAAAGGTCGAGGTCCTGGCCAAGGCGGACGCCCAGCGGGTCCGGCTGCAGGCGGAGGCCGCAGCGTCGAACGACCGCATCGCCCTCGACCGGATGCTGATCGACCAGTTGCCGCAGATCGTGCGGGAGGCGGCCGCCGGGCTGGCCGGCGCCAACATCAGCGTCCTGAACGGCGCCGACGGCCTGGGTGAGATCGCGGCCGGGCTGGTGGGCCAGGGGCTGACGATCCTGGAGTCGGTGAAGAAGAGCCTGTCCGGGACCTCGGGCGCGGAAATCAGGTCCTACGGGGCACTTGCTCCTAGCATGGACGCTGCGGTCGGCGACCGGCGGCAAGCGAGCGACACGCTGAACCCAAGCGCGTAAAGCCCCCCGTCTCCCGTCTCCCGCCCTCCGCCCCGCACGCCACGGAACTGTATGCAGCCGGGCCAGGTCCCGGAGAGGACCACAGCCACAAGTGCTGGATGCTCGCGCACACCGACCTGGCCACGGCCCGGCTGCGCGCAAGACAGCTCGACGCCGCTGTCACCGCGCTGGAACCCGTCCGTCTCCAGCCGCGCTGTAAGTAGTGCATTTCCCGCTGTGATCACAGCGGTAAATGCACTACTTTCTGGTTGCTCGGGTTTTTCGGTGTTACTGGGGTTGCTGGGGTTGTTGCTGGGGTTGCCGGGGTTGCCGGGTTGCTGGGGTTGCCGGGGTTGCCGGGGTTGCCGGGTTGCCGGGGTTGCCGGGTTGCCGGGTTGCCGGGTTGCCGGGTTAACGGCTGGCCTCTGCTTCTCGCTGGGCGGGCTTGCGGTGGACTTCGGCCATGTCGAGATCACGGACGGCCTGGATCACCTGCTCCAGCGCCGCGGCGGGCAGCGCGCCAGGCTGGGAGAACACCAGGATGCCGTCGCGGAAGGCCATCAGCGTCGGGATGGAGCCGATACACGCGGCGGCAGACAAGCCGGGCTGGTCCTCGGTGTCGACCTTGCCGACGGTTATGTCCGGGTGCTCGCTGCTCGCCGCCGTGAAGACGCCGTCCCGGGCGGGGTCTGCCCGCCGTCCGCGGGCGGGGTCTGCCCGGCGCTGGCGGGCCAGGTCGGTGTGAATGACCAGTGTCTGGTCCTTTCGAGCATGCCGGTCGCGGCTGAAATATTTCATCATGCCCATATAAATAGGCGCCTTAGCTGCCTGACCCGGATATTAGGAGGCGCTAACCTCAGTCATGACAACCATTCCCGGGGGCGGCGCGTCTCGACTGTGAGAATGCGTAGCGACGCTGGCAATCGGCGATGCATTATCACTTAGTACCCGATTTATGCCTGCGGGGGTTCCCGGGCGAGCCGCGAAATAGTCGGGCACGCTTGCGGGGAACGAGCGGTTCCCGTTATCTGGCGGGCGCCGCCCGGCGCGGAAAACAGGAAGGAATGACCGCAAGTATGCCGATTCGCCGCGCCGGAACGCACGCCGCATCGGGCGCGATAGCCCGCACCCAGGCGCGTGGGGCCCGGGATCGCGTCGGCGCCAATGTTTTCACGTCACGTAATCAAATGACTACTCGTGGTAGCGTGTCCATTACTACTGGCAGGGCGGGATCACACAGCGCGACTACAGCCAGGCTCACCCGCAACACCGCGACCGGCCCACGCCTGACCGCCCGGGCCGCCGCCACAGGCAGCCGGTCCGGCAACGACAGGAAGGAATGATCATGCGCATCCGCTTTACTCGGGCGGGTTACGCCATGGCGGCGGGGGTAGCCGTCATAGCGACGCTCGGCCTCTCGGTGGCGGCCGCAAGCGCGGGCGCCAAGCCAGACGCGACCAGCGCTTGCGGCAAGAGCTGTGTGGACGTCAGCTTCGTGGTCCCGGGGAGGCAGGCCATTCTCGCCGTCCATTCGGGTTACCCGGCCTACAACAACCTGGTGCGGCTGCTCCAGGGTAGCAACGGTGCCTACAAGGAAGACTTCTCCCAGATGCACGTCGGGAAGGTCGACACGCTCTACTGCCACGGCGCGACGCCGTTCCCTGGCTCGGTCTTCACCTTCCGCCAGTGCCAGCTGCTCAAGATCGCGGGGCTGGACAAGGCGACGACGTTCGAGCTCGCGTTCAACCCGAACAACGGCGGCACGAAGCAGCTGTGCATCGGTGCCTGGAACAACACCGCTCCGGTGGTCGACGGCAAGTTTCGCCTGGTGACCTGCGGCGTGTCGGCTGACACCGTCCTGATCGAGTCGAGCAAGCTGCCGGGCGGCCACACGAGCAAGTTCAGGCACTGGCTGATCAACGGGGGCAGTGACAATTTCTCGAACCCGGTGGTCGCCACCTCCGACGGCAGGTTCCCGTCGGACCCGCGGTGGGAGACCGTGGACATCAACGGCGGTCACGGCATCGACACCCAGGAAGTCCGGATCTCCAAGGGTCCGTTCTGATAGTTGCCAGATGAGACATCCGGGCCGGGCCGCCTCACGCGGCCCGGCCCGGATGCACCTGAGCCGCGGACCGGCCGGGTCCGCGGCTCGCCGGGGCTGTCGCTAAGCGCCGCCGTCCGCGCTGGCAGGCGGCCGCCATAGCCCGCCGAGAACACCGAGCGGGACAATAACCAGGCCGGTTAGCGCCCACTCCAGCCCGAAGCGCTGAGCGAGGAAACCGATGGCGAGCGGGCCAGCCCCCCCGATCAGGCTCGCGGCGCTCGACAGCGATACCGCGACTGCGCTGTCGTCCGGCAGGCTGCTGTAGAGCTGGGCCTGGAGTACCGGATACCACGGTGCTGTGACGGCGCTCAGGCAGCCGATCAGCGCGAGCTTGGGCCCGATGCCCGGCGCGAGCAGGAACGCCGGATACAGCAGGGCGGCCGCGGCGGCGCTCGCCCGTACCAGGCTCAGCGCCCGGACCCGGCCCAGGGCCCAGACGAGCGCGGCATCGCCGGCCAGAACCGCGCCAAGCCGGATCGCCAGGCCCAGCGCCGCCTGCGCGGGCGTGGCGTGCACCACGTCCACGAGGTACAGGGCCACAAACCCGGTCAGTATGTCCAGCAGCAGGTCGCAGAGCTGGAGCAGGACGAGCCAGCGGGCCACCCCGGCGCTCCGTAGCGCGCCGAGCACGCGGCTTACCCCAGGCCCTGCCCGGGCCTGCTCTCCGGCGCCAGGGGGCGGCACTGGCGGGTTCCTTGCGACGCCCAGCAAGGCCATCGCCGCGGCCAGGGTCAGCAGCAGATACGCCGACCGCCAGCCGCCCCCGGCGGCGAGCACCGCGATCAGCAGGAGGGGCCCAGCCACCGATCCCGCCGCCCCGGCCAGCTCCCAGCGCGCCATGTGCCACTCCCGGAGTCCGGGATCCGCATCCATGAGGCCAGACTGGGTCAGGCCGACGAACGCCCCGGAGGCCGGGAAAAAGATCACGAACGTGAGCAGCAGGCTGCCGAACGAGTGGGCGGCGCAGGCCGCCAGAAGCGCTGCGATGAACACCAGCCCGCCGCCCAGGACGGCAAGACGCCGCCTGCGGCCGTGCCCGGCCAGGACCCCTACAGGGAGTTCCAGCGCGCTTCCGACCAGCAGCGGCACCGACACCAGCAAGCCGACTTGGCCGTAACTCAAGGCCAGGCTCCGGTGTATGAGCGGTAGCGCGGCACCCTTGGTGCCGTCGACCAGTTCGTCGACCAGTTCTACGGCCAGCGCGGCTCCGAGCACCGCCGCGCCGCCCCCGGCGGTCCGGGGGCGCCATCTTCTCGGCCGCATAGCGTTACCTCCGTCCTCGTCTGTCCGGCCTGGTCAGACGAGTGACGGCGGAGCGCGGGCCGCGCGGTCAGCTCACAGTCAAGGGAACTTCATGAACGCGATGATAACCGGCGAGCCTGGCCGCCGGAACGACTCGGGGCCATGCCGGCCGACGCCGACGTCGGCACGTCACCGCAGGGAGCCCACGAACTGCCGCGGCGGCCGGAAACCCGTGACATGCCGCGGAGGGCCTCAGTCCTAGACCACCGCGTCGCGACGGTGCCATTCACTGGCCAGGAGCCCGTAGACGAGCTCATCGCGGCGTTCGTCGGGGAAGGCGAGAGCCTGCCGCAGCAAGCCTTCCTCGACGAAACCCAGGCGCCGTGCCACGGCCCGGCTCCGGCCATTCGCCGGATCGGTGTGCAACGCGACGCGGTCGAGGCCAAGCGGGCCAAACGCCTGATCGAGAAGGGCGGCCACGGCCCGGGACACCAGGCCGCGGCCCTCATAACCGCCGTCGATCCAGTAGCCGACCTCGCCGCTTCGCGAATAGTGGTTGATGTGCAGGGCCACCGCCCCGGCGAGGCGCCATTGGTCACCTTCGCGTACCGCGATCGCCACAGGCAATTCCGAGCCCGCGAGCCAGTTCCGGGCGCCGGTCTCCAGGAAGGAGCGCGTATCCCCCAGCGTCGGTGGGGCCACCGCCCACGGTTCCCACCGGGCCAGCCGCTCGTGGTTGGCCACGACCAGGTCGTGGTAGGCGCTGGCGATCAGGGGTGTCCGCGGCACGAGGGCTTCATCGGCGGATAGCGGAAACCAGAAGATCGGCGGGGGAATCGTTGTCACTAGTCTCTCCTAC
>Ga0335078_10008129_pt1 | contig 15590 bp, 10 predicted proteins | sample Lox_Sample_32_FD_206711 | JGI IMG/M metagenome (GOLD analysis project Ga0335078, IMG submission 206711) | Soil microbial communities from Loxahatchee National Wildlife Refuge, Florida, United States - Lox_Sample_3.2 | ecosystem: Environmental > Terrestrial > Soil > Wetlands | place: USA... | reverse complement strand
CTCGCGTTTGCTCATCCCTACATGCAGCAGAAGCTGCTGCCGCTCACGCGCTCGGGCGAGATCACTGTGGTGGCCATCGATAATTCGCTGAGCATGCGCGCCGATGGCCGGCTCGATCAGGCCAAGCATCAGGCCAAGGCCGAAGTGGATAGCCTCCGGCCCGGAGAGCGCGCCGAAGTGCTGGCCTTCGGATCGCGCGTCCAGATCATGTCCGAAATCACCGACGATCACGCGCCGCTCGATGGCGGTATCGACGCCGTGGAAGCATCGGACGCGCGCACTTCCTACGCCGAGCTCACCCGCTCCCTGCGCTCCATCGCCCAAGCCACCAGGCAGCCGCTCGATGTCCATCTCTATTCCGACATGCAGCAGAGCGGCATGCCCTCCAACTTCAACGATCTGAAGTTGAACGCCCAGGTAAGCTTGCAAACCCACCCCATCGATTCGCGCCCGGTCGCGAATTTCGCGGTGGAGAATGTGGTCGCCCCGCGCCGTGTCTACGACGCGAAGAAACAGCGCGTCGAAGTAACCGTAGTCGGCTATAACAATCCGAAAGCCGCGCGCCAGGTCACCCTCATCCTGAATCAGCGCGACATCGAAACCAAGCCCGTCGAAGTGCCTGCCGGCGGACGGGGCACCGTCGAGTTCACCTCGCTCGATGTGCCGTTCGGATTGAACAAAGGAGCCGTCCGCATCGATTCCGCCGACTCGCTGCCCAACGACGACACCTTCTACTTCTCTATCGAGCGCGTCGAGCCGCGCCATGCGTTGTTCGTGCACGAAGCCGACAACACGCGCGGGCTGTTCTTCTTTCAGACCGCCCTCCAGGCCTCCGGCCAATCCGCCTTCGTCCTCGACCCGGCTGCCGTCGAGCAGACCGCCAACGTCTCCCCGAACCAATATGCGTTCGTCGTCCTCTCGGACGTCTCCGCCCTCTCGCCGAGCTTCGAAAACCAATTGCGCGACTACGTGCGGCGCGGCGGCTCGGTACTGGTTGCATTGGGACGCCAGAACATCGCCACGAACAAGGTGCCGGTGGCGGACACCAAGGTAGAGGGCTACAGTTACGCCGCCCGTGAAAACGAGCGCTTCGAAAGCGCCGGGTTCCTGGACACCGGCCATCCGTCCATCCAGAAGGACAGCCGTTGGGACGATGTGAAGTTTTTCCAGGCGATCCGCGTCGATCCCGGTAAAGCCCGCGTCGCCGCGCGCCTCACCGATGGCACCCCGCTGCTCCTCGATGAACAAATGGGCGAAGGTCACGTGTTGGTCTTCACATCCACCTTCGACAACCTGGCCAACGATTTTCCCATCCACAAATCCTTCGTTCCTTTCATATCGCGAACCGCGCAATACCTCGGCCGCCTGACTGACGAGCCGCCCAGTGTGCCGGTCGGTTCCTTTGCCGAATTGCGCGATTCCAAGGAAAAAGGCGTGGCCGTGGACGTGCTCGACCCCAAGGGCGAGCGTGCCCTTTCGCTCCAAGAGGCCACCAAGGCGCCCAACGTGCAATTCACCATGGCCGGTTTCTACGACATTCGTCGTCCCAACGGGCGAAACGAGCTGGTAGCGGTGAATTCCGATCGTCACGAGTCCGATCTGACCCCCGTACCGCAGGAGACCCTCAGTTTGTGGCAGAATACTGCCCAGGGGACTGCTGCTGCCGGCCAAGCCACGGAGGGGGAACAAAAGCCGCTATCTTTGTGGTGGTACGTGATGCTGGCAGTGCTTGTGCTGGCGGCGGCTGAGTCATTTCTGGGGAACCGGCATCTGGCGGTAGACAAAGAGGCGGCATGAGACCTTTGGATCGGTTGGCGGAGTATTTAGGCGCTGTCGAGCGTCGGCTGCGCTTGCTCGCGGTCACCCGTGGGCTGGCGGCAACCGCCGGCGCGGCATTGATCTTCACCGTGGTGGCGGTCTTATTCGCCAATCACTTCTCGTTCTCCAACCCTAGCGTGGTGGGCGCGCGCGTGCTGCCCTTCTTCGGTATCGCTTTCGCCATCGCCGCGGCCTTAGTGCCGGTCCTTCGCCTGAATAAGCGCCGCGCGGCCCGACAGGCTGAAACCAAATTTCCGCAGTTCGAAGAGCGCCTCCTCACCCTCAGCGAGAAGATGGAGCAGAACGCCGCCGATCCCTTCCTCCACTTATTGGCGGAAGACACCATCTCCGTCGCCGAACAGGCCGAAGCCAAGGAGGTCGCCCGCACCTCGTGGGTCTTCAGCTTTTCCTCCGCCGCTGCCGTTTCCGCGGCCATTCTTCTGTGGCTCGGCCTCGCGGGACCCGGATTTCTGGGCTATGGAACCTCGCTGCTCTGGGGAGGCCTGCCCAAAGCCGGCATGCAGCCCTTCTATGACATCTCCGTCGACCCCGGCAACTTAACCGTTCGCAAGCGCGCCAGCCAGGTGATCACGGCGCAGTTGCACGGCTTCACTGCTCCCAAAGTTCGCTTCTTCGGAAAGTACGCCAGCTCCTCGCAATGGGAGCAGGCCGAAATGGTCACCCAGCCCAGCGGCTCCGCGTATGAGTTCGCCATCCCCGGCATTTCCGAGTCGCTCGATTATTACGTGGAAGCCGGCGGTGTGAAGTCCAAGACCTACCGGTTGAAGGTGGTGGACCTCCCCAGCGTGAAGACCATGACCACCACGTATCATTTCCCGGCGTGGACCGGCATGAAGGATTCCGTGGAGAAGGGCGGCGACCTGCGCGCCGTGGAAGGCACCGTGGCCGACGTCGAAATTCAGACCGACCGCCCGCTGGCCAATGGCGCACTGCTTCTCGACGACGGTTCCAAATTGGTGCTGCGCGCCGGCCCCAACGGAAACCTCATCGCTAAGGTGCCCATCCAGAAAGACGGCCAATATTACGTCGCAGCCATCGATAACGGCGACGACGTGCGGCTCACCGAAGATTTCTTCATCGAAGCGCAGAAGGATCACCCGCCCGAGATCAAGCTGACCAAGCCCGGCCGCGACTTCCGTGCCTCGCCCATTGAAGAAGTGACCGTATCCGCCGAGGCCTCCGACGATTTCGGCCTCAAAGATGTCGAGCTGCACTATAGCGTGAATGGCGGCGCCGAGAAAATCGTCTCCATGCTGCCCAACAAGGGCGCCAAGAACTCCTCCGGATCGGCCATCATCAACCTCGAAGATTACAACGCCGTGCCCGGCGACGTCGTGAGCCTCTACGCCATCGCCAAGGACGCCCGCAGCACCGCCCGCACCGACATGTTCTTCATCGAAGCCCAACCCTTCGAGCGGAATTATTCCCAATCGCAGCAAGGCGGGGGTGGCGGCGGAGGCGGCGGCCAGCAGCAGGAAGACCAGATTTCCGAGCGTCAGAAACAGATCATCGCCGCTACCTGGAACCAAGTGAAGGGCGCCGGCGCGGCGGGCACCGAATCCGAGAACGCCAGCTTCCTGTCGCAGCAGCAAGCCAAGCTACGCGATCAGGCCAAGTCGCTCTCCGACCGCATGAAGGCCCGCCAACTCGCTGAAGAAGGCGATTCTTTCAAGAGCTTCGTTAAAGATATGGATGAAGCCGTGGCCGCTATGGGCCCGGCATCCGACAAGTTAAAGGGTGGCAAGTTCGTTGATGCCATGGGACCGGAGCAGGTGGCCTTGCAGCATCTGTTGCGCGCCGAAGCTACGCGCCGCGATATCCAGGTGGCGTTCGGCAACAGCGGCGCTGGCGGCGGCGGCGCCCAATCCGGAGCGCGCGATCTCGAAGGCCTCTTCGACCTGGAACTCGATACCGAAAAGAACCAGTTTGAAAGCGGGCAGCAGATGCAGTCCGCCGATCAGCAGCAACAGGCCATCGACGAGGCGCTGCAAAAGCTCGAGCAGCTCGCCCGTCGTCAGCAGGAACTGGCCAATCAGCCGCAAAACCAGCAGCAGCTTTCCCAAAAACGCTACGAACAGGAAATGTTGCGGCGCCAGGCCGAGCAGCTCCAAAAGCAGCTCGACCAGATGACCCGCCAGATGCAAAGCCAGCAGGGTCAGCAAGGTCAGCAGTCGCAGCAAGGGCAGCAAGGGCAGCAAGGCCAACAGGGACAGTCCGGGCAGCAGGCCGGCCAGCAAGGGCAGCAAGGCCGCATGGCCAACGGCGGCATCGATTCGCAGCAGTTGCGCCAGACGGTCGATCGTCTCCAGCAGGCTTTAGAAAACATGCGCAAGGCGGCCTCGTCTCAGCAGGAAGGTACACCTCAAAGCGAAGCCGACGCCAAGCGCGCCGCCGAGCAGCTACAAGAGGCCCAGAAAATGTTGTCGGCCCTCCGCGGACAGCAGTCGGGCGCTACCGTCGATGATCTCGCCAAACAGGCCGACTCCCTCGCGCAACAGCAGCAGAATTTCGAGGGACAATTGCGGCGGGCCGTAACGGGCGCGGGACAGCAGGGCCGCATGAGCCAGCAGGAGGCTCAGGATCTGTCGTCCCAGCGTGAGAAAGAAGTGGGCGATTTGCGCCGCCTGGAACAGCAGATGCAAAACGGCGTGCGCGATCTGGCGGCGACTCAACCCAAAGCCTCCAGCAAGCTCCGCGAGGCGCTCGGCGAAATGCAGCAGCAGGAGCTGCCGCGCGACATGGAGCGCAATGGCAATTACATCCGCCGCGGTTTAGGCGAATATGCCGTGCTCTCCGAGTCCATGATCACCAAGGGTCTGAACGACCTGCGCGACCAGTTGCACGGCGTGCAGCAGGCCATGACCAAGGGACAGGACGGCAAAGGCGCGGGCGGCGACGACAAGGAGAGCAAAGCCGTCGAGCAGGCGCTCTCTCAAGTCGAGAAACTGCGCCAGCAGATCGAAGCCCTGAGCCGCCGGCAAGGCGGCCAGCCGGGCCAGAATGGCCAACAGGGCGGCCAGCAGCAAGGCCAAGGCCAACAGCAGGGTCAGGGCCAGGGCCAACAAGGTGGCGGCAACCAAGGAGGCTATCAGCAGGGCAGCCTCAGCCGCAATGGACAACAGGTCGGCCCCAACGGCAGCCCCCTCGGCGTGGGCCGCAACGGCAACCAGTGGGGACCCATTGGCGGCTTAGGCACTAACGATCCCACGCTCTTCAACAACGGTGTCGGGGTCGACCCGCGCAGCTTCGAGCACAACTATTACGACACGCTCGAGCAGCTTCAAAACCTCCAAGGCCAGATGAAGGACGATCAAACCACCGCCAAAGACCTGCAGTCGCTGATCCGCGAAATGCAGCGCCTCAACCCGTTCAGCTACGCCAACGATCCCGAGCTGGCCAGCCGCATCCAGGCAGCCATGGTGGCCGACATCCAGCAGGTCGAGCTGGAGCTTCGCCGCAAGGTCGACGAAACTTCCGGCGGCAGCATCCGCAGCGGCGGCAACGAACCCACCCCGCCCGGCTACGCCGACGCCGTAGCCGAGTATTATAGACGCCTAAGCAACACAAAGAAATAGCGTTGCCGGAAATTGGCTTCGTTCCTTCAAAAGCATGTGGGGCCGGGGCTTCTGCCCCGCCGCCGGGCTTCCGCCCGGTGCCATGGTTAAGTCCGAATTGACATTCCTCCCAATTCCGATGTACTTTAGGGTCTATGAAGACCAGCAATGGCCTTTGGAAGGAGTGTCTGCACGGTCGGCTCCCTGAGCCCCTCGCCAGCGAACTGGACAAGTTTGAGAGCGAAGTCCTGCTCAAGAAGCAGGGCAAGATCGACGATAAAGTGTTCGCGGAAACACGCCTGCGCCGCGGATCCTACGGCCAGCGCTACGACAATGGCCAGCGCCACGATGGCAAAGAGACGCAGAAGCTCGCCTACCCTAGCGACAACACCAAAGGTCCCGGTACCTTGTGGGATGCGCCCGGCATGCAGCGCATCAAGATTCCCTACGGCGGATTGAACGCCCGCCAACTCGAAGTGCTCGCCGAACTGGCCGAAGAGTACTCCGACGGCATCGCCCACATCACCACCCGCCAGGACGTCCAACTGCACTTCATCCACATCGAAGATACGCCCGCGTTGATGCGCCGCCTGGCCGCCGTCGGCATCACCACGCGTGAGGCTTGCGGCAACACCGTCCGCAACGTTACCGGCTGCCCCATCGCGGGCGTCTGCCGCACCGAAGCCTTCGACACCACGCCGTACGCCCACGCGATCACGTATTTCCTGCTGGGCCATCCGGACACGCAGAACTTCGGCCGCAAGTTCAAAATCTCGTTCTCCGGCTGTGCCGACGAGGCTTGCGCTCTGGCGCACATCCACGACATCGGCGCCGTGGCTAAGGTGCGCGACGGCAAGCGCGGGTTTGCCTTCTATGTTGGCGGCGGCTTGGGCACCGTCCCGCAGCAGGCCAAGCTGCTCTCGGATTTTGTGCCGGAGGAAGAACTCCTTCCCTTGGCGCAGGCGATTTGCCGCGTTTTTGCGCGGCTCGGCGAAAAGAAGAATCGGAATACCGCCCGCTTGAAGTTTGTCATCCAGAAAATCGGCCTGGAAGAATTCAAGCGCGTGGTGGCCGAGGAACGCTCCATCCTCCCCGCCGAGCCGCGTTGGACGGAATACCTGAAAGATGTGCCCGCCTACCGCGAAGAGCCCGCCAAGCCCGGCGCGCTGCTGAACATCTCTGGACCGATCGACGCCGCCTTCGACCGCTGGCGCCAGACCAACGTGTATCGCCAGAAGCAGGCGGGCTATGCGACCGTCACCATCACGCTGCCGCTCGGCGACATCACCGCCAATCAGCTTCGCGCGCTGGCCGATATCGCGCGCAAATACACGAAAGAGACGCTCCGCTCCACCGTCGAACAGAACATCGTTCTCCGCTGGGTGAGTGAAGCCGACGTGCCCGCGCTGTACCGCGATCTCGCCGCCACACACCTGGCCCAGCCCGGCGCCGGCACCATCGTCGACGTGGTCTCCTGCCCCGGCACCGATACCTGCAAGCTGGGCATTTCGTCTTCGCGCGGCCTCGCTGCCGAACTGCGCTCGCGCCTCATGGCCAAAAGTTACGAACTCGACGAAGCCATCCGCGGCCTGCATATCAAAGTCAGTGGCTGTTTCAACTCCTGCGGCCAGCATCACGTGGCCGACCTCGGCTTCTACGGCGTCAGCCGCAACAAGGCCGGCTACACCGTGCCCCACTTCCAACTGGTCCTCGGCGGCAAGTGGGAAGAGAACGGCGGTTCATACGGCTTGGCCATCGGCGCGGTTCCTTCCAAACGCATTCCCGAAACGGTCGACCGCATCACCTCCCGCTACCTCGACGAGCGCAACGATGGCGAGAGCTTCCACAACTTCGCCAAGCGCGTCGGCAAAGCAGCGCTGAAAGCCATGATCGACGATCTGACCTTCGTCCCGCCGCACGACGCCGAGCCCAGCCTCTATGTCGATTGGTCGGACGCGCGCGAGTACACCATCGGCGATATCGGCATTGGCGAGTGTGCCGGCGAAGTGGTCGCGCCGGTCGAATTCCAGTTGACCGCCTGCGAGCGCGAAGCCTTCGAAGCCCAACTGGCACTCGAAGCCGGCGACATTCCCAAGGCTGTCGTGACGGCTTACGAGTCGATGCGCAACGCCGCTCAGGCGCTCTTGGCCTGGCGCGTGATTCCGCACGAGGAAACGCAGGAGGGTGTCGAAACCGCCTTCAAACGCGCGTTCTACGATACCGAGCTGTTCTTCGATCCCTTCGTGGGCGGCAAGTTCGCACAGTATTACTTCGCCGCGCACGAGCAGCGCCACGGGCATGATGATGCCGAAAAGGCGCACCGCCTGATCGAGGAAGCGCAACTCTTTATCGAGGCTTCGCACGCATGCTATGCTCGCTTAAGCGCGCAGAAAGCAGCCGCCTGACCTCGCCTTCGCAATGGACATCCAGCACTTCCGTGTAAAGCTATTTGCCACGCCCGAGAGCCATCCGCATCTCGGCTCGGCCATCCCGGTATTCCATCGCTGGATTCAGGAGAAGCGCGTACCCGAGACGATGATCGACGTTTCGGACTACGAGCACGTTCCCGAAGGCCCCGGCGTCATCCTGGTGTGCCACGAAGCCATCTACGGCCTCGACCAGGAAAGAGGCCAGCTCGGCCTGCTCTACAACCGCCGCACCGCGTTAAACGGCTCGGCAGAAGATCGCCTGCGCCAAGCCGTGAATGCTGTAGAGAGCGCCGCCGCGCAGCTCGAGTCCGAACCCGAGTTCTCCGGCAGCCTGCATTTCGACCGCCGCCAATGGGAAGTAGCCGTAAACGACCGCGCCCTGGCGCCCAATACCGAAGCTACCTGGCAGTCGCTCTCACCCGTGATTCAATCGGTCTTCGATTCGATCCTAGGCGCCGGCCGCTACCAACTGCACCACCACCCCGACCCTCGCGAACTCTTCCGCGTCTCGGTATCAGCCTAGTGGGGCCAGGGCTTCTGCCCTGCCGCCGGGCTTCCGCCCGGCGTGGGCTGTAGTCTACGCACGCTCAGCGCGACCCGCCCCCCGCCTTCGGCACGAAGAGCGACAAATCCACCGCCTCCGCCATCATCCGATACCCCAGATCATTCGGGTGCAAGTGGTCGCGGATGTTATACATCGGCCGAATCTGCTTGGGATTCTCCGGATCGCGCGTGATAGCATCGAAGTCGATCACCACGTCGTAGGCCTTGCTCGTGCGGATCCACTGGTTCACGGCCTCGCGCAGCTTCTCGCCTTCTTCGGAATAATAGGCAGCCCCGGCATACGGCGTCAGCGTCGCGCCGATCGCCTTGATGCCGTGCACATGGGCGCGTTCGATGATCTGCTTATGCGCGGCAATCAATTCCTCGGCCGTAACCGGGTCGGGTGAGCCGGCACGCGCGCCGATCCCGATATCGTTGATGCCCTCCAGCACGATCACCCACTTCACCCCCGGCTGGCTAAGGACGTCCCGATCGAAACGCGTCAACGCCGAAACACCGGCTCCATCGCGCAACAGGCGATTGCCCGAAATGCCCTCGTTCACAATGGCGACGCCCGCCGTGGCATCCACCGCCTGCAAACGCTGCGCCAGTTGACTGGGCCAGCTGCGGTCGGTATCGGGTGTCGAGGTCGCGCCGTCCGTGATCGAGTCACCGAACGCCACGATCAGGTTCGTCTCCCTAGGCGCCAACACGTCCACGGACGAAATCCAGTACCAGACTGGCATCGTGGTGGCGGGATCGGAGATCGACGGGGCCGCGGTCGAATCGCCGGCCTTCGATACATAGGTCGTGTGCAGGCCGGTCAGGTGCATCGTCGGCGCGGGTGCTTCGCCGGGAATGTAGAGACTGATCGCCAGGTCGCTGAGCTTCGGCACCTCCAGGTCCACCGCGTCGCTGAGCAGTTCCGCGCCGGCCGGGATGCTGAACGACGACTGCCCGCTGAAGGTGAGCGCGCGATCGGAACCCGCAACGATCGCCGAGCCCCTGTCGCGCAGCCCCAGGTGAGCAGCGCCCACGGCCAGCGGCGTGGTCCCGAAGGCGTTCGAAAGTTGCACGCGCACGCGGCGGCCGCCGATGCTCGTGCGCACCACCATGCGCAGCGTCTGGTCGTGGATCGTGGGCGGCGGAGCGAACGGCGGCGGCTGATTGCCCTGCGCTTGCGGCGCGGCGGGAGCGGGTGCTGCGGGCGGCGCCGCCTGCGGAGGCCGCGGAAAGTTGACGCGCGCCGCTTGTGGGGATGCCGCCCACGTGGCCACCCAATGTTCTTGCCCGCGGGCCATCACGGCCAACGCCAGCATGCCTGTCAGAAGAGCGATTCGAACCCGCATGAAGTTTGTCCCTCGGCGATGTATTATATCGGACGCGGAGGCATCCACGATGAAGCGCAGCACCAATCGCATTCTCACTACCCACGCGGGCCGGCTGGACGGTCCGCCCGAATATCGCGACATGGTCGCGGCCATGATGGCGGGCAAGCCCGTCGATATGGCGGCGTTCCCGCAGGTCGCGCGCCGCGGAATCGTCGATGTGCTGCGCAAACAGGCCGAGGCCGGCGTCGATGTGGTGAGCGACGGTGAGCTCGGAAAACCCGGCTTCGGCGGCATCGGGTATTACAGCCGCCGGTTCAGCGGCCTTTCGTCGCGCAAGCTGAAGCCCGGGGAAGCACCGTTCATGGCTCTCGAAACCGGCGAGCGCCTCGAGTTCGCCGATTTCTATAAAGAGCTGCAATTCATGCCGGCGCCGTCGGAGCGCGCCATCTGCTCCGGACCTATCCAGTACATCGGCCACGACGAAGTGAAAAGAGACCTCGAAGCGTTCCGCGCGGCCTTCGCCGAATCGAGCGTCAAGCCCGAAGAAACCTTCATGTGCGTGCTGGCTCCGGGGTGGCTGGAACACTTCTTCTATAACGAGCATTACACCAAGGAACAGGATTACATCTTCGCGCTCGCCGACGCCGTGCGGCACGAGTACAAGGCCATCGTCGACGCCGGCTTCATCTTGCAGATCGACGACCCGGCGCTTCCCGATACCTACGACATGATCATCCCCACGCCCAGCATCGCGGAGTACCGCAAGATTGCCGCGGTGCGTGTGGAAGCCGTGAATCGCGCGCTCGCCGGTTTGCCTGAGGACCGCGTGCGCTATCACATCTGTTGGGGTAGCTGGCACGGACCGCATTCGCACGATCTGCCGCTCGAACACGTGGTCGATCTGATGCTCACGATCAAGGCAGGCGCGTACTCACTCGAAGCCGCCAACCCGCGCCACGAGCACGAGTGGAAGATCTGGGAGCGAGTGAAACTGCCGGAGGGCAAGATTCTGATTCCGGGAGTGGTCACGCACCACACCAACGTCATCGAGCATCCCGAGGTGGTGGCCGATCGGATCGTGCGCTACGCCAACCTGGTAGGCCGCGAAAACGTGATCGCCGGAACCGATTGCGGCATGGGGTACCGCGTCCACCCGCAGATCGCGTGGGCCAAGCTGAAAGCGCTGGCCGATGGCGCCGCCTTGGCAAGCAAACACCTGTGGTCCGCGCGCACCAGCACCGCGCGCTGAAGCATCCGGTGCGAACCTTGTTACCGAGACCGTGAGGGAGCGGAGGTTCCCGTGATGGCCACGCGCCGCGATCACAACCCGCTGAGCCGCTCGCTCTCTTCCCACAGCCTCCGGGCGGCGCCGTCGTCCTGCGCCTCCTTGCTGGGCTCGACGACGTGACACTTGTAAAAGTATTGGCCGCTCACGGCCGCCGGCTCGTCTGATGACGCCAGGTAGATCAGCGTCTCCGCTCCCGCTTCCGGCGTCAGCGCGCGTCTCTTGAGGAAACGGAAGATGTGAATCCCGAGGCCGCGATTCTGATCGCCCAGGCGCGTGTTCACGAAACCGGGATGCAGGCTGTTGGCGGTGACGCCGCTTCCCGCCAACCGGCGCGCCAGCTCGCGAGTGAACAGGATATTGCAGAGCTTCGAGCAGCCATAAGCCCGGGGAGCTCTAAAGGACTTGACCATCTGTAGATCACTGAAATCGAGTTTGGCGCCGCGGTGCGCGTGGGATGCCGTGTTGACGATCCGCGCCGGCGCCGAGGCCTTCAGCTTCTCCAGCAGCAACCGCGTCAACACGAAGTACGAGAGGTGGTTGGTGGCGAACGTCATTTCCAACCCGTCCTTAGTCTCTTGCCGCCGGGTAAACAAAGCGCCGGCGTTGTTGATAAGCACGTCGATGCGCGGTTCTTCGCTGGCGATCTCGAGTCCGGCCTGCTTCATTTCGCCGAGGAGCGACAGGTCGGCGTAGAAGACGCGGTGCGGCGCTCCCGGTCCGGCGGCGCGCAAGCGCGCAAGGGTAGCCTCGCCGCGGGCGTGATCGCGAGCCACCAGGACAATCCGCGCGCCCATGGCGGCCAGCTTCACCGCGGCCACTTCGCCGATACCGGATGTGCCTCCGGTGATCACAACTGTTTTTCCGTGCAAAGTGCCTCACTCCCGACTAAGTATGCTGTATAATCGCGATCATACACTTCACTATCGTGGGGTGGAGTAACCCAAGCATTCCGAGGAGAACCCAATGAAAGTCCTTACTGTAGCCGTAATTCTCCTGATGATGTCTGTATTGGCTTTTGCCGCCGATGTCGACGGCAAGTGGAGCGGCACCATCTCCACTCCCAATGGCGATTTCCCGCAAGCCTTCACCTTCAAGGCCGATGGCGCCCATCTCACGGGCGCAATGGCCGGCCCGGATGGAAAAGACATCGCCATTCAAGACGGCAAGGTCGATGGCAGCAATATCTCCTTCATGGTGACGCTCGATTTTGGCGGGATGTCGATCGTGCTGAACTACAAGGGCGTGGTGGACAAAGAACAGATCAAGTTCACCGGCGAAGCCATGGGCATGCCGTTCGATCTGGTCGTGAAGAAGGGCTCGTAAGCGACTTTCAGGCCGGGCCGGCAAACTGGCCCGCCAGGCGGTTTTCCAGAACGATATCCGGGGTCAGATTGGGGTCGCGGAAACCCGCGGCTACCGACATGTCGAGCGCCTTTTGCGGAATGAGTCCGATCAGTTCCGTTCCGGCGATTCCCACGCCGTGCCGCTCGGCCTCGCGGCGCACCGCCTCGTACGCCACGTGAACCGGCGTCTGTTCGAAATCCGTGAGGTTCATGGAGACTTGCGCCAGATGGCGCGAGGCTAGCATCACTCCCACGGCTTTCACATAAGGCAAGCCGCCGGATGAAAACCGCACCGCGCGCGCGATGCCCCGGGCAATGGCAAGATCGCTCGTCGCGAGGTTCACGTTGTAGGCGACGAGAAACTTGCGCGCCCCCACCACCACGGCTCCGGACGACGCGTGGTGATCCGGTCCGCCGAAATCCGGCTGGCTGTGTCCACGGCGCACATCCGCCAGGTTGCGGCTTTCGGGGCGCTGCGCGGCGGCCTCGTACAGGTAGACGGGAACCTGCAATTCGTGCCAGATGCGACGGCCGGTCTCCACCGCCAGCCGGACACACTCTTCCAGCCCACTGCCATTGAGCGGAACGAACGGGACCACGTCGGCCACGCCGATGCGCGGGTGCACGCCGGAGTGATCGCGCAGATCGATGGTGTGCACGGCCTGTCGAACGGCCCGGAACGCCGCCTCGGCAGCGATCTCCGGCGGCGCGGCGAAGGTGATCACCGAGCGGTGGTGATCGTGGTCGGAAGTGCGATCGAGAACCGCCGCACCCGCCGCGCGGATGGCCTGCTCAATCGCATCGATCTTGGCGGGATCGCGGCCTTCGGAGAAGTTGGGAACACATTCGACCAGGGAGGAGTGCACTGCCTCTATGATATCGGAGGCTACCAGGCGGGGCGCAGGTCGCGCGCGGGACGCGGCGCCACGAGGCCTTCTTCGTAGATGAATTCGCCGCGCTTCATGGTGCTGTGCACCAGGTTGGTGCCGAAATGATGAGCCAGCTCACGATAGTCGGAAATGTTGAGGATCAGCAGGTCGGCCAGTTTGCCCGGTTCGAGCGACCCCAGCTTGGCGGCGCATCCCAGGGCGTGCGCGCCGTTGATGGTGGCCGCGGCGATGGCTTCGGCCGGTGTCATCTCCATGCGCAGGCAGGCCAGGTTGATGACCGCCTGCATATTGAGAGTGGGCGTGTGGTGGGGATTGAAATTCGTGGCCAGGGCGACCGGAGCACCCGCCTCGATGATGGCGCGAGCCGGCGCGTAGCGTGCATCGCTATGAAAGGAGGCGCAGGGAAGCAGCGTTGCGATCGTTCCGCTTCGGCCCAGCAGCTCGATATCCTGGGCAGTGGCATTTTCCAGATGATCGATGCTGACAGCGCCGGATTCGATAGCCGCGGCGATGGCAGCGCCGGGAGCAATGCCATCCGCATGCAGCTTGCACGGCATTCCCAGCGACTTGGCCGCTCGCCAATATTCCACAGCGCGGCCGCCCGGCTCCTCCCACACCAGATCGGCAAAGGCGGCCAGACGCCGGCGCCGGATTTTGGGCAGAAACTCGGACCAGACCCAATCGCCCGCTTCCATCTGCGGAAGGCGCAACAGAAAGGAGGCCACCACATCGAGCGGATTCTTTTGGAGCGCCGCCAAAACCCGCAGGATCTTCATTTCGGAGCTGCGATCGGCGCCGCTCCCGGTTTTCACTTCCACGGTGGTGGTGCCATGGCGAGCCATGGCTTCGACACAAATACGGGCGCGCGTCTCCAGCCGCATGCCGGTGATCGTGCGGATGGCGCGCGCGCCGGCGGCAATCTCGGTGGAGAAGGAACCCGCCGGCGGAAACAGCAGGTGTGTATGGCTATCGACAAAACCCGGCATCACCACGCGGCCTACAGCGCTGACTTCGACCGCTTTCTGCGCCAGCGCGAGGTTCTCGATGCGTCGCGTCGGCCCGACTTCCAGCAGTACGCCGTCGCGCACCAGGAGCGAGCCATCGTGAATGATATTCAGTTCCGACAATCCACGACCGCGGCGCGGTTCGTTCGGCCCGCGCAGGGTGAGCACCTGGCGCGCGCCCCGAATCAGAATCAAGGACGTGTGTTTTTGACCCACCCATAATCTACCATCGCTATGAGAGGCTCTGGTAGAGCAGTGCGCAATGTGAAGAACCCGGGCAGGGGTGATAGCCCGCCGAAAAAGACTTTAGAGCGTGCATTTTCCAAGGCGGGCGTGGGCTCCCGGACGGAAGCGCGGAGCTGGATTGGCGCCGGAAGAGTTCGTGTGAACGGCCGCGTGGTACAGGATCCGGATCGCTGGGTGGATCTGGCTCACGACCGCATCACGCTGGATGGCAAGCCGCTGCGGCAGGCCGCGAAAACCTATCTGCTGCTGTACAAACCGAAGGGATATCTGACCACCTACCGCGATCCCGAAGGCCGGCCGACCGTGTACGACCTGGTGGAGGACGCGGGCGTGTGGCTGGCTCCGGTGGGACGGCTGGACCTGGATACCAGCGGCCTGCTGCTCCTGACCAACGACACCGATTTCGCCGAGCGCGTGATGAACCCCGAGCACAAAGTGGCGAAGACGTACCTGGTGAAGGCCGCCACCCGCCTCAGCGACGAGCAACTCGAACAACTGCGCCAGGGGGTGCAACTCTCGGACGGCCCCACGCGGCCCGCCGAGGTGCGCCGCATCCGCGACGGCGCCAAACACACTTTCCTGGAACTGACCATCACGGAAGGCCGCAACCGCCAGGTGCGCCGCATGATCGAAGCGGTGGGCAGCAAGGTGCTCAAGCTGGTGCGCACGGCCATCGGCCCGATCCGCATCGAGGATCTGGCGATCGGCAAGTGGCGGCCGCTGACGGCCAAGGAGGTCAGCGCGCTCGGGAATCGATGGCCCTGATGGTGCGAGAGCGGCGGCAAACTTCTTTCTTATTGAGTACACTGAGGCGATAGTTTGTTTCGAGGCCAAGAGATGCTTCCTTTTCGTTCTAAATTTTTCTTGATTTCCGGCACCGCGCTAAGCTTTGGCTTTCCTTTGCTGTTGGCAGCACAGAGCTTGGGGAGCCCGCCAGCGGCCCGGATTCTGGTACCACGGCCTGTCGATTCCAGCAAGCTCTACACGCTGGCCGGGAACACTCCCGGCGATGCCAACGCGCAAAACGATCGCGGCAAGGTGCCGGACACTCTTCGACTGGATCACATGCTGCTCGAACTGCGCCGCAGTCCGGAGCGGGAACAGGCGCTGCAAGACTTTATCG
>Ga0335078_10008127_pt1 | contig 15592 bp, 12 predicted proteins | sample Lox_Sample_32_FD_206711 | JGI IMG/M metagenome (GOLD analysis project Ga0335078, IMG submission 206711) | Soil microbial communities from Loxahatchee National Wildlife Refuge, Florida, United States - Lox_Sample_3.2 | ecosystem: Environmental > Terrestrial > Soil > Wetlands | place: USA... | reverse complement strand
ATCGGGAGCGGCGCTCAGGGGGCAGAACGATGAAAGCCTACGCAACGCAGTCCATTCGCAATGTGGGCATTGCCGGTCACGGCGACACGGGAAAAACCCAGCTGGTGTCGTCGCTCCTGTTCACCGCGGGGATGACCGCCCGGCTGGGAAAGGTCGCCGAAGGAACGACGGTCACCGACTGGGACGAAGAGGAGATCGCCAGGAAAATCACCATTCAATCCAGCCTGGCCTATGCCGAGTGGGCGCCTTCGAGCTTGCCCCCGGCAGGGGGCCAGACGGAAAAAATAAAAATCAATTTTCTGGACACGCCGGGCTATAGCACGTTTTTGAACGATACGCGCGCGTCGCTGGTGGCGGCGGACGCCGTGCTGATCGTGGCGGACGCGTTGGCGGGCGCGCAGGTGGTCACGGAAAAAGTGTGGGACTACGCCGTCGAGTACGATGTGCCGCGGGCGTTCGCCGTCAACTGGATGGACCGCGAGCTGGCGAATTACGACCGCGCCATGGAGTCGCTCACGCGCGTGTTCGGCCGCAACGTCGTCCCCCTGCAATTGCCCATCGGAGCGGAGAAAACGTTTCGCGGCGTCATCGACCTGATCACCATGAAGGCGCATGTCTACACACCGGACGGCGACGGCAAGCCGAAGATCGAGGAAATTCCCGCGGACCTGGCCGACGCGGCCAAGGTGGCGCACGAAACCCTGGTGGAAATGGTCGCCGAAGGCGACGACGCGCTGATGGAGGAATTTTTCGAGAAGGGCACGCTGCCGATCGAGGATCTAAGGAAGGGCTTGCGCGAGGCGTTCCAAGCCAAGCGCATTTTCCCGGTGGTGCTGACCTCCGCGCTGCACAATATCGGCAGCGCCACGCTGCTCGATTTGCTGGCCGAAATGTTTCCGGACCCGTCGCAGCGCGGCACGGCCCTCGGCCACGCGGAGACCGCCAGCAAGGGAAGCGAAGTGCAGCGGAAAATCGGCGACGCCGAGCCGCTCTCCATTTTTGTGTTCAAGACGCTGGCCGATCCCTTCTCCGGACGGATCAGCTATTTCAAGGTGATGTCCGGCGTATTAAAAAACGACGCCATGCCGCAGAATTTTACGCGGGGAACGAGCGAACGCCTTCAGCACATCCAAGTGATGCAAGGCAAGACCGCGACCGCCGTCCCGGAAATTCATGCCGGTGACATCGGCGCCGTCGCGAAATTGAAAGATACGCTCACCGGGGACACGCTCGGCGACAAAGCCGCGCCGATTCACTACCCGCTGCCGCACGTTCCCGAGCCTTCCATCACCTTCGCGGTCGAGCCCAAGACGCGCGCGGATGAAGACCGCATCGGCCCCGCGATTCATAAAATTCTTGAGGAAGATCCGTCGCTGCGTTTTTCGCGCGACCCGCAGACCAAGGAATTTCTCCTGGCGGGCTCGGGACAGCAGCACATCGAGGTGGTCGTCGCCAAGCTGCACAAGCGCTACCACGTGGACCTGACGCTCCACGCGCCCAAAGTGCCCTATCGCGAAACGATTCGCGGCAAGGCTGACGCCGAGGGCAAACACAAGAAGCAGACCGGCGGGCACGGGCAGTTCGGCGTCTGCCGCGTTCGCTTGGAGCCCGCGGCGCGCGGCACGGGCATCGAATTTGTGGACGATATTTTCGGCGGCGCGATTCCCAAAAACTGGATCCCCTCGGTCGAGAAAGGCATTCGCGCGTCGGCCGAGCGCGGCTACCTGGCCGGTTTTCCCGTCGTGGATTTTCGCGCGATTCTGTACGACGGGAAATATCACGACGTGGACAGCTCGGACATGGCCTTCAAGATCGCCGGTTCGCTGGCGTTCAAGGAAGGCATGAAGCAGGCCCGGCCGGCGCTGCTCGAGCCCGTGATGCACGTCGAGGTTTATGCGCCGGACCAGTATTCGGGCGACATCATGGGGGACCTCAGCTCGCGGCGCGGGCGGATCAGCGGCAGCGAGGCGCGCGGCTCGAGCGTCATCGTGAAGGCGCAGGTTCCCTTCGCCGAAATGCTGAATTACGCGACCACGCTCACGTCCATGACGCAAGGCCGCGCCACCTACACCATGGAGTACTCGCACTACGACTATGTCCCGACGGAAATCGCGGAGAAAGTGATTGCCGCCGCCAAGGCGGCCAGGGGCGTCGCGGTGGAGGAAGAAGAGCAGGTCTGAGTGCTGGAGGTTCGAGGCTGGAGTTCTGGAGGTTCGAGGCTGGAGGTTTGAGGCTAGAAAGAGAGAGATATCGGTAAATCCATTTGCGCCTTGCATAAGCCAAATTGGAGGTTGTGCGTTTTTCCGCCTGTGAAACAATCCTTGCACTATGCCTAAAAAATCTAAAAAACCTTCACCCCGGTGGGGCGACGCCACCGTCGCGATTCATACCGGCGAATCGAAGCACGGGCGGAACGGCCCGGTCACCGAGCCCATCGTTCGTTCCGCGAATTTCGCCTTTGCCAGCACGGCGGAAATGAAGCGCTGGGCCGAGGGCAAATCCAAAGCCTACATTTACACGCGCTACGGCAATCCCACGCTGGCCGTGGCCGAAGCGAAAATCGCCGAACTGGAAAACGGCGAAGCGGGCCTCGTGACCGCCTCAGGATCGGCCGCGATCTCCAGCGCCTTGCTGTCCGTGCTGCAAGCCGGAGACGAACTGATCGCCACGCGCCAGCTCTATGGAGGTTCCTATCGCCTGATGCGCGACATTCTGCCGCGCATGGGAATTCGCGTGCAATACGTGGAGGGAAACCTCGAAGGCGTGGACCGCCTGGTGAACGCAAAGACCCGCGCGATCTATGTCGAGACGCCCACCAATCCCACGCTGGGCATCGTGGATCTAAAAAAAGTGGCGGCGCTGGCGCGGCAGCACAAACTCGTTTCGCTCGTTGACAACACCTTCGCCACGCCCATTTTGCAGAAGCCGCTGGACCTGGGCTGCGATCTGGTCCTGCACAGCGCATCGAAGTACCTGGCCGGCCACTCGGACCTGATCGCCGGGGCCGTGGCCGGGAGCGAGGAGCGGATCGGGAAGGTTCGCCAAACGATGATTTACATCGGCGGGTCGATGGATCCGGATCCCGCGTATCTTTTGATCCGGGGACTCAAAACGCTCGAAATTCGCGTCCGCAGGCAGTGCGAAAGCGCCCTGGCCGTGGCGCGCTACCTGGAAAACCATCCGAAGGTGGCGCGGGTTCATTATCCGGGCCTGGCTTCCCATCCCAGCCACGCCCTGGCAAAACGGCAAATGGCGGGCTTTGGCGGGATGCTGGCCTTTGACATGAAAGGAGGCCTGCCGGCGGCCCGCCGGTTCTGCGACAAGTCCAAAATTTTTCTCCTTGCCGCCAGCCTGGGTGGAGTCGAGTCTCTCATTGTGCTCCCAATCTACACATCGCACTACCGGATGGGCACAGCCGAGCTGACTGCGGCGGGGATCGAGCCTGGCACCGTTCGCATGTCGATTGGCCTCGAGGATCCGGGCGACCTCCTCGCCGATCTGAAGGCGGCTCTCTCCTAACAGCCTGTCCCCAAGCGGGTTAAGCGAATATTAACGGCATTTCACAATCCCTATTGACCCGCTCGGGGGCATATGATTTACAATTGGCGAGCGGGATTCCTAGTGGCGGGAAGCCGCTCATTCATTTGGCAGGCATTGTGCTCTCTATCCATCTGGAGGGCAGTGCGTGGCTGTGATTTCGAACTGTCTCAAAAAGAAACACATGGGATATCGCGTCGCTAAATCCGCATCCTGGCTTTTCTTGGCCGCCGGCGTTTGCCTCGGCCTGGGCGGGTGTGAAGATTCGGCCAAGAATGCTACGCAAGTTCGCCCTGCACAGATTGCCCTGCCAGCCCAAGACCTGTTCCTGCCCCCGCTGCCGCTCAATGCTCAAAATAGAACGATCCCGGCGCTTGCCGTGCAGGCTCCCGATGGGCCGCAACAGATTGCGGCCGAGAGCCAGGCGGCCTTTGACGCGGGCGTGCAGGATTTCCAGGCCGGACATCTCGGCAAGGCGCGCGAGGAGTTCGATGAGGCCCTCGACGGGCTGCTGGCCAGCGGATACGATCTCGACGCCGACCCCCAACTGAGCGCTTTGTACCATCGCATGATCGACACGGTGAGCCTGGACGAGCTGGAAGCGTTCCGCGCCGGCGACGGGTTCAGCGAGCAGGCCTCCACGCCCGCGCCCATCGATGAAATCGCCGAGGAAGCAATTCCACAGCCCGAAAAATTCGATCCCAATCTGCGGGGCCGCGCTGAAGGCGAAGCGAGCGCGATCGGGCATGACCTGCCGCTGACGGTCAACGATCCCGTGCTCACCTATTTGAATTATTTCCAGACGCCGCGGGGCAGCGCCATCGTCGAAACCGGACTGCGCCGCGCTGGGCGGTATCGCGAAATGGTGCGGCGGGTTTTGAAGGAGGAAGGGCTCCCGCAGGATTTGATTTATCTGGCCCAGGCGGAAAGCGCCTTCCAGCCGCAAGCGGTGTCTAAAGCGGGCGCGCGCGGGATGTGGCAATTTATGTCCTTCGCCGGGCGCAAATACGGCCTGCAAAAAACCTGGTGGGTGGATGAGCGCCAGGATCCGGAAAAAGCCACGCGGGCCGCGGCGCGCGATCTTCGCGATTTGTATGCCCAGTTCGGCGACTGGTACCTGGCCATGGCCGCCTACAATTCCGGCGCGGGGGTGGTGCAGCACGCGGTGGAACGGACCGGCTACGCCGATTTCTGGGAACTGTATCATCGCAACGTTTTGCCCCGCGAAACGCAGAACTATGTGCCGATCATTCTGGCTCTGGACTTGATCTCGAAGGATCCCGCGCGGTACGGCATTGAATTCGATCCTGAGCCCGCGCTGCGGGCCGACGCGGTCAAGCCGGGGCAGGCCATCGACCTGCGCCTGGTCGCCGAGACCATCGACACCGATCTGGAATCCCTGCGCAGCCTGAACCCGCAATTGCTGCGGCTTGTCACGCCGCCCGATCCGGACTTTGTCCTGCGCCTGCCCGAGGGGACGGCCGAACGTTTCTTCGCGGAAATCGCCGACATTCCCCCGGAGAAATGGGTGAGCTGGCGCCGCCATAAGGTCGAGCCGGGCGAGACGCTTTCCTCCATCGCCAGGCAATACCGTGTTTCTCCCGCGGAAGTGGCCGATGCCAATGAATTGCCCGCCGGAGCGTCCCTCGAGGAGGGGCAGAAGCTGATTATTCCCGCCGCCGCGAAGGCCGAAGCATCCACGGGAAAACTGATCCGTTACCGGGTCCGCCGCACGGATACCATCGCCACCATCGCCGATGAATTCGACGTCACCACCGCCGAGCTGCGCAAGTGGAACCACCTGCGGGCCGATCGCGTGGCGCGCGGCGCGTCCCTGCGAATCTACCCGGGCGGCATGACGCCCGCGCCCGCCCCGGCGCAGCAGCAAGCCAAGGCGACCAAGGAACCCTCCCTTACCGCGTCCGCCGGGCCGCGCAGCGGGAAGAAGGAAAATCTTCCGGTTATCGAAGCGCGCGCGGCGGGCCCCGTGGTGCATCGCGTGAAGGCGGGGGAAACGCTCTGGTCGATCGCCCGCGCCTATCAAACCACGGTGGAAGCGATTCAAGCCGGGAACCGGTATTTGTTCAGCCGGCCGCTGCAGGTGGGCGACACGCTGACCATCCTGGCCAGGCCCGCGCGCTAGCCGGAGCGCGAGGCCCGCCAGTCCTGTCTTGCTTTTTGTTCCCTCTTATCCCTATATTGTGAGCGGGTTCGCGGCACTTTTTTTCTGCCGGCGCGCGCCGCCTTGGTGGGCGCACGCGGGAACGAAAAAAATGCCGTGAAAAATGAGGCGGAACCGGCGGCCATCGCGCTGACTCTTGACAAACCGACCGGATTCCGTTTATAAGCCCGCGATGGCTTCATGCGCCATCGAATTCCTCGAAATGGCGAAAAGTCGAAGGGAGAACGTGGATGGCCTACGAAAAAGAAGACCAGAGCGACGAAAACGAGTTCGTGCATTTTGAGGAAGAAGAACTCGGCGGCGATCCGGAAGATGTGGTCGAAGAGGAAACCGAAGAGGAGCTGGTGATCACCGAACGCCCCGGCGCGGCGGCCGCTCCGCAAGCCCCTGCCGCGGCCAAGCCGGCGGCCAAGAAAAAAGCGCCGGCCAAGCCCGCGAAAAAAGCGGCCCCAAAGGCGAAAGCAAAAATAAAAGCCAAAGCCGCTCCCAAAAAAGCCGCCAAGAAAAAGCCGGCCAAGAAGGCCACCAAGCGCCGCAAGAAGCGCTGACGGTTTTTCCTCCTCCTCCCGCCAAAGGATTTTCTTCACCGGGGGCCCGGGGATTTTTCTCCCTTCGGGCCTTCGGTTGATTTGTTTCACGCGCGGTGCGGTCCTGTTTCATTCCGGCGCATGTGGAGAAAATTTCCCCCGTCAGACCGTTTCTGATTCCCGTTGCGGAACAATTTTCTTGCGGGTTGCAGCGTGCGTGACTAGCATAGCGGTTATGAACCTGGCCGTTGAACATGTGCGCCGGATGCGGGGCGGCGCGCAGGCCCAGTTGATGCGCTGTGATGACCAGGCTTACTATATCGTTAAATTTCAAAACAACCCCCAACACCTGAGGATTCTGGCGAACGAAATGCTTGCAACCCGTCTGGCGGCGCGGCTGGGTTTGTGCGTGCCGCAGGTCGAAGTGGTCGAGGTACGCCCGGAAATCATCGCTTATACCCCGGACATGGCGATTCAACTGGGCCTGGGCCGAAAACCGTGCGCGCCGGGGAAACAGTTCGGATCGCAGTTTCCGGGGCATCCGGCGCGACTGGCGGTGCACGATTTCTTGCCGGACGAGCAGCTCGCGGCGGTGCGCAATCTTTCGGATTTTCTGGGCATTCTGGTGTTCGACAAGTGGACCTGCAACACCAACGGCCGCCAGGCCATCTTTTTTCGCGAGCCTGGTGTAGCCGCCGGTCCTGCGCCGTCCGGCGAAGCGGCGGGCGGTTCCACGGTGGGGAGTCCCACGCAGGGAGGGTTTGCGGAAGGCGCTTATACGGCCATGATGATCGATTTCGGATTTTGCTTCAACGCTGGCGAGTGGGATTTTCCGGACGCGCCGCTGCGCGGCCTGTACTCGCGCCACTGCGTCTACGAATGCGTCTCCGGCATGGAAGCGTTCGAGCCATGGCTCGCGCGCCTCGAAAACCAGATCACCGAGCGCGTGCTGGGCGAAGAGGCCGCGCGGATTCCCCCCGAATGGTATGGCGGCGACTGGGACGCGCTCGAGCGCCTGCTCGAGCGCCTCCACGGCCGCCGGCGGCGCGTGCGTGAACTGATTCTCTCGGCCCGCAATTCCGGCCGGGACCCATTTCCAAATTGGAAGGTGAAATATGCCTGACGATCCACTGCAAACCTGCGCCTATCACGTGGTGCGCTACCAGCCCAACCTCATTCGCGACGAGTGGGTGAACATCGGCGTCCTGCTCTTCATTCCGGATGCAGGGCCGGACGGAGGGCCGGAAGACGGCCCCGATGCAAGCCCCGGCGGGGAGCCCGGAAGCGGCCCCGGAAAAGATTTTCTGCCAGAAAAGCCCGGGGCGGGCCGAGTCCGCCAGCGCTGGCTTGAGGAGCCCGCCGACCTTTTGCGCCTGCGCCGGCTGCACCCGGCGGTGGACGAGGATCTTCTTCTGCGCCTGCCCGCCGAATTCGAACGGCAATTCGCCGGGCGCGAGATGGAAGCGGAAGCCATCCTCGGAAGGTTCGAGGAAACGCTGTCCAACGCCGTGCAACTCGCGCCCCGCAAGGGCCTCCTGTCCCGCGATCCCGACGCCGAGCTCGACCGCCTGTTCCGCGAGCAGGTCGAGCCCATCCGCGAGTCCCGGCGCGCCTCGGCGGAAATCCGCACGCGCGCCGACGTGCGCGCCCGCGCCGCGGATTTTTTCCGCAGCGAAAAAATTCTGCGCCTCATGCAGCGCGGCGTGCGCGTCGAGGAGTTTACCCGCCAGCCGGGCGATCCCATGCGCATCGACTTTTCCTACCGCCGCAACGGCACGCGCGGTTTCGTGCATTCCGTGGCCCTCGGCCGCGATCCCGGCCAGGCCAAGCTCCTGGCCTACACGGCGGCCGCCATCCGCGAGCGCGTGGCGCATTCCGAATTCCTGGCCGTCACCGAACGCGAGCCCGCTCGTGGCAACGTCCGCGACCAGTTCGTTTCCGGAGTTTTTAAGGAAAGCGATATTCGCGTGGTCCCGCTCGGAGAGCTGCGCAAGTGGGCGCATGAGGTGGCGCCGGTGCTGAGGGCGGGGGGCGGTGACTAGTGACTAGTGACTGGTGAACGGCGTGCGCGCACTCGGCGGAGTGGAAAGTTGAGAGTCGAGAGTTAAAAGTTAAGAGTTCAGAGTCCGAATTCATCCCATCGGGTGAGTTGCATTTAACTCTTGACATTAAAATGTCGACCATCGACTCTTCACCAGTCACCAGTCACCAGTCACCAGTCACCAGTCACCAGTCACCAGTCACCAGTCACCAGTCACCAGTCACTACAGAATTTCCTCGCTCCACCCCTCCAACACCGCCTTCACCTTGCCCACGAACTGGTGGGCCACGGCGCCGTCCACGACGCGGTGGTCGTAGGAGAGCGTCAAGTACACCATGGAGCGCACGGCGATGGCGTCGTCGATCACCATGGGGCGCTTCTGGATCGCGCCAATCCCCAGAATGGCCACGTTGGGCTGGTTGATAATGGGGAGCCCCATCAGCCCGCCGTAGACGCCGGGATTGGTAATGGAAAAGGTGCTTTCCTGGACTTCCTCGGGCTTCAGCTTTTTGGCGCGGGCGCGCTCGGCCAGATCGTTCATGCCGCGCGCCAGGCCCAGAAAATTTTTCTCCTCGGCATTTTTCAGCACGGGCACGATCAAGCCCCAATCGAGCGCCACGGCGATTCCCACGTTGATCTCCCGGTGCAGCACCACGGTGGCCGCGTCGGCCGACGCGTTGACCGTGGGAAAAGCGCGCAGGGCCTCGACGCAGGCGCGCACGAAGAAGGGCATGAAGGTCAGCTTCGTTCCGTATTTGGTTTCGAACGCGGCTTTCGAACGCTCCCGGATTTTGGCGATCTTGGTCATGTCCGCTTCATCGATCGAATAGACGTGCGGCGAAACGCGCTTGGAGGCCACCATGTGCTCGGCGATGCGCTGCCGCATCGTGCTCATCGGCTGGGCTTCGTAATTCCCGAAATAAATCCGCTCGCGCGGCACGGCGTTTTCGAGCGCGGGATGCGCGACGGCGCCGCCCGCCGCCGGGGACGGCGCAGCGGAGGAAACCTCCGGGGCGGCCGCGGAAGGCGCGGCAGTAGCGGGAGCCGCAGCGGCGGGCGCGGGTTTCGCGCCGCCGGACTCGAGCGCGGCCAGGATGTCTTTCTTGCTGATGCGCCCGCCCGCCCCGCTCCCTTCCATCGAAGCCAGATCCACGTTGTGTTCTTTGGCGATTTTTCGAACGAGCGGCGAGCTGCGAATTTTCTGGCCGTTGCCGCCCGCTTTTGGCGAGGGCGCCACATGGGCGCTGGCCGCCGCGGGAGCGGGCGGAGCAGGCGCGGGCGCGGAGGCGGCCGCGGCCGCCTTCGGAGCCGGCGCCGGTTCCGGGGGCGCCGGGTGCCCCGCAGGAGCCGCCGCTGGAGCAGCCGCAGCGGCTCCGGCGGCATCGATCACCGCCACCACCGTCTGAATGGGCACGGTTTTCCCCTCGGTGACCTTGATCTCCTTCAGAACGCCGGCCGAGGGCGCCGGAATCTCCGCGTCGACTTTGTCGGTGGAAATTTCGAACAGCGGCTCATCGCGTTCCACGCGGTCGCCGGGTTTTTTGAGCCACTTGGTGATGGTTCCTTCAAAAATGCTTTCCCCCATCTGGGGCATGATGACGTCTACGGCCATGGGTGTCCTCTTTTCCTCGATCGCTGCCGGTTCACGCGTGACCCGTGACTCGTGTCCCGTGACCCGTGTCACCTGGGCATATCTTATCGCAGTCGAGTCACGCCAAGTTCGATGGTGCAACTTCTCGGGCCTGCATTCTTACTTCCCGCTCAACAACTCACGGTTCTTCACGGGCCACGAACCACGGGCCACGGATCACGCCCGCTAATACCTGGCCAGTTCCCTCGCCGCGGCCACAACCTTGGCGGCATTGGGCATAAAAAATTCCTCGAGCCCCGGCGCGTACGGCACGGGCGTGTCGAGCGAAGTGACGCGGCGGACCGGGCCGTCCAGGCTTTCAAACGCATTTTCCATGACCACAGCCGCGATTTCGCCGGCAATGCCGCCGGTGCGCGTATCTTCGTGCACCACGAGGAGCTTGTTCGTCTTGCGCACGGAGGACAGAATCGTTTCGCGGTCCAGCGGCAGAAGCGTGCGCAAATCGATCACCTCGGCCTCGATGCCGTCCTCCCGGGAAAGTGTTTCCGCGGCGTCCAGCGAAACGTGCAGCATGGCCGCATAGCTCGCGATGGTCAGGTCGCGCCCCTCGCGCCGAACGGAAGCCTTGCCGATCGGCACGGTAAAATCATCCCCCGGAAGGTCTTCCTTGATCCGGCGATAAAGAAATTTGTGCTCGAAAAATAACACGGGATTATTGTCGCGCACCGCCGATTTCAGAAGTCCTTTCGCGTCGTAAGCCGTCCCCGGACAGACCACCTTCAGGCCGGGCGTGTGCACGAAATACATCTCGGGATTGGCCGAATGAAACGGTCCTCCATGCACGCCGCCGCCCGACGGCCCGCGCACCACGATCGGCACCGGCGCCCCCCAGCGGTAATGCGATTTGGCCGCGAAATTGGTGATCATTTCAAAGGCGCAGGCGATGAAGTCGATGAACTGCATTTCCGCGATGGGCCGCAGCCCCGCGTAACTCATGCCGATGGCCGCGCCCACAATGGCGGACTCGCTGATGGGCGTGTCGATCACGCGCTCCCATCCGAAGCGCGCGAGAAGTCCCTCGGAAGTTTTGAACGCGCCGCCGTACACGCCGACGTCCTCGCCGAGGAGGACGACGGCCGGATCGCGGTCCATCTCCTCGGACATGGCCTGGCGAATGGCTTCGAGATACGTTGTTTCGGGCATGGTCAGCGCCCCACCTTGGCGCGGGCGCGAACGCCCGCGCGTCCCGGTTTCTTTCCTGGCTTCGCTGCCGGAGCAGTTGGCGCGGAGGCCGGAGGCCGCGCGCCATTGCCTGCATAGGAACTGATCGGCCATTCGGCCTTCACGCTGGAACGCGGAGGCATCACTTCTTCCTTGGGCCGCTGCCAATCCGCTTCCACCGTGTGGCAACCCTCGCAATAGACACCCTCTTCGGCCGATTCGGGAGGAGGAAAGGGCGAATTTTCCGCGAACTCGACGTCGGCGCGAATTTCGCGCGCGATGCGCTTGTCGATTTCCTTTTTCGTCTTGGCGTCCCACAATTTCTTTTCCGTTAGCAGCTTCTCAAACCGGTCGAGCGGGTCGCGCTCCTTCCACGATTCCAACATGGCCTTGGGCATGTATTCCGCGGCGTCATGCTGGGCGTGGCCGAGCATGCGCATGGTCTTCGCTTCGATCAGCACCGGGCCGTTTCCCGCGCGCGCGTGGGAAACCGCTTCGCGCGTGATGCGTTCGACGGCCAGCACGTCGTTCCCGTCGACGACAGCGCTTTCCATTCCGTAGGCCCGGGCGCGGTCGGCAAGGTCGCGCAGCGCGGACTGTTTTTCCACCGGCGTCGAATACGCCCACTGATTATTTTCCACGATCAGGACGAACGGGGCCTTTTGCACGGCAGCAAAATTCAATCCTTCGTGAAACACGCCCGTGGAGGCGCCGCCGTCGCCGATCCAGGTCATGGTCACGATTTTTTGCCCGAGGTAACGGCCGGCCATGGCGATGCCCGTCATGACAGGGATGAGGTCGCCCAGCATGGAAATCGGCGAAATCATGCGCCGCGATTGCAGGTCGCCGAAATGGCTGGTGCCGTCCTTGCCGAGGGTCGGCGAGGTGTAGCGCGCCATGTGCTGCGTCAGCACGTCGCGCGGCTTGAAACCGCGCACGAGCAATGCGCCGATATTGCGGATCATCGGCGCGATCCAATCGCCGGGGCCGAGCGCGTAGGCGGTCCCCACCGAAATCGCTTCCTGTCCCAGGCTGGGATACAAGCCGCCGACGATTTTGTTCTGGCGGAACAGGCGCACCATCTGTTCCTCGAGCTCGCGGTTGAGCCGCATGAAGTAATACAGCTCGAGGTGCTGTTCGCGCGTGAGAGTCGAGGTCATACGTGATCGGCCATCGAGAACCAAAAAGTTTTATCGCGCCGATGCAGTGGCTAGCGCCCTTTGTTCTTCAAACGGCTGCAGCAACGCATCCAGCTCGCCGCGGCTCGCGGCGCGCAACTCCAAGCCGAATATTTCTCCCAAGTGAGCGGCGATGCGCGGCGCAACCTCTCGCATCTCCACGCCCCTACCCAGCAATTTTTCAAGCGAGGTGGCCCGCTTCCCGGCGATTCCGCACGGCACGATCAAATCGAAATAGCGCAGGTCCGTCGAGACGTTGTAGGCAAATCCGTGCGAAGTGACCCAGCGGCTCAAGTGCACGCCGATCGCGGCGAGTTTTTCCTCATCCTTCGTTTCCTTTACTTCCTTCACTTCCTCAACTTCATCCGCTTCTTTGGCCGTTGCCGCCGCGGAGCCTCCCGGCACGTCCACCCACACGCCCGTGCGCCCGGACACTCGCTTCGAGGAAATTCCCAATTCGGCCGTCGCGCGAATCATGGCTTCCTCGAGGCTGCGCACGTACCAGGCCACATCGCGGCGAATTTCGCCAAGATTCAAAATCGGGTAGCCCACAAGCTGCCCCGGCCCGTGATAGGTGATGTCTCCGCCGCGATCGGTTTCGAAGATCGCAACGCCCATTTGGCGCAGCAGGGCGCGCGGGGCGCGGAGATTGGAAATTTTTCCGCTGCGCCCGAGCGTGATCACGTGCGGGTGTTCGCACAGCAGCAGAACGTCGGGAATGGCCGCGGCCTTGCGCGCCGCGGCCACTCGCCGTTGCAGCTCCCACGCCGCGCCGTACTCCATAAGCCCGAGATCGAAGACCAGCAGTTCTCTCATGCCGTCAGAACTCTCAACTCTGAACTTTTGACTCTGAACTCTCGATTCTCAACTCTTCTTCGCCGCGACGATCCGTTCCACCTGCCCCATGTGATTGAGATCGTGCCCGGCCATCATGCAGGCAATATGCTCGATGGTTTCGACGCCCCGCTCGGAGTGCATCCCGTGGTGCTTCCATTGTTCGGGCGTCAGGGATTTTAGGAGGGCCAGGTTCGCGTCCCGCACAGCGCGAAACTGCGCCAGCGATTTGCGCGCGTCACGTTTCTCATAGTGACCCGCGGCGGCCCAGGCGTCCTGATCGAAGGCCTGAATCGGCGTCCCGGGAGCGCCCAGAATCTGCCGCATCCGCCAGCCCACCACAATCTCGGCATCCGCGAGGTGCGCCAGAATCTCCGCGGCGGACCATTTGCCCGGCGCCGGCCGCTTCCGCAATTTTGCGGGCGACGCGCGCCCGATGAGCCGGCCAAGTTTCGCGGCCGTGCTGGCCTGAATCTTCAGGGGATCCTTCCCGCCAAGTTGCGCCATGATCCGCTGAATGTATTGCTGAGGCGTTTCCTGCATCGCTAGGTTCCTACCCGCTCAGCGTGATCCGCCGTAGATTTCCAATGACTTCCCGGGATACGCGTCCCAAACTCTTCTTCCCGTTTTTCCCCCTCAAACCCCAAATCGAAAATTTCCAGCCTCCAACTTCCAACCTCTGCTCTCAGGCGTTGATGGAAAGCCCGCGCACCGCGGCCACTGCGTCCGACATAGCCTCCCAAACGGTGGGATGCGCGTGCACGGTGGACATCAAATCGTCCACGGTGGCCTCGAGTTGCAGCGCCGCCACCGATTCCGCGATGATTTCCGTGGCGAACGGCCCGATGATGTGCACGCCGAGAATTTCCGCCGTCGCTTCGTCGGTCACGACTTTGATGAAGCCCTCGTGGTGTCCCAAGATGGTCGCCTTGCTGTTTCCCAGGAACGGAAATTTTCCGGTTTTCACGGAATAGCCCGCCTCGCGCGCCGCGCGCTCGGTCAAACCGATCGACGCCACCTGCGGCTCGCAGTAGGTCGCGTTCGGGATGCGCGTCTTTTCGATTGGGGGCATCAGGGCCTTGCCCGTGATTTTCGCCACGCAGGTAATGCCTTCCATCGACGCGGCGTGCGCCAGTTGCGGCATTCCGGCGACGATGTCGCCGATCGCGTAGAGATGCGGCTCGGCCGTTTCCATGTATGGGCCGGCGTGAATGAACCCGCGCTCGAGCTTCGCTTTCGATTTTTCCAGGCCCAAGTTTTCCGTCTTGGGTATCCGTCCCACGGCCATCAGCACCCGCTCGCCGGAAATCGTCTGCATCTTTCCGGCCTTGTCCGTGAACGAAACCGTCGCGCCCTCCGCGTCTTTTTTCACCGATTCGACTTTCGCCTCGGTGAAGATCTGAATCCCCTTTCGCTTCAAGGACTTCTCGAGCTCCGCGGAAATTTCATCGTCCTCGATCGGCGTGACGCGCGGCAGCATTTCGAGCACGGTGACTTGCGTCCCAAACGAATTGAAGATCGAAGCGAACTCGACGCCCACCGCCCCCGCGCCGACGACCACCAGCGTCTTCGGCACGGCCGGCAGTTGCAAAATTTCGATGTTGCTGAGGATCGTTTTTCCGTCGATCTCGATTCCCGGAAGAGAACGCGCCGCCGAGCCCGTCCCGAACATGATGTGCGTGGCTTCGACTTCGGTGACTTGCCCGTCTTTTTCGACGCTCACGCGGCCCGGCCCCGCCCAACGGCCCCAGCCCTGCATCTTTTCCACTTTGTTTTTGCGGAACAAAAATTCGATGCCCTTGGCGTGCTTGTTGACGACCATTTCCTTGCGGGCCAGCGCCGCCGCCCAATTGAGCGCGAAATCTTTTACCTCGATGCCGAATTCCTTCGACACTTTCAGCGTGTCGTAAATCTCCGCCGTGTGCAGCAGCACTTTCGTTGGAATGCAGCCCACGTGCAGGCAGGTGCCTCCCAGGTATCCGTCTTTTTCGATCACGAGCGTTTTCAATCCCCACTGCGAAGCGCGAATCGCGGTGTTGTATCCCCCGGGACCGCTCCCGATAATTGCCAGGTCGTATTTGGCCAAGTGTCCTCCGCGGCAGGCGGGAGCGCCGCTCACATTGCGAGTATTCAGATGGGTCGCTCCCGCGAACCCACACGATTAGATGAGGTGGAGTTGCAGCCGGCGTCCGCCCTTTCGCGCGGCTTGCCCTGATTGATCCAGGGCTTGCGGGAATTCCGCGCCTCGATTCTATCAGTGGGTCGGACGGGTCGCAATACGAGGCGGGTGGGACAGACTTCAGTCGGTCACGTGTGCTCGGGGCCTGGGCCTATGCCGAATCGGCTGAGGTGCTGACAGACCGGAAAACCGGCAGGCTGAACTGTTCAGTCTCATGACATCCTTTACAAAACGGTCTCACAACATCCTTTACACTCGGGTGGGCCGATGGGAGAGCGAACGAGGAAGAATCGGCCGCTGGG
>Ga0335078_10008126_pt1 | contig 15593 bp, 14 predicted proteins | sample Lox_Sample_32_FD_206711 | JGI IMG/M metagenome (GOLD analysis project Ga0335078, IMG submission 206711) | Soil microbial communities from Loxahatchee National Wildlife Refuge, Florida, United States - Lox_Sample_3.2 | ecosystem: Environmental > Terrestrial > Soil > Wetlands | place: USA... | reverse complement strand
GGTCCCCTGGTCGGTCTCCCTTACCTCGGCCATCTCTTTGCCGTCGGGCGACCACTCGGCAAAGTCGACCCCGTCTTCGATGGAGCGCGGCGCACCGCCCGACAGAGGCGCGCGAGCCAGCATGCCAGCGCTCGCGAAGGGGTTGCGGTCGACGCGTGGGTTTTGCGCCAGCGCCAGGTCGCCGGTACTGGATACGGAGAACAGTTCCGTGCCTGGGAAGCCCAGCGGCCGCGAGCCGGGACTGTCCAGCCGGGCGGTGAACACTTCGCTAGGCTCGTCCTCCCATTTCGCGCTGTAGATCACGCTATTGCCGTCCGGGGTGAACCGCGCGGCTTGAATGCCGCCGCGCCGGAACGTCAGGCGGTGGAACTGCACATCGGGCTTCGGACTGAAGTACAGCCGGCCTAGCGCCGCGCAAGCCATTGTCAACGCGGCTGCGACCGCCCATGGCAGCCACTTCCGTTCCGGTCGCGCCGGGGCGCGGGCGGGATGCTGGCCGCTGCCGGCCTGCGTCACCGCATCCAGATCGAACGCGATGTCGCTGGCCGATTGGAACCGCTGCTCCGGAGTCTTCTCCAGACAATGCGCCACAATGCGTCCCAATGCCGGTAAGTCGATGGGCGTCAGATCGGGGTCCTTGCTAAGGATCGCGCTGATCAGGTCGGCGCTGGTATCGCCTTTGAAGGCGCGTGCGCCGGTGAGCATTTCATAAAGGACGCAACCAAAGCTGAAGATATCCGAGCGTTGATCCACGTCTTGCCCGCGCGCCTGCTCCGGGGACATGTACGCCGCCGTGCCCATGATAGTGCCGGCGGTGGTGCTGTCGCCCGGCTGGGGCGTCGTCACCTTCGCCAGGCCAAAATCCAGAATCTTCACCCGGCCATCCTTGGTGAGGAACAGATTGTCCGGTTTGATGTCGCGGTGGCTTATGCCTTTCGCGTGCGCGGCCGCGAGGCCGGCGGCGATTTGTTTCCCGTAATCGACCGTCCGGCGGACGTCCAGCTTTCCGCGCTTCAACCTGCTCGCGAGCGACTCCCCTTCCAGCAGTTCCGAGACCAGGTACGGCGCCCCCCGGTCCCACCCGATGTCATGCACCACCAGAATGTTCGGATGATTCAGCGCACCCGCCGCCTTCGCTTCCACCTCAAATCGCCGCAGCCGGTCGGCGTCGGATGCGAATGACTCCGGCAACACTTTGATCGCCACCGCGCGATCCAACCTCGCGTCGCGGGCCCTGTACACCTCACCCATACCACCGGCCCCGACCACGGCCAGGATCTCATAAGGCCCCAGGCGAGTTCCAACGGCCTTGCTTCCCCCGGCCGCCAGCTTCAAGGGACTATCGAGACGGGATCCGGTTTCCCCGTCGGAGGCCAACAACGACTCCACTTCCTTCCGTAGCTCTTCGTCGTCCCCGCAGCGTTGGCGAATCAATTCCGCGCGCGATGCCCGAGTGCATTCCACGGCAGCGTCGAAAATGGCTTTCACTTGGCGCCAACGCTCCGCAGTCATCCGTCTTTCCCGTCCAGTTCCCGGTGAAGCCAGGCTTTGGCCGATCGCCATTCGCGTTTGACCGTGATGGGAGAGATCCCCATGACTTCCGCCACTTCCTCCACGTTCAGTCCCACGAAGAAGCGCAGTTCGATCAGGCGGCTCTGCCGCGGATCGATGGCTGCCAGGCGTTCGAGCGCCTCGTCGATGGCGATTATATCTTCGAGCCTGTCCGGGGCGATGAGCAGATCCACGTCCATCGCCACCTTCCGCGTGCCGGCGCCTCCGCGCTTGCCGGCCTGCCGCCGCCGCGCATGATCCACCAGAACCTGCCGCATGGTGTGCGCCGCGATGGCGAAGAAGTGGGCGCGGTTCTGCCATGGCCCTTGTTGTCCGTCCACCAGGCGCATGTACGCCTCGTGAACCAGCGCGGTGGGCTGAAGAGTCAGGCCGGGCCGTTCGCGTTGCATATAGGCGCCGGCCATGCGGCGCAGTTCGGCGTAGATCAGGGGAATTAGCCGATTCGCCGCATCCTGGTTGCCTTCGCGGAGTTGGGCGAGTAACAGTGTCACGTTATCGCCGGGCGCAGGCATGGACCCTCCTAGATGAGGGGATTATATCACGGCCGGCCTGTACGCCATTCCGAGACGAATTTGATCCCCTATTTCGTAACTTGCGCCTTATAGGGTGAAGCCGCTAAGACGTCCAAGTCCGGCGGATCTAAAAAGGAGAAACAAAATGTATTACCAACGAAAAGAATTCAGAAGTATTTCCGCTGGGCTGCAGATGGCGGCCGCCGGCGCGATGGCTATCGCGCTGGCAACAGCGCCAATTTCCCGCGCTCAGTCGTGCGACCCGCCTCCTGCCGGAACGATGGTCGCATGGTACTCGTTCGACCAGACTGGCCCAGTCAACACCGCTGGCCAATTCACGTCCGCCAACCTCGCGACGCAGAACAGCGGGGCGTGGACTTCACCGACTCTGCCCACCGCGGTGGCCGGAGAAGTCTCAGGTGGCCTGAGCTTCAACGGTAACAGTTACATAGACACGCCCGATTCGATTGTCACAAACTTCGGTCCTGCCGGTGGCGCGGCTTGCGGCGGCGATTACTCGACTTGTCAGGGGAACTTTTCCATGGATGCATGGGTCAATCTCACCACCGTACCCTTAAGCGGTGTGAACGTGATCTTCGATAAGAGGCCCAGATCGGAGATCGGGTATTCCTTCTACCTGTATGGCCAGCCAGGGGAGGAGGGTGGTTATCCCTGGATGGGCCTCCAGTTGGGCGACAGAGCGCACGGCTACACCAACTACGGGTCGCCGGCCCTGGGTCCCGGCACAGGCAACCCCAACACCGGCCTTGTGGGTCTTACCGCAAACACCTGGCATCACCTGGCTGTCACGGTCCAGCGGAGGGGCGCTACGGGCATCCTTTGGTATCTCGACGGCTATCCCGTGCCGAATACGGCGCCGGAAATTCCCACCCAGACCGGCACCCTCGTCAATAATGTCCCACTGCGCATCGGCGCCAACGGTCCAGCCAACGGCGGCGGCTCCTATTTCAATGGGAGTCTGGATGAATTGCAGATCTTCAACAGCATACTCACGCCGGCGCAGGTGCTCGCCATCTATAATGCATTGTCGAGTGGGGAATGCAAGCCGTAGTCGGTGGAACAGGTCATTCCGCCGGGAAGAGCCAAGTTCCCAGCCCATTCCGGCCAGGGAAGCAAGAATCGTGCAAAGCGAGGCCCGCCTGCGAGGGCGGGCCTTTGGATTGCAAAGGGGTAGCCGATTCCCGAAAAGTGGCCTGCGGCAGCCGCGGCAAGACCGGCCACCGCGCGCAAATCGAGTTGACCATCGGGCGGTTCATCGGCAGGCTGGTAAGCGGCTCCGCCGCTCCCGGTTTCGTGAACCTAATCCACTTGCCGATGATGTGACCCTCGGGCCTGTTCATTCCACTGCCAAAGTCGCTGCAATCCCGACGCCGGTGTGGCCGGCGTACCATCTGCTGCGGCGTACCTTGCGCGCCCTGGCCAGCCCGAAGCCGGCAGAGCGCTGATGCACACGTTCGGTGCTGGCCGGGCTGACGCTGGTGCTTGCGTCAGTCGCAGTGCGGCGCCTGGCGCGGGTAGGGTAATCGCGCCCAGGCTGCCATCAATGCGATGGGGGCTGAAAGGCCGCGTTCACGGCCCCATAGTGCGCAGCCAGAATTTGGCGGGCGCATCGGGACGCCGTTTAGTTTGGCAGAGACCGGCTACTTCAGACCTTCCACCTTATGCAGTTCAGAGAGGTATTGCAGGCGCGAGTAAGCGTACGTGCCTCGGTCGGGGGTGAGATTCATGCTAATGACGGCATCGCGCAGCCCAGCGAACTGATCTCCCTGCCGGAGTGGAACCGGCAGAACCCGACGATGACCATCAGCGGGTTCGATCTGCACTTTGCGCCGACCAACTACGTCGATCCACAGCGCAACAGGTTCCGGCTCTGCCCTCCGCCGTATCCGTGCCATGTTCGGAAAGGCCGGGGTCGGGGCGGATCACTTGCGACGTCTTTCTGCAGGCTCTAGCCCTAATCGGCAAGGACCGCGCGCCCGGCCGGCGCGGTCCCTTTGCCCACGCCCGGCGCCACCTGCGAACCGGAAAGTTCCGTGCCCAAACGCCGGCCGTGTCGCAATCGCGGTGGGACGAGACAAACCGGTTCGTCTAGTCATTGGCCACTTGCGCTGCTCGACATGGCCGAGCCGCCAGATTGTGCTCTTTGCCCAGCCGCCGACGCCCGTCTTCCGCAGTGTCCGGCACTACCGTCAAGGTCTCGTTCCACCAAGGCAAAATTCGTCCTCCAGGTATGCATTGGCGGCCTCCAGGGTGCACACGCCAGTCACCCGCATGCCTCGCCAGGCGATCTTGGGCCATCAGGAATTGCCGTTCCGCTTGGGGCGGCGGTCTTGTTGGCCACCCCCCCCGGAGGCTCGCAGGATTCGAACACTCGCCGCGACGTGCCTGGCTTGGAACGTCTGGTCTCCCGTGAAACGAAAAAAAGACGATGTCCAGGGGCTTTCCATCCTTGAAAAGCTGGAAATCCACACTGCGTCGTCCGGTCACCGGCTGGCCGTTCGCATCGAGCGCTACGACGTTCAGTTTATGCAGCTTGGGGTGTGGGGTCTCTTCAGAGACGGCGGCCGGAGCAGGTGCTCAGAGCCTTCCACGCTTAGATATTAGCGCGCCGCCAGATCCTGTAAGAAGATACCGCGGGCCTGCTTGTATTCGTCCGGCAGCATGGGCCCCAGTTGCGCGGACTGGCTGGCGGCCTGGCGCTCCTCGGCGAACGTGGCAGCCAGCGACTGGAACGCCAGAACACAAGCCTCCACTACGTCGCTCGAATACACGCCGGCCGCGTCGATCAAATGATTGGCGCGCTCCAGGATGGCTTCCGCGGAGCGCACCCGCGCCGGCGCTTCCGCGACGATCGCCGGATAACGGCTCAGCGCCAGGTGCGGGCCGAAGGCGGCCACCAACGCGCCCCAGCGGTCGAGCACCGTCAGTGCGCCGTAGCGGTGGCGGTCGAGCGACATCTCGTAAGCGAAGGCGGCGCCTTTGGCCTGGCCCTCCAGCTTGCGCAGGAACATGGCGGCGGAGTTGAGCTCGCCGGTGAGCGAGTCGGCGAAGGCGCTCACGCAACCCATGAACTGCGGCTCGGAGAGGCTGGCGTAGCGCGTGATTTGCACCGGAGTCTCAGGCGATGTGATCGCCCAGGGCGCGCTCGATCTCCAGCGGTTCCACCTTCTCGCCGCCGTTCAGGCGGGCCAGGCAGCCCTCGATGATCTGCTTGGCCTCTTCCTTCCGGTAGTTCTTGATGAAGCCGTCGTAGTAGTGCTCACCCGAGAGCGCGTGGTTGATCTCGGTTTCCTTGTTGTGATCCTGCAGTTCGGTAAAGTAGACCACCCGGTATTTGCCGGAATACTGGACCTCCCGGTAGATCTCGAACATGACTTTATCGGACTCGAACGCCATAGATAAAAGTTACCACGGCAGGCGCCGGGGTCTCAGTGCATGGCGGCGGCGATGATCAGGCAGATGCCGATGACCGCCGCGCCGGCGAAGATGGCCACGGCCAGGTTGCGCTCCTCGACCAGTTCCCGCCACAAATGAAGGGGCGTAGCTTTCAGCAGAATCGCGGCAGCCAGAGCGAACACCGCGATGCCCAGGGAGGCGAAGATGACGGCGTTCAGCAGGGGGTACTCGGTCAGCATGTTGAACCCGCCAGAATACCAGGATTCAATTCCGCACGCCGGCTAAAGAAATTGCTACGAACGGCCGATAGGAGATGACAGAACGGCTGTTCCGGCCGCGGTGCGGGCGACTGTGGGAACGTGCGTTCGTGAGACGCAGTATGAGCGAAGAGGAGCTCGGAAACCGGATCGATGTGGAAGGCAGCCGGCGCGGGACCCGGCAACAGAGGCTGGAGGCCTGCGTGCGGCGCATTTCCCGCGAGGAAGGTGTGCCGCCATTTTGCGAGAACGCCAACGAAGTGATCGTGCGGACGCTGGATCTCGATGGAGGCAGTTCCAGCGCGCTGGCAGGCGTGGTACTCAAGGACCTGGGTCTCACTTCGCAGATCCTGCGGGCGGCCAATTCCGCGTTCTATAACCACTCCGGCCGGCCCATCATGAGCGTGCCGCACGGCATCGTGCTGATGGGCTGGGATACGCTTCGGAATCTGGTCAGCACCATCCGGTATATCGAGCACTTCGCGAGCCGCTCGCCCGGCCTGCGCGAATTGATGCTCCTGTCGTTATTGAGCGCGATGCACAGCCGGGACATTGCAGCGGCCATCGGCTATCCGCGCCCCGAAGAGGCGCACGTCTGCGGCTTATTTCGCAATGTGGGCGAGGTGTTGATAGCGTGCCATTATCCGGTGCAGTACTCGAAGATTATCCTGACCATGCATGAAGAGAACATCGACGCGCGCGCGGCATGCCTGCGTGTGCTCGATTTTTCCTGGGACGAGGTGGGATGGCGGGTGGCCAGCGGCTGGAATATGCCGCCTAAAATCTACGTGTGCCTGCGCGGCGGGCAGGTGGGATCGCTCATGGACCGCTCACTGGCCTCGATTACGGATGCCGCGCGCGATCTGACGCACGGCCTGTATCGGGAGGGTGCCGCCATTGACGGGGTGCGCCTGCCATGGGTCCTGGACCCGCAGGGGCGGCGGGCGCTGGTACCTTTGGGGGAGCTGCGCCGTCTGACGGACTGCGCGCGCCAGGAGACGCAGGCGACGTTCGCGGCCTTGGGCATCCCCACCGGCAGCTTGCGGCTCGGCCACCAGGCCGAGAGGGCCCGCCACGTGCTGTCGTTGCGTCCAGTGTTTGACGAAGCCGGGTGGCGGTCGCTCGACGAGGCCGCCGAAAACGCCGGGCGTACGGTGCGCGACGGCGATTTCGAATTGACTGCGGTCATCAGCGGCTTGTTGGACGCGCTGCGCGGTGCAGGCTTCGATCGCGCGGTATTCGGCATGCTGAACGATGAACACACCACCATTCGCGGCCGGCTGGCGAGCGGGGGAGCGGTGGAAGATATTCTGCTTCGCTTCGATTTCCCGGTGGATTGCCTGGACGGTCCGGTGCGCGCCGCCATTCACTATAAGAGCGACGTACTGATCGATTGTTCGCGGGATGGCCGGTACGATCACAGCGCACTGGTCACCGCCATGGAGCCGACCGCCTTCGCACTCTTCCCAATCGTGGTGGACCACAGGCCGGTGGGGTGCTTATACGCAGACCGCCAAAGCCCCGCGCCGGATCTCCACACGGCCCGGTTGCCCCTGGGCCGCGTGCGCGACACCCTGGCCGCCGCCATTCGCAAGAAATCGTTGCACTCAGTCGGCGCGGACACTTAGCCCGGCGGCGTGCGCTCTTGCGTCGATCCATTGCCGCCAACTATCCAGCCCCGCGCCGCTGGTGCAGGAAACCTCCACGATCTCCGCATCGGGCTGCACACGCCGGATGTACTCGCGTGCCAGGTCCATGCGGAACGGCACGTAGGGCAGCAGATCCACCTTGTTCAGCACCACCAGGTCGGCGCGGTGGAATGTGGCCGGATACTTCAGGGGCTTGTCCTCGCCCTCCGTCACGCTCAGCAGCACGACGCGCGCTTCTTCGCCCAGATCGTAGCTGGACGGGCACACCAGGTTCCCGACGTTCTCGATGAGCAACAAATCGATCGCATCCGCCGGCCACTCGGCCAGCGCGTTGGCGACCATGCGGGCGTCCAGGTGGCAGGCGCCGCCGGTGGTGATCTGGCGTACGGGGAAGCCGTAGCGCGCCAGGCGTTGCGCGTCGTTGTCGGTCTGAATGTCGCCGGTGAGTACGGCCAGGCGCCGCCCTGGCTCGAAGGAAGCCAGGGTGCGTTCCAGCAACGCGGTCTTGCCCGAGCCCGGCGAGCTGATCAGGTTCACGCACCAAGTCCCATGCCGCAGGAAGCCCTGCCGCAGATCGGCGGCCAGGCGGTCGTTTTCGTTCAGAACTTTGCGTTCGAGGGGCACACGGGTCATGTATCTGCGATCTCCATATAGGCGAATTCCAGCTCCTGGCCGCTGGCCATTTCGGTCTCCGCCGAGCCGCAATGAGGGCACTCGGTCCGATAATCCTCGACCGCGAAATCCCGCGCGCACACGCGGCAGCGGTTGCGCCAGGGCAGCCGCTCGATCTCGAGCGAGAGCGGCGCCAGATCGGTATCCTGCACCAGCGCGTCGAAACAAAACCGCAGTGATTCCGAATCCACTCCGGACAGTTCCCCGATCTTGACGCCCACCCCCAGCACGTGCGCGCTGTGCCGCGCCGATTCGGCCCGGACGGCTTCCAGCATTGAAGCGGCTATGCTCATTTCGTGCATGAGGGCGGGCGCTAATCCGATCATAGCTCCGCTGGGCCGCCCGCGAGTTGCGGCGCGGGTTCGACTGCGGTATGAATTGTGGTCGGAGGAAATCATGCAGACAAAACCGTTCACGCTGCTGGCGCTGGCGCTGCCTGCGCTGGCCCAGACCACCGTCAAAGACGCTCTGGTGAAGCACTGGAAGACCTCCGCCGAATTCACCCTGGCGGTCGCACGGGCCATGCCGGCCGAGAGCTACAGTTTTCGCCCAGTCCCGCAGGAGATGAGTTTCGGCCAGTTGATGGCGCACATCGGCGGGATCAATCTCTACGCCTGCGCCAACGCCAGTGCTCTGGCGCGGCCGGCGCTCCCGCCTAAGATCGCCGCCTGGGCGAAAGATACGGAGAAGGTCGAAGTCGACCGGGACACCGCCATCCAGTTTCTCGGCGACTCGTTCGATTTCTGCATCAAGGCCGCCGCTTCCATGACGCCCGAGCGGCTGGATTCCGTGGTAGGCCCGGCCAATCGCCATCTGACCGGCTTCGAGTGGTTGTGGGCGTACTTCACGCACACCGCGCATCATCGCGGCCAGGCGGAAGTCTACCTGCGCGCGAAAGGCATCAAACCGCCGGATTACGTGTTTTAGTAGCGCCGGCCTGGCAGGTGCCGGCGCCAGCCAATCGCGTCGCGGTGTATGTCTTTGTACGCGTTGCGACACGGGTCTAATACTCCTCCATGCGGCGGCCGATACCCTCCTCAGTGGAGAAATCGGTATGCCAATAACCAAAACCTCTGTCGCCGCGCGAATTTGGCTGGTCGTTGCACTCTGCCTCGGAGTCGGCGGAAGCGCCATCGGGGTTCTCACCTATGAGTTGAAAGCTACCAGCGCGAGCTACGAGAGCACGCTGCGGGATCTACAGGAGCGCGGGCAGCAGGAAGATGCCGCACGGGTGATGCAGGTCACGTTTAAGAAGCAGGTTCAGGAGTGGAAAGATACGCTTCTTCGTGGGTACAATCCGGAGGATCTGGCAAAGTACTCCGGACAGTTCCACGCCGCAGCGGACAAAGCCAACGAGATAGCCTCTGCTCTTCGTACGTCTGTGACCAATCCGGAGGCGCACGGGCTGATCGAGGCGTTCCTTCAGTCCCACGGCGCCATGCGTGACAAATACGAGAGCGCTTTGCAGGTTTTCACAAAGGCCAAGGGGACCAACGTACACGAGGTCGATAAGCTGGTGAAGGGGCAGGACCGTGCCGCCACGGACCTGATCGATCAGGTCGTGGATGTGTTAGTCAAGCGCGCCGACACTGTGGTCGCCTCCGAGAAAGAGGCCGTGGCCAGGAAAATCTGGGTGGTGAGTCTGGCGGTCCTGGCTGCGTTTGCCGCAATCGGCGTGGCAGTGGGTTTCACCATCCGCAAGATTTCCGGCGACTTGCGTAATGCCGTTGCGGATCTGAATGAAACCGCCGGGCAGGTGGCCGGGGCGGCGGCGCAGATCTCCTCCTCCAGCCAATCGCTGGCGCAAGGAGCCTCGGAGCAGGCGGCCTCGCTCGAAGAGACTTCTGCCTCGAGCGAGGAGATCAACGCCATGGCGCGCAGGAATAGCGAGAACTCGCGCGTAGCGGCCGGCCTGATGACCCAGTCGCAGCAAAAGTTCGTGGAGACCAACCAGTCGCTGGACCTGACGGTAGCGGCCATGAGCGAAATCAAAGCGCAGAGCGACAAGATCTCGAAGATCATCAAGGTCATCGACGAAATCGCTTTTCAGACGAACATCCTGGCGCTCAACGCGGCGGTGGAAGCGGCGCGCGCGGGCGAGGCGGGCATGGGCTTCGCGGTAGTGGCCGACGAGGTCCGCAACCTGGCGCAACGCTGCGCGCAGGCGGCCAGAGATACGGCGTCCTTGATCGAGGAGTCCATCGCCAAATCCCACGACGGCAATGTGAAGGTCGACCAGGTGGCGGCGGCGATCCGGGCGATTACCGGAGAGACGGCCAAAGTGAAGACGCTGGTCGATGAGGTAAACCTGGGGAGCGAGGAGCAGACGCACGGGATTGAGCAGATCGGCAAGGCCATTGCCCAGATGGAGCAGGTGACACAGAAAACGGCTGCCAATGCGGAAGAGAGCGCGTCGGCGGCCGCGGAGCTGCACGCGCAGTCCGAGACCCTCAAGGCAGTGGTAGAACGCTTGGCGGCAATGGTGGGCGCCAGTGACGCGGCCAGCGGCGGTGCGCATCAACCGCCCTGGCGCGGCAGCAAGCCTGCGAGCACCGCGCGGCTGATGGCATAGGCAGAAGCCACCGGCGAGAGCGGCGGCAATCTTGTATACTTAGCCCGAAGTGTACAAGACGATGCGATCTGAAAACCTCTCCCTTGTTCTGCCTATTCTTGCCGCTTTCGTCCTTCCGGCCCGGGCTCCGGCCACGGCGGCGCAATCGGCTTACGTGCGCGTCAGCCAGGTTGGATACGAAGCGGGCAGCCCGCCGTTTCGCGCCTATCTGATGTCCACCGCCGCGGAAACAGGCGCGACGTTCAAGGTGCTAAGCTCGGGTGGCCAGACGGTCTATGCGGCGCCCATCGGCGCATTGCTCGGCGCCTGGAGCAACAGCGCCACATTGACATATTCGGTGTATGCGTTGGATTTCACTGTGGCGGCCGGGGATGGCTACACTATTTCGGTGGCGGGTCCGGTGGCCGCCGTTTCGCCGGCGTTTCCCGTGGAAGATCCCGCGGCGCTCTACTCAGGACTGCTCCTGAATACCAAGTTCTTCTATGAAACCCAGCGGGATGGGCCGGACTTCATCCCCAATGCGCTGCGCACCGCGCCTGGGCACCTCAACGATGCGAGCGCCACCGTCTTTCAAACGCCGCCTCTGGATAGCGACGACTTGATCGCGACTACGGGCATGCCTTTGACTCCCACCGGCGCGGTGATCGATGCATCCGGCGGCTGGTGGGACGCAGGCGACTACATGAAATACGTCGAGACTGTCAGCTACACGGTTGCGCTGCAGGAGATCGGGATTCGCGATTTCCCCAGTCAGATGGGCGCGCACGCGCCGGCATACCCGCCGGCGCCGCCGAATTCCATCTCGTTCGCCGGAAACGCATCGGGTGCGCCTGCTTCGGCGAACTTCGCGCCGGAGGCGGCCTTCGGCCTCGAATTCCTGGGGAAGATGTGGAACGATAGCACGAAAACGCTGTACTACCAAGTCGGCAACAGCCAAAGTTGGTCCAACTTTCCCAACCTTCTGAGCGACTATGATATCTGGCGTCTGCCGCAGGCCGACGACGGCTGGCCGGGTTGCCCGGGCGCCGCGCATTACATCTGCCACCGCCCGGTATTCGTCGCCGGACCGGCGGGATCGCCCGTCAGCCCGAATCTGGCGGGGCGCCTGGCCGCGGCGTTCGCATTGTGCTACCAACTAGCCCACACGTCGCATCCGGCAGCCGCCAATCAGTGCATCATGAACGCCGAGGACGTCTTTGCACTGGCGGACACGTCTTATGCCGATCCGGCGGCGTCGGTGGGCAGCGGCACCTGCGCTTCCGGCTGTCTGCTCACGATTATGCCGTTCGACGGATATCCGGAGACGGTGTGGGACGACGACATGGAGTTGGGTGCTACAGAGCTGTATTTCGCCTTGAAACTCGCGGGCGGGAACCTGCCGCCCGGGCTGCCTGTTGTCAACCCCATGACTTACCTGACACAAGCGGCGCAGTTTGCCAGTAACTACATTTCTAAGATCTACAATGCAGGCTACGCCGATACCTTGAATCTTTACGATGTCAGCGGGTTGGCGCATTTTGAGCTGTATCGCGCGTTGAGCGTGGCCAGTAATCCAAGCGGCTTGGCGGTGACCCGGCAGGGGATTCGCCACCAACTGTTGAAACAAGTAGCCGACGCGATTACGAACGCGGGAAATGACGCATGGGGTTTCGGAGACGCATGGAACGGAGACACGACGTCCCACGGCGCGGGCATTTCCGTGATGGCAAGCGAAGCTTATTCCTTGACCGGCGACTCCAGGTATGACACTTACTCGCGCCGGTGGCTGGCCAACATTCTGGGCGCGAACCCCTGGGGATCGTCGTTCATCGTAGGCGACGGCTCCGCCACGTTTCCCAACTGCATCCAGCACCAGGTTGCCAACCTGGCCGGAGCGTTGGACGGCACATCGGGCGGTGTGCCGGTGTTGTGGGGCGCGGCGTCCGAAGGACCTTCCTACGCTGCCACCGCGGGCACTCTCGACGGCATGAATCTCTGTCCGGCCGGCGGCGGAGATGCCTTCAAGATATTCAACGGCAATGACGGACCGTACAATCCATCGCTAAAAGCTGTCTACAGGGACAACGTGCAGTCTTACACGACTACCGAACCTGCCATCGACCTGACTGCGACCTCGTTCCTGATGTGGTCATGGAGACTGGCGGGCGGCCCGGCTGGACTATGGGAATGATCGCCGCAAGGGCCCGCGCGGCTTCCTGGCGTCCTCGTGAGATGGCCGGGCCGGGCAGACGCGGGAGCCGGCAGTTCATCAAGCGAGCGTACCCAATCGATTGCCGGCAGCCGCCGACGCGGTCGCCGTACGAATCGTTGCCGCGGAACCGCCCCGCCGAATTCGCAACCTCCGCCTTGTGGTGAACATCTACAGAATGGTACATTCTGTTATCCTGGATTAATACTTTGCGATCCATTACCAAACTACAGGTTCTCTGTTTGTTCGCTGTGTCCCTGGGGGCGCTGAGCGCCGCCCCGGTGACCGGCCCGGATGCCGTCGTCGAAAATTACTGGGCCTCGTCGCGGCAGCAGGAACGTGCCTTCGCCGGCTCCTCCATGGAAGTGGATATTGAAGCTTCCCTGCCCAAGCTCAAGAAGCGCGGGCGGTTGCAGGGGCTGCGGCGCATCTCGCGCCTGGGCCGCATCACCTACGAAGCGCTCCACTTCGAAGGCGACAATTCCGTCAAGAACCACGTGATCGCCAGATATCTTGCCGCCGAAGCCGACGCGCAAGCCGACGGCGCCCCGTCTCTGGCCGTCACGCCGGCCAATTACAAGTTCAGATACAAAGGGCCGTTGGAGTCCGGCGGCCAGACTGTCGAGGTGTTTCAGGTGACCCCGCGGCGCAAGCGGGTGGGCCTTTTCAAAGGCGAAATCTGGATCGAGCCCAAGACATTCCTGTGCGTCCACGAATCCGGGCGCCTGGTTAAGCCCCCGTCGATATTCTTGAAGAGGATCGAATTTGTCAAGGAGTATACGATTCAAGACGGCATCTCGGTTCCGCGCGAGATCCACAGCGTAGTGTACACCCGGCTGGTGGGTCCGGCGGAGCTTACCATCGATTTCCGCAACGTATCGTTGGCCGGCGGCCCCAGGCGGGCAAGTCTCATAGATTTGGGCGATCAATAAAATGGCGCGCTGGCGGCCTGAGAGGCCGGGAGCAGAGGGATCCCCGGCCGCGGGCCTGCCCCACAAGGACCACTCATGAGAACACTGTTTCTGAATCCGCCTTCCTTTGAAGGCTTCGACGGTGGCGCCAGTTCGCGCTGGCCGGCCACGCGGGAAATCGAATCCTACTGGTATCCCGTGTGGCTCTGCTATCCCGCCGGCATGCTGCCAGATAGCAAAGTGGTCGACGCACCCCCGCACAAGATCTCCATCGACCAGACCGTCGCCATGGCCAACGACTTCGAGTTGCTCGTGCTGTTCACCTCCACTCCCGGATTTCACGTGGACGTGAAGATGGCCGAGATGATGAAGGATTCCAACCCCAAGCTCAAGGTCGCCTTCGTCGGACCGCCCGTCACCGTGGAGCCCGAGAAATCGTTACGCACCTCGCCCGCCATCGATTTCGTGGTGCGCCGCGAGTTCGATTACCAGATCGCGGACTACGCCCGCGGCACGCCCATGGAAGATCTTCCGGGTGTCAGCTTCCGCAAGAACGGCCACATTGTCAACAACCCCGAGCGCGCTCCTATTGAGAATCTCGATGAGCTGCCGTGGGTCAGCAAGGTCTATCAGCGCGATTTGGATGTGAGGCGTTACAACGTCCCGTTTCTGCTGAATCCGTATATCTCGCTCTACACCTCGCGCGGCTGCCCGGCCATGTGTACTTTCTGCCTGTGGCCGCAGACCCATTCGGGTCACCGCTGGCGATTGCGCTCGACAGACGATATCGCGCGCGAAGTGGCTTACGCCAAAGACGCCTTTCCCTACGTGAAGGAAATATTCTTCGACGACGATACCTTCAACTATCAGAAGGCGCGCACTATCGAGTTGTGCCGGAAACTGAAGCCGCTGAATTTCACCTGGTCGTGCACCTCGCGCGTGACCACCGATTACGACACCCTGAAGGCCATGAAGGATTCCGGCTGCCGCTTATTGATCGTGGGCTACGAATCCGGCGAACAGCAAATCCTGAAGAACATCAAGAAGGGCGCCACCATCGACATGGCCCTGCGCTTCACCGATAATTGCAAGAAGCTGGGCTTGGTGGTGCACGGCGACTTCATCATCGGACTGCCTGGCGAAACGCGCGAAAGCATCCGCAAGACCATCGATTTCGCCAAGCGCCTGGATACGGAAACCATTCAGGTTTCGCTTGCGCATCCTTACCCCGGCACCGAATTCTACGATTACGTCAAGAACAACGGGCTCATCACCATCGACGCGATGACGGACGATACCGGGCACCAGCTTCCTAACATCATTTATCCCGGACTCGACCGCGGCGAGTTAGTTGAATGGGTCGAGCGATTCTACGGCGAATACTATTTCCGGCCGCGGGTGGTCTGGCGCGTGGTGCGCAAGGCCATCTTCGATTCCACCGAGCGCAAGCGTCTGGCGAAGGAAGCCCGCGAGTATCTGGCGTTGCGTTCCAAACGGAAGAAGTTCGTGGCATCCGAGCGCAAGGCGAACGCTGTGGCTCCCGCCACGGCCAACTCCGGGGACTAAGTGCTCGATGGCCGCCGCGCGCCTCCGCCTTAAGACTCGCTTCTTCACCTTATTAGTAGTCCTCACCAGCGTGTGTGGAAACTTCTCCCTGGGCTGGGGCATGCGCCAGGTCGGGCGCCTGGTCACCGTTTCGCCTCTGGCGTACTTGCAAGCGGTCTTCAATCCTTGGGTGGCTCTCGGAATCTCGCTGCTGATCCTCTGGCTCTTCTCTCACATGACTCTGCTCAGTTGGGCGGACCTTAGTTATGTACTGCCAGTCACTTCCATCGGCTACGTG
>Ga0335078_10008125_pt1 | contig 15593 bp, 12 predicted proteins | sample Lox_Sample_32_FD_206711 | JGI IMG/M metagenome (GOLD analysis project Ga0335078, IMG submission 206711) | Soil microbial communities from Loxahatchee National Wildlife Refuge, Florida, United States - Lox_Sample_3.2 | ecosystem: Environmental > Terrestrial > Soil > Wetlands | place: USA... | reverse complement strand
CCGAGCATGCAGGCGTATGTTCCGGTGCCGACCTGGATCTCCTCCGCAATCTGCCCGCCAGGGCGGACGCGGATGACCCGGTTGCCGACCGCGTCGGCGATCCACAGCGAGCCGTCCGTGTCGAGGCAGCAGCCGTCGGGGGCGACTACCACCTGGGGGAACAACTTCTCGAGTTCCCGGTCGGCGGGCAACTCCGCGAACTCCGCCCAGGTGCGCCGGTTGGCCAGCGTGCCATCGTCGGCGATGTCGAACGCGGTGACGCGGTTGCCGAACGTCTCGTTCACCAGCAGCGTTCCGTCCGGTGTAATCACGCTCCCGTTGGGAAACCACAGGTTACCTGCGACCTTGGTGACGGTCCCGTCGGGGTCAACGCGCAGCAGGCCAGCTGGGACTAGGGGGACGCCGGCCATGAGATCGAAGCCGAATTCCCCCACGTAGGTTCGACCCCGGGAGTCCACCACCATGTCGTTGAGCGGCCCGCTGACCCAGCCGGACAGGTCGGCGTGGCACGCGAGGGTGCCATCGGCCTCGCGGCGCAGCACGCGGCCGTCACCCATGGAAACGATCAGCAGCCGACCGTCCGGCAGCCAGCCAAGCCCCGAGGGCTGCTGCGGGACCTCGGCCTCGACCCGGAGGTCGCTGCCATCCTCCGCGGCCGAGTACACGCGGCAGGTATAGAAATCGGAAAACCAGATTCGCTGCTCATGCCAGCGGGGTCCCTCCAGGAAGTCCAAGTCCGTGATGATGGTGCTGGTCTCGCGGCTCATGCATGCTCCTCGGGAATGATGTACTGCGTTGATGTACTGCGTTGATGTCAGCGTGGACGGTCACTCACGCACGAGCCGCATCGAGGAAACGCTCGAGCTCGCCCTGAATATCGGGTCCGCACGGCTGGAACACGACCTCGGTGACGCCGCGGGATCTGTACTGGTCGAGGGTCGCCCGGATCTGGTGGCGAGTTCCGCTCAGCGTCACGTCTCGGAGGGTGCCACTGCCGCCGGCGCGCCAGGATGCCTCGTCCGCGGCGTTGAGTTCCACACAGTGACCGGTGTGAACCGCGAGGTGGCGGTGACGAGCGGGCGTCTTCTCGACCACCTGCAGCCACTCCTCCCCGCCCGGCAGGGCGCGTACGGCGTCCGTTCCGCCAAACTCGTACGCACCGTGAAACGACAATGCCCAGCCCGGGCCGCCGGCGACGCGAGCGTGCTCGGAGCCGTCGCTCTCCCCCTCATCGAGCACCGTGCCCCAGGCAAGATAGGCAGTCCAGGGGTAGTCGGTCATGAAGCCAGGCATCTGCAGGGTGGCGAAGAGGCCATCGCCTAGTCGCTGAGCGACGTCGTTGCCCCGCGGGCCGAGAGCGGCGATCAGGACGGGTACGTCGATGGGCCGGGCGGGCGCGTGTCCATCCGGGTGCAGCATCTGCATGTGGGCGCCTTCCCATTCCACGACCTCGCCGCGAAGCAGTGCCCTGTACACGCGGATGTAGGAATCCATGAATGCCCAGGGGATCGCCCGGTAGCCCATGGCCCGGCGTCCGCTGAACCCGGTACCGAAGGCGACCGCGACGCGACCAGGCGCGAGGGCGCACAAGGTGGCCGTGGCGGCGGCGTTCACCATGGGATGACGCAGGCTCGGCACGAGCACCCCAGGCCCCAGGCCAATGCGCTCAGTGCGCTGCGCGGCGAGCGCCAGCGTCATCCACACGTCCGGGCTCTGCTGCGGTGTGTCGTAGACCCATGCCCTGTCGTAGCCAAGGCGTTCGGCCAGCGCGATGTTGCCGGGAGAGTCCAGGGCGGTGGGAAATGCGCACGACACCTCCATGAGTGTCCCCTTTCGCTGAGTACGCTCAGGCGCCGGGCATGGCGTACTGAAACACATCAACTAAGCGCATAGTTATTTGACCTGGAGCGTACGCTCGGGGTGGCGCCACCGCAAGGCACCCCAAGCTCGCTGAACACCCTCGATCCGCTGTGACCTCGCGGGCCCGGCCACCTACTTGTCGATCACGCGCTCTGGACGGCGGTCGGAGCCGCGAGTCGTCAGCGTGCGCGCCCTGAGCCGTTCGAGTCCCCGCCGCAGGCCCGGCGCATCGACCGCGACGATGACGCCGAGCAGCGCGGCGTAGAGCAGGTCCGTGTAGTAGTCGGGGATCGCGGTCATGGCGTCGATCTGCCCAAGCAGCGCTACCGCCAGGGCTCCGACGAGCAGCCCGGCGGGAAGGCCGCGGCCGCCGGCCAGCGACACGCCGCCGACGAGACAGCCGACGGTGGCGAGGATCAGCGGCTGCAGGCCAGGATCGGGGTTCGCTGAGGCATAGGCGTAGCTGAACAGCGCACCGCCGAGCGCGGGGAGCGTTCCTGAGATGGTGAACAGCCCGACGAGGGTCCGCTCCACGCGGACGCCGGCGACGCGGCTGGCGCGGCGGTCGCCGCCGATCGCGCGGATCTCCCTGCCTAGCCTGGTGCCGCCGAAGATCGCTGCCGCTATGACGAACCCGACGACCGCGACCAGGCTCGGCACGGTGAAGATGTCTGCGATCTTCCGATCGATCCACAGGGTCGCGGCGGTGTTGGTATAGGTCACGCTGAGCCCGCCCGACATGGCGCTGGCCAGTCCGAGCAGGGCGATGTAGGTCGCGAGTGTCACCGGCAGGGACGGGATGCGCAGCCGGGCGATGAGGCCGCCCTGCACGGCGCCGATCGCCGCGCCCGCCAGCACGGCGATCACCACGCCGAGGATGGCCGAGGATTGCCCGGTCCGCACGGCGAGCATCCCGCCGATCACGTAGGTGCCGGCGACAGACAGGTCGAACTCCCCGGCGATCATCGTCACGCCGAGGCCGAGGGTAAGCAGCCCGAGCTGCGCGAGCCCCTGCAAGGTGTTGTAGACGTCAAAGGTTGTCAGCGCCTTCCCTGTGATCAGCGGCGTGCAGAGGAAGGTGACAAGCACCACGAGGAACGCCACGCCAGGTACGAGGGTCTCCGGCGGGAGCGCGGCCCGGCGGATCACTGCCGCCCCCTGGTAGACCGGACATGCACGGCGATGACCACGAATGCCACGAGTATCCCCTTGACGAGTAGCTGGATGCCGGTCGAGAACCCGCGCAGCAGCAGCAGGTCGGAGATGGCTGAGATGAGCACGGCCCCGCCGAGCGTCCGCAGGGCCGAGCCCCTGCCGCCGCCGATGGCGGTGCCCCCGGCGAGCACCGCGGCGATCACGTCCAGGCTGAGGGTCCCGCCGAGCGCACTGTTGGCGCTGGTGTTGAACGCGGCCAGGAACACGCCGGTGATCGCGATGCAGAAGCCGAAGGTGGCCCAGGCGATGACGGTAACCTGGGCGACGGGCAGCCCTGCCGCCCGGGCCGCTCGGGGGTTCTCGCCGATCAGGTACATGTGCCGCCCGGCGGTGGTGCGGCGCAGGAACCACTGGGCCGCCGCGGTGAGCACGAGCAGGACGTAGACCGCGAGCGGCAGGCCAAGCGGTGTGTCGTTAAGCCCGTTGAACCGGGTGACCTGCGGATAGACCGTGGTTCCGCCGCTGATCCAGGTCGCCACGCCACTGATCGCGAACCCGGCGGCGATGGTTAGCACGATCGGGTTGGCGGTCCAGAACCCGATGACCGCGCCCTGCAGCGCGGTTACCGCCACGCCGGCCAGCAGCGCGAGTACGATCGCCGTTGCCAAGCCGAACTGCTGGGTCGCGAGGAAGATCATCGCAACGACGGTCGCGGTCTCCGACACGGCCAGCGACACCGCAGACCCGGCGATCATCACGATGGTGGCCCCGATCGCGGTGATGCCGACCCACGCCGAGGACGACAGGATGGCGCGGGCGTTCGCCACGCTGAAGAACCGCGTCGTCAGCACCCCCGTCACGATCACCGCGAGCACGACGAGGACGATGACGACGTTGAGCGGGTCGGTGCACCGCCGCGCGAGGAAACGGCCCGGCATTTGCGGTGCGGTCTCCGCGTTGGCCTGCTGCTCCGCAAGGCCCGTGGCCGCGGCTCCGTCTCGGCTGTGATCGTTGTTTGGTGCCGTCATGCCGCGCGTTCTCCCTGCGTCATGTCGCGCATCAGGGCTGCACCGTCGATGCCGCCTTCGTACCTGGCGATCATCCGGGTCTCCCGCATGGTGATGATCACGTCGCCGAGTTCGAGCAGTTCCTCAAGCTCGGTCGAGGCGAACAGCACGATGAGGCCGGCATCGGCGGCGGCGCGCAGCAGCTGGTGGATCGCCGCGCGGCCACCGATGTCCACGCCGCGCGTCGGCTCATCGAGTAGCAGGGCGTAGACGTCGTCGCGGCACAGGCTCCGGCCGACGAATACCTTCTGCTGGTTACCGCCGCTGAGCGCGGCGGCCGGCTCGCGGAGCCGGTGTTCCGCGATGCCCACGAGCTGGGCCAGCGACCTGGCTGCCTGCTGCTCACGGCGGGGCCGAAGCACCCCGGCCGGTGCGAGTGCGGGCAGCCGGGTGGCCAGGAGGTTCGCCGCGACCGGCTTATCCAGGAAAAGCCCCTCGGACTTACGGTCATTGGAGACGAAGGCCACCCCGGCGCGTGCGGCGCCGACCGGGCTGCGGAAGGGCACGGCACGCATCCGGAGCTCGACCCTTCCCGTCGCCCGCGGATGCAGCCCGGCCAGCGCGCGGAGCACGTCAGACGCGCCACTGCCCAGCTGCCCGGCCAGCGCGTAGACGCGCCCGGCCTCGGCGGTGAGGCTGAAATCCGTGAGCCGCCCGGGGACGTGCAGCCCCTCGATCCGCAGCGAGTGACCGGGCCGATTGTCCGGTACCCGGGCCGCCGTGAGGCGGTGCGGTGCCTCGCCAAGCATCTGCACGATCAGGTCGCTTACGGTCAGCTCGCCGACCGGGGTGGTGGCGATCTTGCGCCCGTCCCGCAGCACCGTCACGGCATCGCAGAGCTCAAGGACCTCCGACAGCCGGTGTGACACGAAGATCACCGAGCAGCCCCGGGCGGCCACCCGGCGGATCGCCGCGAAGACGTGCCCGGTCTCCGCGTCACTGAGGGTGGCGGTCGGCTCGTCCAGGATGACCAGCCGTGCGTTCTGGCTCAGCGCACGGGCGACCTCGACGAGCTGGCGCTCGCCGAGGCTGAGCTCCGACAGCGGTTGCTGCGGACGGATCCGGTCGAGTCCCATGTCGCTGAGCACCTGGCGGCACCGTGCCACGGCGGCGCGGCGCCGGTTGAACAACGGCGCGCAGACGTCGCCGAGGAGGAGGTTGTCAAGCACGGTCAGCTCCGGGACCACGCTGAGCTCCTGGTCCACCAGCGCGACGCCGAGCCGCTGGGCGACCTGCGGGCTGCCGAGCACAACGGTCCGCCCGCCGATAACGATCCGGCCGCTGTCGGGTGGCAACTGCCCGGAGAGCATCTTGACCACCGTGCTCTTGCCTGCCCCGTTGTGGCCGCATATGCCGTGGATCTCCCCGGTGCCGACGGTGAAGGACACGTCCCGCACCGCCGGCACCCCGCCGAAGCTCCGGTTCAGCCCCTCGACGACGACCTGCGGCCCCGCCGGGCCGCTGGCCATCGCGCTGGTCGCGCCAGTCGCATCGGTCACGCGTGGCTGCACTGGGCGGCGTACTGCGCGACGTTCGCTGCGGTGATGCGGGCCTCCTGGACCATCTCGTGCTGCGGCGGGTTCTTGCCGGTGAGGTACTCGGCTACGTACGTGGCGGTCTGGTTGGCGATGGTGATGGGATCCTCGGTCGCCGTCCCGTACAGCTGGCCCGCCTCGATCGACTGGATGCCGGCCTTGAAGCAGTTGCTGCCCGTGACGATCATGCCGCTCTTGCCGCCGATGGCGCAGCCGGCCTGCTTGGCCGCCGCAATGATCGGCAGTGCCATGTAGTCGGCCATGCCGTAGGCGGCCTGGATGCCCGAGCAGCCGTACTTGGCAATCAGTTGCTGCGCGTCCGTCCCGGAGAGCGTCGGGTCCCAGTTCGCGTCCTCCTCGGCCACCACCTTGTACTGCGGTGCGGTGCTCATCACCTTGTTGAAGCCGACGATGCGGTCCTGGGTCACCAGCATCGAATCCGTGCCGGTGAGAACGATGATGTTGCCGGACGTGCGGCCCTGGGCCTTGAGCCCCTGGATGATGTTGTCCGCGGCGTACTCACCGAGTGCTTCGCTGTCCGAGAGCACGGACATCACGTCACCGGCCACGGACGGGTCGGTCGGCCCGTCGAAGACGAGCACCGGGATTCCCGCCGCCTTGGCCTGCGTGATCGGGACGACTGTTGCCTTGGTGTCAAGGATCGCCAGCACGATCAGGTCGGGCTTCTCCGCGATGGCTTGGTTGAAGTACTGGATCTGGGTGGCGGAAACCATGCTGGTCAGGTCATCGATCTTGACCCCGGTGCCGGCCAGGTCGGCCGAGAACTGCTTGTTGAACGCGGCACCCCACGGGTTGGAGTCGCCGTAGCCGACCAGCGCGATCGTCTTGCCGGCCAGGCTGCCCGCGGCGGCGCTCGAGGTGGCGCCGGCCGCCGGGGCCGCGGACGACGCCGCGGACGAAGCGGACGAACCTGCTACGGACGAAGAGCTGCCGCAGGCGGTGGCGGCCAAGACGAGCAAGGCCGCGCTCACGGGGAAGCTCACGCGAAGAATTCTCATTCGGGACATGCCCTCTCCTTTGAGGTGAAAAGCGTGTTGCTTTGATTGGGTTGGCGCACATCCGGTACGTGCGTCTTGTCCGATGGGCATGCCGCTGCGGCGCCAGGGGATCCCAACCGGGCGGGTCAGGAGTCGCGGTTGGCGCCGATGAGCACGTAGCACATCAGGGCGGTCTTGTTGCTGCGGTTGTGCCAGGCGTGCCGGGTGCCCTGCTGGACGACGACGGTACCCGGGGTCAGCAGAACCTCCTTGCCGTTGTCGAGTTCCAGGTAGAGTTCGCCCTCCAGGCAGATTCCGTAATCGACGGAGTCGGTGGTGTGCATGCCAGGGTGGTCGGGCTCGAACACGTCCATCAGCCCGGGAAGCAGCTCGGCCACCTCGGCGGCCGCCGCGGTCGGGTCGCCGGCCTGCTCGGGCGCCGAGGACTCCGGTGCCCAGCGCAGGAACATGATGCGAGTCCCGCCGACGCCAGGGAAGTACGGGACGAATGTGGACTGGCGCGGCTTGGTGCCGACCTGGGCCGCACCGTCGTCTGTCCCCCAGAGCAGGTAGAACTCCGAGCCGTGAAAGGCGGCAGGCACGATCGGCTCGCCCGGCTGGTCGGTAACGAACACCGAGGTTCCGTCGGGTTCCCTGCCAGTGACGACGAGACGGGGCTGGATGGTCATATGAGGTGCTCCTTCGTGATCGTCGCTGCGGTGCTTGCTGAGCCGCTGTCATGCCCCGGCCCCGTCCCGACGTCCCGCGGGTACCGGCACCGCAGTTCCCGCTTGGCGAACTTGCCTGTCGCCGTCTTCGGGATCTCATCGATGAATAGGACCTGGTCGGGGATCCACCACCGGGCGACGAGCGGGACCAGGTGCTCGCGTACCTGGTCCGCGCTGAGCTCAGCGCCGGGCCTTGGAACCACGTAGGCGACCGGTCGCTCGCCCCACCGCGGGTCATCGGCACCGATCACGGCGGCCTCAGAAACCCGGGGATCGGCCATGATCGCGTTCTCGAGCTCGACCGAGGAAATCCACTCGCCGCCCGACTTGACCAGGTCCTTGGTCCGGTCCACGATGCGCACGTAACCGTGCGGGTCGATCGTGGCGACGTCACCTGTTTTCAGCCACCCGTCGCTCGTGCAGGCCGTGCCAGGTGCGGATTCGCCGAAATAACGTGCGGCGATCGTCGGGCCCGCAGCCTGGAGTTCGCCGGCGGTGCTGCCGTCCCACGGCACCTCCGCGCCGTCGCCGCTGACCAGCCGGACCTCGGTCAGCGGGACGGCGGGGCCGGGCGACCCGATGACGAGCCTGCGCTCATCGGGGTTCAGGCCGTCGTGCGCCGTCGCGAGGTAGGAGCTCGTCACGACCGGGCTCGTTTCCGTCATACCCCAGGCGTTGGTGAGCGGCAGGCCGATGGCGTCCTGGTATGCGCGGGACAGGGCGTCCTCGACCGCGCCGCCACCGGAGACGATCATCCGCATGGCCGACAGGTCGTGTCCGGCCAGGAAGGGCCTGATCCCGCGCCACACCGTGGCGACGGCCCCGGTGAAGGTGACGCGGTGGCGCTCCATCTGGGAGATCAGTTGCTCGGGTGCCATCGCGGGGCCGGGCAGCACGAGGTCGGAGCCGGCCAGCATCGCGGCGTAGGGCAGCCCCCAGGCGTTGACATGGAACATCGGCACGACCGGCATAACGACGTCGCGTTCGCGGATGCCGAACGTGTCGGCCATCAGCAGCAGCATCGCGTGCAAGACGGTCGACCGGTGGCTGTAAAGGACACCTTTGGGGTTGCCCGTCGTTCCCGACGTATAGCACAGGGCCGCCGCGATGTCCTCGTCGGGCACGACGAACTCCCGCCCGGTGCCCTCGGCGGCGAGCAGGAGCTCGTAGTCCAGCACCCGCGGGTCGTCGGGCAGCGGCGTGTCGGCGCCGTCGTCCATGACGATCACGTGCCGCACGCTGGGGAAGGTGCCGGCCAGCGGCCACACGACGGAGAGCAGGGAGCGGTCAACGAAGAGGACGTCGTCGGCGGCGTCACCGACGATGTAGGTGAGCTGATCGCGGAACAGCCGGTGGTTGAGCGTGTGCAGCACCCGCCCGCTGCACGGCACCGCCAGGTACAGTTCGACGTGCCGCTGGCTGTTCCAGCCGAACGTGCCCACCCGCGCCCCGTCCGGCACGCCGAGTTCGTCGAGCACGCCTGCCAGGCGGCGGACCCGCCCGCCGACCTCTGCCCAGGTCGCCTCTGCCTCGCCGTTGACGCGGCCGGTCACCACGCGCTTGTGCCCGAAGTAGCTTTCGACCCGCCGGAGAACCAGGGGAAGTGATAGCGGGCGTTGCTGCATCAAGCCGTGCATCCGGTGGGCTTCCTTCCCCGTCACTGGGCGAGCGCCGATCACGTTTACTAAGCGCATAGTTAGTGAAATATGGGGAGATTGTCAACCCTCTGGACAGAAGGCACCGGCCTGTAGCCGGCTACCGGGGCGCAGGCCGGCGGCCGATTATGGGGGCGAAGGGTCTCCAGTACGCACCGCCACCGTCATCTGGACCGCCAGTTCCGCGTAAAAGGCCCCGAGCGAGGCCGGGGTGTCGGGGTCCCCAAGCCGGTACCAGCGGACCAGGTCGACTCCAAGCGACAGGATCGCCCGCGCGACGCGGTTGACGTCGGCTTCTGTCGTGTCCCCTCCGGCCACGCGGCGAACCGCGTCGCGGAAGATCGCGTTGAACTGCGATCGCAGGCCAAGCACCGCGGCATAGTGCTTCGGTGACAGCGGGGAGAGCTCATACTGGCACACCCGGGCTGCCGTATGGTTCTCTGCGTGCCATTCCACGAAAGCGGCGACGGCCTGGCGCAGTCTCGCCTCCGGGGCGTCGCTCAGGTCCAGCGCATCGCCGAGCCTCTTAAGCGCCCGCTGATGGCAGGTACGGACGATCTCGAACAGCAAGTCCTCTTTCGTGGGAAAGTGGACGTACAGGGCGCCCGGAGTGAGCCCAAGCCGTGACGTGATGTCGCGGGTGCGGGTCGCGTGAAAACCCTTGGCGGCGAAGCACAGCGCGGCCGATCCGAGCAGCGCCTCGGCCACGTCGGACAGGTCGTCGTCCCAGAGCCCGCGGGAGGGCTGGTCCAGCTTCACGAGCGGCGGGACGCCTCCCCGGCGCGGCCCGCGGCGGTTCGCCGTCATGCGATGTCTCCCTTTGGCTATGCGTGCCTTCGCTGACATCACCGCCCGGTCGGCACCTGGACAACAGTCTGCTATCGTAGTAACTATGCGCTTAGTAAGCAATTGGGCTGCGGTAGTGGAGGGCACGCCAGCCTGGTCCGGCGGACAGCGACGGCCCGATGTCGCGCGCCCGGACGGCCGGGCGGCCGCGCACCGCCTCGGCCGCCCGCGATGAATGCCGGCCCGTTATCCGCCGTACAAAACGGGCGGGATAGCCTTTGCCGGACTGTTGCGACCGAGGGGTTGCGGTGATCATGGTCGAGAAGAGGGCCTGAACATGCCCAGACGGCAGAGCCGGTTCACGCCGGAGGAAATCGCGGCCGACCCCCGGCTGGAGGACGAGTCCCAGGGCCTGTGGAACCCCGAGCTGGGCGATGTCGAGAAGAGGCTGCTGACCTCGGCAGTGCGCTGCTTCGCATCGAACGGTTACCACGCGACGACGACGCGCGATATCGCGACCGGAGTCGGCCTGAGTCCGGCGGCCCTCTACGTGCACTTCCCGTCCAAGGAACTCGTGCTGTTCGAGATCATGCGGGCATGCCACGAGGCCGCGCTCGCCTGCATCAAGGACCCCGCGATCGAGGCCGCGGGAGACGCGGCGGAACGGCTGGCGGCGGTGGTGTCCCGGTACACCGCCTGGCATGCCCGCCACCACGTCGGCGCGCGCGTCTGCCAGTTCGAGCTCCCGGGGCTGACCCCTGAGCACTACGACGAGATCATCCAGGTGCGGCACCTGACCAACGAGGTCTTCCGTGCCATTGTCGAGAAGGGCATGGCTGAGGGCACGTTCGCGGCGGGCAACGTGAACCGCCTCGTCCGCGCGATGCTCTCGCTCAGCATCGACCTCGTCCGCTGGTATCGCCTCGACGGCCCTGACTCTCCCGAGGAACTGGGCGACTTCTACGCCCTGCTGGCCCTGCGCATGGTCATGAACAAGGGGCCGGCGGAGGGCGGGTAGCCCCGTCGGCCGCCGCTCACTGCCCGAGCTGCCCGGGGCCGCCGGGTGCTGGCCGCGCCCCGCTGCACAGGTTCCTGGCCGGCGGTGGAGATGTCGAGGGCGATGTCCGTCAGCAGGTCTTCCTGACCGCCGACCCGCACCTGCCGAAGACCGGGTGGGGCGGATCGTCTTGTCGGCCTCGGCGTCGCGATCCTGCTGAAGATCGACGCCCACTGCATCGACGGCCTGTCTGACGCCGCCAACCAGCGCATCGCCGAGGCCCTCGGCACCGGCGACGCCGAGGAAGACCCCCGTGACGAGCGCGACGGCGACATCGAGCAGGCATCCTGAAATGGCAGGTCAGAGTAGGCTCCGTCCGTGGCCTTTTCCACCCCCGTCCGCGGGCTCGTCCGTACCCATCCGTGAGCTGGCCGGGCCGCGCCGCCGGATTTACCGGTAAACATTTCATAGCGGGAAAACAAAAGACGCCGAGGACGCCTTTTCTTTACATCGGGTGAAAAGTTTACCCGATGACAAAAATTTACCGGTAAAACCGCGCATTTGATGGGCGCCTGGTGCCGCGGTGGCCGCGTCCTGGCCACGGGAGCCGCGTCAACGAAGTCCGTCAGGTGCCATACATGAGTGGCTGTGGCCCCCACTCCGAGCCAGGCCGGGGTGGGATAGCCGCGCCTGCGCATGTGCTCGGCCACTCTCTGGGCTCGCAACGTCTCGTCCAGGTGGCCGAGGTGTGCCCGGGGCACCGCTTTGAGCACTGCATTTGCCCTTCCGGCCAACTGGACGCGCACGACGCCCCCATTGACGCCTCCGGGTAGGCGACTGAGAAGAGTGACCTCTGCCCCGACCACGCTGGCCACGTCGGCCAGGACCTCGGCCGGCAGCTCTTCGGGATGGTGCCCTGGTTCATCGCGGCCGCGACCGGCTCCATCGGCCCCTTCACCGCGATCTCCAGCCAGGCCAGCGCGTCGTCGTACTCGGCCGTCGCCGCACGGGCATCGGCAAGCAAGGCGTCAGGCGTACGCTGGTCAAGCCCAGTGGAAGTCACCCGGACACGGTACAGGCAAGCGCCGCCGCAGCACGGCGGAGTCTGCGATGCCGGGTTCGCCCAGGCGCACCACCACCCGGCGCGGCCACGAGGCCGAGGACAACCTGGACCGCGCCCGGCGCCCCGGCCCTGGCGCCCTCGAACGACACAGTCAGGTATCAGAACTCTCCGAATACCTCAGCCGTCGCGTCAGTGTTCCGCGGCGGATGTTCACGGGCGGGTAGCGCCGGATCGCTCGTCCAGCCAGGCGTTCTCCCGGGCGTAGTCGAAGAATGCCCGGAAGTACGGGTCGTCTGGTGACGGCAGCGTCCCGGCGGGGTCGCCGGACCGTGCTGCCCGGACGAGCCAGTCGACCTCCGCCTTGACCGTTTCCGCGTAGCTTCCCGCAGGGATGAACCCGAGCCGCTGTGCCGCGGAGGTGTCGAGGATGAAGGGTGGCAGCGTGTTCCACGGGTGACCGCCGAGGTCGGCGGGCGCCGTCTCGTCGAGCAAGACTTCGGTCCACGCGTGGGCGAGGTGCACGGCGATGATCCTGGAGATCGCAAGGCCGTCCGGCGCATCAGGGTCGGCGCTGTTGAGGATGCGCGCCGCGGGCCGCGCCGCGCAGAACACGGCGAGCGCGGCCAGGTTGACGGCCGCAGTCGGGTGGTTCGCCCCGCGACCGCCGCGTGCGAGCAGCAGGTGGCGGCGGCCGTCGAGCACGCGCTTGACGAACACCCACTCCCGTGGCCGGCTGGCGTAGGCGCCGTGGACGCGAGAGGGACGCAGGACACTGACCGCCATCCCGGAGTCGAGGAGCACGTTTTCCGCTGCCACCTTGTTGGCGCCGTAGCCCTCGCGCGAGTGGTAGTCAATATCCGATGGCGCCATGGTCGGCTGTTTCTCGGTTACCGGGCCGCCGAAGTCGGGCGGCTCATCGGAGTTGGAGTGGCGTCCCCGGCCGTCGACGTAAACGGCCTTGCTGGAAATGAACACCAGAGAGCCGATGGCCTGCCGGAAGGGCAGGAGCATCCGGGCGTGCGCCGCGGTGTATCCCGCGCAGTCGATTACGGCATCGGCGCCAAGGCGAACGAGTTCACGCAGGTCTCCGGCGACGTAGCGATCGGACCGGGCGAAGCTGACACCCGCTTCCCGCAGCTCCTTCGGGAAGCGGTCCGCTGACCGGCCGCTCGAGGTGACCTCCCAGCCGTCGGCAGCCAGCCTCAGCGCGGCGGCGGCGCCCACCAGCCCGTTCCCGCCAAGCACGATTGCTTTCTGCACTCCGGCAGCCTAGGCCATAACCCGGGGCTGCGGGCGGGTCCTTCGGCTGACGTCGGCGGCGTAGGGTGTCCAGTCCCCGGCGGAAGTCCCGGCCAGCCACCGGCTGACCCGCAGATGCTGCAGTCAGGTCAGGTCCCGGGCGGCTCCTTTCCGCCGCTGGCGCGCCAGTCGGCGACACGCACGAGGGTCTCCAGGTAGGCCAGGACGAACGGTCCGTACCTGTCCCGCAGGCCGAGGACGGTCCTCGTCCAGGAGCGGTCGCCGCCGAAGTCGAACTGGCCCAGGTCCACGGTCAGCGTGGCAGCGGGCTGGCCGAGCATCGCCGGGATGTCCGTGGCCTGCCCGTGGGTGAGGCCGAGGATGGTGCGCTGCCCGGCCTCGCCGGGCGGCAACACGGCAGGGTCCCCGGGATCTCGGACCTGAACGCGCAGCTTGCCATGGTGAGCCAGCACCAGGTACCGGGTCAGGTCCGGATCGGGCGACCCGGCGAGCAGGGAGTGCAACGGCCCGTCGATCAGCAAGAGCGACGCCAGCTCGTGGCGGAACGCCACCCTCCCTGCGAACTCAAGGCGGCCGCTGGCGGCCGACTTGGCCCAGGGGCGCCCCTCGGCGATCTTCTCCGCCTGGTCCTTCTGCGCAAGCAGGCAGATCGCGTCCTGCCAGGTCTCATGCGCCTTGCCTGCGTCGTGCAGGTAGCCGGCCAGCACGGCGCTGCGGGCGGCTCCCGGCGGCAGGTCCGGCTTGAGCACGTCGAGCAGCGCCCGCACGTGGTCGCGGACATCCCTACTGTGCTGGTCAAGGGACAGCCACGTGCGCTGCTGCACGCTCGCCGGATCCGAGCCGTAGGAGTCCTCGGCCCCCGCCGCGAGCTCCGCCGCGGTCAGCAGGACCGGGCTGTCGGGCACCGGGCCGCGCGCCGACAGGTCCAGCCCGGTCTCCGGGTCATAGCCGCCGTCGCCGGCATTGACAAGCAGCACCTCGCCCGGCCGGGCACGCGGCTGGCCGGGAGCGGTGACCTTTACCCACCTGCCCGCCACCTGGTCCAGCCGCCACACGGCGCGGTCCTTCGCCAGCTTCGGCACGTCGCCGAGCGGTACCCGGCAGCGGTACTCGCCAGGCGGCGCCTTGACATCGGGATCCGGCGCCCCGTCCGTGCCAGGTGTCCAGCTGGCCCAGGCGACCTCGGCATCCAGGTCCTCGGCGTCCCGCAGGTACGGCGCGATGTCCACGTCCGCGCCGCTCAGGTCCGGCGAGGTATCGAACAGCCCGGTGAAGTCGCTGCGCCGGATGACGGCAACCTGCCGCCGGACGGCTGGCACGTCGCGTCCAAGCAGGTCTTCACCGGTGACCCGCTCACACTCAAGCCGGGTCAGCTCAGCGCTTGCCGCATCGACGTCCGCCTGCTCATAGGGATGCGGCTTGTCTGGCGGAATCCACCAGACCTCCGCGTCCGTGACCCTGCCGGTGCGGTTGCACCGGCCAGCGCGCTGCACGACAGACGGCCACGGTGCCGCCTGCGTCACCAGGACGCTCGCGTTGAGATCGATCCCGGCCTCGACCACCTGCGTGGAAACCACGACCCGGTTCTCCGGGCGCTCGGTCACGTCGGCCATCAGCCGCGCCCGCTCGACGCCGCGGAACCGCGCGTGCAGCAGCGTGCTCTCATCCGGGCCACCGCGCAGCTGCCGGTAGACCTCACGGGCCGCCGGCACGGTGTTCAGCACGACAAGGGTCAGCGTCCCCGGCCGGTGCAGGCCGCGCACGGCAGCGGCGATCGCCTTGTAGTCGCCGGGATCGGCTTGCAGGCGCCGGACCCTCCGGGCCGCGTCCAGCCTGACCGCCAGTTCGCCGGCCCGTTCTGCCGGGAGGATCTCGACCGTGGTTCCGCGCCGCGGGTTGTCGACGGTCTCAAGCAGCCCGCCAGGCACCGTGGCCGACATGGCGGTCAGCCCGAACGGCTCCGCCGTGCCGAACCTCGCCGCGAACCCGGCAAGCTGCCGGAGCGTGGTAACCGACTCCGGGCACAGCTGGACCTCGTCGATGATCCACTGCGCCCCGTTCGTCACCAGCGCGTAGTCGATCGGGAAGATCGCACGGCCGATCCCGTATCCCCTGTTCAGCGCCTTGGAGAGCAGGGAGTCCACGGTGCCCGCGACGATCGCGGGCTTATGCATCTCATCCCGCCAGTCCCCCTGGGTCTCCCCGCGGCCGCCCATCACGACGTGCAGCGCAACCTCTTCGGCCAGCCCGAGGTTCGCCAGCCACTTCCGCGCCTCACCCGCGACCTGGTCCACCAGGCTCCGCTGCGGCAGCGCGTACACCAGCCGCCGCGGCGTGGCCGGTCCGTGCTTCGCACTCAGCCGCCGCCACAGCCACGCCAGGATCACCCCCGTCTTCCCGGTCCCGGTCGGCGCCTCAAGCACCGAGGGCAGCCCCTCCCGGGCGATCCGCGCCTGGTACCCGTGCGGCCGGTGACCAGTCGCCGCCTC
>Ga0335078_10008124_pt1 | contig 15594 bp, 11 predicted proteins | sample Lox_Sample_32_FD_206711 | JGI IMG/M metagenome (GOLD analysis project Ga0335078, IMG submission 206711) | Soil microbial communities from Loxahatchee National Wildlife Refuge, Florida, United States - Lox_Sample_3.2 | ecosystem: Environmental > Terrestrial > Soil > Wetlands | place: USA... | reverse complement strand
CTTCCGCGAGGCCGTGCGTACCCAGGAACGGCTCTTTACGACCAAGCCCATCGTCCTCGGCGTCGAGGAATCCTTGCGCCATGCACAGGTCCCTTGCGGTCTTCGCACCGACGCCGAACGCGCCCGTCACGTCCGCAAGCGCGTCCGCGAGATGAAAAACAGTCGCGGCGAGTGGGAAGTGATGCGTGAGCCGATCAGCATGCCCGTCCGGGACGTAGTGCGTGTTGCGTATTGCGTGTCGGAGGCGGGGATTTCTGACACGCAACACGCAACACGCAACACGCCCGAGCAATCGCAATTCGTGCCGGTGCTTCGCGTCCCCGCCGCCCTCGAAAAGGTCGGCACCGGCACGCTCTGCGTTCTGTCCGAAGACGAGCACGGCAAGACCTACGGCCGCGCTGTGACCGTTGCCAACCGCTTGGACCACGACCGCGTTTTGATTGCCAAGTGGATCCGGCGTCTGACGAGTTGGAACGGGCGTCAGGTGCCACTGGCCGTCTGGACGGAGAAGATTGCGCCGCTGGTGAAAGCGAAGCTGGCGGAACAGAACACGCCTGTAGTCGGCTTCCAGGATGAGGCGCACCGCATCGTTGCGCGGCTCAGCATCGCGAACCTCACCCTGCGCGTCCCGCTGGACAAACACGGCGTCGCCCTGTGGAAACCCGTCGAGCGCGAGGTCCTGCCCGGCGACTGTACCCAGTGCTCGCTTGTTCCCGTCTGCCGCCAACTGCCGACCAGCACCGGCGTCGCGCTGCTTTGGCGGCGGCTTGGCCTCGTGGATGCCGCCGGAGTGCCGACCTTGCGCGGTCGCATCGTCAGCTTCTTCAGCCAGGGTGACGGACTGGCGATTGCCGCCGCACTCGAGGACGAAGCCTATCCTCTCGATGAACTGATCTACGACCTCGCCAACCTCGACGCTGGGTTCCGCTTCGCCGGCGAGGACATCAACCGCTGGGGCGGGAGGCTGGGGATTGTTTGCCACGAGAGGTATGGCTTGCAGTCCATTCCCGGCTACCTCGAAAACGGAGTGCCGCCCAAATACGGCGCGGGCGCCGAGCAGATCGTCGCCTCCGTCCACAAGAACCCGCTCGGCAAGCAAGCCTGGATCACCGATCTCCTGGGTCCTGGCGACATTGACCGCGTCATCATCGAATGGCGCAGCCTGTTGCGGCAGATCGCCCACGCACCGGACCTGGACTGGCCCCGGTGGCGCGCCCTGCAGGCGATGGCCAAAACCCTCCTCAACGAAACTGAGTCTCCCACCCTCACCAACCTGCCCCCCCTCGAATACCACCAAACCCGGCGCGTGGATCATCGGCTGAATCTCCGACGGCACTGACCCCGCGAGCTTGCTACCGCGCGCTGCCGCGCAGCCAGCAGGCGGGTTTGCGGCTTGTGGGGTGGGCCGCTTTGGCAGAAACTCGCGGCCCGAGTAGTTCTGATCGCAAACGATATACTTACCTTATGTCTATCGCGGATGTCCGAAGAGAATACAACCTGACCGGCTTGCGCCGGAGAGATCTGGATGCAGACCCGATCGCCCAATTCAAGAATTGGTTCGACCAGGCAAGCGGCGCGCGGGCCAGCGGGCGGCTGCGAAAGTTCTGCATTAAACTGTACAAGCGGGTCTTGCTGGTCTCCGGGGCAGAACTGATGGACTTGACGGCGATGACGCTGGCGACCGCAGACAAGGAAGGCCGCCTTTCAGCGCGGGTGGTGTTGCTTAAGGGCGTGGACCAGCGGGGGTTCGTCTTCTACACGAATTATGACAGCCGCAAGGGACAGGAATTGGCCCAGAACCCGCAAGCGGCGCTGGTGTTTTATTGGCCGGAACAGGAGCGGCAGGTTTGTATCGCGGGCGAAGTCAGCAAGCTGCCGCCCGCAGAATCCGACGCGTATTTCCAGTCGCGACCCCGAGGCAGCCGCATCGCGGCGTGGGCGTCTCATCAAAGCGCGGTCATTCGCGACCGAGCGGCCCTCGAAGAGCAATGGAAGCGGTTAGAGGCACAATACGCGGGCCAGGAAGTCCCCCGGCCGCCGTTCTGGGGCGGGTACCTGCTGTCGCCGGCGCGCATGGAATTCTGGCAAGGGCGGCCTAACCGGCTCCATGATCGTTTCCGCTACGCCCGGCAGGCGGACGGCGCCTGGCAAATTGAGCGCCTGTCACCTTAATTCTTGCCTTGCTTTCCTGCCGATTAAGAGCGAGATTCAAACGGAAGGGAGTAAGTGTGTCGGTGGAGAAGACCACCGGTGCTAACCCTGCTCCCTTCCGCAACCATGACGCAAGCAAACGAAAGCGGTGCGGGGTTGGAATCTAAAGCAGCGTGGTCAGTCGCGGTGGTTTACGAGGACGACGCAGCACGCGAGAAGGCAGTCAGTTTCTGCGACCAACTGGTGAGGCGTTTCTGGGCACAATTTGAGTTCGACATCGGTTGGTGGTCGTTCACCACGCTGGGAGAGTCCCTCCCCGCCGCGGAAGCGGCGCGAAAGGCCGAACAAGCGGACCTGATTGTCTTCTCCTCCGCCCCGGAGGGCGATTTTCCCGTGCACGTGAAGGACTGGATTGAATCCTGGCTCACGCGGCGCGGGGAATGGGAAGGGGTGCTTGCCGGTCTCCTGGAGCCGGCGGAAGATCCGAACGGCCGAGAAGGCCAGAAGCATATTTACCTCCGCAACGCCGCCCACCGCGGGGCAATGGACTATGTGACACGGCTTCCGCAGGACATCTCGCGCTCATTTCCGGATTCCATTGACTCATACACGGAGCGCGCCGACCAGGTAACCAGTCTGCTGGTTGACATCCTGCACCAGCAACCACCGCCTCCGCTGCCTTCGCACTGAGCATGGGACAGTGGAGGATGGCAAGGAGGTTGGGGAAATGAGCCCGCCGATGGAGCGAGCCGCACAGGTTGCGTGCGTGATTCTTTTGCTGGTTATGCCGCCACTCGGCGCGGCGGGACAAGTTCTTGCCGAGAGTGCTTCGGACGAAACCTCTGCCTTCGAGCGCTTCTTTGACCGCGGCCGCTACGAAGCGCAGTTCGGCGGAGGCGCGCTTTTCTCTCCCTTTGTCGCCACCCGGAACCGCCCCACCATTGATTACACCACCACTTATTTGCAGCTCGGCTACATGCTCGGGGACGTGAAGCGCGAAGGGTGGTTGCGCGGAAACCTCGAACTGGCCGCCGAAGGGTTCGGCAACGCGATCTTTGAAGGTCCGGGCGGTTACATCGCCGGCGCAACGCTTTGGCTGCGCTATAACTTCGTGCCGCGGTGGTCCTTAGGGCTGGTTCCCTATGTGCAGGCCGGAGCCGGGTTTGTGTCCACCGATATTGATCACCACATCGTGGGGCAACCGTTCAACTTCAACCTCGATATCGGCGTGGGCATGCGGTACTTCATTGCCCGGGATTGGGCCTTGGACCTGGAATGCCGTTATCAGCACATTTCCAACGCCAACCTCGGCCGCAAGAACCTTGGCATCAACTCGATTGGGCCGATCCTGGGAATTTCGTATTTCTTCTGAGCCGCTCCGCTAGGTGGCTTCTTCTTCTCCGGCGGCGTCCTCCTGCTGCTCGCTGATCACCGGCGCGATGGCCTGCAGCTTATCGCCCTCGGTCAAATTGATCAGCTTGACGCCCTGGGTGTTGCGGCCGGCTTCGCGGATGTCTTTCACGAAGATGCGCACCATTTGACCACCCGATGTGATCAGCATGATCTCGTCGGTGTCGCGCACGGTCAGGGCGCCCACGACGCCGCCGGTTTTCTCGGTGACCTTCATGGTGATGCGTCCTTTTCCCCCGCGAGACTGCTTGCGCGATCCGCTTTCCGCCTGCACGAGGTATTCATCGAACGGAGTGCGTTTCCCAATGCCGTTTTCCCCGGCGACCAGGAGCATCGCATCCGGGACCACCACGGCAAGCGCGACGACCTGGTCGCCCTTCTCCAAGGTGATACCCTTCACTCCAGCGGCTGAGCGGCCCATCGAGCGCACGTCGGATTCGCTAAAACGAATGCTCATGCCGTCCCGCGTGATGAGCACCACGTCATCACCCGGGTCCTGAATCTCCTCCCGTTCCACAATGCTGCCGCGCGTAAGTTTAACCTCGATTAGCGTGTCGCCCGGCTCGATGGTGATAGCGATGATGCCATCTTTGCGGACATTGGCGAATTGGCTCAGAGAGGTCTTCTTCACCGTGCCCTGCCGGGTCGCAAAGAAGAGTTCGCCCGGCTGTTCCCACGTCACATCTTCCTTGTTTGCGTTGGTCTTGGAAAGGACACGAATAAGCGCGGCGATGGTCTCGCCTTGCTTCAGCTCAAGCAAGTTGGCGATGCTGCGACCTTTGGCCGCGCGGCCCATATCGGGGATCTCATGCACCCGCTCGACATAGACGCGCCCGGTGTTCGTAAAGAACATCAAGTGATCGTGAGTGCCGGCAGTGAAGAGATGCTCGATAAAGTCCTGGTCCTCTTCGGTGGCTCCCTCGCGCGTGGCCATGCCAATGACCCCTTTGCCGCCCCGCCGCTGAGAACGATACGAACTGATGTTCGTTCGCTTGATCAGCCCCGTGTGCGTGAGGGTGATGATGACCCCCTCGTTCGCAATAAGGTCTTCAATGGCAATATCGCCCTCGTCGGGCACGAGGTCCGTCAGGCGTGGGGTGGCGTACTTTTCTTTGATCGCCTGCAACTCGGCCTTGATGATGGCCATTACTCGCGCCTCCTTCGCCAGGATGTCGAGCAGGTCCTTGATCCGCTCGATCAACGCGCGGTACTCGGCCCGCACCTTGTCAATTTCCAGGCCGGTCAACTGGTAGAGCCGCAACTCGAGGATCGCGTTGGCCTGAGACTCGCTGAACGAATAGCGCCCGCTGGTCAGTCGCGCTTCGCTGCGGATCAGAATGCCGATCTTCTCCACCTGGGCGCGGGTGAAGTCAAAGGCGAGCAGCTTGATCTTGGCCTCCTCCCGGGTGGCCGAACTGCGGATGATGCGAATAAACTCATCCAGGTTCGACAGCGCAATCAGGTAGCCCTCCAGGGTCTCGGCTCGTTCCTCGGCCTTGCGCAGCTCGAACTTCGTCCGGCGAATCACCACTTCGCGCCGGTGCTCGATGTAGCAGTTGATCAGCTCCTTGAGTCCCAGCGTCTTGGGCCGGCCATGATCAATGGCCAGCGCATTGACCGCGAAGCTCGTTTCGAGAGCGGTGTGCTGGTAGAGGTTGTTGATGACCACCTTGGGCACCGCATCCCGCTTGATCTCGATGACGACACGCGTGTTTTCATCCGACTCATCCCGCACAGCGGTGATATCGGTGATGAGCTTCTCGTTGACCAATTCGGCAATCCGCTCCACGAGGACCGCACGGTTCACGTTGAACGGAATCTCGGTAATGATAATCTGCTCGCGCCCGCCCTTAAGCTCCTCGAGGCCGACCTTGCCGCGGACTTTCACGCTGCCACGCCCGCTCGCGAAATACTGCTTCACGCCTTCCAGCCCGCAGACCATGCAGCCGGTCGGGAAATCCGGCCCCTTAACATGCTGCATCAACTCCTTGAGCGTGATGTCCGGATGGTCAATTTGGGCGCAGACCGCGTCAATGATCTCGCCGAGGTTATGCGGCGGCATATTCGTCGCCATGCCGACGGCGATACCGGTGCCGCCATTGACCAGCAGATTGGGGAAGGCGGCGGGGAACACCACTGGTTCAGTGAGGCGTTCATCGTAATTCGGGACAAAGTCCACCGTGTCCTTGTCCATGTCTTGCATTAGCGTTCCGCCCAAGGGTGTCATTCGCGCTTCGGTGTAACGCATCGCCGCCGGTGGGTCGCCTTCTACGGAGCCGAAGTTGCCCTGCGGGTCCACCAAGCGCTCGCGCATCGCCCAAGGCTGCGCCATATGAACCAGTGTTGGATAAATCACCGCCTCGCCGTGGGGATGGTAATTGCCGGAGGTATCGCCGCAAATCTTGGCGCACTTCATGTGCTTTTTCGGCGGATACAGCCCCAACTCGTGCATCGCGTAGAGGATGCGGCGTTGTGACGGTTTGAGGCCATCGCGCACGTCGGGAAGCGCGCGGGAGATGATCACCGACATCGAGTAATCGAGAAACGAGTTCTTGATCTCCTCGGCGACGTTGATCTTTGAGACCTTCTCGTTGGCGGCGAACAAAGGTGTGCCGCCCACTGGCGTTTCCGGCTTGTCGTTAGGAGCGGTCGGGTCGGGCATAAAGCTTGGTCAGATGTCGAGATTGCGCACGTTCAGCGCGTTGTCTTCAATGAATTGGCGGCGCGGCTCGACCTCCTCGCCCATCAGTTTCGCGAACATCTCCTCCGCCTCAACCGCGTCCGTGAGGTCAATGCGCAGCAGCTTGCGCCGCACGGGGTTCATGGTTGTCTCGAAGAGTTCCTTGGGATTCATTTCCCCCAAGCCTTTGAACCGCTTGATGGTTAGCCCGCGCCGGCCCACTTCCTTGACGCTGGTCAGAATCTCGGGGATCGAAAACAACGGCTTCACTTGCTCTTTGTCGCCCTGGCCTTCGACGACCTCGAAGAGCGGCTTGTCCTGGGCCGAGTAGTGCTCAACGCTCAAACCCTTCTTGGCCAGCTTCGCCAGCAACTCGGCGATGGCCTTGCTCTCGTGCAACTCGACGTGGCGGGCACGGCGGGTATGGCCATTCTTCGTCTTCTCCAGCAGGCTGGTGTCGGTTTCCTCTTCGCCGAAGAGGCGCAGGTCGGGGTTCTTGGAACCGAACTCCTCCAAGTCCTCCTCGCTATGGAAGTATTGCACCGTTTCTTCGTTCCCGTCGCGGACCTTTACCAGGTGCCGCGGCAGCTCGTGCGTCTTCGGATGACGCTGCTCAACGTAGGTGGCGAAGTCGCCGCCGTGACGCCGCAGGGCGTTGGCATACTTGTCAAGCGATTCAAGCAATTCCAGGATCTCGGCAAGCTGCTTCTCCGTTAGCTCGATGCTGTCGGAAAGGTTGCGCAAGCGCACCTCGTCCGTGCCGAGTTCAATAAGGATTTTGTTCAGCCGGGCATCGTCATCCACATACTCCACGCGCTTCTTGCGCGCGATCTGGTAGAGCGGCGGCTGGGCGATATAGATGAAGCCCTGCCGGATCAGCTCTGGCATCTGGCGGTAGAAGAAGGTCAACAGCAACGTGCGGATGTGCGAGCCGTCCACGTCCGCATCGGTCATGATGATGATTTTATGGTAGCGCAGCGCTTCGAGGTTGAAAGCCCCCTCTCCTTCCCCGTCGCCGATGCCGGTGCCCACGGCGGTAATCATGGTGCGGATTTCATTGTTCTGCAGCACCTTGTCCAGGCGCGCCTTCTCGACGTTGATCAGCTTGCCGCGAATCGGCAGGATCGCCTGGAATTTCCGGTCGCGCCCCTGCTTGGCAGAACCGCCGGCTGAGTCACCTTCGACGATATAGAGTTCGGTGTTGGCCGGGTCCCGGTCCGAGCAATCGGCCAGCTTGCCGGGCAGGCCGCCGCCGGTGAGCGCGCCTTTGCGCACGGTCTCGCGCGCTTTCCGGGCCGCCTCGCGCGCCCGCGCGGCCAGCAACGCCTTTTCAATCACCTTCTTCGCCACCGGCGGGTTCGCATCGAAGTGCGTCATTAAACCGTCATAGACGACGGACGACACGATGCCGTCGATTTCCGTGTTGACGAGTTTGACCTTCGTCTGCGACTCGAACCGCGGGTTGGGCAATTTGACGCTCAGCACGCAAACCAGTCCTTCGCGGACGTCATCGCCCGAGATGGCGGGGTCCTTATCCTTAAGGATGTTGTTCGCCTTGGCGTATTGGTTGATGGCGCGAGTGAGGGCGGAACGGAACCCCGTCAAGTGCGTGCCGCCGTCGGGATTAGAGATCGAGTTGGCGAAGCAGAGGATTTGGTCGTTGTAGCTGTCGGTGTATTGCATCACACAATCCACGAACACTTCGTCCTTCTGCCGGCTGATGACGATTGGCTTGGGGTGGAGCACCTGCTTCGTCCGCCCGAGCTGTTTGACGAACTGCTCGATGCCGGCCTTGTAAAGGAAGGTTTCGGTCTTTTCGTCCCGCTCGTCCGTGAGGACGATTTCAACGCCCGGGTTCAGGAACGCCAGTTCGCGCAGGCGGTTGGCCAGGATGTCGAACTTGAACTCGGTGGTGATAGTGAAGATGGTCGGGTCGGGCTTGAAGGTGATCAGCGTACCGGTGCCCTTGGATTTGCCAACGACGGTCAGCTTCTGCGTCGTGACGCCGCGGGCAAACTCCATTGAATACACCTTTCCGTCGCGCGACACCTCCACCTTGAACCAATCCGACAGCGCATTGACGCACTTGGCGCCGACACCGTGCAAGCCACCAGAGTATTTGTAGGCGCCCTGCCCGAACTTGCCGCCCGCGTGCAGGTTGGTCAGCACCAACTCCACCGCCGGCATGTTCCATTTCGGATGCATGTCCACCGGGATGCCGCGCCCATTGTCACGGATGGACACCGATCCATCCACGTGGACCGCGACTTCTATTTTGCTGCAATAGCCGGCCAGGTGCTCGTCAATAGAGTTATCCAGCACCTCGAAAACACTGTGATGCAAACCACGCTCGTCCGGGTCGCCGATATACATTCCCGGGCGCTTGCGCACCGCTTCCAGGCCCTCAAGCTTGTCAATTTTAGACGCATCATACTTCTCGGGCGCGCTGGGAGGCACCAGCGCTTTTTCTGTCACTTCAACCGTATTTTGCTCAGGCATAAAATCGTTCGGACCAGGCACTTTGGCTGTCCATTTATGGACATAGAATAGTAGGAAAAATGGCTGCGGAACACAACTTCTATTTGGGGCCATTCCGCCTCAAAAACACCATTAGTTGTGGGGCCGCTAGCGGCTCCCGCCCATATATAGGGTTATAGAGGAATGCCTTCCTGCGCCAGTTAACTTAATGCCGGGGACCGCCAAGAGCAAGTTACGATTTGATGTCGCGGGCCTGGAAGGCCGCCGTGCCGATGAGGAAAGTGGTGAGGTTAGCCGCCAGCAAGACGCACACGGATTGCCCGATCTGAGCCCAGGGTACGGGCTGGATGTACACGTTGTGCCACGAGCGGAAGTGGTAGGTCAGCAAGTATTCGTGGTACTGCTCGAAAAACGGGATGCCCTCCATCACCAGGTTCACGAAGAGCAACGACAGCGCCAAGATCGTGGCGGCAGCGGGCTTCATGTTAAAGCACGAGAACATGAAGGCGATCCCCAGCACCACACTCGCGTTAAGCGTCATGAACAGGTGGGAATACAGATACAGCTTGAAACCCTGGCCCGGGCTCAACACGTTGAAGACCTGTCCTGGCACAAAGACAAACATGCCCTTCCATGGAAACCACATCCGGGCGAAGCCGAGGGCGGTCCCACCCAGCACGAGCACGAGTGCAGCCGAGAAGATGCCCCCGGCCACCCATTTCACGAACAGCAGCCGGAAGCGCGAGATAGGTCGCGACAGAATCATCCGCAGGGTGCCGTCCTCGACTTCCTTGGCCACCAGGTCACCCCCGACGAGGGCCACATAGAGAGGCATCAGCAGCAGGATTTGCGGGATCAGCATGAGCAGCGCCACGGTGAGCGCCGAGACATACTCCCGTGCCAGGTAGCCGTTACCTTCCAGCATGGTCTCCATCTGCGCCTGCCAGTGGGTGAACCGGAAGGTGAGGAGCATGCCGTTCTGCGCAATCAGGAAGGCGCCGAAGCCGATGTAGGTGCGCTTTTTGCCGAAGAGTTTCCAGAGTTCGTTGCGCAGATGATGGTAGAACACGCTCATTTGACTTCCTTCTGCCCATTCATGAGCGAGAGGTAGAAGTCCTCCAGCGTCGCCTCCGCGGGGGCAATCTCATAGACCGGCAGGCCGCGCTCCACCAGCAGGCGCACGACTTGGTCTGTCGCGGCGCCCTCCCGCAAGGCGATGAGGTTTCCATCGCGCTCCCGGGTAATGAGTTGGGCCATGCGCAGTTCTTTAACCGCCAGAGCGAAGTCGCCGGTTTTTAGGCGTATCCAGGCGTCGCGCTGTTTGGTGGCCGCGAGCGAGCCTTCGAAGACCATGCGGCCGCGGTTCAGCACGGCGATGCGCGTGCAGAGCTGTTCGACCTCATTGAGGAAGTGGGAGGATAGCAGAATGGTCAGCCCCAGTTCGCGATGGAGCCGCTGAATGGTCAGCCGCATCTCGTGGATGCCCTCGGGATCCAATCCATCGCTCGGCTCGTCGAGGATGAGCAGTTCCGGTTGGGGCAACAGGGCCTGAGCCAGAGCCAGCCGCGCCCTCATGCCGTGCGAATAGGTCCGCACCTTGGACCGTTCCCGCCCGCTGAGACCGACCCATTCGATGACCTCCTGGATTCGAGGGCGGGAGGTCGGGGCGGTGTAGGAGCTGAGGATTTCCAGGTTTCGCCGGCCGCTCAGATAATCGTAGAAGGCTGGGCTCTCAAAGATCGCGCCGACCTTTTGCAGCGCCAGGCGGCGGTTCGCCGTGACATCGTGGCCGCAGATATTCACGTCGCCGCTCGTGGGCCAGACCTGGCCGAGCATCATGCCAATGGCGGTGCTCTTGCCCGCGCCGTTGTGGCCCAGCAAACCGTAGATTTCCCCCGCCGGGACCTGCAAGGTGAGATCGTCCACTGCCAGCCGCGGGCCAAACTTTTTGCAGAGTTGCTTGAGCTGGATCATGGGCCGGGCTTGATGGTCCCCGCAATGACAAGGAGGTTCTTGATGTGGCCATCGGCGTAGAGGAAGTTCTGCGCCTTGCCCTTCCCGCGAGCGAGGTGGAATTTCTCCTTGTCGTACATGAGCGGCATGAGGTGCGGATCGACGTTCAGGCCAAGCGCGCTCAGATGGTCGGCATCCTGGCCGTTGAGCAGGGTGTTCCAGGCATAGCTGCACCCCGTTTGGCCGAAGTAGGTGGGTCCTTTTTGCGGGACGGGCAGCGGCTTGTCGGAGGGCCACTTGTCGGAGGGGCAACGCAGCACGTTGAGGTTGCCGAGCTGATTTGACAGCACCTGGTCCGGGCCGGGGAATTCGTTGGTAACGCCCGGGTAGATGTCGGACATGGAGGGCAGCCGATTATTGTAGTCTCCGACATACACCTGCAAGGCGATGCCGACCTGGTGGAGGTTGCTCAGGCAGGCTGTCGCCCGCCCGGACTCCTTGGCGCGGCTCAGTGCCGGCAGCAGCAGCGCCGCCAGGACGACAATGATCGAAATCACCACCAGCAGCTCGATCAGTGTGAACGCGATGGCGGGCCGTGTCATCCTATCTGCCGTCCTCACTTTATCGTCCGCGGAACGGGCGGCCGCTTTCCATCACGCGTTGAAGTTCTTCCAATACGGGCGCAAGCTCGGCTTTGGTCTGCGCCGAGCTCTGGCTGTACAAAGTCTTGAGCCCGATGGTCCTCACCTGCGCCTGGAGTTCCGGGCTCAGAACCGGCTGCGAGTTGGGCCCGCCCTGGTTCACGCCGCCTCCGCCACTTGCCAGTTGGTCGCGCGCCTCACGGAGATGCCTGAGGGCGTCATCAATCGCCTTGCGCCGTTTCTCCTCGGGCAGTTGCTCGAAGGAGGTCAGCATCTGCTTAAAGCCGGTGGGCATGGTCGCGTCAATGAAAGCGGATTTCTCCTCCTCAGTCATCCGGTCGAACCAAAGGGAGGCCTCGCGATCAAGCCTCGCCTTGCGGCGCTCCTCGAGCGAGAGCGCGTTCAGCTTGTCGGCCAGGGCCTGAATAGCCTTAGCCCGCGCGGCGCCGGAGAGCTTGCTGATATCCACGGACTCGGCATAAGCTTTCACCTTCTCGGCCGTCATCTTGGAATTCCGGGCGATGCGATATCCTGCCAAGGCGACGAGCCATATCCCGCACACCGCGAGTGCGGAAAACACCACCGGCCGCCAACGTTGATTCAACATATTTCGAGTTTACTGCCGCAACCGAATTCCGCCACGAAAAACTACGGCGTGGTGTGTCTTGATTCGGCCCAGTCCTCTCACTAGGCTGGCCCCGATGACTAATCCGCACGAATCCCCAGGCTCCCGCGCGCCGGAGGCCCCGAAGCCGGGCCTGGACCACTTGCGAGAAGAGATTGACGCCATTGATCAGCAACTGGTGGAGCTGCTGGCGCAGCGCCGCCGGATCGTCCAGCAGGTCATCGAGGTCAAACAGCAGCACGACCTCCCCACGTTCCATCCCGCGCGGGAGGAGAATCTCATCTCGGCGCGCCGCGCCCAGGCGGTGCGGGCGGGGCTGGACCCGGATTACGTCGAGGACTTGTTTCGCACGATGCTGCGGCATTCGCGCGTGGGGCAACTGAACACGCTGGGACGCCGCGGCGTGCGGCCGGGTGCGAAGGTGCTGATCGTGGGGGGGCTGGGCAACATGGGGCGTTTTCTCTCGAACTGGTTCCGGCAATCGGATTACGAGGTGCGGGTACTGGACCGGGACGACTGGCCGAGGGTTGATGCGCTCACGGCGGGTCTTGACCTCTGTTTGCTCGCGGTGCCGATTGACATTACGCCGGCGGTGGCGGCGCAGATCGGTCCACACTTGCCGCCGGCTTGCGTGCTGGCGGACATCACCAGCCTCAAGGGCAAGCCACTGGAAGCAATGCTTGGGAGCCACGCGGGGCCGGTCGTCGGGTTGCACCCGCTGTTCGGGCCAGCGACCACGACGATGGACAAGCAGATTGTGGTGGTGAGCCCCGGGCGGGAGATGGAGCAATGCCAATGGCTGCTGGAGCAGTTCACGCTTTGGGGCAATGTGCTGGTGGAGACGCCGGCGGCGGAGCACGACGAGATCATGGGGATTGTGCAGGCGCTAAGGCACTTTGCCACGTTTACGTTTGGGCAATTCCTGTATTCGCGCGGGGTGCCCATTCTGCGGACGCTGGAATTGTCGAGCCCGATCTACCGGCTGGAACTGGCGATGGTGGGCCGTCTTTTTGCCCAAGACCCATCACTTTACGCTGAGATCGTGTTCGCGACCCCGGAGCGGCTTGAGCTGCTGAAGGATTACATCGAGTCCCTGGAGCAGAATCTCGGCCTGGTGGAACGGGGCGACAAGGCGGAGTTTATTGCGCGGTTTCGCAAAGTGGCGGAGTGGTTCGGGCCGTTCAGTGAGCAGGCGATGCGGGAGAGCACGTTCCTGGTCGAGAAGCTCGTGCACCGGTTTTGACCACAGGGAAAGGGCTGGTGAGGCCGCAGGCAGAGGTTCGGATTAGTTCTGTTTCCTGGCGGGCTTTTGTGGTATCAGAGGGCATTGGGCTGGCGGGTCGGTTGTGAATGCCCGGGGCGGCAGGCGTGTGGGCGCCGGCCAGGCCGGGGAACCCGGCGCCCATAGCGAGCAACATGAAAATACTTGATATACCCCAATCGGGCCGATGCGGCACCTACGTGAGTGTTCGAACGCGGTATGGGCAGGTCCGGCGGCCTTACGCGGCAGGACGAAAGCGGCGCAGCGAGGCGCAGGATCGCACCGGATCGGAATTCGGGCGGGTGGCATCGTGCTGGCGCGGGCTGACTGATGAGGAGCGGGCGGCTTGGGTGCCGGCCACTGAGGGCATGCATAGCCGGTCGCGTCTGGGTCAATCGGGCCGTCTCTCGAATTACTTGCTGTTCATGAGGGTTAATTTGAACCTCGCTTACCAGCGGCTGCCATTGTTAAGGACGCCGCCTGCGCGCGCGAGCTTTGAGGAGAACCCGGTAGGCGGGCTGGTAGTGACGAACATCGGCGGCGTGGTTGAGATTAAGTTGAGTGTGCCTCGCACGCCGACGGTGCCGGTGCTCGTGCTGGGCACGTATCCGCGTAGCGCGGGGGTCTCGTTCGCCAAGCATTTTGTGATTCTCGGTGAGCTGCCGGCAGCGGAAGGGGGTTACAGCAATATCACGGATCTTTTTGTGGCGAAGTATGGCATCCCGCCAGCCGGGTCGCGCATCTTCATCCGCACGCGGCAGGTGATCAACGGATGGAAGGATACGCCCAAGCAGGTCACGGCTATCGTACCCAAGGGGTAGGCCTGAATGGAGAGAGATGGACGCTGCGCCGCAGGGCCGGAACCAAAGAGGATAGAGGATGGAGGATGGAACATGGAGGATGGAGAAGTGGTCGGGGCGGACGGTTTAGCCGTGGTGATCGGGGCTGGACTGTGGCGGTAGTGGATGGTCGCGGCTTAGCGCGACGGTGAGCGGGACGGGCGGCCTGGGCGAGGCGGTGCGCCGCTGACTTGGGGTGTGCAAAAGGGCGGCAGAGGCTAGGATTGATGGCGCGACTCTGGCCATGCGCCAGAAAGGTTATCTTGCGGGCGATTCCGCTCCGGTTTCAGGCTTGGTACTTGGTATCGAGGGAGGGTTAGACTTCTATAGCTCCTCCTGGCAGACGCTACCGAGAAACCAGCAATATATTGTATGACAGTCGTCAGACTATCGTCGGACCATCGTAGGACCATCGTAGGACTCCTAGATAAGATACGTATTATCAGTAGCTTAGCGATTTAGCAACGGGGCATTTAGTGCGTAAGTGCAATGGAATAAGTAGGTTACGTTGGAAATGAGACCCTTTCTTCACAGATGAACAAAGCGCGATAGAGCCGCAACCAAAGAGGATAGAGGAAAGAAGATGGAAGATGGCGAAGGCGTCAAATGGGCGGTTAATTACGAGAGCATAAGAGACTTGCGCAGGCTGGGCATACTCTTATGCATGGAACTACGGATAAACACGGATCAGGGCTGCTCAGGAGGTGGTTCTTTCAGGGCGAGAATCTGTTTACTGGAGAGCCCCCACGCTGAACTCAGCCTGCATCGGGACCATGAACCAGGCCGAGCAAACGGACCCCTCTCGCTTGCCCTCTCGCCTTCGGAAGGGGAGAGGGGACTGCCGATCGATCAGCACAGGAGGTGTATGGAGAGTGGAACAATGCAACGGGAGGCCGGGCCAGGGTCCAGGTGGCAGGATCTGGGTGGATGTTGTTTCGGCGGTGGTTCTCTGCTGTTTGGGTATGGCTGAGGAAGGTGGGGACAGTTGAGAGAGTCCGCCTTTTCTGTTGCCGCGTTCGGGCGAGGGTCTGAAACTGGGCGGGTGGCATCGGCGTCGAAACTCGTCTTTTCGGTTCAGGTGCGCGAGTTGGTCGAGTTTGCCTTGCGGCAGGGCGATCTGGGCGGCGAGCGCGACTTTGTGGGACCGAACCGGGCGTTGGCCGGAACGCGAGGACATCAACGGCTGCAGCGTTCGCGTCCGGCCGGGTATGAAAAGGAGGTCCGGGTCAGTCATGAGATCGAGACGGGAGAGTTTGTTCTGCGAATCCAAGGGCGGATAGACGGTTTGCTGGCCACGGAGCAGGAGGTGCTGCTGGAGGAGATCAAGACGGTGCAGGGGGGATGGGACCGTGAAGCCGATCCTTTGCATTGGGCACAGGCCAAGGTCTATGGCTACGTGTGTGCCCAGGACAAGGCGCTGGAGCGGGTTGCCATCCAGTTGACGTACCTTGATCTCGATACCGGCGAGGTGACTGAGTTTCGCAATGGCTTCACCGTGGGTGAGCTGACGACCTTCTTCGAGGAGACGACGGCCATTTATCTCGAATGGCTGGGGG
>Ga0335078_10008123_pt1 | contig 15594 bp, 14 predicted proteins | sample Lox_Sample_32_FD_206711 | JGI IMG/M metagenome (GOLD analysis project Ga0335078, IMG submission 206711) | Soil microbial communities from Loxahatchee National Wildlife Refuge, Florida, United States - Lox_Sample_3.2 | ecosystem: Environmental > Terrestrial > Soil > Wetlands | place: USA... | reverse complement strand
GACCATGCAAAATTCAACGGGATAGATTACCTGATCTTCGGCAAAGAACTGAAGAAATCCGATCCGTCAATTTTCTCTAAAAAACTTCTTGCGCTCGCCATGAAAATATATAACAGGCTTTATCCGTTATATATATTTTCAGTTTCAGATAATCCGGCCGGGGATTGCGAAGTGTACTCAAGCCGTATAGGCCTCTTAAAAATCTCGAGTAAGTGAAAGTCCAAGGGGGAATATCGGTGGGGGAGGTGATGCCACCTCGGGCACTTGAAAGGATCGTGGAGAGTTCGATTGGGGCGGTGAAACCTCTTGCACTCTTTGAAGAGGGTTTTCATTTGAACGGGAACAAACTCGATGCGTTTGGAAGACAATTTGACCTGAGCCGGTTTGGGAAAATAAAATGTGTCGCAATAGGAAAATCTGCCGAGGCCATGGCCTACGAAGTCGGGCAGAAGCTTGGAGACCGGGTCGCCGGCATAATAGCGACACCGATCCGAAAACACTTTGGTGTAGAGCGATTCCGTTTCTTTAAGACCGGGCATCCATTTCCCGACAAGGTAAGTACACATGCGGGAAAAGAAATTCACGGCCTTGTTTTATCCTCCGGTAAGGAAGACCTTTTGATTTTTCTCATATCGGGGGGCGGGAGCGCCGCCGCTTTTCTTCCCGTAGATGGCGTGAGTCTTAACGAAATGAATAAAACACTGAAGCTGCTTTTCGACAGCGGGGTTTCAATCGATAAAATAAATCTGGTGAGGCGACATCTCTCCATCCTCGGCGGCGGAAAGCTGGCGGCCCTTTCACCGGATACGGAAAAAATATCTCTCATAATTTCGGATGTCGTCGGCGATGATTTGCCGAGCATAGCAAGCGGGCTGACAGCTGAGGATTCGACAACTCCGGCGGAAGCTTATGCTTTTCTGCGAAATCGAGGACTGGAGAATAAGCTTCCGAAATCAATCGCGAGAACTTTGTCTAGACTTGATAGAACGCTCCCGGAAGTTAGCCTGAAAAAGAATTTCATAAAGATAATTGCCCGCAATTCGGATGCTTTGAATGCGGCGGAAAAGGTCGGTGTTGAGGAAGGTTATAACACGCTCGTCCTCACACGCTTTCTCGATATGGACACGGAAAGCACGGCTAAACTTCTCGTCTCGATCGCGCGCTCAGTCGAATATGATGGCAGGCAGGTGCCCGCGTTGATATTGTTCGGCGGAGAGACCACGGTGAAGGTTACCGGTACAGGAAAGGGGGGAAGAAATCAGCAGCTCGTCCTCGAGACATTGCGCAATGTTGCCGAGCTCCAGGCGAAGGAATTATTTTTAAACAAGACGACATTCTTCTCTTTTGGTACCGACGGAAAAGACGGGAATACCGGTTCTGCCGGGGCTCATGTTTCCGCAATAGTCTTGAAGAATGTAAAAGGCGGGTTAGAAGAAATTAAGCGGTATCTTTCTCGCAACGATTCACATTCTTTCTTCAAGAAATACGGCGGGTTGATTACGACCGGCCCTACCGATACCAACGTCATGGACATAATGGGAATAATCGTTGAATGATTGCCGTTGACGAAATTGTCGAGCTGGAAATAAACTCGATCGCTTTCGAAGGGAAAGCGGTCGCCAAAGTTGAGGGTTATGTCGTGTTCGTATCGGGCGGCGTGCCTGGCGATGTCGTGAGGGCGAAGATCGTCAAGCGGAAAAGAGACTACGCGGATGCAAAGGTTGTAGAAATAGTGCGTCCGTCTTCTCATCGCGTGGAGCCACGATGCCGATACTTTGGAGTTTGCGGCGGCTGCAAATGGCAGCACTTGGATTACGGGGAACAGATCCGGTTCAAGCGTCAGCACGTGATCGATGCGCTTGAGAGAATCGGTGGGCTAAAAATTAATGCCGCGAAGACGATCGGGGCAGATGAGATATACGAGTATCGCAACAAACTTGAAATGACGTTTTCGGATAGACCGTTCAAGATACTTGAAAATGACCCAGTCGAAGTCGCGCTCGGTTTCCACTCTCCCGGAAGATATGACAAGACGATAGATATCGAGCACTGCCATCTCGCAGATAAAAAAGTCAACATGGTTATAGACTGGTTTCGAAAAGCAATCGCGCCGGATTCACAGTTAAGGCATGAACTTGGTTTCTCAATTTACAATTCTGAAAAACACTCAGGCTTGCTTCGTTTCCTGACGATAAGAAAATCTTTTGCATCGGACGAGATGATGGTAATTGTGACGGTGCTGGAAGAAAGTGCGATCATGGACAAGCTTGCCGCCAGGCTTCACAATGATCTTCCGTTCGTTTCGACATTTGCTACGGTAGTCAACTCGACTCGCGCTCAGATTGCTTCGGGAAATGTCGGAAAGATCCAGTTCGGAAGCGGCTCCATTGCCGACAAGATTGGAGATTATTCCTTCAGGATTTCTCCTCTTTCTTTTTTTCAGACAAATACCCTGCAGGCAGGGAAACTCTGCGAAGTCATTGCGGCGAATTTGACTGGAAGGGCGAAAGTAATCTACGATCTCTACAGCGGAACGGGGAGCATATCCCTGTATCTATCCGGGCTCGCGGAACGAATCTTTGGATTTGAATTGGTCGAGTCAGCAGTAAAAGACGCGAACGAGAATGCGAAGTTGAACGGGGTAACAAACGTCAAGTTCATTCAAACCGACCTGCTTGAGCTGTTTAAAGGAAGGGAGATATTAGGAAATTTTGCGGCAAGAAATCTTCCGGAACCTGACGTTATTGTCCTGGATCCACCACGAAGCGGATTGCACCCGAAGGTCGCAGCAAACATTCACTTCCTCGGTGCCGGGAAAATAATCTACGTCAGCTGCAACCCGGCGACGCAGGCGCGGGATGCGAGAGAGATCGTGGCACACGGTTATACGCCGATTTCCTGTCAGCCGGTCGATATGTTCCCGCAGACACACCATATTGAAAATGTGCTGACGCTCAATAGAATATGACGCCCCGGCGGATGGGATGGCTACGAAGCTTTCTCCATATTTCCCGCCAATCTCCTTTCTTTGATTTGCTGAACGTATCGAAGGGATGTTGTATAAATTTTTTCAAGGTCGATCAACTTGATGCACTCCAATTCATATGGACAGACTTTCTTCCAGCATGGCGCGCAAAAGAGTCCTTCCGGGATAAATTTCTGACCACGATCATATAGGTCAATTTCAGTCCAGCAGCTCAGCCCGAACCAGGCGCAAACGTATTTCTTCAACGCAATCGCAAGATGCATCCCATAGCTGTCTCCGGTAACAACAACATCCGCAACATTTTCATAGACAATCCCTTTGCGGATTCCCCCGGTAGATGGAGTATTGAACAAGCGGGTCTCCAATCCGGGGTTTCGCCCGACCGCTGTCGAGTAGATTTGCTCGTTCCGTTCGGTATCCTCGCGGCCTCCGAGAAGGATCATCTTGATCTCTTCTTCTTCGGAATACATTTCTATCAACTTCAAATGCTGTTCGACAGTCATCTTCTTGTTCGGATAAAGGTTTGAGCATCCGGTGTTAAACCCAACCACAACTTCGTCTTCGTTCATCCCTTTCGATTGCCTGTACCATGATGTCAACCGCATTTCTTCGTCGGATAATCTTAAGACGTACTCAGCCCGTTCGTAGGGGAGGCGAAAAGTTTCGGCAACGATTTCCTGCCCGGTTCGTTGGTTGACTCTGAACTTCATGTAGTCATCTATTCCCAACTGGTAGTTGTAGCTTGCCTCCTTGTTCAACGGGATTATCTGGCCATTTTCGTTCAATCCGAAGCCCAATTTCTCTTTCGCATCCAACTTCATTGCGAGCGCGGCAGATCGTCTCGATTTATCCGCATTCAGAATCAGATCGAATTTCATTTGTTCGAGTACGAGCCAATTTTCGGCATCCCAGACGAAGATGTCGTCGATGAATGGATTTCCATAAAGGAGCGGCGCCGCCGATTTCAGCGTGAGCCACGCTACATAGCTGTCCGGGTATTTCCGCTTTATCGGCTCAAGCTGAGCAGTCGTCATCAAGACATTGCCCATCGCATCCAGATTTATCAGGAGAATTTTTGTCCCGAACGGCTTGTCCGGGTGCGCACAATCATTGTAGCAGGTTTTGTACGGGAAGCACGGCTTGTAACCCGTGAATCTTTTGCAGTCGGGTATATCCAGATCAAACATTCTCATCGATATCCTTCCTTAGTCTTTCAGGCTGTGGAGAAACAAACCCTTGCGTCTTCATTTCTTCTATCCTGGAAATCAGCTTCACTAATTTTTGGTAAACAGTCTCGGCAGCAAGCTCGGTCATGCACAGATTTCCGATCGGGCATTTAGTCAGAGAGCACTCGAGGCAATCAAGCTTCTCATTTCTCACAATCTCAGAAATATTGCCATATGGCCCCTGAGTGCGCGGATTCGTCGGCCCGTAAATCACCAATGTCGGAACTTTCAAAGTTGCGGCGATGTGCATCGGCCCATTGTCATTTGTAATCAACAGCAGAGACTGTCTCATGATCGCGCCCATTTCGTGGAGAGAAGTCTGTGGAGCAAGTACGGCATTTGATGACGAAGAAATCCTTTCTGCATCTGCTCGCTCAGATGGCCCATAGAAAACGACTGCTTCGAGGTGCAATTGTTCTCGCACCATCCGGCATAGCTCGGCGAATTTTTCCGTCTTCCATCTCTTTATTTCCCATCCTCCGCTCGGCTGAATGCTTACGAATTTATTCTTGGAGAGATTTTGCTTTTGCAGAAATTCTCTTGCGAAGTTTTCCGATTCTTCGTCAAGATAAAACAGGGGCTGAGTCGTGGTGATCGGAATTTCGTTCCTCCGAAGTGAATCCAGGTTAAAGTCCACGTTATGGTAGTCACCATCTCTCGATGGCGCGAGAATATTATAAGCGTATCTTCTCCATTTAAAAGGGTAGCCGACTTTAAACCTGGCGCCGCTGAACATTGTGATTATTGCCGTCCGCGGGTTTACCAAAAGGTCGATAATTAAATCATACTTATTTCTTCTCACGGTCAAGATAAGCGAGAGAGACGATTGAGACTTCGCATCGAACGAAATAACGTGGTCTATGAACGGATTACCGGCTAAGATGGGCGCCGCAAACTTCTCGACCAGGAAATCAATCCGAGCACTCGGAAACTCTCTTCTCAAGTTCGGGAGAACGGGAGTGGAGAGGATAACGTCGCCTATAGCCCGCGTTTTGATTACGAGGATTTTTGTTATTCTCGACCGCTCGATCTGAATAGCCTTCATGGATTCTTCACAAAATATAATCAATAAGGATGGTCTTGAAAAATAAGAAAGTCACGGGTACATTTCGAGCATGAGAGCGATATGGTTTTCGTCATTTATGCTGGCAGTCCTAGTGGAGCCGTTCTGGCAAAGCTCGACATTCGGACAGTCAGCCTATGATTTCCTTAACCTCGATGTCAGTGCCCGCGAGGCATCTCTTGCGGGCAGCGTGATGTCGCGAACGGACGACCCGACGGGGTTCTATTACAATCCGGCGCTATCGGTCGGGGCAAAAGACCGGGCGGTGACTTTTGGTTTCCTCAAGCACGTTCTCGATATCAATGCCGGGTATCTATTCTCGACGTTTCAGCTTCATGGCACGGGTTATTTCGGCATCGGGATCGGCTATATTAATTATGGATCGTTTACCACGACCGACGATCTGGGAAATGAGTACGGAACGTTCAGCGCCGGAGATGTCCTGGTGACCGCCAATTACTCGAATTTCCTGGCGGAGAATTTTAGCTACGGATTCAACTTGAAAGGAATCTATTCTTCGATCGCTTCGTATTCGTCGTCGGCGGCAGCTTTCGACGCGGGACTCTACTATAATTTCCCAAGTGATCTTTTTGGAATCGGATTTTCAGTCGTCAATATCGGCACTCAGCTTTCTAAATATCAGGCGGTTCGCGAGACGTTGCCGTTCGATGTGCGAATAGGGGTATCGAAGCAGCTCGAGCATCTGCCGCTCATTTTAAACTTTGCATTTCAGCGTCTCGGTGATCCTGACCTCGACGCAACCGATAGACTGCGCTCGTTCGTGCTCGGAGGCGAGTTCTTGCTTTCAGACAATTTCCACCTCCGGATCGGCTACAATAATCTTGAGCATGAACAGATGAAGGTCGGGCTGACATCCGGCATTGAAGGACTTTCTTTCGGAGCCGGACTGAACTTCCTCGGCTATGGTTTCGATTATTCATATTCCTCTTGGGGAAAAATCGGCGCGTTGAACAGAATAAACGTCACGACGTCGTTTTAGTCCACCATGGTCTCGGTTGCGACGGTTGCTTGAAAATCTTTTCAGGAAGAGATAGATTCATATCAGAAAGATGAGCGGTCATTCCAGGTTTTTGTCAAGGATATTGTGGTCAAGCCTCGCGAAGAGGTTTTATGTTATTATCGTGATCTTAATCGCGCTGTTCTCGGTCATGAACTGGTACGTGATGCCGTGGTATGTTAATGATGGCGGAACGGTTACAGTCCCGGACCTGAGCGGGATGAACGACGTCGAAGCCAGACATGCGCTCGATACTTTAGGCTTGCAGTTCCAGCTCGGAGAGACCAAGCCGAGCAAATTGGCGCCAAATACCGTGTTAGCACAAAACCCGGAGGCCGGCGCAGTCGTCAAGCATGGAAGACGCGTTTACTTAGTGCTGAGTGGTGGCACGGAAAAGACGACAGTTCCCGACTTGCAGGGACATACTCAACGTGAAGCGCAATTCATGCTTGAGCGCGCGGGATTTAGATTAGGGACCATAACTACCGACTCCTCGAGCGAGTTTCCTCAAAATGTCGTCATGTCGCAATCGATCGCACCGAATACCCTGGCAATATCGGGAACCGCTGTTTCCATTGAAGTCTCCAGTGGAGTTCCGGTTGCCGGAGAGATAGCCGTTCCGGACTTAGTTGGAATACCGTTGTCAGAGGCTCAGCGAATCATCTCGAATTCCGGCTTTGTTCTCGGCAAAATCACTTTTCAACCGAGCTCGAAGCTGGTTCCGAATACGGTGCTTGAGCAATATCCGCGTGCAAATGAAACCGCTGTAAAAGGGGCACATGTCGACTTGTTCGTTTCTTCCGTTGCCCATCCGAAGCAAGGACTGGAGAATTGAAGATGGGAACAAATCCGGTGATGGTTGCGCCTTCTATCCTGGCAGCTGATTTTACAAAGCTTGAAGAGCAAATTCATTGCGCAGAAAAAGGTGGAGCGGATTGGATTCACATCGACGTGATGGATGGCCACTTCGTCCCGAACCTTACATTTGGTCCGTTAATGGTTTCGACGGTTAACAGAATCACGGAGAAGCCGCTCGACGTACATTTGATGATCGATAACGCGGACTTTTTCCTCGAAGATTTTGTGAAGGCCGGTGCCGACCACGTCATCGTTCATTATGAAGCCGTCGTGCATCTGAACAACATTATCAGACGGATGAAGACGCTCGGAGTGAAAGCGGGGGTCGCGATCAATCCTTCTACGCCGACGGACGTTCTCAGCGAAGTCATTAACGACGTGGATCAGGTTCTCCTGATGTCGGTGAATCCTGGGTTTGGCGGGCAGAAGTTCATCGAGAGCGCGTACCGGAGGCTCGCGGAAGTCAAGTCTCTAGTTCCTAAAGGAAAAAAGATTCACATCGAAGTCGATGGAGGGGTTGCTCCCGAGAACGCGTCAAAGCTGGTGAAAGCAGGGGCGGACGTTCTGATTGCCGGCACATCGATATTCAAATCGAATGATATTGCTGGCGCAGTAAAGAAATTGAAAGCCGCATAAGTGACGCTTTGCTGGATTTGAATGTCTGGGCTCCGGATGCTGAGCACCGTTACTTGGCAGCCTGACGCATAATCAGTTTTGACCGGACAGGCACTGGTCTCCTTCATGCCGAGGCAGTAATTTTGGGATTTGGGTTTAGGAAATTGTTTAGAGTGTAGATATTAATGCGTAAAATTTTGTTGCGTACCACCAACTGAATTCAAGGCCACATCCGCATGAAGGAATACATTCGAATCGCCTCCGGTCAGGGTTACTGGGGGGACCTTCCGCAAGCACCTTACTGGCAAGTCACCAAAGGACCCGTCGATTACCTAGTGATGGATTACCTTGCCGAAGTAACCATGTCGATCCTCCAGAAACAGAAGTCGCGAGATCCAAAGCTTGGCTATGCGAAAGACCTGCTGTCCGTCATGGAGCAGATTCTTCCGATCATCGTCGAGAAGAATATAAAAGTCATCACGAACGGCGGCGGAGTAAATCCTGGCTCGTGTCGGGACGCGATTTTTGAATTGACGAAGAGATTGGATGTAAAAGGCTTGAAGATCGGCATCGTGTATGGCGACGACATATTTGGGCGTATTGATGGACTTTTGAATTCAGGTGTCGACTTCAAAAACATGGACACGGGCGAGAGTCTCGTCGCAATCCGCGATCGCCTGCAGAGCGCAAATGTCTATTTCGGTGCGTTTCCGATCGCTCATGCCTTGAACAAAGGCGCGCAAATTGTCCTGACCGGTAGGACGACGGATACCGGTCTGACGCTGGCTCCCATGATTCACGAGTTTGGTTGGGGAGAATCAGATTATAATAAACTGGCCGCCGGAATTGTTGCCGGACATATTCTAGAATGCGGCGGGCAGTCTTCAGGTGGAAATTATTTGAAAGATTGGAAAAGCGTCCCGGATCTCGCCCGCATCGGATTCCCGATAGCCGAAGCGTATCCCGATGGCACAGTATTTATCACGAAGCATAATGGTACAGGCGGATTGGTCTCCGTCGACACAGTGAAAGAGCAATTGGTTTACGAAATCGGCGACCCGAAAGAATATATCACGCCCGAGGTTATCGCCGACTTTACGAGCATAAGACTGGATCAAGGGGGTGAGGACAGAGTAAAAGTATTCGACATGAAAGGGAAGCCGCCTACAGAATACTACAAAGTGTCGATGGCATATTCTGATGGCTACTATGCCGTCGGTACTCTGACTTACGGATGGCCTGATGCGCTCGAAAAGGCTCAGTCCGCCGACAGGATCATGCGGCAAAGGCTGGATGATCTGGGATTCGAATATGATGAGTTCAAAACGGAATTCCTCGGTTATGATTCATGTCACGGTCCAATCAGCCCGAAGCAGGCGGAATTGAACGAGGTTGTCTTGAGGGTCGCAGCAAGAAGCAAGAGTTTCGAAGCAGTTGATGCTTTCGGAAGGCAGCTTGTCCCGCTTGTACTTACGGGTCCACCTACCGTCACCGGATTTGGCAGCGGCCGCCCGAAGCTGCAGGAAGTCGTCGCGTATTGGCCGGCGCTGATAAAGAAATCACTCGCGGAGCCGAAGGTGGAAGTAATAGGGAATTAATAGCCGGCAGATGATAAGGGCAAAATAGATTGCCATAGAACAGGATGGAACAAGGAAGATTGCAGATGAAGAAAGTTCAGTTGCTCAAGCTTGCGCATGCCCGCAGCGGCGATAAAGGAGACACATCCAACATCGGCTTGATCGCACGTAAACCGGAATATTATCCGCTCTTGAAAGAGAAGGTGACAATTGAAGTCGTGAGGGAACATTTCGCCGGAATATGCAGGGGGAAAGTGGAGCGCTTTGAGCTGCCTAACTTGCATGCACTAAACTTCTTGCTTCATGGAGCACTCGGCGGAGGCGGCACCGTCTCGCTCAGAAATGACGCGCAGGGGAAGACGCTGAGCACGGCACTGCTCAGGCTTGAGATAGAAATTCCGGATGAACTCGTGACCGGGTAACCACACTACCGTCTAGCCGCAAAGCTTGATTATATGGTGGAGACAGATTAGATTTTTGATGAGATGAATAGCGTGGGATGGAATAAAGGGAGAGCGAATCATGTCGAATCCTTTTTACTTCACGGTAAAGGCGCAATAACGCAATTAAGTGTCGTCTTTGATGCGAATGTGTGCCAAGAAAAGGAATCCGTTATATCAGCAGCAAGTCGCACTTTCTTGCAGCAAGAAGTGCGTGATATGAACAGCCCGATTAGTTTAGGAACATTTTACTCGCAGTCTCGAAACGATTGAGTTAATTCTGAAGAAGAAGATGGTGTTGATTCGGCAAATCCAAACGAAAGAAGGAAAAACGCGAAATGCAATGAGTCGATTGCCGACGATTTGTTTGGCGAGGAATAAGTCATGAAAAACACTGCCACTATAAGGATCAAGCTATTGTTGGGATTACTATCGTGCTCTATACGGACGCAGCTGCCAGATGTTCATGCACAAAATAAAAAAGTAACTTTGCCGGATTGGAAACGGGTCGGCGTGGATAACAACGCGCCCTTTTCCCATTCTTACATTATCGATAACGGGAAACTTAAAACCCTGCAAATGGAATATCCGCGAAAAGTGATTGAAGTCAAGGTGACGTTAAAAGACAAACCATTAGCGCTTCACAAGAAAAAGAATGGGTTACCCGACATTGGCAGGGTTCTTCCGGCATTCCCATCTGCGATGCCTGCGGATGATCCAAGGATTTCTTTTGCTCCTCTGTCCCGTGTGTCATAGGAGATCATGTCTTGTCACGTGAGGTATGATGCAAAGAATCAATCCTTATTTCGTGTCCCGATTCGTCGCTCTTCTTCTGGCAACGGTTATTGTTGATAGAGCAGATGCCGCATGGTCCATAATCACCTCATCCACTCACAGGATAATTATTTCAAAAGAACTGCAAATCGCAGAAGATCCGGCACCTGAAGGCCCACTGCAAGATGTGGCGGATTCTTCCTGGAGGCCTTTAGATCTTGACAGTGGTACCGATAAATATGATAATGGAAATTGGCTGCTCAGGACAAATATTTTTGTTAAAGACTCAACGATAAGTCGAGCAGGTTTAGGTCTGTTTGCATCCTCTTTTGTCACCGCGTATGAAATATATTGGGATGGGATCAAGATTGGGCAAAATGGCACACTCGGCATAAACGTGGAAGACGAAATACCGGGCCTGTTCCATTTTGATTTGATCTTGCCTCGACATCTTGTTTCGCGGGGCGCACACGCACTTATCCTCCGGATATCAAATTACCACGATCATTCGAAATGGAAATGGTATCGGCGCGGTCAGCTCCGCATCGAACCTTATTCTGCTGAAATACAAAATACTTTTCGATGGGGGTACAGCGCATTTTTTATGTCGGGACTTGTATTCATTCCATTTCTATTTAACCTCTATCTGTTTGTTGCTCGAAGGAGAAGAGTAGAACATTTATTGTTTAGCTTAATCTGTTTCGCCGTAATTGCGGAATATATGGTCTGGCAGATCCCTAATTTTGTCGATTTGCCGACGACATTTATTTATTGGCAATCCTATCTTATCAGATCGTTTACCGTTTTGTTAAGTGTTTTGTTGTCTGTCTTCTTAGTCTTTCTCTTGTCGCTTCCGCAAAAGCGAATAGTTATAGCTTCGATTCTCCTTTGTAATATGATAATCGGTTATTTGTTTTTGGTAAAATTCTGGATGCTATATGATTTCATGTCTGTATGGCTGCTTATCGAGAGCTTTGCCATCACAACGTGGGCACTTGTTTTGAAGCGTAAAGGAAGCTTAACCATCTTTTTCAACTTTTTGTTGGCAGTGGTAGCATTCATGTTTGGTTTATGGTTTATCGGGATAATCTCCGTTACGGTCATATACACAAGCTTGTCGATTGCGAGGCAGTTTGTAAAAAATGAAAAAGCAGAGCGTGAAGCACACTTCAGATCGATTCGTCTGGAGAACGAACTATTAAGAAAGAATATCAGCCCGCATTTCCTATTAAACTCGTTGACATTAATTATCGCGTGGTTGAGGAGAGATCCTAAATCAGCAATCAAGCTCATAGAAATGTTGGCGGATGAATTCAGGATGATTGCACAAGTCGCTTCTCTCAAGCAGATTCCTATACGAGAAGAAATCGATCTATGCAAAACCCATTTAAGAATAATGAGCTATAGGAAGGGTGCCGATTTCAAGTTGGTAACGAAGGGCATAGAGAAAGAAGAAAGTGTGCCGCCGATGATATTTCACACCCTCATCGAAAATGGACTTACTCATGGGTATGAAAATAGGAATAGAGGGGTGTTTACCTTGGAGCGGAAAGAATTTGCTGAGAGCATTCAATATGTAATCTCTCACGATGGGAAATGTTCTCACGATGATATAAGAAAATCCGAGAGGTTCGGAATGCGTTATGTTAAGGGCCGTCTGGAAGAAAGTTATCCAAGTCGATGGAAGCTCACTTCGCGTCATGCGGAGTTCGGATGGGAGACCGTCGTCGAAATCAAGACCGCATGATGCGCATACTGATTGTTGAAGATGATCGACCTATCGCTGAAGATATACAGCTCCTTGTCAAGCAAATCCTGAAAAGGGAGATATCGTCCATTCACATCGAAACGACGTTGGACAACGCGCTGGCATATCTGAATGAGAAACCGATTGACGTTCTGCTCTTGGATTTGAATCTCAATGCGAGAGACGGGTTTCAAATTCTCAAACAAGTCGTAAGCAAGTCATTTCACACCATCGTTATTTCCGCTAATATGAACCGGGCGATTGAAGCTTATGAGTATGGCGTGCTGGATTTTGTACCTAAGCCCTACAATATAGAGAGACTGGAAACTGCTTTTCGGCGCTTAGAATCCACCCATGCTGCAGATGGACATGCGATGAAATATCTGTCGGTAAAAAAAGGATTCAAAATTCAGGTTTTCCCGCTTGATGATGTCCGGTATTTTAAGTCTGTAAATATCTATGCGGAACTCTACCTGAAAGATGGACACACGGAAATTTATGACAAGCCTTTGAAACAGCTTGTACCACTATTACCGTCCAATTACTATCGCATTCACAAATCATACATTGTCGACACAGACACAATCAAAGAAATTCAAGCCCTTGGCGGAGGACAGTATCGTGTCGTCTTGAAAAGTGGGGATTGTTTGCCGGTGAGCCGTAAGAATATAAAGGCGTTAAGAAAGCTTATGGATCTATAATTCAGTTATTGCTTCAAGAATAATTGATGTTACCATCATATCAGCGCGTCCATCTGATAAATCCGTCGGCATTTACTCAACCCCAGTCATAACTCCTCCTTCGTGCTTTTCACCCATTCCCAGTGCAGTTCACAAGGATTTCTACATTTCGATCAAAAATCCAGGTTACATTGCACTTGAAATTGCGAGCGATATATTCCATTCGGCTGAATTAATGACCGCTCGCTAAAGGCAAATGGCAGCTAGGTTGTTTCTTTCATGGAACAGAAATTCAATTTCCGGGAAATATGAAGAGTTCTGGATTACATAGAGTTTACCGGCTATCCGCGACATTTCTTCCATCTTCAAGTACAAACGCACTTCCAATCATGGACCGATACTATTCGCATAGTGATTGGAAGTGTTTTTTTGTTAGAAAACTTAACACAATCAAAAGGAGAAGCAACATGAAACATTTTATCTGGTCAATGTTCTTTGCAGCGGTTATGGTACCGGCGTTGCTGTATGCGCAGACAGATACTGTGGTGGTAGTCAGTGATCTAGTCTCCGGTCCGGGATCGGGAAATCTTAATAACGCTATTAGTCAGGTTATCAAAGCGGATTCCATTAATCATACTAATAATTTTTCGAATACCGTTTTCGAGTTACAGCCCTATGGCTATTACCTTCTCACGGCGACGATCACAACACCTGCGCATTCGCATTTTTACCTTCTCGGTCCTACGCCGGGTAAGACACAGGCGACTTCTTTGCCTCAAATAGCGTGGACGACCAGCGGCGGCGTAACTACGACTTTCAATTTCGACTGCTATGGCGATGTTACGATGACGAACATCTGGATTCTGTGCGCGAATGGAAGCGGCGCTCAAGTCGGGTCGAGTCTCGTGATAGAGGATGACTCGCTGGCGGACCAGAGCGGCAAAGGCGAAAGAGCAACGTTCACCGATTGCATAATCGATTACATGAGCATAGGAAATGGCGGCGGAGCGATAGAGCCGCAATGCAAGCAATTTCACGGTACAATTATAAACACCTATTTCCGGAATATGAGCGATCCGCATTATCGTTACTACGGCAGACCGGTTTCGTGGACATATCAAAGCACGACATGGCACACCGACACTCTCATTTTCGAGAATTGCACGGTAACGAACTGCGGATATGCATATATGCAGGAAGCGCCGTGTTATTCCGACTACGTCTCATTCAATCACTGCACTTTTCTCAACACCATGATGTACACATTTGAATCGAGTTATTATCATATGCTATCGGTGACGAATTGCGTTTTTGTGAACGCCTACCTGATGGGAGATATTCCCTCGCAGGACGGAACCAACATGATTCCTAATGGCGGCACGATAAACGTAGACAGCGTTTCCACATTCGGGTTTGCAGTGAATTTTACGGATTCCACGGGTTCCGGTGTTGATATAAATCGACAGCGCCATATCCTGTTCTCCAACTGCAGTTATAGCTATGATAAGTGGTACACAGATTATCTGGCTAGTAATCCTTACAACGATACAGCCGTAGGGAACAATCAAATAAAAGTCATGCCGATGATGAGCGGCAAGACGTATAGGAACTTTTTTGGGCTGGATTCGGCAGGTCATAAGCTCTTTCCTTACATCAACATGCAGAACATTTATCCGGCAAGTATAGCCGAGGACACTTCTCATGTCGCTGACGCTAGCGCGCTTCCCGGCTTCAATCTGGCACCCACCAACGTCGACAGCATCGAAGCCTTTCTGCTCGGCAGATGGGTGACGGGAGCAAACGTCAATTGGGCTTACGACCCGTCGTCGGATGCTCAGCAAGTCTGGCCCGTGAACGAAGATTTATCCTACTCAAATTCCACGTTGATGACTGCAGGGATGGGTGGTTATCCGCTGGGTGACTTGTACCACTGGTGGCCATCTCAGTACACTGCATGGGCTGCACAAGAGACTGCGGAGCATACCCAGATCGCCTCATGGCTCATGAACGGCACAAATGCCGTGAAGCAGCTTGGCACCGGAGTCCCATCGACATATACACTTTCGCAAAACTATCCCAATCCGTTCAACCCGACAACGGAGATAAAATATTCCGTAGCAAAGAACGGGTTCGTGACCTTGAAGGTTTTCAACATTCTTGGTCAAGAGGTTGCGACGTTGTTCTCGGGAGCGCAGCATGCTGGAGATTACGCTGCCACATTCGACGGGAGCAAGTTTGCGAGCGGCGTTTATTTCTACCGCCTGCAGGCTGATAACGTGTCGATCACAAAGAAGTTGGTATTACTGAAGTAGCTCCTACCTTGCCCGGCCGGAGTCCCGTGAACGGGACCCCGAAGCCCGGGCGGGGGTCTTGGGCTAAAACAATTTTCATTGATAACAAAGGAAGGGGCGAGGTTTCAGATGAAACATTTTGTGGACCAACCTCCGTTTTTGAGGCGCTTTAATAAATTTCGGGGCTTGTTAGGAAATCAGCAACTCAAAGCTTGTTCAAAGGAGAACTAACCATGAAAAGCGGTTCCATTGAAAGAATCCGGCTCGCGCTGGGGTTACTCGCACTTTCTTTTACAGCGGTGCTGGATGTTCATGCACA
>Ga0335078_10008121_pt1 | contig 15595 bp, 13 predicted proteins | sample Lox_Sample_32_FD_206711 | JGI IMG/M metagenome (GOLD analysis project Ga0335078, IMG submission 206711) | Soil microbial communities from Loxahatchee National Wildlife Refuge, Florida, United States - Lox_Sample_3.2 | ecosystem: Environmental > Terrestrial > Soil > Wetlands | place: USA... | reverse complement strand
GATAGGTTGCCCGCGAAAAAAAAACAATTTGTCAGGGCTGCCGCCTTCGCTCTCCTGCTGATTGTCGCCTGGCAGGGTAACCGCGCCAAAGACTACGTTGCCACGGTGCCGCAATCGTGGGTGCAACGCGAGGTGGATACATTTCGGCTGCCACTCGCCGGCCTCGGCGCTCCTCCGAAGGAAATCTCCGAAAAGGAATATTACGCGCTGCCGGAAGTGAATCTGAAAACCTATCCGGTCTATGCACCGGATAAAGAACCACCGAATTATTTGGATTGGCTGAAAAATCAGGATCCGCAGCCGCTGGTCGACGCTTCCAAATTGAAGACGCAGGCGGATTGGATCGCCGCCGGCCGTGAAATGTTTTATGGCCGCGAGCTACCTCGATTTACCGGCAGCGAAGACAACCTACAAATCATCCGTGATCCACGATTTCTGGCGGCTTACAAACTGCAAACCACGAAAGACGGCGTTCTTCTCGGCCTGCGTTACATCGTCCGTGAAAAAGGGAAAGTTGAATTGGGCACGGACACTTGCGCGATGTGCCACGTGCAAATTCGTCCGGACGGCACGCTGATCGAAGGCGCCCCCAACGTTCACACTCCCTTCGGACCGCTCATGGCCGATCTCACTCGACGCTACGCGCAGATGAGCCCCGAAATGTTGCGCGATCGCCGCTTGCGCATGATGCGTGAGGATTATCGCGTTCCGTATTTGAAGGATGATCCAAATCTGGGCATCCCGGACCTTCCCGCGGAGCAAATCGCGGAACTGTATGAGCAAAATCCGCTAGGCTCGCACGCGCGGACGAATACCAGCGTCTTGTTTCCTGTGAAGATCGCGAATCTGATTGATATTCAAGACATGCATTATTTTGATCGCACCGGCACCGCTCGCCAGCGCAATATCGCTGACCTGATGCGCTATAGCGCGCTGATTGGCGATTCCACCGATGCGCTCACGCAGTATGGGACCGGTTCGGAATCACATCTGAATTTGAGCTACATGGGCCTGGCGAAAGGAATTCATCGCTCACCCGATTCATCGCTTTACGCCCTCGCACTCTTTATTGAATCGCTGAAGCCGCCGGCGAATCCGAATCCGGTGGATGCACTCGCGAAGCGCGGCCAGATTATTTTTGAAGACCAGGGTTGCGCTCGCTGTCACACTCCGCCGCTCTACACAAGTAATAGACTCACTCTTGCGCAAGGCTTTCACCCGGCTCCCGAGTTGGCGAAGGACATCGACTTCATGTCCGTTTCGGTCGAAACAAATCCAGATCTCGCGTTGAAAACGCGCAAAGGAACCGGCTACTACCGTATCCCTTCTCTCAGGATGCTCTGGCTGCAATCTTGTTTCCTGCATGATTGCTCCATTGGCAGTCTTGAGGAAATGTTTGATCCCGACAGGTTGAATCCAAATTTTCGATCATCCAATTGGAACGCCTTGACTCCGCCGCACGCCGTCCTTGGGCATACGTTCGGATTGGATTTAGTGCCAGGCGACCGCGCGGCGCTCATTGCGTTCTTGCGAACGCTCTAGCCCGCCCTCGCGCGACCTGCTTGGTTCTCAGGAACACGCCCATCGCGAATTAACTCCCTTCCGTTCTGTCGATTACGTCAGACCCAGGCTCCGCTTTCCCCATATGCAAAAAGTGCCCAAATCTTGCCCAATTGCCCAAATCAGTTTCACAGTAATTGAGCAGCCAAGCAGATTATCATGCGTATTTTCAGTCTGTTACGAGTCGGCGACCCTGGCGCTGACATTGCAACACTTTTCCTCCGCAGGGTTCATCCGGGTGGTCCTGAGTGTGCCTCGGCCCCGAAACACTCATCTGGCCGGTTTTGGGGTATAGTTCCGGGCCTCCTCCGCGTTCTCTTTCATGCGGGAGGAGTGACGGGTGAGTTCTTCACGAGCGTTATGCGAAAAGCTACTGACACAATCAAGTGGCCCACCATCGAACAAAGAGTTCGAGTGGAATCCCGCTACTCCGTTCACTTCACACGCCAAGCTTTTAACCCTGCCAACCATATCTTGCGCGATGTGATCGCTAAGTTCGATTCCGGCCCTAGCAAGATAGTCTTTGTCGTGGACGAAGGCGTCAACAGCCGCGACCGCCATTTGCCAGAGCAGATTGAGAATTACTGTCGCGCGCATTCCGGAATTATGAACAGTGTTACCGCTCCACTCGTCGTACCCGGCGGCGAGGCGCTCAAGAATACCGATCAGTACGTCAATCTCGTCCGCGACATGATTCACAGTTACGGCATTTGCAGGCACTCCTACGTCGTAGCGATTGGCGGCGGTGCGCTGCTGGACATGGTTGGTTACGCTGCGGCGACGGCTCATCGCGGAGTGCGGTTAGTGCGTTTTCCGACCACGGTATTGTCACAGAACGATTCAGGCGTCGGGGTGAAAACCAGCGTCAATCTGTTCGGCAAGAAAAACTTCCTCGGGACTTTTACGCCGCCGCATGCGGTCATCAACGACTTCGACTTTTTGGGATCACTCTCCGATCGCGATTGGCGCGGTGGAATCGCCGAGGCGGTGAAGGTCGCGCTGATCAAAGACGCGGTGTTCTTTGCGCGCATCGAAACTGCAGCGCAGCCACTCGTCAGCCGCGACGCGGCAACCATGGAAGAAATTGTCTACAGATGCGCGCAGTTGCACTTGCAGCATATCGCCGGAGGAGATCCGTTCGAATCCGGCACTTCACGCCCGTTGGATTTCGGTCATTGGGCGGCGCATAAACTCGAACAGCTCACGCGCCATCGCCTGCGCCACGGCGAAGCGGTGGCGATTGGTATCGCTCTCGACGCAACTTATTCCCATTTGACGGGTATGCTCTCCGTCACGGCTTGGCGCCGAATCGTCGATCTGCTGTCGGACTTGGGTTTCTCGCTGTACGTGCCGGAGCTCGAATCCGGCCGCCAGTTCGAGTCCAGTTCGTTACTCGAAGGACTGGCGGAATTTCGCGAGCACCTCGGTGGACAATTGACTGTTATGCTGCTCAAGGGAATCGGTCAGAGCGTCGAGGTTCACGAAATGAATCCCGCTGAGATTATGCGCAGCGTACACGTGTTGCGCCAGTTCCGCACCGTTCCCAGTATTTCCAGCATCGCCAACACGGCGTAGTATTTATTGCAGGAGGAAAGATGGAAGCGACCTGCCCCCTTACATCAAAGCAAATTATCGACGAATACTTCATCGAGAATCGGACGCGGCTACTGGATGTAGCGGCATTTCTCGATCGCCTGGAGCGCTCGTCCGACGGCGACGCGGCAGATGCAGATTTCCGAATGGAGGCGTTCTATCGCGCATTGCGAATTCTGAGCGCGGGGGGATCCGATAAGATTGAGCAGATTCAACTTGTTTTTAGCGATCCAACGACTGAACCCAAAGAGAAGCTCGACACGAAGAGCGCCAGCGGCGCGTGGAATCCAGCGGCGGGGAGGTAGGCCTTGTATTACATCGAAATGCATGGACACATGATTTCTCGGACGACGGATGACTATCGCGACATGGCCATGGCAGGCTGCGTTGCCGTCAGCGAGCCGGCATTCTGGGCGGGGTGGGATCGCAGATCCGCGGATTCATTTGAAGATTATTTCGGCCAGCTGACGGATTTTGAACCGAAACGCGCCGCGCAATTCGGCATTCGCCACATGACGTGGCTGTGCCTGAATCCCAAAGAAGGCGAAAACCGCGGACTCGCCACGGAAGTAATTCGAAGAATTCCGCGATTTCTCGATCGGCCCAACGTGGTCGGCATCGGCGAGATCGGTATGAATCGCATTACCCGGAACGAAATCGCGACGTTCAACGATCACGTTCAACTGGCCATCGATCACAATCAAATGATTTTGATTCACACGCCGCACCTGGAAGATAAGTACAAGGGCACGCGCGTCACTATCGACAACCTGCTGAAATACCCCGGTCTATCGCCGGAGCGTGTTCTGATTGATCACGCGGAAGAACATACCGTCGGTATGATTCTTGAGAACGGCTTCTACACGGGACTGACGCTCTATCCCAACACGAAAGTCTCACTGCCGCGCGCGGTGGACATCATCGAACGATTCGGTGCCGAGCGCATCACCATCAGTTCCGCCTGCGATTGGGGCCCCAGCGTTCCGACCGCCGTTCCGCAGCTCATGCTCGAAATGCGCCGCCGCGGTCACAGCGAAGCGCTGATTCGGAAACTCGTTTTTGAGAATCCCTCAAAGTTCCTAATGCAGTCCGGCAAGTTTGAACTGCCGCGGCTCGGAATCCGCGCGGAAGTTCGCCAAGTCGCGTCGGCTGACTAATGCACGTTGCTCGTGGCTTCGAGCTGACCTATTGCACCAACATTCACGCCGCCGAGGGCTGGCCGCAAGTTTTCTCCAGCGTGCGCCGGTATGCCCCTGAACTGAAAAGGCGATTGAGCTCGGGTTCACCGTTCGGTGTGGGGCTGCGTCTTGCAAACTCGGAAAGTATCGAACTCCTGCAAGGCGGGCGATTGGATGAATTTGCCGATTTTCTACGCAGCGCGGGACTCTACGTCGCGCTCATCAATGGATATCCCTTCGGTCATTTTCATGGCCGGCCGCTGAAGGATCAGGTCTTCGCGCCGGATTGGTTGCGCACCGACCGCGTGGATTACACGCTGCGACTGATCGAAATTCTGACGCGGCTGGTACCCGCCGGTATGGAAGGCGGAATCTCCACATGCCCCCTTTCCTATAAGCCGTGGTTTAAGGGCAGTGCGCCCGCCGATGAACATGTGATGATTCGAAATGTGGTGCACGTTGTGCAGGCGCTAGTGGAGGCAAGTCGGAGAAGCGGCGCCCTGATTCATCTGGACATCGAGCCCGAACCTGACGGATGGATCGAGACCACGGCGGAATTCGTTCAATTCTTCAAACAATTGCTGCGGCAAGGAGTGCCGCAACTGGTTTCCGTAGCGCAGTTGTCCGCGTCGGAAGCCGAACAGGCCCTCCGCGATCATGTCGCGATGTGTTACGACGCTTGCCATCTCGCAGTCGAGCGCGAAGAACCCGGCGAGACAATCCAGTCTCTCCAGCGCGAAGGGATTCGCATCGGGCGCGTGCAGATCAGCTCGGCTCTGAAGGTAAAAATTCCTGAAAGTGCGGCGGACCGCGAGCGTTTGCGTGAGCGGCTATCCGGATTCAGCGACGCCGTGTATCTACACCAGATTGTCGGCGACCGCGAGCGCTTCGCCGATTTGCCGGAAGGGCTCGCGCAGTTGCCGCACGCGTGCGGATCGGAATGGCGCATTCACTACCACGTGCCGCTCTTTTTGGAAAGTTACGGCGCGCTCGGGTCGACGCAGGACGATGTCCGCGCGGCGCTGGCTGCCGTCGCGCCGTCCACCGTCCGCCATTTGGAAATTGAAACGTATACTTGGGGCGTATTGCCCGCTGGCTTGAAAGCAGATTTGGTGGATTCTATCGAGCGCGAATATCGATGGGTGCTCGATCAGCTATGAAGAAAACCGCGGTGCTAAATGTCGTCGGCCTCACACCGGAATTGCTCGCATCCGGCATGCCCAGGTTGAATGCATGGGCCGGGAGCCGTACGGTGTCCCACGTTCTCCCGGCGTTTCCTGCGGTGACGTGCACTGCACAGGCCACGTACTTCACGGGTGAGGCTCCGTCAGTTCATGGAATCGTCGCGAACGGCTGGTATTTCCGCGACGACTGCGAAATCCATTTTTGGCGGCAATCCAACAAGCTCGTTCAGGCTCCCAAGATTTGGGAAATCGCGCGCAAGCAGGATTCGTCCTTCACCTGCGCAAATATTTTTGGCTGGTACAACATGTATTCATCGGTGGACGTGAGCATCACGCCGCGTCCCATGTACCCCGCGGACGGTCGCAAGCTGCCCGATGTGTACACAGAGCCTGCGGAGTTGCGAGCGGAATTACAAAATAAACTTGGGCAGTTTCCGCTCTTTGAATTTTGGGGGCCTCGGACGTCCGTTCGCTCGACCCAGTGGATTGCGGAATCTGCGAAATTCGTTGAAGAGAAATTTCGCCCAACCCTTGCGCTGGTCTACCTGCCGCACCTGGATTACAACCTGCAGCGCATCGGCTTGGACGCTACCGTCAAGGCAGGTGATCTCGCCGCGATCGATAATATCGCCTCTGATCTCATCCGATTTTACGAATCGCGCGATACGCAAGTGGTTGTGCTTTCCGAATACGGAATTGTGCCGGTCAACACTCCGGTTCACCTGAATCGCATTTTGCGCGAAGCGGGGTTGATCCGCGTCCGTGAAGAACTCGGTCTTGAGGTTCTGGATCCCGGCGCGAGCGCTGCTTTTGCCGTGGCCGATCATCAAGTCGCGCACGTATACGTGAACGATTCGCCCAAATTATCGCGCGTGCGCGAGGCGCTTGAACAAGTTCCGGGTGTGGACATCATCTTGGACGAGCAGGGAAAGCGGGAATACGGCATCAACCATCCGCGCGCCGGTGACTTCGCGGTGATTGCAAAGCCGAATGCCTGGTTCACTTATTACTACTGGCTGGACGATCGCAAAGCGCCGGATTTCGCGCGTACCGTGGATATTCACCGCAAACCCGGCTACGACCCGGTTGAGTTGTTCATCGACCCTGCGATGCGGCTCGCGCCGCTGAAGATTGGATTCAAACTTTTGCGGCGGAAGATAGGGTTCCGAAATTTGCTCGACGTGATCCCTCTCGATGCCACGCTGGTGAAGGGCTCACACGGACGAATCGACAAGTCGCCGCAGCAGGGCCCCGTCTTCATCGCGAACTCGGCTCCGGGAGCAATTCCTGCCCAAAAAGTTTGTAGTGAGTTGCTGAATCAGCTCGCCCTGAAGCTGGGCTGAGTCCTGCAGCGTGTTGCCGGACCCCGATAAGATTGATGAAGTTTCTACTTTGTGGCGACCGCCAGCCAATGCGGCATTGGTGGCGGCAGGGGACGCACCTGGAAATCATGGAAGCCCGCTTCGGTCACCCACCTTCGCAGTTCCACATCTGAAAACACCCAGCCGTCCTGCTTCGTCAACGCCATGTTTACGGCAAACATCGCCGAAAATGGCGGATTCGCATGACTCGCGTCCGTCATCATATCCATCACATAAAGCAATCCGCCGGAAACCATCGCAGCGTGGGCGCGCTCCAGCAAATCACGGATCGTCTGGGCAGATTCCTGATGCAACATGCCGAAAAACAACAGCACGTCATTGCCAGCAGGGAAGGGCGTGCTGTGATAATCGCCGGGCGATACCTTGACACGATCACTTTGACCCTGCTGAGCGATTAACTCAGTCGCAATCGCGGCGACCGCCGGCAAATCCATCACCGTGCAGTGAATTCCCCGATTCGCCTTGGCGATGGCGACAGAAAATGTGCCGGGCCCTCCGCCGATGTCGAGCAGTTGGCGCCGGTTGGAAATGTTTAGAAACGGAAGCACCGAGGGAATCATCGCCAGCGCTTTCCCATGGCTGGACATCACAAACGTACGCGTACGCGCTGCGTTTTCTCCTAGGTGCAACTCCGGGTCTTCGACCGGGGCGCCCGTTTTCGCCAATTCCGCAGTTTTGCCCCAGGCTGGGTAAACATCGCGGTTATAACGCAAAGCTCCCGATAAATCTCCGGGCCTGCCCGGCACCAGAAATGCCGCGGCCTCCGGTGCGTTTGTGTAAATTTCATTTTCTTTCTGCAACAAACCAATCGCCACGCAAGCGTCCAGCAGCAGTCTCGCTCCGCGTTCGTTCAAACCGAGGGCTTTGGAAAGCTGCGCGCAATCGGCGTTGCCAAGCTCGGCGAGCTTGCCGAAAATTCCAAGATCCGACGCGGCGAAAAGCAGACAGGATTCCTGAAACGCACTTGCCATTTGCATGATGCGGCTTGGGTTGACTGTCATAGCCTTGCAGGCCTTCTCCGGAACAACGAATGAGCTCTTCGCACAAATCTGCGAGCGAATGTTGAATCGTCCGCAGTATAGCAACGGCCTGTGCGGTTTTCAGCTCGCTCGAAAGCGGCTGTTCGCAATTCGTCAGGTCACGGCAAAGATTTTCGCCAGTAGCAACGCGGGGATGTAGAGCAATAGAATGGCTGCTCCGTACCACGGCCCCGCATACAGCGCGGCGATACAGGAATCGACCACGATCAGCGAAAGCACGCCGGCTTTTACGGCCACGCGAATCGCCATCGGTTCCGCCGATCGAAGCGCCTGAATGAGCGGTGCGGCGATCCACAGCAGCAGCACTGCCACAAATGGCAGGGCGAAAATCGCGCGATGACCCTCGCGAATGCTCAGCGCGGCAAAAATTGCCGCCGCCGCCGTCAGCCACAGCATGGCCATCGCCGAGCCCATGCGCGTTCCACCGCGCACTTCGCCTCTGCTCAACGAAGTGATTCCCGCGATGTAGCACAGCGTCACGCTTGCAACAATCCATTTGTCGCCCGGCGCGTGTTGCACCGCGGAAATGCCAAGCAGCAAATTTAATCCGCGGCACAAGCCCATGTTCAAAGGCCCCAGCAATGCATCGCGTTTTCCTGCTGCGTTATACAGAAGCGCAAATGCCGCAGTCGCGATGGCGATGCCGGCGCTTTCGCCAGACACAAACCACGCAGCGAGAATGCCGAGCGTCAGTAGAATTCCGCCGAAGACGGCCGCCGCGGCCAAAGAGATGGCGCCGCTCGGTATCGGCCGCTCCGGTCTTTCCACCGCATCCAACTTTGCATCGAATACATCGTTGAAGACGACCCCGCCCGCGTACAGCCCCGTCGTCGTCGCGCAAAGTAGCAATAGATTCGCCGCCGGCGCCGCTGCGGTCACAGACCATCCGGCAATGATGTCGGCGTACGCGGTGACCACATTTGCCGGCCGGATCAGCCGCAGATATTGGACGGGCACTGAGCTTTGCTTGTGGACTTGGTCAGTCATTTTCCGTCCAGATATGTACAGGAAAAATGCTTCCTTACGCAAACATCCTTATGATTGAAAGCGTTAACCAACCCCAGCGCGCTCGCACTCGCGATCATCCAAATTCCCGCATCACGCCTCCGCACGGATGGATTTCCGTCACCATCCCGTGTGACATTCATCACAGGCACGCTGCAACTGCGCGTGTACACTGATCCTGCGTGAGGTGGAACATGGCAGCGGACACAACGCGGAGGTTCTTCGAGCCAAAAAACATTCTCTATGCCACCGATTTTTCCACGGCGGCATTTGCCGCGCTGCCTTACGCGCGGGAATTTGCCCGTCATTACGGCGCAAAGGTGCACGTCCTGTACGTTCGGCCGTCGCAGGGCTTCGCATTCGTCACGCCCGAGATGGTACCGCACGCAATGGAAGTCGAAGAATCGATCCTCGCAGAAGAGATCTCGCGCACTCACTCATTTTTCGCTGGTTTGCCGCACGATGTCATGGTTGACGCCGGCGACCTGTGGACCGTCTGTGAAAAGTGGATCGCCGCGCTGGCCGTCGATTTGATCGTCATGGGCACCAGCGGCAGAAGTGGCGCATCCAAAGCTTTGCTTGGATCCGTCGCGTCGCGGATTCTTCGCCAGGCCAGTTGCCCGGTGCTCACCGTGTGCCCGCATTGCACCGGCAACGCGCATTCCTACTTGCAGATGAAGGGAATTCTGTATCCAGTGGATTTTTCGCCCGAATCCGAAGCGGCCGCCCGGTTCGTTGTCTCGCTCGCCCGCGAGCACCAATCCAAAATCACTCTTCTCAATGTGCTGCCGCAAAAATCAGTCGGCGATCTTGCTGATCCCAAACTTTTCGCCGCCGCGAAAACGCGATTGCTGGAGCAACTGATTCCGCACGATGGCGGATTGCCGGGTCCGCCGTCATGTATCGTTCGTTCGGGCCGGCCCGCTGCGACGATCCTGAAAACGGCGGAGGAGGAAAAATCCGATCTCATCGTCCTCGGCGTGAAAAACGTCAGCACATCCGTCACCGTGGCTGCTCATCTCTCGCGCGCGATTGCATACGAAGTGATTGCCAAGGCGCCATGCCCGGTGCTCACGGTTCGGAAGCCGGTGGCCCGCTAATCAACTAAGCAGAGCGCTCGGGCGCCGACGAATTCGCCGCTCAGCTGGGTTACAATCCTCGCACGCATGAACTTTCGTCCCTCGCTGGAAGGCTTCTTCTCTCCCAAATCAGTTGCCGTCATCGGCGCAACCGACCGCGCGCAAAGCGTCGGCCGCACCGTCATCGTGAATCTCACCACGGGCACATTCAAGGGCAAGGTCTACCCGATCAATCCGGCGCGCACGGAACTGATGGACCTGAAGTGTTGGCCGCGCATTGGCGAAATTCCCGAGCCGGTAGATTTAGCGGTGATCATCACTCCAGCCGCAACTGTGCCGCAGCTTGTCGCCGAATGTGTACGCGCGAAGGTCCGCGCGGCCATCGTCATTTCAGCTGGATTTCGCGAGCTGGGAGCGGAGGGAGCCGCACTCGAAAATCAAATTCAGTTGGAACTCGAGCGCGGCGACATGCGCTTGATTGGGCCCAACTGTCTGGGAGTGATGAATCCTCACGTCGGACTGAATGCGACATTCGCGCAGGATATTGTCCGGCCGGGAAACGTTGCATTTCTCAGTCAAAGCGGCGCGCTGCTCACCGCGATTTTGGATTGGAGCCTCAACGAACAAGTCGGCTTCAGCGGCATCGTTTCCACCGGCTCGATGCTCGACGTCGGCTGGGGCGATTTGATTGATCACTTCGGCGCCGATCCGGAAACGCGCAGCATTATTATTTACATGGAATCAGTCGGCGACGCGCGCGCGTTTCTTTCCGCCACGCGCGAGGTCGCGCTGCGCAAGCCCATCATCATTATCAAGGCCGGCCGTTCCGTGGCCGCATCCAAAGCGGCGTCTTCGCACACCGGCGCGCTCACGGGCAGCGATGAGGTGTTCGACGCCGCGCTGCGCCGTTGCGGCGTGCTGCGCGTGCAGAGTATTTCCGACGTTTTCTACATGGCGGAAGTGCTCGGCAAGCAGCCGCGCCCTCGCGGGCCGCGCCTCACCATCGTCACAAACGCCGGTGGGCCCGGCGTTCTGGCCACAGACACATTGATCGCCAATGGCGGAGAACTTGCAGCGTTTTCCGACGAGACGATGCAGGCGCTCAACAATCTTCTGCCGGCGCACTGGAGCCACGGCAATCCCATCGACATTCTTGGTGACGCCGAACCCGAGCGATATGCGAAGGCGCTCGAGATTGCAGTGAAGGATCCGAACAGTGACGGCTTGCTGGTAATCCTTGCGCCCCAGGGCATGACGGATCCGAAGCGAGTCGCCGAAAGTCTTGTGCCGCACGCGAAATTGCACGGCAAGCCCGTACTCGCAAGCTGGATGGGCGGCAAGATCGTCGCGGCTGGCGTCGCCGCGTTGAATGAAGGCGGCATTCCGACATTTTCTTATCCTGATACCGCGGCGCGCGTGTTCGATTTCATGTGGAAGTACACATATAACCTGCGCGGGCTTTACGAAACTCCGTCTCTGGCGGACGACGTCACGACGATGGCCTCCGTGCGCGAACGGGCGGAGGCTTTGCTCCACACTGTGCGCGATGCGCGCCGCACTCTTTTGACCGAAGCAGAATCCAAGCAGGTTCTGGTTTTTTACGGAATTCCAGTGGTGGAAACGGTGGTGGCGCGGACTGAAGAGGACGCTGTTGCGCGCGCTAATGCTGTTGGATTTCCCGTGGTGCTGAAAATTCATTCCAAAACCATCAGTCATAAAACCGACGTTGGTGGCGTAAAGCTGAATTTGCAGAATGAAAATGCGGTGCGTAGTGCGTTTGAAAACATCAAGACGGCGGCTGCGGCGCATGGTGCGGCCGATCAATTTCTGGGCGTTACCGTGCAGCGCATGATCAAGATGGAAGGCTACGAGCTCATCCTGGGCAGCAGCGTGGATCCGCAATTCGGGCCCGTGATTTTGTTCGGCGCTGGCGGAATTCTCGTAGAAGTATTTCGCGATCATTCCCTCGCGCTGCCTCCGCTAAATACAACTTTGGCGCGTCGCCTGATCGAGCAGACTCTGATTTCCCGCGCGCTGCGCGGCGTGCGCGACCGCGCTCCAGTGGATATGGGCGCGCTCGAAGAAATTTTGGTGCGCTTTAGCCGGCTCGTTGTCGAGCAGCCGTGGATCAAGGAAATTGACATCAATCCGTTGCTCGCGTCGGCGGAGCATATTCTCGCGCTTGACGCGCGCATCGTCCTGCACGATCCCGCGACAAAGGAATCCGAGCTTCCGCGGCCCGCCATCCGTCCCTATCCGGCGCAATATATTTCTCCGTGGACTCTGAAGGACGGAACGAATGTGCTGATTCGTCCCATCCGCCCTGAAGATGAGCCGGCGATGATCGCATTTCACGAATCGCTTTCCGACCGCTCCGTTTACCTCCGCTATTTCCATATGGAAAAACTTTCCGAGCGTGTGGCTCACGAACGGCTGCTGCAAAAATGTTTCATTGACTACGACCGCGAGATCGCGCTCGTCGCCGTTCGTCCGGCGGTCTCGGGCAAGCAGGACGGCGCCCAGGAAATGCTGGCCATCGGCCGGCTCACAAAAAATCCAAGCCGGCGTGAAGCGGAGGTCAGCGTCTTGGTCACAGATAAATTTCAGTATCAGGGTCTGGGCATGGAACTGACGCGCCGCCTGATTGAGATTGCGCGCGACGAAAGAATCGAAACCGTCGAGGCGAATATTCTTCCGGAAAATACCGCCATGCGTGCGCTGGCTTTGGCGCTTGGATTCAAATCTCAGCCCGGACTGACGCAGACGAGGACTTTCCTCAAATTGTAGCTTCGCGACCGTAAAGGTTGGCGCTGCGAGGGCAAAAGCAGATCCCTCTCTGCGCTCGGGATGACAGCGTACATGCGAAGGAGGGAAAGAGAATTCCCGCGTCAAGCTGCGTCGCGAGACTCGTGTGGATCTAATTGTCGTGCTGCGCCACGACTACTTCGGCGGCCTAGAGGAATTCAGGCCATGCGCACTCAGGCCTCGGTAATGCGCTCGAATCGCGGATTGGCGATATCGACGTAATCCTTCGTCTTCAGAGCAAGAGAGCGATCGAGCCGAGCGGCGTTGAAGAAGATTTCCTCGCTTTCCAGGAGAGAAGGATCGGCGATTAGCTGCAGTTCCTGGTTGAAGGCGAAGGGTAATACGGTGCCAACGGGACACCCAGCGAAGCGCTCTGCCGTTTGTGCGTCTGCAAAAGCAACATAGGTCGCACCAAGGGCAGATTTAATTGCTGCAAGGCTCAGTCGCCGGTCACCGGGCGTGACAGCTAACACGTATCTCTTGGTTTTCTTGCCGAACTTGGCCATCAAGATGATGCATTTGGCGGCGTGCTTCACCTCGTGCCCACGCATGGCGCTAACGAGTTCCGTTTTGCCTTCAGGTGTGTGATCAATCAGACGGTAAGTTGCTCGGAGTTCATCCAGCGTCGCGATCAGGCGCGCATATAGATCATCACTCATCGGCTCTCTTTCCCTCCAGAGCCGACGGATTTGTGATGACGTACCTCACGAATCCGCTATGCGGCGTGAACTTGTCGTAGAGACCGCGCGCGCGATAATTATTTTCCTTCGTGTGCCAATAAATGCGCGACCATCCCTGGAAGTTCATTTCTTTTACAAGCCAATCGATCAACAAGCGACCCGCGCCGGTTCCTCGACTGGCCGAATCGACAAATAAATCCTGCAAATAGCACACGGGATTGAGAGCCGAAGTACTCTCATGAACGATGTAGTTGGCAATTCCGAGGACGTTGTCTTGCTCGTCGACCGCGACCACTGCCTCCACCGGCGATGTGACGTCTAAAATATGTGCCCAAGCGCGGCTCGTGATCGCTTCGCAGGGCTCCCTTTCGTAGAATCGCATGTAAGCGTCGAAGAGTTCACGCCAGCGCAGTTCATCGCGTGAAGCAATCCGTCGCACTGCGAGAGTCATTTGCCGCCACCTTGTATTTCGGCGTCCCCTGTAGGGGTAATACCCGCGTTCTCGATCATCAGGATCGCCGTGCGCTCCAGGGCGCGCGTTCGATGGAGAACTCCTCTTGGTACAACGAACGCCTGCCGTGGACGGAGCTCGACGGTGCGGCCTTCGAGATCGATCAACAGCTTTCCTTCGACTACGTAAAAGAATTCATCGTCGGTGGCATGCTTGTGCCAGTGGTATTCGCCTTGAACGACCCCAAGACGCACCACCGATCCATTCACCTGGCAGAGTGTTTGGTTGTACCAGGCTTGCGGAGCGGCATCTGACAAGGCTTTTTCGTCGATCAGCTCCTGGTGTTGGTGCAGCACGTTTAGTCGTGTGTGATACGGGAATTCTTTGCTGGCGTTCATGTGGTTCTCCGGGAGCGGTCCTATACGCGTTTAGAGATCGCGCGTTTCACAGATCGAATTGCGCGTTCGTTTCGCTTGTAGAAAATCCATTTTTTGGTTCGCTTACTCTCCAAGAATCCGGCGTGCGAGAGGATTTTCAAATGTTGTGTAACCGCGGACTGGCTTACGCGAAGTTTACGGGCGATGAGCAAGCCGCAAACTCCGTCTTTCACCAGATCTCCGTCGCGCTGCGGAGGGAAATGACTTCGCGGATGCTTCAGCCATTCCAGAATCTGCAGCCGCCTGTCATTGCCAAGAGCCTGAATGGATACCGTCAAGTTCATTTGATCGATTAAGAAAACGACGAATCGAGTGTGCTGAAGATCTCGGAGAATTGCAATAGGTAAAGCATAGGTGCAATGTTTTTACGCACGCTGTTGGCCAGCCAATTTGGACAGGTTCGCCACCCCGCGACTCGCGCTGTGTCGGCAAGGGCGAATCTGGCTTCGCCAAACAAAAGGCAGCCGGCAAGCAGCGTCCCTACGAAGAAAACGAACACCGACGCGGAGGGCGCGCAAGCAGGAATGCCTGCGCCACTCACGGAAAGGCGGGAGGCACATAGACTGAAGTCTGCGCTATGGAATGCAAAGGCGGACCGCCGCGCTAGTGGGCGATCATTTTGTGAGTTTCTTCGTTCGGCAGCTCCGTCCACTTCAGTTTGAGCATTACGCCGGGGCCCGGCTTGTATTCCAGGGTGAAGATGCTGGAACATTTCTCACAAAGCCAGAAATGCCTCACGCAGTGATGATTGCCCGTCGGCGAGTCGGCGGATTTCGCGGCGCAATCCTGGCAGAGCGGTTCTGAAAATCTGAAGAATTTCCCGCCAATGAGCCAGTGAAACGCCGTGGGGCACGCGGGATTCGCGCACTTCGGATGCGCGTTTTGATGCAACGGGACGCCGCGCTCTTCCGTCACGGCCGGTACAGGGTGAACCGAGCCTTGCCGCTTGCGGTTTTCGCGATCGGCTTCCAACTTGGCGATCGTTTCGCGCAGCCACTTGCCGACGACTGCTTCGGTTTCGTATTGGTCATCATGCGCGTAGAGGGTTTCTAGCGTCTCGCCGGCTTCGTTGAAAGGGATGTGCCGACACGGAATATCCTTGGACCAGCCTTCCGGCGGCACAAGTTGCATTAGGACGCAGTCACTGCACTGGATGCGGTGTTCGGCGTCGTTATCGTAATTCGCGCAGGTCGGCGAATCT
>Ga0335078_10008119_pt1 | contig 15595 bp, 9 predicted proteins | sample Lox_Sample_32_FD_206711 | JGI IMG/M metagenome (GOLD analysis project Ga0335078, IMG submission 206711) | Soil microbial communities from Loxahatchee National Wildlife Refuge, Florida, United States - Lox_Sample_3.2 | ecosystem: Environmental > Terrestrial > Soil > Wetlands | place: USA: Florida... | reverse complement strand
TGGTCGGGCCTGGGGTCGCGCCGGAATCGGACGCGGGCGTCTTCGCCCTGCTCGGATACGACCCGGTGCACGACTCGCCCGGTCGAGGTGTCCTAGAGGCGCTCGGGGTGGAGATTCCGCTCGCGAGCGGAGACGTGGCATTGCGGCTCAACTTCGCCACGATCGATGGGGACGGAACCGTCCTCGACTCGCGTGTCGGCCGCTCGCTCGGGACGACCGAGGCTCGGGAGCTCGCCAAGGGGATCACGGACGCGGACCTCCTCGGCCCCGACGGGATCCGGGCCGAGGTTCGTGCGACCGTCGGGCATCGGGGAGCCCTCTGGCTCCACCCGACCTCGGGCGGGTCGCTCTCCCCGGAGGTGACGAATGCCGACCCGTTCTACGAGAAGGTTGGCGGGATGGGACAGGCGCGTCGACCCGAGACCCCGCGGTTGCTCGAGGTGACTCCGACCGATGCGACGTCCGAGGCGGCCCGGACCGCGCGGGCCATCAACCTGTTCCTCGCGCGGGCAGCGCAGCTGCTCGCCGGGCATCGCGTGAACGCGCGCCGGGCGATGGGTGGGAAGAAGGTCGCCAACGGCCTCTTGCTCCGCAACGCGGGGGCCCTCCCTTCGACCCCGATCCGATCGTTCAAGGAAAAGAACGGTCTTTCCGGCGCGGCGCTCACCGAGATGCCGGTCGAGCGCGGAATCGCTCGCGTGCTCGGCCTCGAGGACCGGTACGTCGGTCCGATGGGAGCCGACCGCGACTCGGGATACCGGGAGAGGGCCAACGTGACACGGGAACTGGCGTCGCGGTGCCCGTTCGTCTACGTGCATCTGAAGGGCCCGGACGAACCGGGACACGACGGGAATGCGCCGCTCAAGCGCGAGGTCGTCGAAGCGATCGACCGCTCGTTCTTCGGCCCGCTCCTCGACGGCCTCGAGATGGGCCGCGTCCGCCTCGCGGTCACCGCCGACCATGCCACTCCGTGCATTCTGAAGGGTCACTCGGATGACCCGGTGCCACTCCTGCTCTCGGGCGCGGGGATCGCTCCCCACCCGGGCACGACGCGGGTCAAGTTCGGAGAGTCCGCCGCCGCCCGCGGTGCCCTCGGACGGCGGACCGGAGCCGACGTTCTCCCGCTCCTCCTGCGTCCTTCGGCCCCCTCGACATGATCGCCCCGGGCCTTCGGGTGCCGCGGCGTGAGGGAGAGGCAGTCCGACGCGACCTCGCCGAGTCGGGCCTCCTCCGCAACGACCTCGAGATCCGCCAAGAGGGCGACTATCTGATCCTCCCCCTCGCAGGGACCCCGTCGGAGATTCCCGCTTCGTGGGGGACGGTCGTCGACCGGGAGTTCACCGGCGTCGCTCGAAAGGGTCCGGCTCGCTACCGAGACTTGCTCGAGTGGCCCGAGCCGGAGAAGGATCTCCTTCCCCGTTCGTTCGACGTCGTGGGCGACATCGTACTGGTCCGGTTGCCACGGGAGCTCGAATCCCGAAAGGACTCGGTGGGCGAGGCCCTGCTTCGGTTCGTCCCGGGAGCCCGCCTGGTGGGCCTCGACCATGGGGTACACGGAGCGGACCGGAAACGGACGGTCGAGAGGATCGCCGGTGCCGGGCCGTGGCGGACTCGGCATCGCGAGAACGGCGTCGACCTCGAGGTCGATGTCGAGAACGCCTACTTTTCGCCCCGGCTCGCCCGCGAGCATGACAGGGTCGCGGAGGAGATCCGGCCCCACGACCGGGTGTACGACCTCTGTTGCGGCGTGGGTCCATTCTCGGTGACGATCGCGCATCGGGAGCCCACCGCGGTCGTGACCGCGGTCGACGCGAACCCGGAGGCGATCGCGCTCCTGCGAGCGACCCTAGCGAGGTATCCGTTCGGTGGTCGCGTGACGCCGCTCGTCGCCCGTCTCGAGGAGTTCCTGCCGTCCGCCAAGAGCGTGGAGCGGTCGGTGATGAATCTCCCTCACGAAGGGATTAAGTATCTACCCTCGGTGGCGCGCACCACCGCGCCGGGGGGACGCCTCTACTACTACGAGGTCGTGGCCCGGTCGGAGCTCGCAACCAGAGGGACCGCGCTCGTGAACCTGCTCTCTCCGACCGGAGTGTTTGAGGTGGCCGCCGAGCGTGTGGTCCATCCTTACTCCCCTTCCTCGGACCTCGTCGCGTTCGTCCTCGAGAGGTCGGGGTGAGAAGGCCCGATGGCACGTGTCGTAACGCTGGGGGAGGTCTCGGAATCCGACCTGCCGCTCGTCGGCGGGAAGGCGAGCAAGTTGGGCGAGCTCGTGCGGGAGGGTCTCCCCGTGCCACCGGGATTCGTGCTCACGACGGAGGCGTATGACGCGTTCGTCGAGCAGACGGAGCTGAAGACCGAGCTCCCCGCCGCCCTCGCGACGATCCAGCCCGACCGGGCCGAATCGGTCGAGGCCGCGTCCCAACGGATCCGACATCTGTTCGAGACCGTCCCGTTCCCCCCGGCGCTGCTGGACGAGATCGAGTCGGCGTACGACATGTTCGCCCGTCAGTACTCGGTCCGGTTCTGCGCGGTCCGCTCGAGCGCGACCGCGGAGGACCTCGAGGGCGCTTCGTTCGCCGGCCTCCAGGACACGTACCTCAACGTCACCGGCACCGAGCAGGTCGTCACCGCCGTTCGAAAGTGCTGGGGGTCGCTCTTCACACCACGCGTGCTGGTCTACCGTCATCGCAAGGGGTTCGACCAGCGGACGGTACGGCTCGCGGTCCTCATCCAGAAGATGGTCGACGCGGACGTGAGCGGGATCCTCTTCACGCGGGACCCGAACACCGGCGAGAACCACATGATCGTCGAGGCCGGCTGGGGCCTCGGCGAGGCGATCGTCGGCGGGGAGGTGACTCCCGACCACTACGTCATCGACGGAAGCTCCCTCAAGATCATCCACAAGCAGTTATCCGAGCAGAAGGTTCGCCTAGTCCGCGCCGAAACCGGAGGAAACCGACGTGAGGACGTCCCGGCCGCCGAGCGAAGCGCCCAGAAGCTGCCCGACCCTCGTCTCCAACGTCTCGCCTCGCTGGCGCGGGTCATCGAGTCGCACTACCGTCGGCCGATGGACGTGGAGTGGTGCGGGGACGCCGAGACGCTCTACATCGTGCAGGCGAGGCCCGTGACGACGATCCCGAAGTCGACCGCGCCGTCCTCGGTCACCGAGCCCGGCGCGAAACCGACCGGAGGGGAGGCGCCGGGAGAAGAGGCGCCGATCCTGCGAGGGTTCGGGGCGAGCCCTGGTGTCGCCGTCGGTACGGCCCGCATCCTTCACGGCCCGGCCGAAATGGAGAAGCTCAAAGCCGGCGAGATCCTGGTGACGACCATGACCACGCCGGACATGGTTCCGGCGATGTCCCGCGCCGCCGCGATCGTCACCGACGAGGGCGGTATGACGTGCCACGCTGCGATCGTGTCCCGAGAGCTGGGCGTCCCCTGCGTGGTCGGGACTCGAGAAGCGACGAAACTGGTCACGGACGGCGCCGAGGTGACGGTCGACGGCAAGACCGGAACGGTCTACCGGGGAGCGCGGTCGGCGAAGCCGGGAAGCTCCCCAGCCGCGACGGTGCCCGCGCACGCGGGGGGCATCTCCCATGAGGGCGCTCCCGTCACGGCCACCAAGATCTACGTCAACGTCGGCGTTCCGGAGAAGGCCGAGGAGTACGCCCGTCTTCCGGTGTCGGGGGTCGGTCTCCTTCGCATCGAGTTCATCTTTACCGCCCACGTGCGCGAGCATCCCCTCGCCCTCCTCAAGAAAGGGCGCAAGGACGAGCTCGTACGGCGGCTCGCCGATGGGATCGGCAAGGTCTGCCAGGCGTTCCATCCGCGCCCGGTGATCATCCGGACGTCCGACTTCAAGACGAACGAATACCGGGGGATGCCAGGAGGCGAGGAGTTCGAACCGGTCGAGGAGAACCCGATGATCGGCTGGCGGGGCTGCTCGCGGTACATCTCGCCAGTCTACCGACCCGCGTTCCTCTGCGAGCTCGAGGCGATCCACCGGGTCCGCACCGAGATGGGCCTCAAGAACGCCATGGTGATGCTGCCGTTCGTCCGGAACACCTGGGAGCTCGAGGAGATCGCCGAGATGATGCGCTCCCAGGGGCTCCGCCGTTCGCGGGACTTCCAGCTCTATCTGATGGCCGAGGTCCCGTCGGTCGCGTTCCTCGCGAAGGAGTTCTCGAAGCACTGCGACGGGTTCTCCATTGGGTCGAACGACCTGACGCAACTCGTCCTCGGCGCCGACCGCGACTCGGAGACGCTCGGACGGATGGGGTACTTCGACGAGCGTGACCCGGCCGTCCAGCGGGCGATCCAGGTGCTGATCGAGGGCGCGCACTCCGAGGGTCGGTCGGTCGGCATCTGCGGGCAGGGTCCCAGCGTGTACCCGGAGTTCGCGGAGTTCCTGGTCCGAGAGGGGATCGATTCGATCTCCCTGAACGCGGACACCGTGGTCTCCACGATCCGGACGATCGCCTCGCTCGAACAGAGGATGAAGCTCCAGGGCCTTCGCGCGCGGACCTGAGGGCGCTGCGAGCGTCCGGCGCTCGCTGTCGATCGCGGCCGACCGCTCCGGTTCTACGCGGGAGGTCTTGCTCGCGGGGGCCGCCACTGAGGGCCGGATGGCGGACCGGGAGATGGCAATGCGAGTTCGGCCGAGGCGGGGAGCTCGTACTCGATGAACGAACGGCCCGCCTGGAATCCGAGCGCCTCGAGGCGATGCTGAAGACGCGAAGAGTCGGCGAAGATCGAATACCCTGCCGAGGGCCCTGTCAACCGCTCGCGCACGGCGTGGGTGACCACGGCCGAGGCGGCTCCCTGGCCTCGCTCTGACGGTCGTGTCGCGACCGCGTAGATCCCTACCGAGTTCCGGTAGCGGTAGACGAGAGCGACCGAAGCGGTCTCCCCTCCGCGCGACGCGAGCAGCGGAACGAGTCGCTCGTGGGGATTCGGATGCGACCACGCGATGTCGAGCGCGGTGCGGAACTCCGGCCGCTCCCGCTCAGACGTCCAGAACGACGCGACGAGGTCGAGCTCCCGGTGCGTCGCTTCTCGCACCGAGACCGCGGGCTCGACGCCGGCGGGCGTCTCTCCGCGCGAAAGCATCAGCACGAGCGGGGAGCTCTTCGGTCGGTATCCGAACTTCCGGAGACTCGCATCGATGTGGGCCGGCACCGGGTCCGGAACCCGGAAGGTCGGTCGGAGTGCCCGCTGGAAGTAGTGGTCGAGCGCGTGTTCGAAGAACGTGGTCTGGCGCTCACGGCCCACTCCGAGCTCCTGGACGAAGTTGAACCGCGGCACCGGAAGCTTCTCATGGGTAACGAGGGTCGCGCCGGCGAGCTCGAGGGCGAAACCCCCCAACGTCAGAACGAACTGGCGTTCGGTAGCGAGGGCTGCCTCGACTTCGGGCTCGGTGGGGCCGGTCGCCACAGAAGGGGCAAGGCTCGGGCCTTAAGGGATGTCGGGGTCGGTCGATCGACCGAGCGAAGGTCCGCCCCCCACCGAACGATTATTAGGGCGCACCCCTGCTCCGCCGCCGAGCCCCTCAGGGCTTGGTGGACCTCAATGGTGGTACCGACCCTTCGCCCGCCCGCCGTCGTCGCGGTGCTCGGCGGGGGCAACATGGGAAGCGGGATCGCTCAAGCGTGCGCTCAGACGGGCTTCACCGTGCGGGTGCGGGATGTGGATGAGGCGGCGCTCGCCCGCGGCCGAGGGCTCATCGAGAAGATGCTCGCGGGGGCGATCGAACGCAAGAAGATGACCCCGGCCCGCCGGGACGAGGTCCTCGCGCGGGTCTCCTTCTCGACCGACATGGCCGAGACCGTTCGGGACGCCGCCCTCGTCATCGAAGCGGTGTTCGAGGAACGCGAAGTGAAGCGGGCCCTGTTCGCGGAGCTGGCTCCGCTCCTGGGCCGGGACGCGCTCGTCGCGACGAACACCTCCTCGCTGTCCGTGACCGACCTTGCCGATGGGTTCCCGAACCCCGGCCGGTTCGCCGGGTTACACTTCTTCTACCCGGCCGCGGTGAACAAGCTGCTCGAGATCATCGCCGGTGGCGCGACCGACCGGGTCACCATGGCCGAGCTCGAGCGGTTCGCCTACTTCATCCGAAAGGTACCGATCGAGACCGCGGACCGCGCGGGATTCTGCGTGAACCGGTTCTTCGTGCCGTTCCTGAACGAGGCCACTCGGCTCGCCGAAGAGAACGTGGCGAGCCTCGCCACGATCGAGGAGGTCGGTCGGGAGCTGTTCGGGGCAACCCTCGGGCCGTTCGAGCTGATGAACGTCACCGGCGTCGCGATCGCCTTCCACGCCGAGTCGAGCCTCTACCGAGCCTTCGGCCCGGCGTACGCGCCTTCGAAGTCCCTCGAGGCCCAGTTCCGGTCCGGGCAACCCTGGAACTGGAAGGAGACCGAAGTCGACCCGACCCGAAAGGCGGCTGTCCGAGAGCGCTTGCTCGGGCTCACGATCGGAATTGCGACCCGGCTCGTGGAGGAGGGGGTCGCGAGCCCCGAAGCGACCGACCGCGGGGCGACCGTAGGTCTTCGTCGACGCTGGGGTCCTTTCGCTCAGCTCTCGTCCGTCGGGGTCCCCGAGGGCCTGCGGCTCGTTGAGCAGTACGCTCAACGCTGGCCGGGAAACTTCCCGATCTCGAAGGAGCTCGTAGAGCGCGCCTCCCGAGGGGAGCGGTCGTGGCCACTGCGTCTGGTCCGGGTCGAACGGAAGGGGCCGGTGGCGTGGGTCCTCCTCGACCGCCCGGAAGCGTTGAATGCGCTCAACTCCGACCTCTTGGACCAGGTGGACCTGGCCTTCCGCGGACTCGAGGGGGAGCATGGGGTCCGGGTCGTCGTTCTGGCCGGTTCGTCCCCCGTGTTCGCGGCGGGGGCCGACATCGCCGAGATGGAACGGAAGACGCTCGCGGAAGGCGTCGCGTTCGGGTTCCACGGCCAGCGGGTCGCCGGCCGGATCGAGCGGTTCCCCGCGCCCGTGATCGCCCTCGTCGAGGGGTACGCGCTCGGCGGTGGACTCGAGCTCGCCCTTGCGGCGGACTTCATCATCGCGGCCGAAGGTGCCCTCCTCGGATTGCCCGAGGTGACGGTCGGCATCCACTCGGGAATGGGCGGAGCGTCCCGGCTCACGCGGCTCATCGGTCCCGCCCGGACGAAGCTTCTCTCCTTCACGGGGGTGCCGGTCTCGGCCGAAGAGGCCGCGCGGATGGGATTCGTCACGAAGGTGGTGCCGGCGGCGAGCGCGCGCGAGGACGTGGACGCGATCGCCGCAACGATCGCGAGCCGAGCTCCGCTGGGCGTGCAGTGGGTGAAGCGGGTGATCGACCGAGGGATGGACTCTTCCCTCGAAAGCGCGCTCTACATGGAAGGCGAATCGGCGGGCCTCACGTTCGGCACGGACGACCGCCACGAGGGCATGCGCGCCTTCCTTGAGCGTCGGAAGCCCGAGTTCAAGGGACGCTAGGATCGCGCCCCGGCTCCCCGGTCGGTCGACTCACTTCCCCGAGGCGACGAACGCACGGTACTCGTCGGCGCTCATGAGCTCCGCCGCGGGGATCGGCGCCGCGAGCTCGAGCCGGTACAGCCAACCCTTCCCGTACGGGTCGTGGTTGACGAGCTCAGGGTGTGCCTTCAGCTCTGGGTTCGCCTCGGTGACCGAGCCGTTCCCCGGGGCGTACACGTCGGCGACCGTCTTCACCGACTCGAGGACCAGGACGCTCCCGCCCTTCTGGACGGCCTTGCCGGCCGCCGGAAGGTCGACGAACACGATGTCGGTGAGCGCCGCCTGCGCGTGGTCGGTGACCCCGACCGTCGCGACGTTCCCCTCGACCTTCACCCACTCGTGGCTCTTCGTGTACCGAAGCTCGCTCGGGACCTTCTCTTCGCTCATTGTGTTCCTCCCTCCCATGCCGCGGCGTACTTCACCTGTTCGTCCGTCCTCTCATCGAGCCGGACCCCGAGCGGAGCTAGCGCGGCCCGGGCGACCTCGCGGTCGAGCTCGGGAGGGACGGGGTGCACGCGCACCGCCATCTCGCGCCCGTGCTTCGCGAGGTGCTCCGCACTGAGCGCTTGCAGGGCGAACGACAGGTCCATGATCTCGACCGGGTGGCCCTGGCCGGCCGCGAGGTTGACGAGCCGTCCCTCGGCGAGCAGGTACGCCCGACGACCGTCGGCGAACCGGTACTCCTCGACGTTGGGACGGGCCACCCGGTGGCTGACGGCCATCCCCTCGAGGTCCTTCTTCGAGACCTCGACGTCGAAGTGTCCCGAGTTGGCGAGCAGGCAACCGTCCTTGAGAACGCGGAAGTGCTCGGCGCGGACGATCTCGGTGTTGCCGGTCACCGTGACGATGATGTCCGCCTCCTTCGCGGCGTCGAGCATCGGCATGACGCGGAACCCGTCGAGCCGCGCCTCGATGGCGCGCACCGGGTCCACCTCCGTGACGATCACGTCACCGCCCATTCCCCGGAGGCGGGCCGCTACCCCCTTCCCGCACCAGCCGTAGCCGGCGACCACGCAGACCTTACCGGCGACCAGGAGATTCGTGGCGCTGAGAAGGCCGTCGATCGTCGACTGACCGGTGCCGTAGCGGTTGTCGAACAGGTGCTTCATCTCGGCGTCGTTGACGTTGATCGCCGGGAAGAGGAGCTTTCCCGTCCGTTCGAGCGCCCGAAGACGGGTGACGCCCGTCGTCGTCTCCTCGGTCGACCCTCGGATCTTGCCGCGTTTGCCGATGCTCGTGTGCACAAGAGCGACCAGGTCCGCGCCGTCGTCCACGATGACGTCCGGGTCGGCGTCGAGGACCTCTTGGACACCGGCGCGGTACTGGGTAAGCGACTCTCCCTTCTCCGCCCACGTCGGGACGCCTTGCTCACGGACGGCCGCCACAGCGTCGTCGTCGGTCGACAGCGGGTTGCTCGCCGCGAGGCGCACGTCCGCGCCGGCCGCCTTCAACGCCAGCGCGAGGATGCACGTTTTCGCCTCGACGTGGAGGACGGCGGAGACGGTGAGCCCGGAGAGCGGGCGCTCGGTCTCGAAGCGCCGGCGGATCCCCTCGAGCACCGGCATGTGGTCCCGAGCCCATTCGAGCTTCAGGCGGCCCCGGTTGACGTCTCCGGCCATATCCACCGCTTTCGCGGAACGACCGACCGAGATAAAGGGTGATGGGAAAGGGTTGGGTGAGCGGACCCGCGGTGCGGGCCCGGGGGCTCTACTGGGTCACGGCGTTACAGAACGGACAGACGAGGTACTCCGCCGGGATCTCCTTGCCGCAGCTCGGACACGCCTTCAGAGTGCCCGCCCCCGTTGCAGGGGGTGGCACCGTCGTGGTCGTCGTCGGAGGCGCCGCGGCGGTGGACGGGGCAGCGGCCGCTCCGGGCTCCTTCCGTCCGGTGGACGGAGGAGCGCCACCCTTCGGCGGCTTCGCGGGCGGGGTCTCGGGCGCCGTCTCGGTGCCTGCCGGTGGCGCCGTCATCCCGGCGCGCGCCGTCCCCTGGCCCTGCTGGAGGCTCCACTGGCTGAACGGAGTGTACGTCGGCTGGCGCTTCCACCAGTCCCAGAACGCTCCCTCGGTGTAGTTGTCGCCGAGCTCCCGTTTCGCCTCGGCGCGGTACTTCCCCGTGAAGTCAGCGTACGCCTGTTTCTCCGGGTCCGACTCGGCCTCGCCGGGCTTACCCAGCAGCTGCGCCGCGCACTCGGGGCAGAACTTCGAGTCGGCCGGGATCGTGGAGGCGCATCGGCTGCAGCGGATCAGGTCGCTCTCGAACTCTGCACCGCACTTTGGACAGACGGTTGCCTCTTCGGGGATCAGGTTACCGCACTCGCCGCACTCGACGAGCTTGCCGGCTGCCTGGCGCCGCGCGATGAGAAGGAACGCCACGATCGCGACCACCGCGGCCGCCGCGATCGCGAGCCAGAGCCAGACCGGGAGGCCCAGGAAGGTCTGCGTGAAGAAGTTGTGCGAGGGCCCGCCGGAGACCGTGTACGTTCCCTGGATCAGGTACGGCTCCGAGGTAACACCGTTCGCCGTGGCCGTGACGGACAGTGTGTACGACGAGCCTGCGGAGAGGACGTTGTTGAGCGAGTACCACGTGACGTTGAACGCGGAGTTCGCGGCCGCCGTTCCTGTCCCGAGCGGGATCGCATTGCCGCCCCCGGTCGGGGTCGCATAGACCTCAATCGTGGCGGTCGCCGTGCCGTTGAACGCCACCGTTCCGGCCGTGAAGTAGTGGCCCGAGAGGCTCAGGGTCGCGGAAGAGGGTGGCGAGGCGGACGTCACCCGGATCGTGAAGACAAAGTTCGGGAAGCCCTGGGCAGGAGCGTAGTCCGGTCGGGCGTACCCCGCCGTTCCGCTCGCCACCCCTTGAGGGTACGGGGAGACCGACCAGTTGAACCAGTGGCTCGGGACGGTGAAGCCCGGCACCGACACTCCCACGTGGTATCCGCCAAGGAAGTTCCCGTCGGGCAGCGTCTGATAGGTAAGCTCGTTCGATGCGACCAGGAGCGCGGCGTCGCCCTCGGCGTTGGAGACTCCCCAGCCGGCCGCCCCGTGGGCGCCGTCCCAGTACTCCAGGTAGCCCCACATCGCAGGGTTGACCGTCGCGATGTCGTTGATCGCCGTCACGGTCGCGTTGTTCGCCTGGTCCGAACCGTAGGCGTAGTACATCGAGAGCTGAGCCCCTTGGAGCGGACGATCCGGGGTGGAAGTGATGTTGACCTGCGCCCAGCGGTAGAGATACACTTGACTCGCGGAGTCCTCCAGGATCGCGGAGGTGCTGAACACGTTCACGACGCCGGTCGTGGACGATACGTTCCCGAGGTATCCGAGCGCTCCGTCTGTGAAGACCAGCTTGTTCGAGTCCCACGCGAACGGCGGGGTCTCGGAATAAAGGCCCCCGCCGACGGTCGTCCAGTTGACGTCGATCGAACTGTCGATGGCCGAAAGCACCGAGCCGGCACCGGAGACGGTGAGGTTGAACTCGGGGCCGGTCGTGTTCACCTGGACGCTGATGCCGGTCAGGTTGACCGACGGTCCCGAAACGCCGCTGAACTGTACCAGGATCTGCGGCGACGTGCCGAACGCTCCCGTGTAGTTCAGATACTGAAGCATTCCCTGGGCCGTGATGTTACCCAAGAGGGATGCCGAGAGAGGGAGAAGGATCGACGTCGATGACCCGTTGACGAACGCGACGCCTCCAATCGTGTAGGAGACACCGCCATAGCTCACGGCGAGTGTCGCGAGCGTGTTGGTCACGGAGTTCGAGTCCGTGTAGTTGACCTGGACGGTCCCGCTCAGGGCCCCCGCGTCGGGGTAGGACCAATCCTGGGCCAGGCTTTCCGGGGTGTTCGAGGTGGTCAGAGACGAGGAAAGCCCCGCGCCGGTCAGGACTCCGCCGTCGCTGCTGAGGGGGACCGGCCGCGGATACCCCACGAAGACCAGGGGGTCCGCATAGGTCTCGTTGACGGTGCTCGCGAACAGGTTCAGCTGGGCACCGCCGAGGACCGTGACCGTGGGAGCCCAGACGGTGTCGCCCCAGATTGGCGCTGGCTCGAATCCCTCCAGGGGAACGACCGCGGGGTTCCCCGTGATCGCCGACTCGTTCAGCGTCACCTTCGCCGCACTCCCGTCGATGTAGAACCAACCGGGGAAGGCGAACGTCGACGCTTGGGCGTTCAGAACTCCCATGACCGAGAAGTTCAGCTTCGCGTACGCGTTGATGACGTTGACATCGGTGGTCAGGTTCGCGTGGTAGAAGTTGACCGTTCCTTCGTCAACGAACTGGTAGATGTGCGAGAGGCGCTGCATCGGCGTCCCGATGTTCGAAACGTACTGGGCGAACGAGAGCGTGACGTTGGTCACGTTGAGGGTTCCGCCGGCCTCGACCGTGATGTTTCCTCCCTGGTAGTACGTGAGACCGGCCGAGGTCGGCTGGATAACGTACGTCTGGCCCGGCCCGACGACGAGATCCCCGTGGGTGGGCGGGGTCTGGGCCGGGTGGGCTCCAGAGGAGGACCCAGTACTCGACGGGGCCCCCGCGGCACCGGCCGGGGTCATCAGGGCGAGAAGGCCCAGCGAGCTTGCGACGACCAGGAGAATCACGGCCGTGACCCAAATTACGGGCGTTCGGTTAGGGGCGGGGCAGCGCGTTCCCCCGGAGCGAGAGGGACGTCCCAGTGAACGACTCACGACCGAAGAAAGGTCGACTTCAGGTATTTAACTGTGCCTTCGCTCATCGGGGACCGCCGTCCCCTTTTCTCTCGATTCCGTGCACCCTTCGACTCACCCGGGAGGGTCGTGTACGACGATCTTCCCGAACAGGTCCGGCGCATCGAACCGGCGGAACGCCTCCGCCGCTCGCTCGAACGGCATCGCCGTGTCCACGACCGGCTTCAGTTGCCCCGCGGCGAGACGACGGTACATTTCCGAGAACTCGCCCGGCGACGACATCGTGCTTCCCAGGATGGACGCTTGACGCCAGAACAGCGTCCGCAGGTCGACCTCGGCCGTCGGACCCGCGCTCGCCCCGATCACGACCACGCGGCCGGCTCGCGCGAGCGACCGGACCGACCGAGGGAGGGTGGGAGCGCCGACCGAGTCGAGGATGACGTCGACCCCGTTCTTCTCGCTCCACTCCCAGAGCGCCCGGTCGAGAGGACGGGTCTCCGAGAACGTCAGGAAGGCGTCCGCTCCCAGCGCCCGGACGCGCGCCTCCTTCTCCGACGAGCGAGAGGCGACGGCGACTCGGGCTCCGAGAAGCTTCGCGACCTGGACCGCGGCCGTAGCGACTCCACCGCCCGCGCCGATGATCGCGACCCGATCTCCCGGGCCCACCCGCCCCACGGTCACGAGAGCCCTCCAGCTCGTCAGGAAAACGAGCGGCGCCGCGGCGCCTTCGACGAACGACATCCCCGGGGGCAGTAGGTGCACGTTGCGACGTGGGACCACGACGAAGGGGGCCGCCGTTCCCTGCGTATGCTCTCCCAGGATCCGGTAGTTTCGGCAGAGCGCTTCGTTCCCCGAGACACACGCCGGGCACGTTCCATCCCACATCCCGGGATTCAGCAGTACCCGGGTACCGACGTCGAGGTCGTCCACCCCTTCTCCGACCGACTCCACCACCCCTGACCCGTCCGAGCCGAGGATGTGGGGGAGTGCAATCGCGACCCCCGGGATCCCTCCCAGCGTGAACCGGTCAAGGTGGTTGAACCCGGCGGCGCGTATGCGGACACGGACCTCCGCGGGACCGGGGACGGGCACCGGCAGTTCGACATACGCGAGCCGCTCGAGGTCGCCGTGCTGGGCGAAGCCGAACCCGCGCATGCGCTACGACCGGTTGCGCGTGGCGCGCCACCGGGTACCCACGGAATCGTCTTCCAGCTCGACCCCGACGGCCCTCAGCTCGTCCCGGATCCGGTCCGCTTCCGCGTAGTCGCCCCGGGCGCGGGCCCTCGCCCGAGCGGCCATCGCTACCGGGACGAGCGCCGCCCAGGCCCCCGCTGGACCGGACGGCGCGCGGGCGAACAGACCGAGGACCTCCTCGCCCCAGCGGAACGGGCCGGCCAGCTCTTCGAGAGCGCTTCCCGAATACCCTTCAAGCCGCGGGAGCTCCTCGGCGAGCCGACGCGTCCAGCCGAACAGCAGCGCGATCGCCTCGCGAGTGTTGAAGTCCTCGGCGAGCACGTTGTCCAGCTGCTCGACGAGCTTCTCGGCCTCGGTCGCGAGAGGGTCGGGGATCTCCGCGCCGGGTCGGTCGACCCCGTCGCGCTCGAGGATCTCGGCGATCCGTTCGGAGACGACCGTCAATCGCGAGTAGGCCTCCCTCGCCTCCTCGAGGCTCTTTCCCGCTTGGTACACGAGGGGACTGCGGTAGTGCGCGTTCAGATAGAAGAGTCGGAGCGGTCCCGGACCTACCGAGCGGATCGCTTCGTCGAGCGAAGCGACGTTACCGAGGGACTTCGACATCTTCTCGTCCTCCATCAAGAGGAGGCCACTGTGCATCCAGTAGTTCGCGAACGGGACCGCGCCGGTCGTCGCCTCCGCGAGGGCCACCTCCGCCTCGTGGTGAGGGAAGATCAGGTCGACCCCCGCCCCGTGGAGGTCGCATCGCTCACCGAGAAGGCGCAAGATCATCGCCGTGTCCTCGACATGCCAGCCCGGCCGACCCGGTCCCCACGGGCTCTCCCAGCTAGGTTCGCCCGGTGTCGTCGCCTTCCAGATCACGAAATCCTCGGGCGCCCGCTTGCGAGGGTCGATCTCGAGCCGTGCGCCTGGCTTCAGCGACTCGAGCCGCTGGCCGGAGAGCTTCCCATAGTCCGCGAACTTCGCGACCGAGAAGTAGACCGACCCGTCGTCCGCGGCGTAGGCGTATCCCCGGTCCACGAGCGACCGGATCTGCGCGATGATCTCGGGCACGTAGTCGGTGGCGAACGGATAGTAGTCTACCGACCGGATCCCGAGGGCGTCCATCGACTGGCGATACTCCGCGAAGTGGCGCTCGGCGAGCTGCAACGGGTCGACCCCCTCTTCGCTCGCCCGCGCGATCAGGTGGTCGTCCAGGTTCGTGACGTTCTGGACATAGAAGACCCGGTACCCCCAGCGACGGAGGGCGCGCGCCACGACGTCGAAGAACGCGAACGTCCTCCCGTGTCCGACGTGCGCCGGCGCGTACGGGGTCAGCCCGCAGACGTAGAGCCCGACGCGCGGGGGAGCGATCGGTTGGAACACCCGGGTCTCGCGAGTGCGACTGTCGTAGAGGCTGAATCGCCGCAAGTTTACATCCCCTTGAGGGCCGTCCGGACATCGTCGGCCAGGTCCGTCGGGTCCTCGATCCCGCACGAAAGGCGGACGAGGCCGTCCGTGACGCCGTGCGCCTCCCGCTCCTTGCGGGGAACGCTCGCGTGGGTCATCGACGCGGGGTGGTCCACCAGCGACTCGACGCCTCCGAGACTCTCGGCGAGCGTGAACACTCGCAAGCCCTTCAGGAACCGCAGGGCGGCGTGACGGCCCCCTTCCACCTCGACGCTGACCATACCGCCGAATCCGCTCATCTGTCGGCGCGCGAGGGCGTGCTGGGGGTGGGACGGAAGGCCCGGATACAGTACGCGGCGAACGCGGCGGTTCCCCGAGAGGCACTCCGCCACCGCTCGAGCGCTCTCGCCGTGGGCTCGCATCCGGACTCCGAGCGTATGGATACCCCGGAGAACAAGGAAACAGTCGAACGGGCTCGGCACGGCGCCGACCGCGTTCTGAAGCCAGGCGAACTGCTCGCCGGCCCTCGGGTCCTTGACCACGAGCGCTCCGCCGATAATGTCGGAGTGACCACCGAGGTACTTCGTCGTCGAATGCAGGATGATGTCGGCGCCCAGCTCGAACGGGTGCTGAAGCGCCGGCGTCGCGAAGGTGTTGTCGACCGTTACCACCGCTCCGGCGCGATGGGCAAGACGGGCGGCGGAAGCGATATCGACGAGCTTCAGGAGAGGGTTGGTTGGCGTCTCGAGGTAGACGAGGTCAGCCGGCTCGCGCAGCGCATCGCGCAACCGCTCGATCCGAGTCATGTCGACGTAGTCCACGCGCACCCCGAACT
>Ga0335078_10008118_pt1 | contig 15596 bp, 15 predicted proteins | sample Lox_Sample_32_FD_206711 | JGI IMG/M metagenome (GOLD analysis project Ga0335078, IMG submission 206711) | Soil microbial communities from Loxahatchee National Wildlife Refuge, Florida, United States - Lox_Sample_3.2 | ecosystem: Environmental > Terrestrial > Soil > Wetlands | place: USA... | reverse complement strand
CCCCTCAATCAAGCTGGAGGTGGGCCGCTTTCCCGCCCCCGGCCCTTCATGCCGGCTGGACCTCCTCCGGCCCAACCTCCTGCCGGCGGGAAAACCGGCGCGAAATACGATCGAAAAACAGATAGATCACCGGCGTCGTGAACAGTGTCAGCATCTGGCTGAAAATCAGGCCGCCGATAATCACAATACCCAGTGGACGGCGCAACTCCGACCCGGTTCCCGAACCGAGCGCCAGCGGCACGCCGCCCAACATGGCCGCCATAGTGGTCATCAGGATGGGACGGAAGCGCAGCAGGCAGGCCTGGTAGATCGCATCCAGCGGCGCCATGCCCTCGCGCCGCTCCGCATCGAGAGCGAAATCGATCATCATGATGGCGTTCTTCTGCACGATGCCGATCAGCAGCACGATCCCGATGAGCGCGATCACGCTGAAATCGTTGTTGGTGAGATAGAGCGCCAGCAGCGCGCCCACGCTGGCGGAAGGCAGCGTGGAAAGAATGGTGACGGGGTGAATATAGCTCTCATACAGCATGCCCAGCACGATGTACACCGTGACCAGCGCGGCCAGCACCAGCACCGGCTCGTTGGCCAGCGAATTCTGAAACGCTTGCGCCGTCCCCTGAAACTCCGCCTGAATGCTGGCCGGCATGCCGATTTCCCGCTTCACCCGATTCACCGCGTTCACCGCGTCGCCCAGCGAAGCGTTGGGGGCCAGGTTGAAAGATAGCGTCACTACCGGAAACTGGCCCTGGTGGTTCACCGTGATGGGAACGCTGGTCAGCTCCACGTGGCTGAAGGCGTTGAGCGGCACCTGGCCGCCCGTGGGGAACACGGTAGACGAAGGGATGTTGGCACCGAAGACCGCGCTCGAGGCGGCAGCGGATGACGCCGTGGTCGACGTGCTGGTGGCCGCCGAAGGGGCCGAAGCGGCCGGCCCGCTGGGCACGCTGGCAGTTGAAGTACCGCCGGAAACCAGGCCCGTCGTTCCGGATGGATATCCCGTGCCGGAGCGGATGAAAAGATCGCGCAGGTCGAGCGGGCTCCGCTGAAACGACCGGTTGACTTCCAGCACTACGTGATACTGGTTCAACTGCGTGAACATGGTGGAGATTTCACGCTGGCCATAAGCGTCGTAGAGGGTCTGGTCGATCGAGGACGGTGTAATGCCAAGGCGCGCGGCCGTGTCCCGGTCGTAGACCAGGCGGGCGCGCAGGCCCTGCACCTGCTGGTCGCTGGCCACGTCGCGCAACTCGGGCTGCTTCTGCAATTCGGCCAGCATGCGCGGTGCGTAGCTGTTCAACTCGTCGGCGCTGGGGTCTTCCAGCGTGTACTGAAACTGAGTACGGCTGACGCGGTCGTCCACCGTGATGTCCTGCACCGGCTGCATGAACAACGTGATGCCGGCTACTTCGGCCAGTTGCGGTTGCAAGCGGCGAATCACGTCGCCGGCGCCGGTCTTGCGCTCCTCAAGCGGCTTCAGATTGATCAGGATGCGTCCGCTGTTCAGCGTGGTGTTGGTACCGTCGATGCCGATGAACGACGAGAGGCTATCCACCGCCGGATCTTTGAGAATCGTCTGCACCAAAGCCTGCTGGCGGCTCGCCATTTCCCGGAACGAAATGGATTGCTCGGCCTCCGAAACCCCTTGGATAACACCCGTGTCCTGAATCGGGAAGAAGCCCTTGGGGATACGGATGAACATCCAGATGGTGATTACCAGCGTGGCGAGCGCCGCCAGCAGCGTCACGGTCTGGAAGCGCAGCACCACGCGCAAAACTCTGCCGTAAATCTCGATGATTTTTTCGAAAGCGCGCTCGGAAACCCGGTAGAATCGGCCTTCGCTCCCCGGCGGGGTGTGCTTCAGCAGCTTGGCGCACATCATGGGAGTGAGCGTAAGCGAGACCACCATCGACACCATGATGGTGACGGCCAGGGTCACGGCGAATTCCCGGAACAGCCGGCCCACGATGTCACCCATGAACAGCAACGGAATCAGCACCGCGATCAGCGATACGGTGAGCGACATGATGGTGAAGCCGATCTGCTCGGAGCCTTTTAGTGCCGCCTGCAAGGGTGTTTGGCCTTGCTCGATGTAGCGCGAGATGTTTTCGATCATGACGATGGCGTCATCCACCACGAAGCCGGTGGAGATGGTCAGCGCCATGAGCGTGAGATTGTTCAGGCTGTAGCCCAGCAGGTACATTACGCCGAACGTGCCTACCAGCGATAAGGGCACGGCCACACTGGGAATAATGGTGCCGGAGAGACTGCGCAGGAACAGGAAGATCACCACCACCACCAGCCCGATGGTAAGCAGCAGTTCCATCTTCACGTCCTGGACGGAAGCGCGAATGGTGTTGGTGCGGTCCGTCAGAATGCTCACCTGTACGGCTTTGGGCAGCGTAGCGGTGAGCTGCGGCAGCAGGTTCTTGATGCGGTCCACCACCGAGATGATATTGGCGCCGGGCTGCCGCTGGATGTTCATAATCACCGCCGGCACGTTGTTCATCCAGGCGGCCTGACGGATGTTTTCGGCGTCGTCCTTCACCGTGGCGACGTCCGTCAGCTTGACCGGCGCGCCATTCCGGTAAGCCACCACCAGCGGCGCGTAGTCGGCGCTGGAGAGCAACTGGTCGTTGGCGCCGATCTGGTAGGACTGGTGCTGCCCGTCAAAGCTGCCCTTGGCCTGGTTCACGTTGGCCGCGATGATGGTGCTTCGCAGGTCCTCCATGTTCAGGCCATAGGATGCCAGCACCGTGGGGTTGGCCTGGATACGCACGGCCGGCTTTTGGCCGCCGCTGATGCTCACCAGGCCCACGCCGGAGAGCTGCGAAAGCTTGGGCGCGAGCCGCGTGTCCGCCAAGTCTTCCACCTTGGTGAGCGGCAGCGTCGTGGACATGAGCGCCAGGGTAATAATAGGCGTGTCGGCAGGGTTGGTCTTGCTGTAGATCGGCGGTATGGGCAGGTCCACCGGCAGGTACGTCCCGGAAGCGTTGATGGACTGCTGCACTTCCTGCTCCGCCACGTCGATGTTCAGGCTGAGGTTGAATTGCAGCGTGATCACCGAACTGCCGTCGGAACTGGTGGAGGTCATCTGCTGCAGTCCGGGAACCTGCCCGAACTGGCGTTCCAGCGGCGCGGTCACCGAGGATGCCATCACGTCGGGGCTGGCTCCGGGATAGAACGTGGCCACCTGGATGGTGGGATAGTCCACCTCGGGCAACGCCGACACGGGAAGCTGGCTGTAGGCGGTCGCTCCCGCCAGCAAAATACCTACCATGAGGAGCGACGTTGCGACCGGACGGAGAATGAATGTCCGGGACGGGCTCACTGCGTAGCTCCGCCCTGTTTGCGCGTGTCGCCGGCATCAGCCGGGGCATTGGCCGGCCGGCCGCCCTGGCCCTGTATCTGGACACTCACCTTGGTGCCTTCGTTGAGCTTGTCCACTCCGGTCATCACGGCCTCATCGCCGGGCTGGAGACCGGAAAGAATCTGCGCCTCGTCGCCTTCGCTGGTTCCCACCGTGATGTTGCGTACCGTGACGGTGGAATCGGGCTTCACCAGGTACACGTAGGTGCTGGTGGTGGTGCGCTGAATGGCCGCGGTGGGGAGCAGGGTCACACCGCTTTTTTCCTGCACCAGGAGGCGCGCATAGACGAACTGGTTGGGGAACAAAGCGTCGTCGGTATTAGGAAAATCAGCGCGCAGCCGCACCGTGCCGGTGGTCTGATCGATCTGGTTATCCAGCGTGGCCAGCGTGCCGGAGGCCAGCTTATGGGCTTGATCGCGGTCCCACGCCTCCACCCGCAGTTTCTGGCCGGCACGAAACCGGGGAAGGATCATCGGAAGTTGGTCTTCGGCAACCGGAAAGATGACGCTGATGGGCTGAATCTGCGCGATCACCAGCAGGCCGGTGGTGTCGTTGGCATGTACGATGTTGCCCGGATCCACCAGGCGCAAGCCGATTCGGCCGCTGATGGGAGCGGTGATGTTGCAGTACACCAGGTTCAGCTTGGCGCTGTCGATCTGCCCCTGGTCGGCCCTGACTACGCCCTCATACTGTGCCACCAGGGCCTTTTGCGTGGCATACTGCTGCTCGGGGATGGCGTTCTGTTTGAGCAGCCCGTCGTAACGGTTCAGGTCCACCTTGGCGTTGTCGAGCAGCGCCTGGTCACGCAGCAGGGCGCCCTGGGCCTGTTCGAGCTGCACCTGGTAGGGGCGCGGATCGATCTGCACCAGCGACGCGCCCTTTTGCACGATGTCGCCTTCCTTGTAATGGATCTCCATCAACTGGCCGTCCACCACGCTCTTCACGGTCACGGTGTAGATAGGAGTGACGTTGCCCAAGCCTGTGATGAACTGACCGATAGCGCCGCGCGTGGCCTTTACGGCCACCACCGGAACAACGCCGGGGCCGCGCCCGCCACGTCCGCCTCCGCCTTTGCCGGCATCGGCTGCTCCCGCCGGCACGTTGCCGGCTGCGCCGCTGACGCGCGGCCACACGTAATAGGCGGCCAAGGCCGCGATAGCCAGAAGTGCCAGCCAAACCCACCGGTGGCTGGAAGGACGAGCGGGTCCTGGGGCTTTCGGAGTTGGTGCCGGCGGCGTCGAAGGATGGGGAGTGCCCACTTCCGGCGCAGCGGGCGTATAGTCTTTCATCGGTTTACCAAGGCCCTCCGGAGCGCAACTGCCGCGAGGCGTTCTTCCACCTTACACCGATCCCGAAATAGCGAACCGCAGCAGGTCCCCTGTCCCGGCGCACCACGCGCGCGACTAGTTACATTTGCCTTTATACCATTAATGGCGGACTTTGACATGGTCGATGTTACGCATTCCTGCGACACTCTTTAGGGCTATCCCCGCCGGCCTGTGACCGGTCAACCGCGGATTGGGGCGTTTCGATCCTGGCCGACCGGCTGGCCGATGGACTAGCCGTTCGGCCAGCTTCGCCCTGGCCGTTCTTCCGATGTCTACCGGCTTCCGTGGGCGCCATGCTGGGTTTAGCAGGAGGTTTTCATGGCAAACGAATTGGCCGCCCTCTCCCAGGAACTGGCCGGGGCGGTAGAGCGGGCTTCGCAATCGGTAGTCGCGGTGCATGCGCGGCCGCGTTTTTCTTCGAGCGGGGTATTCTGGCGGCCCGGCATCGTCGTCACCGCCGAGCACACCGTCCGCCGGGAAGAGGAGATCACGGTCACGCTTCCCGATGGCAGCAACGCTCCGGCCATTCTGGCCGGCACCGATCCGGGGACGGACTTGGCCGTGCTTCGGGTGGAACACCAAGCCTCGCCGGCGGGTATTTCCGGGGGAACAGCCGTGCAGCCTGCCCCCGGCCACCTGGCGCTGGCCATCGGCCGCTCGGAGAACTCCGGCGTCAACGCCACCTGGGGCATCGTCAGCGCTGTCAGCGGCCCGTGGCGTACCTGGCGCGGCGGCCGTCTCGACGCCTACATCCGACTCGATCTGACGCTTTACCCCGGGTCGTCGGGCGCGCTCGTCGTCAACGTGGCGGGTGAGCGTTTAGGTATCGCGACGTCCGCGCTTTCGCGCATCGCCGGCCTGGCCATTCCGGCCGCCAACATCGACCGCGCGGTGGACGAAATCCTCACTCGAGGCCGCGTGGCGCGAGGCTACCTGGGTGTCGGACTGCAACCGGTCGAGTTGCCGGATCATCAAAAGGGCCTGATCGTATTGTCGCTTGAAGCGGGTGGGCCGGCGGCCAAGGCAGGTATCCTTATCGGCGATATTCTCGTTCAGTTGGGGGGGCGTTTCACCGCCGACACGGAAGATGTGCAACTGGCCCTGGAAGCGCATGCCGCGGGCCAGAGCATCGAGGCGGCGGTAGTGCGTGGCGGGGCTTCACAAACACTCGCGGTGGTAATCGGGGAGCGGCCCCAAAGGAGCTGATATGCCCGGATTCGGAGACATTGCCGAACGGCTGCGGCGTTCCACGGTCGAGGTCCGTCTCAGAGGCAGCCGCGGCGGTGGGTCGGGGGTGATCTGGAGCGCCTCGGGCATGGTGCTGACTAACGCGCACGTAGCGCGCGCTCCGGACGCCGAGGTGGAATTGTGGGACGGCCGCCGCCTGCCTGCGCGCCTGGCTTGGCGCGATCAACGCCGGGACCTGGCCCTGCTGCGCATCACCGGTACCGATCTGGAGCCCGCTTCGGCCGGCGATTCCAGCGCGCTACGGCCGGGCGAACTGGTCATCGCCGTGGGCAGCCCGCTGGGATTCGCCGGAGCGGTGTCGCGCGGCGCCATCCATTCCGTGGGCCCAATCGCGGGCATGGGGCCGCAGCCTTGGATCCGCGCCGACGTGCGGCTGGCGCCCGGCAATTCCGGAGGTCCGCTAGCCAACGCGCGCGGCCAGGTGATCGGCATCAATACCGCCATCGTCAACGGTCTCGGGGTCGCCGTTCCGTCTAACGCCGCCGCGGAGTTCGTGGAGCGCGGCCCGCGGCCTGTTTTGGGAGTGGCATTGCGGCCGGTCCCGCTCGGGCTGTTGCTGCTCGAGGTCGACCCGGAGGGCGCGGCGGCCGCGGCTTCGCTACGAGCCGGAGACATCCTGCTGCTCACGCTGGACGAGTTGCATGCCGCACTCGATCGCAGCCAGGAAGTGCTGCGTCTGCGTTTTTTGCGCGGCGCGGCCGGACCGGCGGCGGCGCGCGGGCGATTGCCGGTGCGCGAAGTCGCGGTTCGATTGGCGGCGCCGAGAGCGGAGGCGGCGTGATCCGCGTGGCCATCGCGGCCGCATCGCCGGTCGCGCGTGCCGGGCTGGAGTCGCTGATCGCCTCCAGCCCTGGCATGGAAGTGGCCGGCGCTCTCCCCGAGCCTCGCGGGGTGGAAGCGCTGCGGCCGGACGTGGCGCTGTTTTTCTACGACCTCGATCCGCTGCCGACGCCCGAGGGCGAGGTGCCGCCGGTCGTCCTGCTGGCGGCCGAAGCGCAACCGGTTTTCACTCGCGAACATTTTCAGGCGGGCGTGCGCGCGCTGCTTTCACGGGATGCGTCAGCCGCCGGGATTCTAGCCGCGGTGGAGGCGGTCGCGGCGGGTTTGGCCGTTATCGACGCGCACGATCTGGAAGCTTTGCTGGCGGCGTCTCGCGGCTCCGGCGGCACTTCGCTCGCCGCCGCCGCGGACAACGGCAAACTCACCGCGCGCGAGATCGAAGTTCTACGCATGATCGCCGAGGGCAGCGCCAACAAGACCATCGCCTGGAAACTCGGCATTTCCGAGCACACGGTAAAGTTCCACGTCGCTTCGGTTCTGGGCAAGCTGCACGCGGCAACCCGGACCGAAGCCGTCACTATCGGAATCAGAAAGGGATTGGTCTTGATTTAGCCGCCAGTTGCTTACCGCTTCACTTCGGTCGCGTATTTCTCGCAGCAGTCTTTCGAGCAGAAGTAGAATTTCTGTCCATTCACGAGGCGGCTGATGCTCGTGGCCGTGGATACGTAGGTGCCGCACACGGGGTCTTTCTTCAATTCGCCGCCGGGGGAAACCGCAGGCTGAGAAGCCGGCCGCGGCGCACTGCGCTGGGCCGGCCTTCTGAAAAAATTCGCGATCAACGAACGCAGAACCAGAAAGAGCAGTACGGGGAAAAGAAACTCGACAAAAAAACTTCGAATCATGAGACCCTCAGCGTCCGGCCATCACCCCTGGGGTGTAGCATGTTGCAGAGCCGATTGCCGGCCGCTGAAAGTCGAGGATACCGTCACTTCTTGGTCTTCTTTTTCGCTGCGTCCGGGTTCTTGTATTGCGTCTCGATGCTGGTGCCCAGGGTTGTCAGCATATCCTTGGCCTGCTGTGCAAACTGGCCGTTGGGCGCCATTTCCAGATATTTCTGAAACGCATCGACCGTGCCCGGCACCGGCGTTACTTTCCCGTCCGCTCCGATGGCGGCCTTGGATACCAGGGTCACACCATACTGATAATAAGCATCGGGGTAAGGCGGAACGGCTTCCATGGCCTTCTTGAACGCTTCGGCGGCCGGCTCGTTCTGCCCGTTGTTGATTTCGGTTGCGCCCAGATTGTAATAATATTTGCCGGCGCCGGCGGGCTCGAGCTGCGCCGCCTTTTCCAGTTCGGCCTGCGCTTCGGCGAACTTCTTGGCTTGCGCCAGAGCGAGACCGTAGTTGTTGTGCATGCCGGCATCGTCCGGTTTCAGCGCCAGGGCCTTGCCGTAGGTCTCCACGCATTTCTGCATGGTGGCGTCGAAATCCGCGCCCGTCTTGCTCTTGGCCAGCTTGGCATAAGCGTCGGCGAGGTTGCTGTAGACGGCCAACTTGTTGTTGTCGGTATCGGCAAGGTCGGCGGCCTTGGTGAAATTCTCCACTGCGGCATCGAACTGGCCGGCATCGAGCGCGGTCTTACCGGCGTTGTACGCCTCGTTCAGAGCCGCGTTCTTCTTGATGTCGCCTTCGCGTTTCTTAATCTGCTCTTCGAGTTGCTTTTTCTGCTCGGGCGACAATTGGCGCTCCAGATCTTTCGAGATCTGTCCGGTCGCCAGCGCGTCCTGCATGGCGGTTTGCTTGCCGCCACCGCCACCGCTCTGGGCAGCTTTCGACAAATCGAAATCTACGGGTATCGGGTCACCGGGATGCGTCCTTACGCCAGAGGTCTTGTCCATGTCTTTGCCATCGATCTGGCAGGACAGGTCATAAGTCCCCAGCGGGAGGCCGTTGTAAATGTAATGACCCTTCTTGTCCGTCTTCACCTTATAGTTGCCCTTGATATCGGTGCGGACGATCATAATCATGGCGCCTTGTACCGGCTTGCCGTCTGGACCCTTCACAACTCCTTCGATAGCTGTGATTTGTGCGAACGATGTGAAGGACAGGAACAAAAGCCCGGCGAAACTGCTAGCCAGGGTGCGATACTTCATAGAACCTCCAAACTGGGGAGTAGCGTGTGTATTAAATTCCAGTATACCGTATCTGTTTTTTTAGCATCCTGCACACTGGTCGTGCAACTCTTTTCATGCGGCAGGCTGCGCCCGTCCGCCGCTTTTCGCGACGTTAAATCAAGGTGCGAAAAGCGCGTCGCTACTCATCGAACAACCCGATCTGGTCCTTCGCCGCCGGCCTGGCTTTGCGCTTCGTGAGCGGGCTGCCTACCACGCCCAGGACCTCGGCCGAGCGGAGTGCGGCCCGCGGGATAAAAACCCTCTGCCGGTTGCCATAGGAATCGGGAGGGATGACCGTGAAGCCGTAGTGCTCCAGTTGCATCAGGTTGTTGGGTATTACGCCTTCCATGACATCCGCGTCACGAAACGACAGGCGGACCCACAACCCGTCCATTTTGGGGCGCGTCAGGAACACGCGGCGGTCACCGGTGGACGGCGCGCCCGCGGTGGCTTCGAAATCCCGAACGAAGGAAACCGTCTTGACCTCGGCATAGGGCAGGGTAGCGACATTGCCTTGCGCCGACAGTACTTCAATTCCTGCAGGTTGTAGAAAAGAAACTGGGTTAATATAGCCGGACAAGGGCTCTTTCTCAAACCGCTCGACGATTGCCTTCTTGGTCGTGGAACCGGCCATCTTCCCCCTTTATCTACAAGTATGTTTCAAACATTTCGGCGCTTATTGTATCATTGGCACGATGTCCGGAGCGTTCCCATCGCCGGCGGCTCCATTGCGCAACCAGATTACCGCGTTTCTCAACTTCTGCCGCCTGGAAAAGGGCCTGGCTGCCAACTCGATCGGAGCCTACGGCAGCGACCTGGCGCAATTTGGCGCCTTTGTGAGCGCTTCCGGGCCGGTAACATCCTGGCCCGGCGAAGAAGGGCTTCGCCATTATATCGATCATCTCCATAAAAGCGGGTTCAACCCCCGTTCCATCGCCCGGCGCATCGCGACGTTGCGCAATTTCTACGGATTTCTGCTGAGTGAAGGCGCGATCGAGAGCGATCCCAGCGAATATCTGCGTGCGCCGCGGCAATGGCAAACTATTCCTAAGTTTCTGAATCCAGACCAGATTGAAAGGCTGATCCAGGCTCCGGACCAATCCCGCCCCACCGGCCGGCGCGACCGCGCCATGCTGGAGGTGCTCTACGCCACCGGCCTGCGGGTTTCGGAGCTGTGCCAGCTCGGGAAGAGCGATATCGATATCGATCTGGGCTATGTGCGGGCCACCGGCAAGGGAAACAAACAGCGGCTGGTCCCGGTGGGCGGGGCCGCCCTGAATGCCGTCCGGGCGTACCTGTCCGAGGGGCGCGAAAGCCTGCTGCGAGGCCGGCCGAGCCGCTATCTGTTCGTTACCGCGCGCGGCGGTTGTCTGACGCGCCAGGGTTTCTGGAAACTATTGGCCGGTTACGGCCGGAGGGTGGGGATTTTCCGCGGGCTGACGCCGCATGTCATCCGTCATAGTTTTGCCACGCACTTATTAGAAGGCGGAGCCGATCTGCGCAGTGTGCAGGTCATGCTCGGACATGCCGATATCTCGACCACCCAGATCTATACCCACGTTATGCGGTCGAGACTTCGGGAGACGGTAAACCAGCATCACCCTCGTGCCTGAAGCAGAAGGGCAAGGGGAGGTCTTTGCCGCCCGCCGATGACATCGGGGGAGAAGGCAGTCGAAAGCGCAGGCGATGAGCGACTACATTTACATGCTCGAGAGCCATCTCAGCCCGGACCAGAACCGGGTGGTGGCGGAAGTTCAGAAGGCCGCGGAGCCGGCCGGGATTAACCTGTTTCTGACCGGGGGCGCGATGCGCGACATGCTGGGTGGGTTCCGCATCCGCGATCTGGATTTTGTGGTGGAAGGCAGCGCGCTGAAACTGGCCAAAACGGTCTGCGAACAGAGCGGCGCCCGGATGATCGCCTTCGACGAGAACCGGAAGAGCGCCGAGTTGGTGTTTCCCTCGGGCGTGACGGCGCAGATCGCCATGTCGCGCCAGGAGAAGTACGCCCGCGCCGGCGCCAAGCCGCAGGTTTCGCCCGCGACCATCCAGGAAGACCTCAGAGGCCGGGACTTTACATGCAACTCGATTGCGCTTTCCCTGAACCGGGCGTCTCGCGGGCTGCTGCTCGACCCCATGAACGGACTGGCGGATATCGGGCGCCGGGAGTTGCGCGCCACCAGCGCGTACGGCTTTTACGACGACCCCACGCGTTTGCTTCGCCTGGAGCGCTTCCGGATACGGCTCGCTTTCACGCTCGAAGAACGCACGCGGATGCAGGTCGCCAATGCGCGCGAGGCGGAAGTCGAAAAACTCATTCCGCCGCGCGCGCTGGCCGAGGAAATGAAGCGCATCGCCATGGAGGACAGCCCGGCCGACATTCTCAAAGCGCTGGATGAGGCCGGTCTGCTCGTGTTATTTTCGTCCTCGTTGAGCGGCGCGAAGTTGAACCTGGCGGGTATCGGGAAATTCGAAAAGCTGGCGCGCATGCTGCCCGACGAAGGTCTTGCCCGCGTTACCCGCTTCGGCCCCTTCCTGTACGCGCTGACCGAAAAGCTGACGCCTCGCGAGCGGCAAGCCTTTCCTAAAGCGCTCGACATGCCCAAGGAGGATACCGACCTGTGGCTCAAACTCGAGCCGCGCGCCAAAAAATTCGAAACCGCCTTGCGGTCGGCGCGCCTCCGCAAGCCGTCGCAGGTGTATCACCTGGTTGCCGCCGCGCCGCCCGACGAAGTTCTGTTATTGCTCTACCGCTCGACGTTCAAGCCGGTGCAGGACCGGTTACGTGCCTACTTCCAGAAGTACCTTCCGGCGGTGCAGGAGATCACAGCCGAGGAATGGGCCGCGGTGGAGGGGAAACCGGGGACTCCGCGTTACGCCAAGGCGCGCCAGGATTTCGTCTCTCATCGTCTCGACCGCCGTCCGCCGCGCAAGCCGGCCGAGCCGGTCGTCCCGGCGCCTGCCCCACCGGAGCCGGCCGTGGTGCCACGTGTCCGTCCCACGGGCGAGCGGAGCCGCGGCGCGGGTGTTCAATCCGGCGGAACATTGGAAAATCCTGCGACAACCCAATCCAAGCAGGTCTGAAAGTTCGGGGAGCACACGCGGGTTGGCAGGCCGCAGCGCCTGCGGAAAGCCGGGGGTGGTTTTAGGTGGCTTTGTCCCAGCTCACCGCCGCTTGCCGTCCGCCCAGAAAGGGCAGGGGGGAGCGGGTTGCAGTCTCCATCACCGCAGCGCGGTCGGTGGTGATGCCTATGGTTCGGAACTGGTGCTGAATCATGCGGATAGCGACTCGTTTGCCTTTGGCCCGCACGATTCTGCCGTCCACTACGAGTTGCAGCGGAGCCGAGTTGTGCAGCATAACCGGCCAGGCAATCGAAAGCTCCATATTCAGCCCGACTGGCAGGGGCCGGTCCGTCTCGATCAGGATCCCGCCGCTGGACAGATCTACGGTATGTCCTAAACCGTTGTCCAATATCTTTCGACGGCGAATCAGTTTCCACCGCAGTTCCAACTCGATGTCGTAGCGCTTGTCACGTCGCCGTTCCCCCGATATGGTTTCGGTTTCCGGATACGGCACTTCCGAATTTGTGGTGCGGCTCATCGTCACTTTTTGGTCGCCCTTGACCGCCCCCATTATGCCTGGATAATTTTCTCAATCAAAGTAATGGGGGTACTGTAAGCAGTACTGTTGTCCCGTGTTACCTCCTTCGGCCGGCGGCAGGGGGCGTTGCCGGTTGCAACCCGATTTGACATTGGGGGCGGTTCCCGGTAGGCTTAATACTTTGTAACGCGATGATCTGGAGACGTGTGTCATGAGTACGGAGTTCCCTTCCAAGAACGGGATTGTGCGCCAGTGGCGTGTGATCGATGGCCAGGACGTGGTTCTGGGCAAACTGGCGACCAAGGCTGCTATGCTGCTGATGGGCAAGACCAAACCTTCCTATACGCCGTTCCTGGATACCGGCGATCATGTGATCGTCATCAACGCCGAGAAAGTCCGGCTGACGGGCCGGAAAGAGGAAAGCAAGGTATATCGGCATTTCACCGGGTATCCCGGCGGGCTGGTGGAGCATAGCTTCAAGCGGGTGCGCCAGGAGAGGCCGACCCACATTGTGGAGGAGGCCATCCGGGGGATGCTTCCAAAGACCAAGCTCGGTAAGCAGATGTTCCGGAAACTGAAGGTCTATGCGGGTGACCGGCACCCGCACGCGGCGCAGAAGCCAGCCGCGCTGGCCGTTAAATAGCGGAAGGCAGGAATTAGTGGCAGCGACGATAGTTCAGTACTTGGGTACGGGCCGCCGCAAGAGCTCGGTGGCTCGCGTTTTTTTACGCCCAGGCAAGGGCGAGATCAAGGTTAACGACCGCGCATTCGAGAGCTACTTTTCTACGGAGAGTACGCGGGCTTTGGTCCGGCAGCCGCTTTCGGCTACCGAGACCATGGACAAGTTCGATATCCTGATCCTCACCGACGGCGGTGGATCGGCCGGACAGGCGGGCGCCGCCCGCCTGGGAATTGCCCGGGCTTTGGTGGAGTTCAATGCGGAACTGCGTGGCCGGCTGAAGAAGCTCGGCTACCTGACTCGCGACCCGCGGATACACGAGCGAAAGAAGTACGGTCAAAAGGGCGCCCGCAAGCGGTTCCAGTTCTCCAAACGATAGGTTGTTCCCGTGGGCTTCGTGGTGCCGTGCAAATCTCGCTTTGGATCGCGCGGCGCACGGGGTCCCAGGATGACAGGTAGCGGAAGGCCTTGGGTCTTGCGCAATTTAATGAGGAGGTAGTTTGCCCGCAATATCGATGAAGGAATTGCTCGAAGCTGGCGTTCACTTCGGGCACCAGACCAAGCGCTGGAATCCGAAGATGAAGGAATACATCTTCGGCGAACGCAACGGCATTTACATTATCGACCTGCAGAAGACTCTGAAGATGTTCAAAGACGCCGCCCGGTTCGTGGGCGAGATGGCCGCGCAAGGCAAGAACGTGCTTTTCGTGGGCACCAAGCGCCAGGCGCAGGAAGCGATCTCGGAAGAAGCCACGCGGTGCCAGATGTTCTACGTCAACCAACGCTGGTTGGGCGGCCTGCTGACCAATATGGCCACCGTGCAGAAGTCCATCAAGCGGTTGAAGGACCTGGAAGCCATGGCGACGCAGGAAGGCGGCTACGCCGGACGTCCGAAGAAAGAAATCATCCGGCTGGAGCGGGAGCGAAAGCATCTGGACCAGAACCTGGCTGGAATTAAGGAAATGCCGGGCCTGCCGGATGTACTGTTCGTGATCGATTCCAACAAGGAAGCCATCGCCGTGAAAGAAGCGCGGCGCCTGGGCATCCCGGTAGTGGCGATCGTGGACACCAACTGCGATCCGGACGAGGTGGACTGGGTGATTCCCGGTAACGATGACGCGCTGCGCGCCATCCGCCTCTTTGCCAGCAAGATTTCCGACGCGGTGATCGAGGGCCGGCAGTTGGCCGCCGAGCAGGATTTCGCGGCCGATAAGATCGTGCAGGATGAGACGCCGGCTGAAGAGGTCATGCTCGAATACACCGAGTACGTGGATCCCAAGTTCACCGAAAAGATCATGGCCGAGAGCCTGAGCATGGAAGAAGACCAGGCGCCGGCCTCGCAACGTAAAGGACCTGCCTCCGAAACCGAACCGGTTCCCGAACCGGCGGTGAGAACGGAAGGCGGAGACTAAGACAGGCTGATAGCCACCAGCTCCTAGCTGTCAGCTCCAGAGGTGGCAGGTAGGGGCTGCAGGCTAGCGACTGGAAGCTAAGAGCTAAAAGCTAATCATATGGCGGAGATTACCGCGGCACTGGTGAAAGACCTGCGCGAACGTACGGGCGCGGGCATGATGGAGTGTAAGAAGGCGCTGGTGGCCACCAACGGCGATATGGGCGAAGCCGAAGTGTGGCTGCGGAAGCAGGGAATTGCGGCAGCGTCGAAGAAGGCTGCGCGCGCCACCCGGCAGGGCTTGATCGGCAGTTATATACACGCCGGCGGGCAGCTTGGCGTGATGGTCGAGGTCAACTGCGAATCCGACTTTGTGGCCCGCACCGACGTCTTCAAGGAGCTGGTCCATGACGTGGCGATGCATATCGCCGCGGCGGATCCCCAGTACCTTCGCCGGGAGGATGTTCCGGCCGGGGTATTGGAGAAAGAGAAAGAGATCGCTCGCGACCGGGCACGCAACGAAGGCAAACCGGAAAAGATTCTGGACCGGATTGTCGAAGGCCGTCTGACGAAATTCTACGAAGAGGTATGCCTGCTGGAACAGCCGTTCGTCAAGGAGGCGACCATCACCATCGAACAACTCGTCAAGACGAAGATCGCCAAACTCGGCGAAAACATTTCGATCGCGCGCTTCATCCGCTACAAAGTGGGTGACGTGGCGGCAATCGAAGCCGCGGCTCCGGATCCGGTCGACGGCGAACCTCCAGCGGTTTCTCACTAAATGGCTGCGTTCAAGCGCGTCCTGCTCAAGCTGAGCGGCGAATCGCTGGCGGGCACATCCCCTTTTGGCATTGACGGGCAGCGCGTCGCGTCGCTGGCGCGCGAAGTTGCGGATGTGGTGGCGGCCGGTGTGCAGGTAGGCGTCGTGGTGGGTGGCGGTAACATTTTCCGGGGCGTGGCGGCAGCCGCCCGGAAAATGGACCGCGTGACGGCCGATCACATGGGCATGCTGGCCACCGTCATCAAC
>Ga0335078_10008117_pt1 | contig 15596 bp, 12 predicted proteins | sample Lox_Sample_32_FD_206711 | JGI IMG/M metagenome (GOLD analysis project Ga0335078, IMG submission 206711) | Soil microbial communities from Loxahatchee National Wildlife Refuge, Florida, United States - Lox_Sample_3.2 | ecosystem: Environmental > Terrestrial > Soil > Wetlands | place: USA... | reverse complement strand
AGCGCCGCGCGGACGGTTTGTACGGCGGATTGTGGGAGCCGCCGATGCTCGAGAAGACCGCGCGCGTCGCCGCGCCGTTCGGTCTGGAAATTTCCGCGTTCGATTCGCGCGGCACCGTCGAGCACGTGCTCACGCACCGTCGGCTCGCGATCGATGTATTTTACATGCGATCGCCAAAAGCCCTGAAAATGGCGGCGTTCGGCGATTACGAGGAGGTTCGCGCGTTCGCGCTCGGCGCGCTCGGCGAGCTCGCGCTGAGCGCGCTCGCGCGGCGCGTGATCGGGCAGGCGCTTGGCCACGAAATGGATTTAAGGCCCCTTTAGGAGCCAACCGCGCACGACAGGCGCACAAGTGTGCGCATCGGAGGGCGCCGTGAAACTCATCTCCATCTCGTTCATCGCTTTGTTGTCTGGCTGCGCGACCGCGGTCTCGGGATCGAACGACGAGACCGACGCGGGCAAGACGACCTCGACCAAGGACAGCGGCACGACGACGTCGAAGGACAGCGGGTCGACGAAGGTCTACGACGCGGGGAACGCAAACGACGCCGCGACGTCGACCGACGACGACTCGGGCACGATCGACGACTCGACGTGCGCCGCGCAGACCACCAAGGCGCAGTGCGAGCAGTGCTGCCTGACCGTGCATCAGGAGGGGTATCAGGTCTACAACTCGACGCTCACGCAGTGCGCTTGCCAATCGCCGGGAACGTGCGCGAGCGATTGCGCGAGCGAAGCGTGCGCGAACCAGCCGACGACGCAAGGCGACGCGTGCGACACGTGCATGACGAACGCGCTCTCGAGCTCCGGCGATTGCTACGACGCGGTCTCCACCGCTTGCCAAGGCGATCCCGATTGCACCGAGCTCTTCGAGACGTGCATCCCGCCGTGCGAGAACATGCAGTAGCTCTGGTATAGTCTTCGGTCCTCGTGGCCGAGCGACCGAACGCGATGATCGTGGACCCGAGCGCGCCTCGGTTGAGCGGCGCGCCGCACGCGATCGATCCGGAGGAAAACCGTCCGATTCGCGTGCTCGTCGTCGACGACGAGCCAGGCTTGCGCTCGAGCCTCTCGCGCATCTTGAGCGCGCGCGGGTGCGAGGTGATGACCGCGCAAGACGGCGCCGACGCGCTGACGACGCTCAAAGAGCTCGTCGGGAGCGGCAAGCGGCCCGACGTGATGCTCACCGACTTGATGATGCCGCGCATGACCGGGCTCGAGCTCCTCGCCGAGACGAAGCAACTGTGGCCCGAGATCGAGGTCGTGCTGATGACCGCGTTCGCCGACGTCGACACGGCGGTCGCCGCGGTGAAAGCCGGCGCGTACGATTTTCTGACCAAGCCGTTCCCGTCGAACGACGCCGTCGCGCTCACCGTCGCGAAGGCGGCGGAGCACCATCGGCTCGTCGTGCGCGCGCAGCGGCTCGAGGAGCGCCTCGCGTCGCGCGAGCGATTCGGCGAGCTCCTCGGAAATTCGTCGAAGATGCAAGGCGTGTATCGGTTGATCGAAGGCGTCGCATCGGCGACGTCGACGGTGCTCGTGCTCGGCGAGAGCGGGACGGGCAAGGAGCTCGTCGCGCGCGCCATTCATCAGAACTCGTCGCGCACGCAAAAACCGTTCGTCACGGTGAACTGCGCGGCGATCCCGAAGGACCTCGTCGAGAGCGAGCTCTTCGGTCACGTGCGCGGCGCATTCACCGGCGCGCAGACCGCGCGCGCGGGTTTGTTCGACACCGCGAACGGCGGAACGATCTTTCTCGACGAGGTCGGGGATCTGCCGCTCGCCGCGCAGGTGAAGCTCCTCCGCGCGCTCCAAGAAGGCGAGATCAAGCGCGTCGGCGCCGACGAGACGCACACCGTCGACGTGCGCGTGCTCGCGGCGACCAACGTCGATCTCAAGGCGAAGATCGAAGCGGGCGAGTTCCGGCGCGATCTCTTTTACCGGCTCAACGTCATCGCGATTCATTTGCCGCCGCTGCGCGACCGCGACGACGACGTCGCGCTGCTCGCGACGCACTTCGTCCAAAAGCTCGCCGTGCGGATGAACCGCGCTCCGAAGCGCATCGCCGAGAGCGCGATGCGCGCGCTGCGCGCGTACGCGTGGCCCGGAAACGTGCGCGAGCTCGAGCACGCGATCGAGCACGCGTTCGTGCTTTCGTCGGGCGACACGATCAACGTCGGGGACCTGCCGTTCGCACACGACGCGCCCCGCGCGAGCGTTGCGTCCGCGACGTCCGCCGTCGGCGCCTTCCCGCAAGAAGCCTACGGATTGCCCTACGCCGACGCGAAGAAACGCGCGCTGCAGGAGTTCGATCTCGCGTACGTGCGCGAGCAGCTCCGGCGCGCGAACGGGAACGTCTCCGAGGCGGCGCGCCGCTCCGGGCTCGATCGCTCGAATTTTAGGCGCGTGCTGCGTCGTCTCCGCGGCGAGGAATGAACGCGAAGGCTCGACAGTTTCGAGCCTGCGTTTTAGAACGCTCACACCGATGAGAACGCGCTTCCTTTTCGTCGCGGTCGCAGCGGCGGTCGCATCGGTCGCGTCGTCCGCGCGCGCGGACGACGACGACGACACGCAAGCCGTCGAAGTCCGCGCGCCGCACCGCACGTACACGCTCGCGGAGTGTCTCGCGCTCGCGGATCGAAATCACCCGAACATCTGGGCCGCGCGCGCGCGGCTCGGCGTGGCGCGCGGTCAGCTCGAAGAGGCGAAGTACCTGCCGTACTTCCAGTGGTACCTCAACGCGTCGGCGGGCGTCTTGCCGAGCATCGGCGGGAGCAGCCTCTACACGCAGTCGAGCTACTACTCGATCAACCCGTCGAACTTCGCGTCGGGCTACGAGCCGTTCTTCAATTTGAACATCAGCATCCTCTTGCCGATCTACACGTTCGGGAAGATCTCGAGCGGGCTCGATTTGGCGGAGGCGAACGTCCGCGTCAACGAGTGGGACACGGAGAAATACCGGCAGCTCGTTCGCATGGATGTTCGCCGCGCGTACTACGGCGTGATGTACGCGCGCGACGCGCGCTACCTCGCGAAGGAGATCGTCAAGAAGCTCGACAAGGCGATCGACGGGATCTCGCAGCGTCTCGACAAAGGCGAGAAGGACGTCGAAGAGACCGATCGCTTCCGCTTGCAGATGTACCGCGACGAGACGCTGGCGCGCGCGGCGGACGCGGATCGCGGCGAGACGTACGGCCTCTCCGCGCTGCGCTTCATGACCGGAGTGCAGACGGGCTTCGATCTGCCCGACGAGCCCATCAAGAAGCCCGACATGCCGCTCGCGCCGGTCGTGCGGTACCTCGGCGCGGCGCGCTTGTTTCGACCCGAAGTGAACATGGCGCGCGCGGGCGTGCAGGCGCGGCTCGCGGAGCTGAGGCTCCAGCGCGCGCGTTATTTCCCCGACATCGGCCTCGCGCTGAACGCGGCGTACTCCGTCGCGCCGAGCGTGGTCGCGCAGAACAGCATCTTCGCCGCGAACAACTTCAACTACTTCGGTTACGGCGCCGCGCTTGGCCTTCGATGGAGCTTGGACATCCCGACGAACGCAGCGCGCGTTCAGCAGAGCGAATCGCGCCTCGAGGAAGTCCGCGCGCTCGAGCGGCTCGCGCTCGGCGGAATCGGCGTCGAGGTCGAGAACGCGTACGCGACGGCGCTCGAGGCGCGCACGCGCGAGGCGCACTGGGACGACGCCGAGCACCGCGCGCGTCAGTGGATCGCGACCATCGAGAGCGCGATCGATCTCGGCACGAAGGACGAGCGCGCGCTGATGGAGCCGCTCCGCGCGTACGTCTTCGCGCGCCTCGAGCACCTTCGCGCGATCAGCGATCTGAACGTGAACATGAGCGAGCTCGCGCGCGTGTCGGGTTGGGACTCCGCCGCGCCCTCGGGTTCTTAGTCGTGTTCCTCGACCGCGCAGGCTTGCGCGGTCGACGCGACTAGAGCGGGCACGTCGCGACGGCGAGCACGGCGAGGATCTTCGCCTTCACCAATCCGAAATCGGCGAGCGCGAGGTTGATCTCCGCCTGACGAAGCGCTGCGGACGCGGTGACGAGATCGAGGCTCGTGTAGAGGCCGGTCATGAAGCCGGCGCGCGTGAGCCGATCGACCTCGGCCGCGAGATCGCGCGCGCGCTTGGAGACGGCGCGCGTGTCGTCCGCGACCTTCACGCCGCGCTCCGCTTGCACGACTTGAATGACGGCGTTGCGGCGCGCTGCGTCGAGCCGATCTTGCGCCTCGAGCACCTGGAGATTCGCGTCGCGCAGTTGTCCGTAGCGGACGCCGCCGTCCCAGATGTTCCAGGTTAGCAGCGCTTGGAAATTCCAAGTCGTCTGCGGCGAGATGGCGGTGTTGCTCGTCGACGCGAGCGTGCTCTGCAGCGAGACGACCGGGAAGAACTGCGTTTTGATGTCCCACGTGCTGACCTTTGCATAATGCAAACGTTCGCGCGCGAGCGCGACGTCGGTGCGCTGCTCGATGTCCTCGGACGTCTTGCACTGCTTCATCAGGAAGTTCGTGATCGACTCGAAGCTGAGATCGCCCGCGATGCTCACGTCCTTGTCGATGCCGATCGCGAGGCCGAACGACTCACGCGCCTCGCGCGCCGTCTCGTCGCCGGTGACGAGGGTCGAGCGCGCGGTCTCTGCGTTTTGCTGCGCGCGCACGATGTCGAGGCCCGTGCCGGCGCCGAGGCTCGTCTTGCGCTTCGCGAGCTCCACCTCTTCGAGCGCTTGCCTGAGCCCGACGCGATTGAGCTCCGCCACGCGCTCGTCGGTCACGACGGTGAGCGCCGCGTTCGCCACGTTGGTCGCGATCGTGCGCTTGATGTCCTCGAGCGAGTCCTGCTGCACGACGATGTTCACGTCGGCCATCTTGAGCGCGTTCCACGCGCGCGGCGCGATCACGTTGATCGCACCGACGAGGCTTCCGGTGACCGCATCGGGCGTCGGATACGTGCTCGTGATCGTCACGCAACCCGGCGTGCCTGCGGTGCACGTCTGCTGCGTCTGCGGGTTGATGCTCGTCGCGTTCGTGTTCGTGATGAAGTTGTGCGTGTACGCGCCGTTCGCGTTGAGCGTCCCGAGCATGCCCGCGAGTGACTCGCGCCTTTGCGCCTGCGCGCGTCCGACCTCGTCGAGCGCCACGCGCAAGTCCGCAGACTTCGCGCGGAGGTATTGCGAGATCTCGTCCCAACTCGAGACGGAGAGCTGCGCCGGCGGCAGCGGTTTCAAATCCGGATCGTCGACCGCGGGCGGCGGCGGGAGCGTCGTCGCGTCGGTCGCGCTCGCCTGCACCGTGGTTTGCGGCGCGGGCTGTTGCGGGAGCTTCAGCGGCTGGGGCTGCTGAGCGAATGCGTTCGTCGCGATGAGCAGTGGAAGAACGAGAAGGGAACGCGTCGGGCGCATGGCAGTCGGATAGCGTCCAGATGTACCGCGCGCCAAGCCCTTTATCGAACTTTACGACCTCTTCACACGCGCGCGCACGGACGGAAGCCTCTGCCGAAGGTTCGATGCGCTCGTGCGGAAACACGCCGCGACCTCGGCTTGCGAGAGCGGAATTCCGTCGCGCGACGTGACCGCCCAAGCGGCCGCTGCGGCGACGCCGAGGGCCGCGCTTTCGTCTTCCGGCGGAGATTTTTGAGCGGCTTCGCGCGCGAGCTGCACGGCCGCCCGCTGCTGCGCGTCGTCGAGCGGAAGGCGCGAGAGCCCGCGCCGGAGCGCGTCTTCGAGCACGCGGCGGAGCGAGCGAGAGCGACGCGCGCGCGTGGGCGTGCGGCGCGTGGACGTGACGGGCTCCTCCGCGTCACGCGACGCGAACAGCTGGACCACGCCGAGCACCGCGGCGCGTCCGCGCGCACCCGCGTCGATCCACCGAAGGAGCGTGCGCCGCTCCGGCGACGGGCTCTCCTGAGTCACGCGCACGAGGAGCGCGCGCGCCGTCTTCGTCTTTCCCGCGCGCGCGAGCGCGTGAACGAGCGCGGTCGCCACGTCCGGATTCTTGTCGCTTCGATCGAACGCGCGACGCAGGTAACGCACCGCCTCGCGCGGTTTGTCGAGCGCGACGTCGAGCGTGTGACCGAGGTTGTGCGCGTACCACGCGTTGTCGGGAGCGAGCGTGTGCGCGCGCGCGAGCGCGTGACACGCGTACTGGTGATTGCCGAGGAGCGACTGACTGAGCCCGAGCGCGGCCCACGCGCGATCGTCGCCGTCGCGCATGCGCACGACGCGCCGCGCGTGGAGCGCCGCGCGCCACGGATCGCGCTCGAGGAGCACCTCGGCGAGCTGACGGTGCGCGAACACGGCGTCCTCGCTGCCGTCCTTCGCGCGCGCGGCGAGTCGATGGAGCAGCGGGAGCACGCGCAGCGGATCCGAGCGCTCGAGCGCGACTTCGACGTCGCGTCGCAGCTGCTCGCACTCCGATCGCTCTTGGCTCACCCGATCTGGGATACCTGCGCGATTTCGATCGCGCAACGCATCTTCAACGCGCGCGCGAAAGTGACTTGACCATCGCGCCTCGATCGTTCACGCAGCTAACGAAAGCTGATCACGCGCTGCTGCACGAGCTCGTAGAGGATGCGCAGCGCGTCGAGCGTCGGCATGCCGCTCACGTCGAGGATTTGTTCGAGCGAGCACGCGCCGTCGATGTGCGAGAGCACGAACCCCGCACGGTGATCGATGTTGAGCCATCGCAGCTGCTCCTGCGGAACCGCGATGAACGGCACGCGCTCGAGCGGACCGATACGTGCAGTATACATCTGTTCGAGGACCATCCTGCAGCTCTCGACGCAACGCAGCGCTTCTTGGTGCGCGGGATCGTCCTCGAGGATCGACTCCGCGACGACGAGCGCGCCGGAGTAATCGCCGAGCGAGAAGCGCTCGCGCATCTCGCGCGTCGGGTCGACGTCGCGCGTGGAAGGCGAAGGCGAGGGGACGACGGGCGGCGAGTGCGCGGGCTCGTCGTGTCGATCGACTTCGGCGGCGACGAGATCGAGCGCTTCGCTCGCCTCCGGCGCGCGCGCGAGATCGTCTTGCGCGCCGTCAGCGAGATCGAGGAGCGCGCCGCGCCCGCGGCGCGAAATCACCGCGCTCGGATCGGGCCGCTCGAACGCGGAGGCGGAGTCGAGGCGCAACACGGGCGGCGTCGGGCGCTTCGGTTTCGTGGGCGCCTCGTCGGGTTTGGGCGTCGCGCGGTTCGCAGGGCGCGCGGTCGCTTTGGCGGTCGCGGGCGGACTCGGATTCGCCGTCGGGCGATCCTTTTCCGGATCCGCGTCGTCCCAACCCCCGTCGAGATCGTCGTTGTCGTCGATCACCCGACCGTCCCGTTCATTGCCCTTTCGCCACCACACCCTTGAACATGCGCTGCGTCCGCGAGAGCCCTTCGATCTGCTCTTTGAGCGACGCCGTGTCCTTCTTGTCGATCGCGACCTTCACGCGCGCGACGATGCCGCGCGCCTTGTCGATCGCCTCGCGCCCGAAGTCGCTCGCCGCGACGATCTGCTCGACCTGCGGGAACAACTTCTCGATCTCCGCGGCGAGCTTCTGCGCTTCTTGCTTGAGCCCTTCGAATTCTTCGGAGACGCGGCGCTCGACCATGTGCTCCTTCGCGTTGTCGATCATGTTCTTGATCTCGTCGCGCGTGAGGCCGCTCGTCGCCGTGACTTGAATGGATTGCTCGAGGCTCGTCTCGAGGTCTTTTGCGCGCACCGACACGATGCCGTCCGCGTTGATCTCGAACGTGACCTCGATCTCGACTTGACCCTTCGGCGCGCGGCGAAGCCCCGTCAAGATGAACTCGCCGAGCACCTCGTTGTCCTCCGCCTTCTCGCTCTCGCCTTGCATGACGAGAATTTTCACCGCGGTCTGGTTGTCGCGCGACGTCGTGAAGATTTTGGTGCGCGACGTCGGGACGGTCGTGTTCTGCGGGATGAGCTCCTCGAAGTACGAGCCGAACGTCATGATGCCGAGCGCGTGCGGCGTGACGTCGAGGAGGATCATCTCGTGCGATTCGTCGACGAGCGCGGCGCCTTGAATTCCCGCGCCGAGCGCGACGCACTCGTCCGGGTGAATTCCCTTCGACGCCTCGCGCCCGAAGAACTTCGAGACGGCGTCTTGAATCTTCGGCATGCGCGTCATGCCGCCGACGAGGAGGATCTCGTCGATTTCGTCCTTCTCCAAACGCGCGTCGTCGAGCGTTTGTTTGCAGATGTCGATCGTGCGCTCGACGAGATCCGCCGAGAGCTCTTCGAGCACCGCGCGCGAGAGCGCGCGCTGAAGATGCAGCGCCTCGTTGCGTCCGCTCGAGATGATGAACGGGAGGTTGATCTCCGTCTCCTTCACGCTCGAGAGCTCGCACTTCGCTTTTTCGGCTGCGTCCTTCAATCGCTGAAGCGCCATGCGATCTTGGCGCAGATCCAATTGGTGCTCGTCTTTGAAGCCCTGCACGAGCCAATCGACGATGCGCGCGTCGACGTCTTCGCCGCCGAGGAACGTGTCGCCCGCGGTCGCGATGACTTTGAAGACGCCGTTCTGCGCGATCTCGAGGATCGAGATGTCGAACGTGCCGCCGCCGAGGTCGTACACGGCGACCGTTTTTTCGACGTTGCGTCCGTAGCCGTAGGCGAGCGCGGCTGCGGTCGGCTCGTTGATGATGCGGATGACGTCGAGCCCCGCGATCTCGCCCGCGTCCTTCGTCGCTTGGCGTTGGTTGTCGTTGAAGTACGCGGGCACCGTGATGACGGCTTTTTGGACGGGTGCGCCGAGGTAGTCCTCCGCGATGACGCGCATCTCTTGAAGGATCATCGCGCTCACTTCGGGCACGCTGAACTCCTTGTCGCGCAGCACGATGCGGCAGTCGTGGTGCGGTCCCTCGACGATGCGATAGCTCGAGGTCGCGATCGCGTTCTTCACTTGCGGCGACGACCACTTGCGTCCGATGAGACGCTTGGCGGCGTAGACGGTGTTCTCGGCGTTCGTGATGGCCTGACGCTTCGCGATGTGACCGACGAGCCGCTTGCCGGCCTCGGTGACGGCGATCATCGACGGCGTCGTCTTGTACCCGCCGCGGTTCGGAATCACCGTCGGCTGTCCGTTCTCTACGATCGCGACGCACGAATTCGTGGTCCCGAGGTCGATTCCGATCACCTTCTCCATCTCGTCATCCTTTGGAGGGGAGCTAACCTTTCCCCGCGCGTTTCAACAAGGCGACGATGTTAGCATCGTCGGGCGCAAGGCGCGCGGCGGCTTCGAGCTCGCGCTTCGCGTTCAGCGTGAGGCCCGCGGCGAGGTAGATTTCCGCCAGAAGCGTGCGGTGCTTGATGTGCTGCGGCTCGAGCGAGATCGCGCGCTGCGCGAGCGTCGCCGCGTTTCGCAAATCGCTCGTCACCGCGAGCAGACAGGCCGCCGCGCGCGCGTGGGGCTCCGGCTCGTCCGGTAAAGCCTTCGCGACGCGTTGCCACGATTTGGCCGCCTCGAGCGTTTTCCCCGACTTTTCTTCGTACGACGCTTGCTTGCGGTACGCCTCCGCGAGCACTTCGTTCGCTTTGCGCTGCGCGTCCGCGAGCGTGCGCTGGAGGTCGGCGTCGTCCGGGTTGATCTGAATCGCGAGCCGGTACGCGTTCGTCGCTGCGACCCAATCGCCCGCCGCGACCGCGCGCTCCGCGTTCGTGAGGTGCTCTTTCGCCATGTGCTCGCGCACCGCGGTGATCTTTTGTTCGTAGTGCCGGCGGAGCGCGCCGGGATCGGGTGTGGGCGCGGGGGGTTGCGGCGCGTCGCGCGGGGGCGCGCCGCTCGACGTGCGGCCGCCGAGCAGACGCCGCGCGAGCGCGTCGCGCCGCGCTTGCTCCGAAAGCTGGATACCCGACGTGCGCTCTTGCGGCGGCGGCGTGGTCGCGACGGGCGGCGAGGTGATCGTCGGCGGTTGAAGCGCGCGATCGGTGCGATCCATTCCGGGCGACGACGTGCGCCGCGTCAGCTGCGCTTCGAGCGCGCGCGCCTCGCTCTGCGCGCCGAGGTACGCGTCGTACTCCGCGCGCTTCTCTTTGTCGGTGAGCGTGTCGTGCGCCTCGGTCACGCGCGAAAACACCGCCTCCATTTTTTGTTTGAACGAGCCGAGCCGCTTTCGAAAGAAGCGATCGGGGTGGTGGAGGCTCGCGAGCTCGTAGTACGCGCGCTTGAGCGTCTTCTTGTCGGCGGCGCGCTCGACGCCGAGCACGTCGTACAAATCGAGATCGCCGAGGCGGTAGTAGAGGTCGAGGATTTTTTGGCGGTGATCGCGATCGAGATCGACGTCTTCGTCGAGCTCGGCGGGATCGTAGAGCGCGGGTGGCGGCTTCGGGATGCCGCTGTCGAGGACGCCAGACACTTCGGTTACGGGGCGCGGGGGAATCGACGGCGAGCGCTTCACCTCGACGCCCGGTGGCGGCGCCACCGACCGCGGCGCCGCCTTCAGCGGCGCGAGCTCGACGAGCCCGAGCGAAACCAGCTTGTCGATCGACGCGACCACCGCCACGTTGTCGAGCCCGGTGAGCGTGACGATCTCGCGGATGCTCAGCGTTCCGTCGATGCGCGAGAGCACGAACCCGTCCACCGGCGCCAGCGGATACGACTGCACCGTCTTGCCCTTCGGCAACGGCAGAGGCTTCGGGATTTTCGCTTGGTCGGACACGCTAAGGGGGAATGTGCATTTTACAATGTACCTCAAGAAACGGAACTTTTTCGGGCCGCCGCGGTCACACGTTCATGGACGACGTGTATCGAACGATTCCACGACCCACTCCCGAAGACCGATCGACGCGCGACACGAAACGCCGCGCGGCTTGGATCCTCGCGATCTCGCTCGCTGCGCACGCGGGAATCTTGGCGTGTGCGTTCGCGATGCGATCGCCCGCGCCGAAAGAGACGACGCAGGTCGTCCGCGTGCTCGCGGGGCACGTCGACGCCGAGACCGGCGCGTTCGAGGCGAGCGGCGTCCGCGACGCGCGCATTCGCAAGTGAAGATCGACTAAGCTTTCCGGCATGCGCAGAGCGCTTGCCTATTCACTCGTCGCGTCGATTCCCGCCATCGCCGGTGCGTACGCCGTCTCGTCTCTCACGTCGGGTTGCTCCAACAACAACAACGTGCCCGATGCCGCGCCCGACGTGGTCGACGACGGCTACGATCCGCCGCCGACGCCGAGCTCGTGGGATCAACCCGTCACGCGCCCTGACGATCAGACCGCGTTGCAGCAGCGCGCTGCGTGCGCGTACGTTCGCGGCGACATGCCTGCGGCGACGCTCGGCACGAGCACGCCGGTCGACACGCAGATCCCCATCACGAACGTCGTCGTGCTGATGATGGAGAACCACTCGTTCGACAACTACTTCGGTCAGCTGGACAAGGCGCAGAACCGCACCGACGTCGAGTGCCCGGACGGCGGCGACACGAACCCCACGACCGACGGCGGCCTCGCGCCCTACGTCCACGCGCCGCACCTCTGCACGCTCGACACGAACCACGAGTGGGACGGCACGCACCTCGAGTGGGCCGACGGCGGGATGAGCGGCTTCGCGATCGAAAACGAAGGATGGTCCGCGTCGAGCCTGCCGCCGAACGCGGACCCCACGCTCGCGAGCGGCGCCCGCGCGATGTTCTACTACGACCAGACCGATCTGCCGTTTTACTACTCGCTCGCGCAGAACTTCGCGATCGCCGACCACTACCACGCGAGCGTGCTCGGTCCGACGTGGGTCAACCGGATGTATTTCTGGGCGGGCACGAGCTTCGGCGAAACGACGAACACGTTTCCGCCCGTCACGCAGTACGGATTTCCTCCCGCGCAGCCCGGACAAGAGCTCGGCATTCTCGACGAGCTCGAAGAACGCCACACGTCGTGGCTGCTCTTCGGCGACGCCCTCCCGACCGCGGCTGTCGTGTACAACGTCGGTCTCGCGAACCGCTACGGGCGCTTCCCGCAAGCGCGCGCGTTCCCCGACCCGGCGAATCCGTCCGTCAAAACCGACTTCATCGATCAAGCGGCGGCGGGAACGCTGCCCGAAATGTCGTTCGTCGATCCCGACACCGAGCACGAAAACTCCGACGGCAACGACGAGCACCCGCCGGCGGACATTCAAATCGGTCAGAACCTCGTCGCGCAGATCGTGCAAGCGGTGATGACGAGCCCGCAGTGGCCGCACATCGCGCTCTTCATCACGTGGGACGAGCACGGAGGGTTCTACGATCACGTCCCGCCGCCCGCCGCGTGCGTGCCGGACAACCTCGCGCCGATCCTCAACCAGTCACCCTACGACACGCTCTCGTATCCGTTCGATCACTACGGCATCCGCGTGCCGCTCATCGTCGTGTCGCCGTACGCGAAGAAGGGCTACGTCGGACACACGACGTACGACCACACGAGCATCCTTCGCTTCATCGAGGCGAAGTTCAAAGTGCCCGCGCTGTCGTCGCGCGACGCGAACGCCGATCCGCTGATGGATCTCTTCGATTTCACGAACGCGCCGAACGCGACGCCCGCGCCGATCACGATCCCGACGATCGATCCCAACGCCAAGACGTTCTGCGAGACGACGTACCCGCACGACGGCGGGACGCCGCAGTAAGCGTGGTCACGACGCGTACCGGCGCGAGCGCACGAAGAGATCGCGCTCGAGCGATCCGAACGGGAGCCCGGTCGCGACGTCGTCCTCACCCGCGATGAACGCGGCGGTCGCGGCGGTCACGTCCGGATCGCGCAAGATCGCGCGGTGACCGAGCCCGCTCGTCACGACGAGCTTGCTCTTCGGCCAGGCGGAAACGAACGTGCGTGCGTCTTCGAACGGGACCTCGCGATCGGCTTCGTCGTGCAGGAGCAACATCGGCGCGCGGAGGTGCTCGGTGCACGTGCGCACGTCGACGGCCTCGAGCGCGACGCCGATCTCGCGCGTCACGCGCTCGAGCACCGCGTCGCGGAGCTCGCCGTCGATGGCGAGCATTTCGCAGAACCCGTCGAAGAAGCGACGACCGCTCACGGGAGGCGCGACGAGCACGACGCGCGCCGGCGCGACGGCGCCGTGCGTGAAGTGCATCGCGAGCGCGGTGGCTGCGCCGCCGACCGAGTGCGCGACGATCCCCGCGAGCGGGCCGATCGCGTTCGCGAGCCTTTCCACGGCGAGCGCGATGTGCACCGCGCTCGAGTGCGCGCCGGGCGCGCGACCGTGCCCCGGGCCGTCGAACGCGACGACGCGGAACCCGCGCGCGCGGAGAGGCGCGACGAACGGAGCGAGCTGCGAGCCGCGGCCCTCCCAACCGTGTACGAGCAGCACGGCGGGTCGATCGTCCGAGCCCCACGTCCACGTCGGCAGATGCGAATCGCCGAACGGAACGCGCGCGTGGCGCGCCGAAGCGAGCGCGTCGCGTTCGCGCGAAGGGGTAGGGAAGCGACGCGGGCGCACGAAGACCTCCGCGGCGAGCCGTGCGGCCACCTCGGGTGACGCGGGCGCGATGGCGTGGATCGCCGCGCGAACGGCTGCAAGCGGAGTACGAACGTTCGTGCGTTTCGGAAGGCCCATCGATGTGCTCATTTCGTCACCGTCTCCTCTCAAGTGCGCGCGTCGCGGAGAAGCCTGTCGAACGAAGCGCGGAGGCGCGACCCGGTGCGCGCGTCGAGCGCGAGGCGGTGGACGATCATCGCGCCGTACACGAGCGCGAACTCCTCGAACGCGAACTGCTTCGGATCGAGGTCCTTTCGGAAGTGCTTCTCGTCTTGCGCGATGCGCGCGGCGTGCGCGAGCGTCTCCATCCAATCCTTCTGCGCGCTGACGAGCGCGTCGCGCGCAGGGCCGGGGCGATCGTCGAGCTCGACCGCGGCCGCGGCAAAGATGCACCCTCCGGGCTGAAATTCGTGCTTCGGCCACGCGAGCCACCGATCGAAGAGCGCGCGGACGCGGGGCTCACCGCGCCTTTCCGCGAGCGCGGGTGTGATCACGAGCTGCACGAACCGACGCTTCGCTTCGTCGAGGATGGCGACCTCGAGGTTCTCCTTCGACTGAAAGTGCGCGAAGAGGCCGCTCTTCGACATGTGCGTCCGCTCCGCGAGCGCACCGATCGTCGCACCCGCGAGGCCCGCTTCGCTCGCCAGCGCGAGCGCGGAGCCCAAAATCGTCGTGCGCGTGGTCTCGCCCTTGCTCACGTCCCATAAAATAGAACGGTCGTTCTATTTGTCAAGCGGCGGGGCCGTGGAGCCCGCTTTCTTCGGGAGCTCCTCTTCGTCGTCGACGACCTCGGCGATGTCGTCGACGACGACGACGTCTTCGTCGTCTTCGGCGGGCGGCGCGGGCATTTCGAACGGGCGCGCGACGGTCTCGTCGTTGAAGTCGAACGCGGGGCGCTCGTCGGTGGTCGTCATCATTTCGCCGGTGACGCTCGGCGGCGCGTTCGCGGGCTCGTTGGAGCGCACGACGTTCGTGTCGGCGAGCGCTTTTTTCTGGAGCGCCGCGACTTGATCGGCGGGGAGCGCCATCGTCGGGAACTCGGAGTCGCGCCGCTCGGGCTTCGAGTCTTCGTCCGCGGAGGGCGCGCCGCCGGCCGGCGTCTCCGACGTGTCCGTGAGCGCCGCGACGATCGCGCCGGTGTCCGTCGGCATCTCGATGCGATTCGGCGGCGATTTTGGCGCGGCCGGAGGAGGTGGAACGTTGACGACCGCGGTGACCGCGGACGGCGGCGGCGGCGCGGAGATCTTCGGTGGTGCGTACTGATCGGCCGGCGCGTCGGGGTCCGGCTTCTTCAGCATGTTCGACTTCGATCGATCGAGCCCGCTCGTCGCCTCGGCGTCGCCCGGCTTCATGCGGAGCACGCGGCGCCACGCGTCAGCTGCTTCGCGCGGATCGGCGAGCTGCTCTTCCCACATGCGCGCGACCTTGCGCGCGAGCTCGGCGCGCGTGCCCATGTCCTTGCCGCGCAGGATCTGGTCCTCGTAGAGCTGCACCATCCCGCGATAGTCACCGAGATCTTTCAAGAGGCCGGAGAGCTCGTCCATGACCGCGGGCTCGTTGGGCGAGAGATCGTGGAGCTTCTTCAAATCGGCGGCGGCGCCGGCGTTGTCTTTGAGCTCGGTGCGTCGGAGCTTCGCGCGCCGCGAGAGGAGTTGGCGCACGAGCGGGCCGTCGAACACCTCGGTGAGCGCGTGGGTGAGCGCGCCTTCCGCGCGCTGCATGTCGCCGACCTCGCGCGCCATGTCCTCGAGCGCGTCGAGGGCGGCGTTGTCGACGTGCGCGACGAGCGAATCACCCATCCACGAGAAGGCCTGCTCGGTGTCTTTGAGCGAGCGGTACGCGATGCCTGCTGCGCGTCGCAGGAGCGCGCCGCGCGTTTTTCCGCCGTCGCGCGCGCCGCCGCCGCCCGCCGCGAGCGCTTGGCACAGCGCGCGACGCTGCTTCTCGCCGCTCGCGACGCGATCGCCTTCCGCCGCGGCCTCCTCGAGGAGGGTCAGCGTTTCGTCCGTCGGCATTCCGGCGAGCGCGAGCTCGAAGAACACGCGCGCGCGATCGAGCTGACCGCGCGCGCCCGCGACTTGCGCCGCACGCGCGAGCGCGCGCATGCGATCGGCGGGTTGTTTGCAGCGCGAGACTT
>Ga0335078_10008116_pt1 | contig 15596 bp, 14 predicted proteins | sample Lox_Sample_32_FD_206711 | JGI IMG/M metagenome (GOLD analysis project Ga0335078, IMG submission 206711) | Soil microbial communities from Loxahatchee National Wildlife Refuge, Florida, United States - Lox_Sample_3.2 | ecosystem: Environmental > Terrestrial > Soil > Wetlands | place: USA... | reverse complement strand
CACCTGGCATCGCGGTGCGACCGGGGCTAGGACGGGATCCGAACCGGCAACCACGTCCGGCCGGTCGAAAAGCACGCCGCGGGCGGCGCACCGGCCCGGCGGCGTGCCGGGTGGCTGACGGGCGAACTGGCGGCCGCGCGGACATCCGTCTCCAGGGGGCGGGGATGCACCGGGTGCAACGAGAGCGGCTGGTTGCCAGGTCGGGCGCGTGGCGCGACCAATGATGCGGAGGTCCGGCGCGTCCCTGGCAGCTGCGGTGCCGGCCGGGCGCTGCTCGCCGGGTCAGGCGATGATGCATCCGAGGCAGCTGGCTGCTCCCGGATGCATCGCGATGCCAGCAGGCGCAATGATGATGCGGGTCACGCAACGGAATCAGCTGCATCGTCGTTGCATCAGATCCAGGCGGGCCGTGAAGGCCGAGGTCACCGTGGCCGCGCGGCGGTCCGGCAGGCCGAGGTCACCGTAGGGCTGCATGCTACGCCGCAGGCAGCGCGCGTTCACGCAAACTGCCGAATGATGCACCAGATGCAACTCTGCTCACTTGGCCTGCGGTGGCGTAGCTGTGCCGGACGTCGTGCAGGTCGATCTCCGGCAGGCCGGCCGCGGCGGCGAGCTTCTTGAACCGCCGGGTGATCGTGTCGGGGTGCGGGGGCCTGCCGTCAGCCCAGCAGAACAACACCCCGTGATCCTGATAGTCCGGGCCAAATTCGCGTCGCTCCTGGTCGAGCTTCTCGACGTGCGCCCGCAGGGTGGCCAGCGTGAACGGATCGAGCGCTAGGACGTGCTGGGCGTTCTCGGTCTTGCCATCCGACTCGATCACCTTGCCGTCCACGACGACCCGAGTGAGGGTCTGTCAACTTTGAAAATTACAGTCCTAACCCGCGTGCCAGTTCTACGCACGGGTCACGATCGTGGACTCTGAGGGTGTCACGGCCCGCGGGTGTCCTCGTCACGCTGTCGCCGCGCTCGACGGCATCACTGGCGCCCACGTCGACTGGGCCGATTCCAAGGGCCTCAATGAGCAGGAGCGCAAGGCCCTTGAGCTGTCCGAGGAACGGAGCAAGATCTCAGCTTTGTGATGAGGACCAGGGCGTCATGGTGCCCGTCGGCTGGGAGCCACGCGGATGAACAGCGCTCCGGTCCTGCGGACTCACATGAACAGCGGGCAGGGACACGGCCGAGGTAGCGGACTGATCTGAACGGGTCCGTGAGGGCTTTGCTGCCGCCCTGGTGAGCGCGCCGGGCAGGGACCAAGGTCCGGTGTGCGACTGGCTTACGGCCGTACCCGCTGTCCGGAAGCGTCGTAGCGTCGGGAATGGAGCCTGGCTGACGGGAACCGGCTGACGGCTAGGAAGGATCTTTTCGATGCACAGGCACTGCACGCGCAGGCTATGCGCCGCCGCGGCGGGTCTTGCTGCCATTTGCGGCATCACGGTCCTCGGTGCCGCGGGCAGGGCCCCGGCCGCGCAGGTCCCGGCCCGGCCTGTGGCGCAGCCTGCCCGCCTGCTGGCCGTATCCAGGATCGCTCTCCCGGCGGCGGCTCCGGGTGCGCGGTTGTGGGTGGCGCGGTACAGCGGGCCGGGCAACGGCTTCAGCGCCGCCTGGTCGCTGGCGGTCAGCCCCGGCGGCACCCGGGTGTTCGTGACCGGCGACAGCCAGGGTGTCGGTTCGGGCTCTGACTACGCCACGGTGGCCTACAGCGCCGCCACCGGCGCCCGGCTGTGGGTAAAGCGCTACAACGGCCCGGCTAACGGCGACGACAGCGCCACCTCGGTGGCGGTCAGTCCCGGCGGCACCCGGGTGTTCGTGACCGGCAGCAGCCAGGGCACCGGCTCGGGCCTGGATTACGCCACGGTGGCCTACAATGCCGCCACCGGCGCCCAGCTGTGGGCGCGGCGGTACAACGGCCCGGCCAACCGCGACGACGAGGCCTGGTCGGTGGCGGTCAGTCCCGGCGGCACCCGGGTGTTCGTGACCGGCGACAGCCGGGGCGCCCGCTCGGGCTCTGGCTACGCCACGGTGGCCTACAGCGCCGCCACCGGCGCCCGGCTGTGGGCGCGGCGGTACAACGGCCCGGCCAACGGCAGCGACCTCGCCAGCTCGCTGGCGGTCAGTCCCGGCGGCACCCGGGTGTTCGTGACCGGCAGCAGCCAGGGTGTCGGTTCGGGCTCCGACTACGCCACGGTGGCCTATAACGCCGCCACCGGCGCCCGGCTGTGGGTAAAGCGCTACAACGGCCTGGCCAACCGCGACGACACCGCCAGCTCGGTGGCGGTCAGCCCTAGCGGGGCCCGGGTGTTCGTGACCGGGTTCAGCCAGGGCACTGGCTCGGGCTATGACTACGCCACGGTGGCCTACAGCGCCGCCACCGGCGCCCGGCTGTGGGTAAAGCGCTACAACAGCCCGGCCAACGGCGACGACCTCGCCAGCTCGGTGGCGGTCAGCCCTAGCGGGGCCTGGGTGTTCGTGACCGGCGACAGCCAGGGTGTCGGTTCGGGCTCTGACTACGCCACGGTGGCCTACAGCGCCGCCACCGGTGCCCGGCTGTGGGCGCAGCGGTACAACGGCCCGGCCAACGGCGTCGACAGGGCCTGGTCGGTGGCGGTCAGCCCCGGCGGCACCCGGGTGTTCGTGACCGGGATGAGCGCTGGCAGGGCCACGGGATTTGACTACGCCACGGTGGCCTACAGCGCCGCCACCGGTGCCCGGCTGTGGGCGCAGCGGTACAACGGCCCGGCCAACGACGGCGACAGCGCCACCTCGGTGGCGGTCAGCCCCGGCGGCACCCGGGTGTTCGTGACCGGGATGAGCGCTGGCAGGGCCACGGGACTTGACTACGCCACGGTGGCCTACAGACCCTGAGGCGCGTCCTGCGGCCGGGGCTGCCAGGCAGACGGGGGTGGCGCTGGCCGAGGGGACTATGGTCGCGGCGGCGGGCACGGCGCTGATGTTCTGCCATCTGGTCATGACCGCGGCGCCGACCGGGGCACATACGGGCCATCGCTTCGGTGAAACCCGCCAGGGACACCCCCATGGCTTTGTCAATCTGATTTGGGATCTGGCCCCAATTTCGTGATGACATCTGCCGCGATCGGAGGCCGTTCGGCGGGTTTGGCAGGTTACCGGCGGGTTTGCCCTGTGACGTGAAGGGACTCCTGGTAGTCCAGCGGTTGTCTATGCCTGCCGTTCTTCCAGGAGTCCGTGGTGTCATTGTCGCAAGGTGACGTCTGCTTGTCATGCCCTGGTGCCGTTGAGCTGGGGATTCTCCTGCCGCACCTCGCCGGGGCAATCGTCGAGGAGGTCGCCGTGGCGGCCGACCTGCTGCTCGTGATGGCCAGGGCGCGTGCCCCCGAGGCGGCATGCACGAAGTGCGGGACGGTGTCGGGCCGGGTCCACAGCCGTTACTCCAGGCGGCTGGCCGACGCTGCGATCGGCGGGCGCCAGGTGGAGATCGTGCTGGCTGTCCGGCGGTTCTTCTGCCGGGCTCCCGGCTGCCGCCGTAAGACGTTCGCCGAGCAGGTCCAGGGTCTGACCGTCCGCTACGCGCGGAAGACTCCGCTGCTGGCCGGGGTGCTGGGGAGCATCGCGGTCGCGCTGGCGGGCCGGGCGGGATCGCGGCTGGCCGCGGTCCTGGGCGCTCCTGCGAGCCGGCAGGTCATGCTGCGGCTGGTCATGGCCACCCCGGACCCGGAAGCAGCGTCACCGCGGGTCCTCGGGGTCGACTTCGCGATCCGGCGCGGCCAGCACTACGGCACGCTGATCATCGACTGCGAGACCGGCGCACCGCTTGACCTCCTCCAAGGCCGCGACGCCCAGCCGCTCGCGGACTGGCTGACCGCGCATCCGGGCGTCGAGGTGATCTGCCGTGACCGCTCGGGCTCGTTCGCGGACGGCGCCCGCACCGGGGCACCGGACGCGGTCCAGGTCGCCGACCGGTTCCACCTGTGGCAGAACCTCGCCAAGGCCGTCGAGAAGTGCGTCGCCGCCCACCGCGCCTGCCTGGCCGAGCCGGCGCCCCCGCCTGCCCTGGAAGAACAGAGCCCGGTCCTGCCGGAACCTGAACGCACCGCACAGCCCGACCCCACCGGGAAGTACGCCGAGCGCACCCAGCGGCACCACGCCCTAGTCCACGGGCTTCCACGGCCCGGCCCTGCCAGTCAAGGGCCATCAGTACCGTCTGGGCCACTAGCCAGATGGGGCCAGCACACCCGCCGAGCCGTCCTAATCGTCGTCGCGCTTGGCCTGTTCGGCCGGCCACGGCGCGGTTGGGCCGACTTGCCCGCAGGATTCGCCCAGTGGGTCGTCGTCGCGATGCCCTTGACATGGCGGGTCATTGGTCCCTAGACCGCAGCTATCGCGGGCTGCAAGATCAGCTGCATGCGGGTATCCATACGCGTTCTTGCTGGCGTCTCGGGCCTGCTAGTGGGCGCCCGCTGCGGCGGCGCCAACAGATATCCAACGTCACGTTCGGGAAATCCAAACATCCGCACTCCTGTGCGGCGGATCTCCGCTGGCGCAGGCAAAGCCGGAACGAGCCCGGGATTCCGCCTGCCTCTATACGGAGCCTTGGTGTTCGCGGGCATCCGCGTGCTCAGCCTGGCAACCGCCGCGTTCCTACTTCCCCGCGGGAAATTCCGCGAACTCCACTATTCGCTGCAGCACCTGATTGTGTCATGGGACAGCGGCTACTATCTGGGTATCGCTGTCCATGGCTATCCCCATGAGCCGGGCAATATACGTTATGAGACCATATTCGCCTGGTTCCCCGGGTATCCGGCGGGCATCCATGCCATCGCCTGGATGCCCGGAGTCAGCCCATTGCGGGCAGGGCTGGGCGTGACGATCGCCGCCGGGCTGGCAGCGGCATGGGGCCTGACCAGGCTGGGCATGACGCTGACCGGTGACCGGCGGGTCAGCCTACTCATGGCCGCGCTCTGGGCGGTGGCACCCGGCTCGATCGTGTTGTCCATGCTGTATTCCGAAGCCCTGTTCTGCGCCCTGGCCATCTGGTCCCTCATCGCCCTGGTGGAGCGGCACTGGCTGACGGCCGCAGGCCTCACGATCCTGGCGGGGACCGTGCGCAGCACCGCCCTGGCCCTGGTCGCGGCGGTCACCGTCGCGGCGCTGCCCGTCCTGATCCGGGCCGCGCGAGCGCGGCAGCCTATCGCCGCGTGGTGGCGCCCGGCGACCGCGCTGCTGCTGGCCCCGCTCGGCCTGCTCGGCAACTGGGGATATGTGGCCTGGGCGGTGCACCGGCCCGGCGGATGGTTCTGGATCGAAAAGAACGCGCACAACGGCTTCGACTGGGGACACAGCACAATGCTTGCCCTGAAGAACGCGATCATTGACGGGCCCACGGCATCTAAGGCGCTGATCTTGCTGGTGATTGTCGTAGCCGCGACGCTCGCCGCAGGCAGCCTGACCGAGCGCATGCCCGTGTGCCTGCACGCCTACACCCTGGTGATAGTCATGATCGCGCTCGCCACGGGGCCTGGGTACCTGGGCTCCAAGCCGCGGTTCCTGCTGCCCGCCATGCTGCTCGGCCTCCCTTTGGCCCGCTTGCTGGCCCCGGCGCGAACGTGGGTGCTGACTCCCCTGATAGCCGCGCTCGCCGCCGCGTCAACCGGGTTCAGCCTCTATCTAATGAGCGTCGGATGGCCACCCTGAACTTGAGCACAGATGCAGCTTCACGCCTCGCCACAGGGCACGGAGCAGATCCCGCGACGCTCGTCCCGCCGAAGTTAGGCAGGAAGACCGCGCAGAATGAAAACGCCCGCGGCCGAACTTCCCGGCTGAGCTTGATTCGGACTGCACGGGACATTTGCGGATGATCCCTGATGGCCGGCACCTTAGCCCCATCGTCCAGCCAGATCGAGACGACCATACCCCATCAAGCAGTGATGGTCTGTAAAACCGTGCCCTATGACCGGCCCGCTAGGCCGATCCTCATTGTGTCAGCCGACCACGACGGCTAGGAGCCGGGCATGGTTGCGCGTCGTGTAATTAACTCCCCGGAACAAGCCGGACATGGTGGGACAGGTTGAGATGCCACGGTGTCGTCGGCCGAGGCCAGCGCAGGCGTGAGCGACAGGTTGGGACGGCGGTCGGCTTGCTCATAACCCAGAGGTCGGAGGTGCAAATCCTCCCCCGCTACTAAGGCCAGAGGCCCTTTCTCGAACAGAGAAAGGGCCTTTTGCATGTGGTTGCTAGCGGATATGTAAACGTGGCTCTCGGTCAGGCTTGAGACCACCATTTTGTGGGTGGCAAGCGAGCCGGTGACGCCCGTCAGCGTGACTGGGCCGACCTTGCGCACTGCTGCCGCGGGATTCAGGGACGGATGGCCCGTCCAGGGGCGGCTTTCGTCACTGTCACGGTCAGTGCCCGGAGGGTGACGTTTGCTGTAACCGAGCCGGGAGCTGAATCGAGGTGGTTGCGATGAGCGCGCTGAAAGCTTCACGGCATGGGCAGGACCGGGCGGCGGATAAGAGCGATGGCGATGGCCAGACCGCGATCTGGGCCCGCGGACTGCGGAAACGGTATGCGGACGTACAGGCGGTGCGCGGGATCAATCTGACTGTGCAGACGGGTGAGGTCTTTGCGTTCCTGGGGCCGAACGGGGCGGGGAAGACCACGACGGTCGAGATGCTGGAGGGCTATCGGCGTCGTGACGCGGGCGAGGTCACTGTGCTCGGCGCCGACCCGGCTCATCCTTCGCTGGACTGGCGGGCGCGCCTGGGCGTGGTGCTGCAGACCTCGAAGATGCCAGACGAGCTGACCGTGCGGGAGCTGGTGGAACGTCACGCCGGGTTCTACCCGCACCCGCGGGACATCGGCGAGACGATCGAGCTGGTCGGCCTGGCGGACAAGCGGAAGGCGCGGGCCCGCAAGCTGTCCGGCGGGCAGCTGCGCCGCCTGGATGTGGCACTGGCTATCGTCGGCGACCCGGACCTGATGTTCCTGGACGAGCCGACCACCGGTTTTGACCCGGCGGCCCGGCGGCAAGCCTGGGCGCTGGTCGAGGGCCTGCGCGGGCTGGGCAAGACGGTCTTTTTGACCACGCACTACATGGACGAGGCCGAGGCGCTCGCCGACCGAGTGGCAGTGATCGCGAAGGTTCCATTGTCGCCGAGGGTACCCCCCAGACCCTGGGCGGCCGCGACACCGCGCCCGTGGAGATCCGCTTCGCCTACACTCCTGGGACGTCGCCGCCGCTGCCTGCCGACCTGACCGCGCAGGTCGGTGACCACCAGGTCACTATCCGCACCGCCGAGCCGGAGGCCACCCTGCGGGTTCTGCTGGACTGGGCCCGCGACCACCGGGTGAGCCTGCCCGGGCTGGAAGTGCAGCCGCCCAGCCTCGAAGAGATCTACCTTCGCCTGACCGGAGGTGCGTCATGAGCACTGCGACCATCTTACGAGGCGAGGTCCGCTGCGCGCGGAAGGTGATGCTGCGTGACCCGACGGTGTGTCGCTGCCAGCCAACCACCTGATCGCCGCCGTCATCACCGTGATCATCGGCGCGCTCGCGTTCTGCGCACTGGGATGCCTGGTCACCGTGGTCATCCGCAGCGCGACCGCGGCCATGCCGCTCCTGTTCGGCGTCACCCTCGCCCTGTTCTTCCTATCCGGCAACTTCTTCCCCACCGACACGCTCTCCGGAGCCTGGCGCGCCGTGGCCAGCGTGTTCCCGGTCCGGCACTTCCTCACGGCCATGCTCACCGCCTACAATCCGCACGTAACCGGCGCCGGGTTCGCGCCCCGCGACCTGGCGATCCTCGCGCTGTGGGGGCTGGCCAGCGCCATCGTTGCGGCACGTACCTTCCGGTGGACACCAGTACGCACAGGGTAGAACTCACCCCCTCACACGCTGAACTGGCCGGAGTGGACCAAGCTGGGCCTGCGCCAGGAGTAGTTATCGCACGCGGATCGCGTAAGGAACGGTAGTCGCACGCTTCAGGAGTGAATCAGGGAATGAATCCCGGAGTACTCCGGTATCTCCAGCATCAGAGTCGCCACCATCGCCTGCCAGAGCTTGAATCTGGCCTGGTGGCGGAGGGGAAGCTCGTGCCACGGGATGATGATCGGGTGCTGCCTGGTCTCCCAGTCCTTCTCGGGCCCGTAGGTCCAGCCGTGGGCGGAGTAGTGCTGGACCCACAAGGCATGCAACTGCTTTGGATTAGCGCCTATCATGCAGCTGCGGGTGACATCCACCATCGCGTGCTGCTGCCATGCCGGTAGCTCGTCCCAGGGAGGCTGGGGCTGTGCCAGCGCCTCCTGCAAGACCTGGGACGCCGCGTAGAAGACCTGTGTGAAAACTGTCTCAGGCGCTTCCATGCGCTTCCTATCCAACGCGCGCTTCTGGTGCCAGTAGGTTAACAGGGTTCCTTCGCCAGTTACGGACCGTGAGAACCGGCAATTCTGGAACCGGAGGCCTCGACGTAGCTGATGCCGTATCTGAGTCTGCTCCGTTCCTCGGACAGCTCGAGGGCCTTGCGCTCCCACTGGTTGAGGCCCTTGGCCCGGTCCTGTCGACCCGAGTGCCCCGTTGTGCGCCAGATTGGACGGTCATGCTGGCCGACACGAACCAGCAGGCCGGGAGGCTGATTTGTGCACGCATTTGTGCACGAGACGCGGCGGGACATGCTGAGACGGGGGAGACGCAGAAGGCCTGGGACGACTCCATGCCGCAGGGCGGCCAGGCGGAAACCCTCGCCCGCATCGAGGCCGCCTGCCCCGAGATGACCGCCCTGGCGGCCCTGATCCGCTCCTTCGCCGCGATGCTCGCCCCAGCCCGGAAGAACAAGGCCAAGCTCCAGCGGTGGATCACCAGTGCCCGCGAGGCTGACCTGCCCCACCTGCACTCCTTCACCAGGGGCCTCGACCTGGACATCCAGGCCGCCACGGCGGCACTCACGCTGCCGTATCACAACGGCCGGACCGAGGGAGTCAACAACAAGACCAAGATGATCAAAAGGCAGATGTACGGACGCGCCGGATTCGCCCTGCTGCGCCACCGCATCCTCCTCGGCTGAGGCTACGTACCGTCACCACCGAAAGTGCGACAGAGCCGTTAAGTTGACAGACCCCAAAGTACCAGGGCTCCTGACATGGCGGCTCGCTGACGGGCTGTGATTGGACCCCGATCTCGGCCCTGGCCTGGATTTATTGCCTGTTTTCTGCGTGTTTTCCGGCGTGTCGCGGGGGTCTCGGCGGGCCGGTTCCTGAGATAATTAATGCAGTGACAGGGCCGGGCGGGATGGGGTGGATGATCGCGGGGATGCTGACCCAGCTTCCCCTGCCGCTGCTGCCCGCCGGGGCTGCCGAGATCGCGCCCGGGGTCGGGCTGGTCACCGGCGAGGATGGCGGCGGGCTGGTGTCGGTGCACGGGCTGGCCACCTTCGCCTGGGATGCGGGGGATGAGGCGGGCCGGCGGCTGGCCGCGGTGCAGCTGGTCCGGCTGCGCGCGGTCAGCCAGGCGCAGGCCGCGGCGGCGTTCGGGGTGGATCCGGTCACGGTGTGGCGGTGGGATCAGGCGCTGGCCGCGGGCGGGGTGGCCGGGCTGGTGCCCTCGCGGCGGGGCCCGAAGGGGGCCTCGAAGCTGACCCCGGAGCTGGCGGCGCGGATCCGGGACCTGGATGCGGCGGGGGCGACCCTGAGCCAGATCGCCGCGGCGACGGGGGTGTCGACGTTCAGCGTGCGTAACGCGCTGGGCCGGGTCGCCTCCGGCGGGCGGCCCGTGGCCGGGGCTGCCGCAGGCAGCGGCCCGGATACCGGGGACGATGACGCGGGCCGGGGCGCTGTGATGCCGGTGCTGCCGGACCCGGTGCGCCGCGATGGCGAGCGGGCGCTGGCCCGGTGGGGGCTGCTGGGCGAGGGCGCCGTGCCGGTGTTCACTGCGGGCGCGCGCTATCCGCTGGCCGGGCTGCTGCTGGCGCTGCCCGCGCTGGAGGGCGCCGGGCTGCTGGATGCCGCGAGAGAGGTGTACGGCCGGGTTAAGGACGGGTTCTACGGGCTGGGCGCGACGCTGCTGACGCTGGTGTTCCTGGCGCTGGCCGGGGAGCCGCGGGCCGAGGGCGCCGCCAGGGTGCCGCCCGGCACGCTGGGCCGGGTGCTGGGCCTGGACCGGGCGCCGGAGGTCAAGACGATCCGCCGCAAGCTGGGCGAGCTGGCCGCCGCGGGCAAGGCCGCGGACCTGATCATGGCGCTGGCCCGCCGGCACGCCGCGGCCCGGCCGGACACGCTCTGGTTCCTCTATGCCGACGGGCACGCCCGGGTCTACTACGGGACCCGCACCGTGCAGAAGACCCACGTGGCGCGGCTGAGGTTCCCCGCCCCGGCCACGATGGAGACCTGGGTCACCGGCCAGGACGGCGATCCGGTGTTCATGGTCATCGCCGAGCCGTCGGACTCACTCGCCGGCGAGCTGCGCCGGCTGCTGCCCGATCTGCGCGGCATCGCGGGCCAGGGCCGGCGGGTGACGGTGTGCTTTGACCGGGGCGGCTGGTCCCCGGCCCTGTTCGCCGACATCCTGGCCGCTGGGTTCGGCCTGCTCACCTGGCGCAAGGGCCCGGCCCCCGACCTGCCCGCCGGGCAGTTCACCACCGTCGCCTGCACCGATGACCGGGGCCGGGCCCGCCAGTACGAGCTGGCCGGCACCACCGTGGAGCTGGGCATCAGCGAGGGGCCGCGCAAGGGCCAGGCCGTCACGCTGCGGCAGGTCACCCGCCGGGTCCCCGCCACCCGGCAGATCCACGTGCTGACCTCCCGGGACGACCTGACCGCCGGGGAGGTGTGCTGGCGGATGACCTCGCGGTGGCGGGAGGAAAATTACTTCCGCTACGCCCGCACCCACTTCGCCCTGGACGCCCTCGACAGTTATGGCGCCGCCCCGGACGACCCGGAGCGGATGGTGCCCAACCCGGCCAAGAAGACCGCCGCCGCGCGGATCAGGCAGGCCGAAGCCGCCGCCCAGGCGGCCGAGGCGGCCCGGGACGCCGCGCTGCTCCAGCTGCGCAGCCCCGCCCCCGGCCAGCCCGCCTACCTGTCCAACCAGGTGATCAACGCCCTGGCCGCCCCGGTCGAGGCCGCCTGGCGCGACCTGGACGAGGCGGACAAGGCCGCGGCGGCCATCCCGGCCCGGGTCCCGCTCGGCACGCTGGCCCCGGACATGGCCCGGCTGGACGCCGAGGTCAAGCAGATCACCCACGCCACCCGGATGGCCGCCTATAACGCCGAGACCGCCCTGGCCCGCGCCCTGCATGGCCACTACGCCCGCGCCGGCGACGAGGCCTACGCACTCATCCGCGAGGCCCTGACCATCTCCGGCGACATCCGGCCCGGCCCCGGCGAACTGGTCATCCGGCTCGACCCGCTCACCGCGCCCCGGCGCACCCAAGCCCTCGCCGCCCTCTGCGAGCAGCTCACCGCCTCCGGCGCCCGCTACCCCGGCACCGACCTCGCCCTGCGCTACGAGGTCAAATCCCACCCAAACCCTGCATAAACAATCTCCCTATGTCGGGAGTCCTGAAGTACAGGCGAGTATCTCGGAGTGATGGTATGACGAGGACCAGGGCGTCACAGATGCAGCTCCAAGGCTCAAGAGAACCTGGCCTACGCACTACGGACCCGTGTCCCTGAGATGTCCCCGAACCACCATCAATAGCCAACGATCGCCAGCAGCAGCAACCTGCGAACATGAAGCTAGAGCGGCTCTTGAACCCACGAGCAACGCACGGGAACACCCTCGTAATGCGTAGGTCGCCGGGTGACGACGAAGACCAGGGCGCCGAGGTCCAAGCTACGGTGCGCTGGCGATGATCTTGTGGCCAGATGAGCCGTGAAAAGCTCCAGAGTGTGGCTCAGCGTTTCGCGTGTGCCCCGGGCGGCTGACCGAACCTCGCGGCGACTGTACGCGCCAGCGCAGGCAGTTCCTCCACGCCCAGTGCCTTGGAGAAGCGGAGATAGAGCAGCACGCCGCCGCCGCCGCCGACCAGCACGGTGACGAGCCCGTAGACCGGCCCGGGCCGCAGCACGGTACCCGCAACAACAGTCACCGCCACCGCGAAGATCAGTGCTGGCACCGTCGCCATGTGCATCCTGGTCAAGCTCCGCACCACCTTGCGGCCGTCCAGGCTGCCCACCCGCCGCAGCAACCATTTACCGGCCAGCGCCGCGCTGAGCACGCTGGTGATCCCGTATACCGCGGCCATCCCGATCACTACCTGCCCGGCGGGCAGCACGGCGAGCACGAGGTAGTTCCCTGCCACCGCCGCGGCCATTGTCCAGAATCCGGCGATCGCCGGGGTCCTGCTGTCGTGCAGGGCGTAGAAGACCCGCAGCATCAGCTGGAAGATCACGAAGGGCACCAGGCCGAGCGAGAACATGGCGAAGGCCTCGCCGATGTACCTGGCCTGGCTTACCGAGGAGCTGCCGTAGCTGAACAGCAGCTCGCACAGCGGCGGGCCGAGCACAGCGAGGATCAGCCCGGCGGGGACCAGGATCGCCGAGGAGAGCCGGATGCTGTAGGAGAAGTCCGCGCGCAGCAGCCAGTACTTGCGGGCGGCGGCGTGCCTGCTCATCCTGGGCAGCAGCGCGGTGATCACCGACACGCCGATGACGGTGTAGGGGAGAAGGAACATCGTGTACGCGTTCTGGTAAGCAGAGACGCCCGCCACCGGCGCGTGCACGCTGGCTGCCGTAGCCACCCGGCTGGTAATGACAAAGGTGACCTGGGTCGTCAGCACGTAGCCGGCCACCCAGCCGGCCATCCGGCCGATCTCGGCCAGTTCGGCGCGGCGGAAATCGAACCGCGGCCGCCACCCGAACCGGACCTGGCGCAGGGCAGGGATCAACGCCAGGGTCTGGATGACGATACCCAGCGTGGTGCCGACACCGAGCAGCATCACCCCACTGTGCGGGACCGTGGCCGGGGTGCGGTGCAGGCCAACGGTGACCACGAACAGCACGCCGACAACGATGACGACCACGTTATTGAGGATCGGTGTCCACATCGGCGCGGCGAAGCTGTTCCGCGAGTTGAGGATCGCCCCGCTCAGCGAGCTCACCCCATAGAAGAAGATCTGCGGCATGAAGAAGTACGCGAACGCCACCATCACACGGTGCTCAGCGCCGTGGACGGCCGAGGCGTAGACCTCGACGAGCAGCCCGGCCGCGAGGGTCGCCACCACCGTGACCGCGCCGAGCACCAGCACGGTCAGCGTGAACATCCGCTGGCTGTACGCGTCGCCCCGGTCGGCGTGCTCGCGGGCCGTCTTGACCAGCAGCGGCACCACGACGCTAGTGAGGATGCCGCCGATCAGCACGTCATAGACGGCGTTCGGGATCGTGTTGCCGAGGGTGTAGGCGTTCGCGAGGTTCGTCGCGCCGCCGAGAGCGACGACCAGGACGATCTTACTCAGGAAACCAGTGACCTTCGAGATCAGCGTGCCGAGCGCCATCGACCCGGTGGCCCTGGCCAGCCCGCGGCCCTCGGCCATCCCGCTGTTCCGCCTCAGCGAGCGTGACTGCGGCGCCGGGGAGAGGTTCACGTGTGACCTGTCCCTGGCCGAGAGCGACTGCGGCGTTTCGGGCTGACCCTGCTTGTACTCGCGATCGGTTTCGCCCACGACCCGAGGCTCTCATCCGGCTGATCTGACAGCAACCGATGGCAAGCAACGGCAGCAGCCGATGGCAAGCAACGGCGGACAGCGACAGCGCCCGACGCTCGAATATCGCATGGCGACGTGGGGGCCATGTCCGGCTTGAAATACAGACGGTCGAGGATCAGCGGCGTTCCGGCACGACTGTAGCCAACACTGTAGCCAAGCCGCTGGACGGCCCGACGCGCATGGACAACTCTGGAATATCGACCCAGCCCACGACTGGTGACGGACGGTCCTGGACGACTTGCCCACTCCTACGGATCAGAAGGTCGGCGTCGGCCCGAGTGACAGGCCGCTGAACGGCCAGCTCGATACTCGCAACGGCTAACGGATTTGCTAACGAAACCGGGCGGGACGTGGGAGACCACGCGAGACACCGGAGACGCTCAGCAAGGTTTTCGCCTGGTCAGCGAGACGGGGCGGAACGTCAGAGACGGTGGGAGACGCGCGTCGTATGGCTCATACCCCAGAGGTCGGAGGTTCAAATCCTCCCCCCGCTACCAAAGCAGCAGGTCAAGGGCCTCTTCCGATCTTGGAAGGGGCCTTTTGATTGCGCTTGTGCACGGGGTTGTGCACGAGCCTCCCCTTGCCGCCGGTTGGGCTGGCCCGCCGCCAAGACATGCCGGAGTGACTTGAGACGGCCCGGGACTCGCATGACGTTTCTGCTGGCGTTGCTGGGTCCTGAGCCCAGAGATGGCTGCCAGGCTCCGGCGGATGGCGTGGGACGCCTTGGTCTGTCCGAGTGCATGGATCGTGCCGGAGACGTCGGCCACGGCTAGCATAGACACGTGACTTACGAGCGCATCACCACGGACCCTGATGTCATGGCTGGGGTGCCATGCATCAGAGGGCTGCGCTTCCCCGTCGCGACGGTAGTGGCGATGGTCGCGGACGGGATGGCGACCGACGAGATCCTCGCTGAGCATCCGGACCTGACCGCCGAAGACATCCACGAATCGCTTCTCTATGCCGCAGAAGCCGTCCGCGAGCGGGAGTTGCCGCTGCGGCGCACGGCATGAGATTCCTCATCGACAACAACCTGTCCCCGCTGCTTGCCGAAAGCCTGAAGGCGGCGGGACATGACGCTGTTCACGTCCGGGATCTTGCCATGCAGGCTGCACCGGACCCGGTTGTCCTGGAGCGGGCTCAGGCTGAGGAGCGGGTCCTGGTATCGGCTGACACTGATTTCGGCGGCCTGCTCTCCCGTTCTCATGCGAGCGGTCCGTCGGTTCTGCTGATCCGGCGGCTGGCCGGACGGCGCGCAGCTGAGCAATCAGCCATCATCCTGGCCAACCTGGACCAGGTCGCCGAAGATCTGGCAGCCGGGGCTGTCGTGGTCATCGGCGATGACTGGATTCGGATACGTCGCCTCCCGATGCCTGGCTGATCCGCTCGGCTCACAACTGGTTGCCATTGCCGAATAGGCCTTGGAAGTATTAATCAAGGCGGCGCCGCTCCGCGGCACCGCGGCGCGCCCGCCACCGGGCTCTGCACTGGGGGCGCCCGCCCGGTACGGGCGCGCCCTTGCCGCAGTACGCCACAGACAAAGATCGGCTAATCGTGGTACAGGCGGGGCAGCAGGCAACCATCTTCCTCGGCTTCGATTGTCCGGCTCGCGGCCGCCGCATCGAGGGCGGCCTTGCGGGCCGTCGCACGCGATCGGCTCCGCCGACCCTCGACCCGGCGACTACTCACCTGTTCTGGGCGCCTACGAGGAAGACGGGGGCAGGACAGGACATAGTTGTGCCGTCCGGGCGGCGTCCTGGCCGGGAAGCCCAATGCCTGACTGTGATGAGTAATGTTTGGCTGTAGCCCCGGCTTAGCGGGGTGCGAGACCCACCAGCGGAGGTGACCGATGGCCGAGCTCCCACCGCCCCCAGACGGAATGGCGCTGACCCATTTCATCGTCTCGGACGATGTCGAGCGCTCTCGCCGC
>Ga0335078_10008115_pt1 | contig 15596 bp, 13 predicted proteins | sample Lox_Sample_32_FD_206711 | JGI IMG/M metagenome (GOLD analysis project Ga0335078, IMG submission 206711) | Soil microbial communities from Loxahatchee National Wildlife Refuge, Florida, United States - Lox_Sample_3.2 | ecosystem: Environmental > Terrestrial > Soil > Wetlands | place: USA... | reverse complement strand
GATGATCGCGCGGCAAGCGGGACACCGGCTGCCGGTTGAGGTGACGGGCGGGATCTGGGAATGGACGAGGCGCGCCAAAGAAGCGAAGCTGTGAGGATTTGACTGGGCGGCTAACTGGACTGGACAGACTGGAATACAGGAGATGGGGTGAGGGAGGACGCAAATGAAGAATCTGTACGAGGCGGGCGTGGCGGAAGAGGTCAAAGAGCGAATCGGCCGACTGAGCCCGGACAGCCAGCGGCAATGGGGCAAAATGAATGTGGCGCAGGCGGTGGCGCACTGCGCGGGGCCGATGGAATGGGCAGTCGGGGACAGCAATCCGCCGAGGATGTTTGTGGGGAGAATCCTGGGGCCGATGGTGAAGTCAAAAGTGCTCAAGGATGAAAAACCGATGGGCCGGAACGCGCCGACGGCGAAGAGTCTCATCATTTCGGATCAGCGCAATCTGGATGCGGAACGGCAGAAGTTGTGCGCGTTGATTGACCGGTTTGCCGCAGCGGGGCCGGGAGGATGCACGAAGCATCCGCACACTTTTTTTGGGCCGATGACGCCCGAAGAGTGGGCGACACTGATGTACAAGCATCTGGACCATCATTTGAGGCAGTTTGGGGTGTAGAGAAGGACGGGCGGCGCTTCGAGTCTTGGCAGCGTGAGGCATCGGCATCGGTTGACATTCGAGGGGAGTCCGGTCTAAAAGAGGCGCGTGGTGGGACGCATCGTCCGCACTGGATGGAAGGAGGCAGCCATTATGAACTTTCTTGAATGGATTGTGGTGGGGCTGATCGCGGGATGGCTCGCAGGGCAGGTGATGAAGGGCAAAGGGTACGGGGTTCTGGTGGATATCATCCTGGGAATTCTGGGCGGGGTGATCGGCGGATGGGTATTTGGGCTGCTGGGGATCTGGCACGGAAGCGGAATGATCGGGTCGCTGATCGTGGCATTTGTGGGCGCGGTGATCCTTGTGGGAATTACGCGACTCTTGAAGAAAGCATAGCAGCGGAGAAAAAAGAAGGGACCTGGAGGCCCAGCGGCTTTCTGCAGCTGGGCCTTCGGGTTTTATTGAAAAGAGCAAGCGTGTTCGGGCTTGATCGAAACATAGGGTGGAGGATTCATGCCTCGGGGAGCGGATGACCGTTGCGGAGGGTCCAGTCGGCGCGGGGGATGCGGTCCATTTGGAAGAGATCGGAGGTGCGGGCGTACCACCCGGTGCCGTGCATGCGGCCGATGAGCTTGAGCGCAGGGGTATCAATGAGATGCTTGGCGGGATCGAGGACGGCGTCATCGCGAACGTGCATGGCAAGGACGCGGCCGAGGACGAGGCCGGTGGCGGGACCGAGTTCGACGATCTGGAGCAGCTCACATTCCATGGAAACGGGACTGATGGCGATCCGCGGGGGCTTGACATGAACCGAGGGAAGAGTGACCAACTGCGCTTCGACGAGCTCGTTGACGCTCGCTTCGAATTCGATGGCGGTGATGTTCATGAGGGGAGCCGCTTCCTCGGAGACGAGATTGACGACGAATTCGCGCGTTTCGCGGATGTTGCGGCGAGTGTCCTTGGGACGGCCGGGCTCATGGCTGCTGATGCCGATGCCGACGACGGGAGGATCGCCGGCAAATGCATTGAAGAATGAAAACGGCGCGGCGTTGAGGTGGCCGTTGGCGTCCTGGCTAACGACCCAGGCGATCGGGCGAGGCGTAACAGCGGAGACGAGGAGCTTGTAGCGCTCCCTGGGTGAGACGGCGGCGAAATCGAAGAGCATGGAGCCTCCGGCAAGAGGTAATTTCTTCAGTTTTTATCATACGGGTATTTTGAGGGCCGAAGAGGCTACAATGCGTCGCGCACTGGCATGGCATTTGCGCCAGGATGCTGGCGAGCGGACCATGAAGACACTCTGGCAAGATTTGCGGTACGGCGCACGGTTGCTGGGGAAAGCTCCTGCATTCACGGCGGTGGCGGTGCTCACGCTGGCTCTCGGGATAGGAGCAAACACCGCCCTTTTTTCGGTGGTGAACGGTGTGCTGTTGAATCCGCTGCTTTATCCGGATTCGGGGCGGCTGATTGCAATTTACGGCAAAACACCGGGATACCATGCGGGACCGATCACGTATCTGAATTTTCTGGACTGGCAGAGGGATACGCAGACGTTTTCCTCGATGGCCATGTACCGAAACCAGGATTACAACTTTGTCGGCAAGGGCGAAGCCGAGCGCGTGACGGGCTACATGATCTCGGCGGGATTTTTTTCGACGCTGGAGGTCGAGCCGGTGCTGGGAAGAACGTTCGGCGCGGACGACGACCATGTAGGCGCCGAGCCGGTGGTAATCCTCGGAGGAGGGTTCTGGAAGAGGAGATTTGGATCGTCGCCTGCGATTGTGGGCCATGCGATCGTCCTGGGCGGCGCTTCGTACACGGTCGTGGGCGTGATTCCCGCGAGCTTTAGGTTCTACGGAAGCGATCGAGACGTTTATACGCCGCTCGGGCAGTGGAACGATCCATCGTTTCGCAGCCGCGGGATTGACATGAGCGCGCATGCGGTGGGACGGCTAAAGCAGGGCGTGACGCTGGCGCAGGCCCAAAGCGACATGGACGACGTGGCGCGGAATTTGGCGGTGGAGTACCCGGAGACGGACAAATCCGTGGGGATCACGCTGGTTTCAATGAAACAGGACATAGTCGGAAACGTGCAGCCATTCCTGGTGGTGCTTCTTGCGGCAGTGGGATTTCTGCTGCTGATCGCGTGCGTCAACGTCGCGAATCTGCTGCTCGCGCGGGGCGTGGGAAGGTCGAGCGAACTGGCGGTCCGGGCAGCACTGGGAGCCAGCCCGGCGCGGCTGATCCGGCAGCTTCTAACGGAGAGCGTATTGCTTTCCGGGATGGGAGGAGCGCTGGGACTGGGGCTGGCGTTTGTGGGCACGAGAACGATGCTCAAGGCGATGCCCGGCGAATTGCCGCGCTCCAGTGAAGTGTCGCTCGACGCACGAGTGCTGCTGTTTACGATGGGAATATCACTTCTGGCGGGAATTCTATTCGGGCTGGCGCCGGCGCTGAAAACAACGCGAGTGAGATTGCAGGAGACATTGAAGGAGAGCGGCCGCGGAGCAAGCGGGGCGCGGCACCGGCTGCAAGGAATCCTCGTGGCCGGGGAAGTGGCCATGGCGATGGTGTTGCTGGTGGGCGCGGGGCTGATGGTACGAAGCCTGGCGGCGCTGTGGAGGGTGAATCCGGGATTCAATCCGAGCCACGCGATAACGTTTGCACTGTCCATGCCGGCAACGGCAAAGACGACGTCGGCGGAAACGCGCGCGCGATTACGGCAGTTCGACGAGGAGATGCGGAGCATTCCCGGAGTGGAGGCCGTGTCTGTGACGGTCGGGTCGCGGCCTATGATCCACAATTCGGCGGAGTCATTCTGGATCGAGGGCGAGGCAAAGCCGGCAAACCTTCAGGACATGCATCAGGCGATGTTTTATCTGGTGGAAGCGGGCTTCCAGAGGGCGATGGGAATGAAGCTGGAGCGCGGGCGATTCGTGACCGAGCAGGATAACGAGCATGCGCCGGTGGTGGTGGACGTTGACGACGTTTTTGCGCGCAAGTATTTTCCGCATGAGAATCCGATCGGAAAGCGGATCAATCTCGCAACCTTCCAGGTGCAAGCGGAAATTGTGGGTGTGGTAGGACACGTAAAGCAGTGGGGACTCGATTCCGATGGCAGATCAGGCATCCAGGCTCAGTTCGATTATCCGTTCATGCAGCTGCCGGAAAAGCTGATGCCGCTGGTGGCGGATTCAGTGGCCGTCGTGCTTCGTACAAAGGGCGATCCGACGGCGGTGATGGGCGGGGTCCGGCGAGCAGTGGAAGAAATTGATGTCCGCGATGTGATTTACAACGTCGTGACGATGGACGAGGTGGTGACCCGTTCGTATGCAGCGCGGAGAGTGTCCATGATCCTTCTCGGCGCTTTCGCGGCGCTAGCGCTGCTGCTCGCGTGCGTGGGAATTTACAGCGTAATTTCCTATCTCGTGACCCAGCGAACACAGGAAATCGGAGTGCGCATAGCGCTGGGCGCGGACCGAGAGGACATTTTGCGGCTGGTGGCCGGACAGGGAGCGAGAATGGCTTTAACAGGAGTGGTCATCGGGATCGCGGCAGCTCTCGCCTTGACGCGAATGATGGCGAATCAACTCTTCGGAGTAAGCGCGCATGACCCGCTGACGTTCGCGGGAGTTGGCATAGTATTGCTATTTGTGGCGGTCGCCGCGTGCATCATGCCAGCGGTGCGCGCGACGCGCGTTGATCCGATGACGGCTCTGAGACACGAGTAGCCCGGAAAGCGGAAGAGATTTCCGAATCGGCCGTGAGTGTTCCAAGGCACGAGGAACAAAATTCAGGGGTTGAGGGAAAATCATGCAGAGACGCACGTTTATCCAGGCGGCTACAGGGGCGGCGACGGCACTGGCAGTCACTCCGTGGACGATGGCGGAACAACGGGAGCAGAATCCAGTGGAGTATCCCGATCCTCGCGTGGAAATTCTGGATGACAGATTTGCGCAGTACAAGGTGATGAATGCGGCGATTGAGCGATTGTTCACAGGAGCGCGCTGGGCGGAAGGACCGGTATGGTTTGGGGATGGAAGGTATCTGCTGTTCAGCGACATCCCGAACAACCGGATGCTGCGATGGCTGGAGGAGACGGGAGAGATCAGCGAGTTTCGAAAACCTTCAAACTACAGCAACGGAAATTGCCGGGACCGGGAAGGCAGGCTGGTGAGTTGCGAGCAGGATTCGCGACGCGTGACGCGGACCGAACATGATGGCGCAATTACAGTGCTCATGGATCATTTTCAGGGGAAGCCGCTGAATTCGCCGAACGATGTGACGGTGCATTCGGACGGAGCGATCTGGTTTACGGATCCCGGATACGGAATCCTGTCCAATTACGAGGGCCACAAAGCCGCGTTCGAGCTGCCGACGAATGTATATCGTCTGGAACCGAAGATGAAAGAAGTGACAGTCGTAGAGGGAGGCCTCGGGCGGCCAAACGGGATTTGTTTTTCGCCGGATGAAAAGAGGCTGTATATCGTGGACACGGGCGAGCCGAAGCATGCAGGAGATCCGCATCCGATCTGGGTATATGACGTGGAAGACGGCATGCGGCTGAAGAGCAAGCAACTTTTCGCGGACCTCTCGCCCGGGAGTTCGGACGGAATCCGGTGCGACGTGGACGGAAACGTGTGGTCGGCCGCCGGATGGGCGGGAGGAAGCTTCAATGGAGTGCATGTGTTCGCAGCGGACGGGAAGCTGATTGGGCAGATTCATCTGCCGGAGACGTGCGCGAATCTGTGTTTCGGAGGCGCGAAAAAGAACCGGCTGTTCATGACGGCGAGCCAGTCGCTGTATTCCTTATACGTGGGAACGCAAGGCGCGCAGACGCCTTAAAACTCCGGCGAGAGTGACTTTGGGGATTCGAGGCTCAGCGAGGAAGCCGCAGAGAAAAACGGCCAGCGATGGATCCGCTGGCCGTCTTGCACCGAAGTAAGAATTCCGCGATCAATCAGCGATGGCCGCCGCCATGGAAGCCGCCGTGAGCCGCGCCTCCATGAAAGCCTCCGCCGCCGCGATACCCGCCACCACCAGGGAACCCTCCAGAGGGACCGCGGGCGTAGCCACGACTGGGAGCGTAGCCGCGCGGCGCGCTGTACCCAGGGCCGTGACCTACATAGCCCGGACGGCCATAGTAGCCAGGACGACCGTAGTAACCTGGGTGGCCATAGTAGCCTGGGTGACCGTAATAACCTGGATGACCGTAGTAGCCGCGATAGCCCCAATAGCCTCGATAGCCATAATAGGCGCGGTACCAAGGACCTGCGCCGATGAAGACTCCGCCAACGAACCAGCTAGGACCATAATAGCCATAAGGCGCGCAAGCATAAGGATAATAGCCATAGTAGCCATAGGTGCAAACGGGAGGCGGTCCGTAGGCGTAGGCGGGCCCGTAGGCATAAGGTGCGCCGTAACCGACGCCGACTGCCACGCGGACCTGCGCCTGTGAGGGCGCAGCAGCCGCGAAAACGAAGATTGCCAGCAGGGCAAGATATTTTAAGTAGCGCATGGTTGTCTACCCTCGCCGGAGCCGGCCGGAGATGCAGAACCGGCAGATCCGAGCGCCTTCCTACCGCACTCTGAAACCCCATTCTATATAACAGCAGGACGGAAGAAAAGTTGCGGTTGTTTCCCGTGGGCGCCGAGCTCCGCGGGAGAAGTGGCAAGGACGTATCCGGAAGTGCACGCAGAGGGTGCGGCTCGTCGCCGACGGAAGAACGAAGATAGGGAGGGCCGAGGAGCAAGATTTGTATCGCATCACGATACACGCAGAAACGGCCCTGCAACTCAATTCTACCTAGAGTGCATCCAAATTGCTGGTGGGCGGATTGGAGCAATCGCGAGATCCGCAGGCGGCTCAAGGGCGGGCCATTTCGCGGAAGCAAGGCAGCGAGAGAGAGAAAGTTTCCGTCAGGCCGACGCCCAACTTTCTAGTGCGAAAACCTGCCGCGGAGCTTACCGCCCCGGGCCCGATCACCTGAAATTGTTCAGAGGAGTCGCAGTATGAAAATCATGAAAGGAAGTTTGTTTACAATGGCGATTGCCAGTGTTTTCGGCCTCGCCGCCGTCTGCGGGGGGGCACAAAGCCATCCAGAGAAAACAAATTCGGAAGTCCATACGGCCGCATTCGCCAAAACGGCCGCAACAAAAGCAAACGACAATACAGAGAGCAATGCCATCCTGGGGAAGAAGGAAACACTTTCGGGAACGCTGGTGATGGTTGATCCATCGCAGAATCTCGTCGTTGTAAAAGACTCGGGCGATATTCCCTTCGACTTCAAAGTGACAAAATGCACTAAGATCGAACTCAATCAACATCCGATTCAGCTCGCGGCGTTGCAGGATCACGTGCAAGGCGCGGTGACCATCGAGTTTGTTCCCCGGGGCCAGGGCGATTACGCGCGGCAGATTCAACTCAAAGCGGGATGAAGAACCGCGTCCGCTCACGACAAGAACGCTTGAGCGTCAAATCTAGAGGATTTCAAGAGGTAAACAGGCCTCCAGAAAAGATGGAGAGAAGCCTAAAAGGAGAAATGGAATGTTGAACGGAAGTGAAAAGGTACGGCGCTGGATTTTAGCTTCAGCGCTTGTGGTGGGACTAGGAGGAGCGGGGGTTGCCGGCGCCTGGGCGGTGCGAAAGGCAGTGAGTGACAGCCCCGCACCGGCAAAAGTGCCGCTGAAGATCGCGAGCGATCCGGCTCCCGTGAGCCTGGCGGATTTCAAGAATGGATATTCTTCCATTCTGGACCCGGCGCTATCGGCGGTGGTGAACATTTCGTCCTCGAAAGTGGTCAAGGAACAGAACAACGTTCCCAACTTCTTCGCGGACCCGTTCTTCCGGCAATTTTTCGGCAATCAATTCGGGCAGCAATTTTCTCAGCCACAATCCCAGAGAGAGTACAGCCTGGGTTCGGGAGTGATCGTAAATCCGGACGGCTACATTCTGACGAACAATCACGTGGTGGCGGGCGCGACGGATATCAGCGTCTTCACGCGGGACAAGAAAAAGTACACCGCCAAAGTAGTCGGAACGGATTCGCGGACGGACGTTGCGGTGCTCAAAATTGACGCGACAAATCTGCCAACATTCACGCTTGGAGATTCTTCAAATTTGAAGGTTGGCGACCTGGTGTTCGCGATCGGTGATCCCTTCGGCATCGGAGAAACGGCGACGATGGGCATCGTGAGCGCGACCGGGCGAGGGCTCGGCGGAAGCATCGAGAGGTACGAGAATTTTATTCAGACGGACGCGGCGATCAACCCCGGCAATTCGGGTGGCGCGCTGATTGACCTGCACGGAAACCTGATCGGAGTCAACACCGCGATCATCACGGGCGGAGGCAACGGCAACGCGGGCGTGGGCTTCGCCATTCCAGTCAACATGGCGCGAAACGTCATGGAGCAGATCGTGGACCACGGGAAGGTCGTGCGCGGACACCTCGGGGTCATGATTCAGGAGGTGACGCCTGACGTGGCCAAGGCGTTCGGCCTCAGCCAGGGCGGAGGGGTGCTGGTTGGCGACGTGACACCTGGAAGCCCGGCAGCAAAGGCGGGAATCCAGCGCGGCGATGTGATTCTGGACCTGAACGGAAAGCCCGTCAGCGGGCCGGATGAGCTGAGCGTGCGCATTTCGGAAACTGCACCAGATACTCCTGTGCACTTGACGATCTACCGCAACGGACAGACAAAGGACGTGACCGTCGTACTCAATGAGTTGACAGAGAAAGAGGAACAGGCGTCCACTCAAGAAGGCTCGAAATCCGCACTGAGCGGGGTTCAAGTGGAGAATCTATCCCCGGACGACCGACAACAACTCGGCTTGCCCGGGGGAACAACAGGCGTAGTGGTGACTTCGGTTGATCCATCGAGCATGGCGGCCGCAGCCGACTTGCAACGCGGCGATGTGATTCAGGAAGTGAATCACAAGCCGGTTCACAACGTGCAGCAATACAACGAGGCGCTCGAGTCGGCAGGCAACCAAGGCGCTTTGCTCCTGCTCGTAAACCGTGGGGGGACAACGCACTACATCGTCGTAGATACCAAGTAAGCCGAAGGAGCACGGTCCCGCGCGGGATCGTGCTCCAAACCCAAAAGTCCAATCCTTGGCTAGTTCAAGCTTTCTGGGCCTGGCGGCGAAGGAATGTGGGAACATCGAGGTCGTCCGCGGGAACATCCCGGGCGACCTCTCTTACATTTTGCTGGACCTGATGGACGACATTTTGTGAAGCAAGCCCACCGGAAGCAGCAGCGGCAACGGATTCTTCCCTGCCTGCTTTCCAAGTCTTCGGGAGGAATTGCGGCTTCTGGTGGATGTTTTTCTTGTTGGCTTCCTTGAAACCTGCGGCAATGACGGTGATTTTGACGGCGTCCTTCATGCCTTCGTCCTGCACGGCGCCGAAAATGATGTTGGCATTCTCGTGGGCGGCCTTCTGAATGATGGAGGACGCTTCATGGACTTCGTGGAGCGTGAGGTTCGGGCTGCCGCAGATGTTGATGAGAATGCCCTGAGCGCCCTGGATGGAATTGTCTTCGAGCAAGGGACTGGAAATCGCGCGATTGGCAGCGTCCACAGCGCGATTCGCGCCCGTGGCCACGGCCGTGCCCATCACGGCGTAGCCCTGGCCGCTCATGATGGCTTTCACATCAGCGAAATCGCGATTGATGATACCCGGCACGGTGATGATGTCCGAAATGCCCTGTACCGCCTGGCGGAGAATATCGTCGGCGATGCGAAACGCGTCGAAGAAACTCGTGCCGCGCTCGACCGTTTCCATGAGGCGCTCGTTGGGAATAACGATGACGGTGTCCACGGCGCCGATGAGTTCCTGCAGCGCCTGTTCCGCTTGAAGCATGCGGCGCTTGCCTTCGAACGCGAACGGCTTGGTAACCACGGCGACAGTAAGCGCCCCAAGTTCGCCTGCAAGTGAAGCAACGACCGGCGCCGCGCCAGAGCCCGTGCCACCGCCGAGGCCGGAGGTGATGAAGATCATATCGGAGCCCTCGAGGGCTTCGATGATCTTGTCGGTGTCCTCGAGAGCGGCTTTTCGGCCGATCTCCGGATTGGCGCCCGCGCCGAGACCTTTCGTAAGTTTTGCGCCGAGCTGCAGCTTCACCGGGGCCTGCGACAGCTTGAGCGCCTGCAGGTCCGTATTCCCGGCGATGAATTCGACGCCTTCGACCTTGGCGCGGATCATGCGGTTGACGGCGTTGCAGCCGCCACCACCGACGCCGATCACTTTGATCTTTGCCGGCGATAACTCCTCGCCAAAACTCATACGAATTACCGGATCTTTCCCTGTCATACTCTCCCCCTAACGGGCTGGCAAACCGTTTTCCTGAGTTTTATGCACCCGCAAACATGGACTTCAATTTCGAGACCAGGTTCGCAGTTCGCTGGGCCTGGACGCGGCGCGCTTTAGCTCCATAAAGCACCAAACCTACGACAGCAGCATATTCCGGCTGGGCGACCTGTTCCGGCATGTCCAGCAAACCTTTGGGCTCCGCGATGCGCACCGGAAGACGGAAGGATTCCTCCGCCGATTCCACAAGGCCATGGAGGCGAGCGCCGCCGCCAGCAAGAACAAATCCAGCCGGAATCTGCTTGATGAGACCGGAACGCAGCAGTTCGTCGCGAATCAGGGCCAACAATTCCTGAGCGCGAGGCTCGATGATTTCCGTCAGCATGCGCGAGAAAACGGTACGCGGAGGGCGGTCGCCAACGCTGGCAATTTCGAGTGCCTTGTCTTCGGTCATCTGTGAGGCAGCGGCCCATCCGTGGTGGCGCTTGATGCGTTCGGCTTCTGGGATCGGAGTGCGCAATCCCACAGCCAGGTCATTCGTAAAATGATCGCCGCCCACGGGAACGGCTCCGGTGTGGCGAACGACGCCTCCGCCAAAAACGATGATCTCCGTGGTGCCGCCACCAATGTCCACGAGGCAGCAACCCAGTTCGCGCTCGTCCTGCGTCAAAGAGGATTCGGCAGCGGCGAGAGGCTCGAGAACTGTGTCGCTGATTAAAATGCCCGCGCGATTCGCGGCGGTGACGAGATTCTGGGTCGCAGCGACGGAAGAGGTGACGAGATGCACGTTCGTTTCGAGGCGCTGCCCGATCATGCCCAAGGGATCTTTGATGCCGTCGTGTGCATCCACGATAAATTCGTGCGGCAAGACATGCAGGATTTCGCGGTCCTCGGGAAGAGAGATATTGCGCGCGGCGTCCACCGCATGGCGAACATCTTCGCGTTCGATGTCGCGCCCGCGGTTGCCCAGCGTGACACCGCCGCGGCTGTTGACGCCGCGGACGTGGCTGCCCGCAACCCCAATGACCGCCGACTCAATGGGAACGCCGGAAACACCTTCCGCTTCTTCGGCGGAGCGCCGGATGGAGCTGACGGTCGCATCGAGATTGACAATGAGCCCTTTGCGGAGGCCTTTCGATTCCGCCGCGCCGAGCGACAAGAACTTCACCTGGTCGTCGGCAATCTCCGCGATCAGCGCGCAAGTCTTTGTGCTGCCAATATCCAGGCCGACGATGTATTTATCTTTCTTCGACAAACGCATTCTCCCCAAAACCTACTTTGTCTTTTTTGCAGCGGGAATCTGCGATCCGCAAGCATTTGAGTCAGGATTCAAAACCACCTGGCGCGAGTACTGCAAATCCAAGCTCTGCACGCAGCCCGCATTCGCCTGCCATTGCGCGAAATTGTCCAAGAGCATGCGGTATTTCCCTGCGAAATCGTCCTGGCCAAAATGAATGGTCACGGCCTGCGAAAGAGTGGTTCCCGCAAAACCGGCCATCACCGCGCGCAAATCCTTCGGATTGGAGAGATCCACCTCGCTCACGTGCTCCGAAGATTCCGAGCGCACAAAATCCGCATCCTTCATGAACTCCTGATAGATTTGCATGCGCCGGGCGCGCTCTTCGCGAGGGACGCTTTCACCCACACCGCTGACGATTGGGAATTGAAAGTCATTTCCCTGCGGGCGATCGAGAATGACTCCGTAAGCGTCAATCAAGGCGACATCGGTTCCGCTGCGCAGAAAGGCAATCGGAGTCCTCTCGATAATCGCTACGCGCAAGCGATTTGGCAGGATGCGTTGCACGCTGGCCGATTCCACCCAGGGCAAAAGCTCGAGCTGGCTGCGCCGGGCATCCAGCGGGATTTGGAGCACACTGTGTCCCCGGTCGCCATAGAAGCGTTCGAGCACCGCTTCCCGTGATACGTAGTGGTTTCCCGTCACCTCAATCTGTTCCGGCTTCAGGAGCAAAAACGTCGGCGAATACAAAAAAAATCTTCCGGTAACAACACCTACCGAAATCACCCCCGCGCCCGCGAGAGTAAAGAGGAGGGCACGCCTGTAAAAAGGCCAGCTTTTTCCGCCAAATTTTTTGCGGCGGATCTCCAGCGGCTTTTGCCGGCGCAAATAACGCGGCTCGTCATCGGTCACCAGTTCGGGGCGGTATGGCTCCGCTTCCGCCGCGGAGGAAGTGCTTCGTCGCAATGTCTTTACGCGGTCCAGATCACCACCTCGTTTTCGAGCGTTACGCCATAAGCGCGTCGCACGCGTTCGCGCACCTCCGCGATAAGAGCAAGCATATCCCTGGCAGCAGCTTCGCCGGAGTTCACAAAGAAATTCGCATGGCGTTCGCTCACGCGAGCGTCGCCCACGGAAAGACTCTTCAGGCCCAATTCGTCAATCATGCGGCCGGCGGAAGCGCCGGGAGGATTCTTAAAGATGCAGCCAGCGCTCTTCTGACCGAGCGGCTGGCTCGAACGCCTTTTTTCGTTGCAGATACGAATACCTTGGAGGATTTCCTTGTACGGTTTGGAGGGTAGTTCCAATGTCACCGCGAGCATCATATCATCAGGCCCAAACGAAGTGTGGCGATATTCGAAGGAAATTTGGCTTCCCCGCAGGATTTCGATCTTCCTGTCGGCTGCCCGGTAGACTTTCACTTCGCGCACATAAGACCCAATCTGCATACCGTACGCCCCGGCGTTCATGCGCAGAGCTCCCCCTACCGTGCCCGGGACGCCGATCAGGCCTTCCATTCCGCCCAGATTGTGCCGGGCGCAGAATGTCACCATCCGTCCAAGGTCCGCGGCCGCATCTACGTGGGCCAAATTGCCGTCCAGGACCACATCGGGATCAGGCTTCACCAATTGCAGGACTACCCACGGAAGCTCGCCGTCGTCCACCAGAAGGTTGGATCCCCCTCCAAGGAACTTGTGTGGGACTCCGGAGGTATCCAACAGTTCCAAGAGCGGCGGAATGGAATCATGGCTCCGGATACGGAGGAGATCGGTCGTTCCGCCAATCCCGAGCGAGGTGTACTCCGACAGGGAGACACCGTGCTGCAGAACGACGCCGAGATCCGCGATTCCCGCGACGATTGTGGATTCGTCAATGCGCATGACTTGCAGAATGCTCCGTCCCCAGCAGAACCATCAGTTCCCCGCCAGCGCGGCTGACACTGCCCGCGCCGATGGTCAGAATGGCGTCGCCCGGCTTTGCAGCCTGTAGCAGGAACCCAATGCCTTCCTGCATTGTTCGGAAGTAGTGCACGTTTTTGTGGCCCGCTTCGCGTATTGCGGCTGCCAGCGCTTCGCTGGTCACGCCGGAAATGGGCGTCTCGCTGGCTGCATAGATATCCGTCAGCACCAGAACGTCCGCTTGATTGAAGGCTCTGGAAAATTCGTCCCACAGCTGCTGGGTTCGCGTGAATCGGTGAGGCTGAAAGAGCACCAGCAGGCGACTAAACTTGCAAATTCTGGCCGCTTCCAGCGTCGCCCGAATCTCAGCGGGGTGGTGGCCGTAATCATCAATCACCGTAATGTCGTTCACCGTGCCTTTAATGTCGAAGCGGCGTGCCACCCCCGCAAACTTGGCAAGACCTTCGCGAATCAGGTCGGCCGGTACATTCAGGTACAGCGCCACCGCGGCTGCAGCCGCCGCGTTGCGCACATTGTGAATGCCCGGAGGATGGGCCAACTGAAAAACCCCGAGATCCTCGCCCCGATAGGTCAGCCGAAACTCGCTGCCGAGGCCGTTCAATCGGATGTCGCTTAGAATCAAGTCCGCCTGGCTGGATGTCCCGTAAGTGATGATGGGGCGCTTCACGTTGGGAATGATGGCCTGCACGTTTGGTTCATCCAGGCAGAGAATGGCGGCGCCATAAAAGGGCACGCGGTTCACAAATTGCGTGAACGCTTCCTGAATGTCATCGAGAGAGGAGTATTGATCCAGATGTTCGCGGTCAATCGTAGTAACAACGGCCACGACCGGAGCAAAGAGCAGGAAGCTGCGATCACTCTCATCAGCCTCCACCACAAAATATTCTCCGCGACCAAGCTTTGCTGTTGTGCCTGCCTGATTTACCCGCCCGCCGATGACAAAGGTCGGATCAAGGTGAGCTGAAGTCAGAATCGAAGCCACCATCGAAGTGGTCGTTGTCTTCCCGTGCGCGCCCGCCACGGCGATGCCGTATTTCAGTCTCATCAATTCAGCGAGCATCTCCGCGCGTGGAATGACGGGGATTTTCCGCTTATGAGCTTCGACAACCTCCGGATTGTCCGGCCTGATCGCCGAAGAGGTGACCACAACGTGTGCTTCTTCCACGTGAGAGGCTTTGTGACCTTCAAATATCGTTGCCCCGAGGTTTTGCAGCCGCTCGGTCATTGGCGTCAGCCGGGTGTCCGAACCTGAAACAGAATAGCCGAGGGTCAGAAGGACTTCAGCGATTCCGCTCATGCCGATCCCGCCAATTCCCACCATGTGAATGCGCTGGAAATTCCGAAATGAAACCATCATGACTCTTTTCCTCGACCATTTGCCTGCACGCCGGCTGCCTCTTCCACAAGGTTGACGATGTCGCGCGCAGCGTGGGGACGAGCCAATCCCCGCGCGTTCGTAGCGAGTTTCTCAATCTCCTGGGGCTGGTCGAGGAGGGAGAAGAGTTCGTCCGTCAGGCGGGCGGCATTGAGCTCGGGCTCCGGGATCACCCTTCCAGCGCCTGCGCGGGCCGCTTCCTGCGCGTTGCGCAACTGATGGCTATCGGTGGCATGCCCATAGGGAATGAAGATGGCGGCGCGTCCCGCCGCTGCCACTTCCGCCGAGGTAATGGCGCCCGCCCGGCAGATAATCACGTCCGCCCACGCGAAACGCTCCGCAATGTTGCCGAGAAACGGCACAACCTCGGCGAGAAATTCGCGGCGCGCGTACGCAGTGCGTACCGCATTATAGTCGCGCTCGCCGGTCTGATGCACAACGTTCAGCTCTTTTTTTCGAGCGGCGAGAAGATCCATGGCATCAACCACTGTCCGGTTAATGGGCAAGGCGCCGAGGCTTCCGCCTGTGATGAGCAACCGGAATGGCTTTTCCGGCTTGCGTGGCGCAATCGAAAAGAATTCGTCGCGTACGGGACAGCCGGTGAGCATGGCTTTTTTCCCCCACGCCTGGGCAGAAACTTCATAGCCGGTGGCGATTTTTCTCGAAAGATGCGCCAGTACCCGGTTCGCAAATCCGGGAGCGGCGTTCGGTTCCAGAATGACGTTCGGGATCCGTTTCAGCCAGGTGGCGAGCATCATTGGGCCAGCTGCGTAGCCCCCAACCCCAAAAGCCGCGACAGGCTTGTGCTTCTTCAGGATCCGGAAGGCGTCCAGCATCCCTGGAAACAGCATTGCAAGGTTCTTCGCCAGTGTAAGGCCGCCTTTGCCTTTGAGTCCGGCCGCACGCAAGGTTTCCAGAGGCAAACCCGCCTGCGGCACGAGTTTCATTTCGATCCCGCGCTGTGTTCCCACTAGAACCACTTCCCTCTCGCTCCCCCGGGAGAGCCATTCCCGCGCGATGGCCATCGCCGGAAACACGTGCCCGCCGGTGCCACCACCCGCAATCAACAATTTCACGACGCGCTCAGCCTCTTGTTGCATGGCGAAAGCGCTCCAGCCCTGCGTGCAAAACAGTCCACAAGACTCATGCTTCGGCCGCCTGC
>Ga0335078_10008114_pt1 | contig 15596 bp, 9 predicted proteins | sample Lox_Sample_32_FD_206711 | JGI IMG/M metagenome (GOLD analysis project Ga0335078, IMG submission 206711) | Soil microbial communities from Loxahatchee National Wildlife Refuge, Florida, United States - Lox_Sample_3.2 | ecosystem: Environmental > Terrestrial > Soil > Wetlands | place: USA: Florida... | reverse complement strand
GTGCCTGAGCTTGCCGCTGAACTGCGTCCGCTATCAGAGTCCCGTTTCAGCCGTTGGAGGTCGGTACGAACGTCCGCAGCGTGCTGATAGCGCAGATTCCGATCCTTTTCCAAACACTTGCTAATGATGTCTTCTAGCTTTGGGGGAAGGTCGGGATTCAACCGCACGGCTGGCGTGGGTGTCCCATCCAGAATCGCTTTGAAGATCACACCCGAACTCTCGCCTCGGAACGGCAACGTGCCAGTCGCCATCTCATAGAGAACAGCGCCGAATGAGAACAAATCTGTGCGGGCATCGAGTTCTTCGGCGCGAACTTGTTCCGGCGACATGTAGGCTACGGTTCCAACCGCTGTGCCCGGACTGGTGAGGTGCTCCTCTAAGGTCACGGTTGATTGTTCGGTCGCACCAGTATCTGGCGAGTTGGGGGCAGAGGTGACCTTCGCCAATCCAAAGTCCAGAATCTTGGCGTGCCCGCGCTTAGTCACAAAAATGTTGGCAGGCTTGATGTCCCGGTGAACAATGCCAGCAGAGTGAGCGGCATCCAGCGCGTCAGAGATCTCTATCGCCAGCGACAGAATGGTTTCGGTTTCCATGGGACGACCGCCAATGCGGTGCTTGAGCGTCATCCCGTCGAGATATTCCATTGCGATGAACGACTGCCCTTCGTGCTTGCCGATTTCGTAGATCGTGCAGATGTTGGGATCGTTGAGAGAGGACGCGGCACGAGCTTCACGACGGAAGCGTTCCAAAGCGTTCGAGTCGTTCGCTAAGTCGGCAGGGAGGAATTTCAGTGCGACAAAGCGACCGAGTTCGGTGTCCTCGGCCTTATACACCACACCCATGCCGCCCCCGCCCAGCTTCTCGACGACGCGGTAATGCGAGATGGTCTGACCGATCATGGCGCTCAGGCTGCAATGGTAGGGATGCGGGGAAGGCAAAGTCAACGAGCGGGGTTAGGGTACGCGGGCCATAGCCCAAAAGCAGCGTCACTACGGCTAAAGCCAACAGAATCAACCGCTGGTCAGAAAGGCTTCCGCCGCAGCAGTCGCAAGCGAGTGATTCCATTGATGCGAAATTTTCGAACTCGCTAGTCCGCCCGGTATACCTTTTGACCACCGATCGCCGCGGCAGCCCGATCCGGTGCAGCAGGTCGGCGTAGCGCGGGCGGAACGGATATTGTCGAGTCTGGGGTCAAGTTTTGAGGGAAAAGCCTTTCGCCTGCGAAAAACATGTGCTATTCCGCTGACATCAAAAATTCTCGATCATTACCGCATCCCTTTGAATTTCCGACACTGTGAACGCCAGATATTGGCCGTTAGGCGCAGCCTTTGGGCAACACAGCCAGTTATGCCCTTGCTGAAACAGTACTCTGACATTGCCATCTAAGCCCACGGACAAAAGTGTCGCCGACGGTGAGAAGGCAGTAACATAGAGACTGCTCCCGTCAGCGGACCAGTCTATGGTTTGCAAGTGGATCCACTTGCCAACGTCCAACTGTCGAACCGTACCATTACTCAAACTGAGGATCTGTACTTGACCTTTTTCATTGTATCTTTCTACCAGAGCTATGCTTTGCCGTCGGGCGATAGACTCCAGCCGGAAGCCTTGATTGTTGACTTGAAGGGTCGAGCCGCGGGTCCCCGTTTCGGATCAAGTGAGTAAAGGGTGAAGCTATGTTGTGGGCCGTCCCCTGTCGCCTCTGACAAGACGCAAAAGCTGGATGGAGGAGAGCGCATTCGTAGTCGTAGTCGCCGCTGGCGAGTACCGAGGGTGTACCCCCCTCGATGGGCATGCTCATCAAGCGGGGCGGCTCGGGCGACCAACGCTTAGGGGTCGCGGTATAGAGAAGCGATGCACCATCGGGGCCCAGGCGTGCGTTGAAGTAATCCTCTGGACCCGTAATCACGGGCTCGGGAGCTTGCTGATGAATATCTAGTCGATATATGCCCCATTTGCCACTACGATTCGAACTAACGTAGACGGCATGGCCGTCGCGGGTCCATGCGTCTACCCGCCCTTCCCAAGTGTCAGTCGTTAGACGCTGTGCTCTCCCAAAGGCCGACTTCTCCTTGGACCCAAGCGGTGCGAGATAGATGCTCTCTTGGGAATGATTCTTGATAAATACCAGACGTTTCCCATCCGCCGTCGCGCTGAGCCAGCCCGCAGAGAAGCCAGCCCAGTTAGTAAGTCGTTCGGGTTCGCCACGTACCTCGCCGGTAACCGGGTCAACTCTCACCGCCCAAAGATTGGAGTCTTGTTGGTTCGGCGGCGATTCGGCCAGCGAGTAGATCAGCCGTCCGTCTGGCAGCCAGTACAATCCCGTTCCGCCCGCGGTGGCGAAGTCCGGGTTGGAGAGAATTACAGTGGGCGGCTGGCTGCCCTCGACATCCCGACTTTCGATCACTGTATCTACTTTTGTGCCCGGGCGGCGGCGAGTAACAGCGTACGCAAACCGTTGCCCGGTCGGAGCCCAAGAAAACCCCAACAGGTCGTCGGTTGGATCGACTACCATAACTCGACGCGACCCCTCGCCCGCCGGTCCCATGATCCAGAAGTCGTCTGGCCCTTGTTCCCAATACATGATCTGCGACCCATCGGGGGAGATAGATCCATCTACTGCGTTGTCTCGGAGCTTGGTTAGTGCGCCTGTCAACACAGAGATTTTCCAAAGGCTATGTTCCGATAGTTTTATCGCCAAGAGCTGCGTCCCATCCGGGAACCAAGCCAGTGGAGCGAGATCACCTGAGGCCGGTGTCAGGATACGAGCCTCTCCTGTTTCGACCGAACTCAGGAACAACGGACCCGCCTTTTCCACGTATGCTAGGTACTTGCCATCGGGGGAGATGATCGCCCACTCAATGAAACTTTGCGCGGAGCTCGCGGTAAGTTGCCTCAGTTTCAGAGTGTCTTTGTGTGCTTCACCTCCCCGTTTGTGCGACGAGCGATATCCCAGAATCAACACCGCAATCGTCAGGACAATGCTTGCCGTCAGCAGTAGCGGCTTCAGCAACAACTGAGATTTCTGCGGCCGCAGGAGACGGGCCGTAACATCTGGTCTCGCGCCCGATTCCGTGTCCCGCTTCAGCCGTTGTAGGTCGGCGCGAATGTCCGAAGGGTGTTGGTAACGCAGATTCCGATCTTTCTCCAGACACTTCGTAACGATCTCTTCCAGCTTCGGCGGCGTGTCGGGGTTTATTCGAACTGGCGGTACAGGTGCTCGATTCAAGACTGCATCAAACATCGCGCCCGACGTTTCGCCTCGGAATGGCAGCGTCCCAGTACACATCTCGTACAGCACCGCGCCAAACGAGAACAGATCGGTTCGGGCATCAAGTTCCTTCCCTCGCACCTGCTCCGGCGACATGTACGCAACTGTTCCCAGCGCACTGCCCGGACTGGTCAGATGTTCCTCGGACTCGATGGTCGGGGCGCTCATGGAAACGCTTTCGGGCTTCAGGGTGACCTTCGCCAGCCCGAAATCGAGAATCTTCGCCTGCCCTCGATTCGTGATGAAGATGTTCGCTGGTTTGATGTCCCGGTGAATGATTCCTTTGGAGTGTGCGGCATCGAGAGCATCTGCGATCTGGATGCCCAGATCGAGCACCGTGTCGATCTCCAGCGGCTTGCCAGCGATCCGGTGACGGAGGGTCTGCCCCTCTAGCAGTTCCATAGCGATGAAGGTTCGCCCATCGGATTCGTCAATCTCGTAGATCGTGCAGATATTCGGGTGGTTCAGGGAGGACGCGGCCTTGGCTTCCCGCTGAAAACGGCTGAGGGCTTGTGCGTCGTGGGCGAGGTCGTCGGGAAGGAACTTCAACGCGACGTGACGACCGAGTTTCAGGTCTTCCGCCTCGTACACCACACCCATCCCGCCCCCGCCGATCCTGCTGAGGATGCGGTAATGGGAGACCGTCTGACCAATGGGTTGGGAGGGCGTGGACACTGAGGGGAATGTTAGGTCGGATAGAGGGGAAGGTCAACGTTCGGTCGCCGAAAGGTTTTCGTTTTGGCGCGGTGGGGTTGGCACTCGGCATCTTAAAAAGAGAGCGGGAGCAAGCCTGCTCTCGCATCAGCACGATGGAAATCCCCAGGGCCTATTTCAACTCAACTTGGATAACCTCGAACGATTTCTTGCTCGTATTTTCCGGCAGGTGAGTAAAGGCATCCATGTGTTGCACCGAGCCAGCCTTCGCCTTGATGTCCTCACTCTTCCCATCCGGGTAAACACTCCACTAAGTTGCCCGGTGGAACTAGCAACCGAATCGGATATTTGAAGGATGTTGGTTTCTTCACCCCGGATGAGCAAGCTGTCCGTACCGTCCATGATCTCAGTAACCATGCGATGCGGCTTCTGCGATGGTCTAATTTAATTAAGGCTTCGAGCTGGGTGCGAGGGGCGCACAGAACAGTTTTGCATCCCACGCTCAGGGCGAGGTGAACAATGGAGAACAGCGCATCGAATTCGAGCGACGCTGCCCGTAGCACGGTTAGCTCAACGCAGACCGCAAGCGCAAACGAGAACAGCAAACTCAGTTGGGCTTACATGGGCGCATCGTTTGCGCTGTGTGCCCTCGTTTCCATGCCTCAGCAGCTTTCACTGAGCACCGTACCAGAAGGGGCAGGTTACTTCATAGGGCACTTCTTAGGATTGATAGTCTGGCCCTTTCTTATCGCCTACATAGCCACACGGCGCAAACATGGGTTAAGGTTCAGCCGATGGTTCTTCTGGGTTACCCTCATCGGTGCAGGCGCATCGGGGTATCACCATCGAGCAACCATGAAGGATATAGTGCGGGAAGCGAGCGGAAAGCAAGAAGCTCGTGCTGGGAATGTCTTTGGAGAGCACACGCTGCCGGACGGAACTAAGAAAGCCGAGCGGATCGAATACCCCGACGGGCAGAAACAGTTTGATGTGACTTGGCTTCAGGACGGGATCGTCAAGGCAGACCGCATCGAATTCCCCGATGGACAGAAGGAATTCGACACGATTAGGCTGCCGGACGGCACCGAGAAGGTAGCACTAAGAGAATCTCGCGTCGGGGAAAAGCAATTCGACACGACTGAGCTGCCGGACGGTACCGAGACGGCAGGGCGGTTAGAATTCCCCGATGGAGAGAAAGACTTCGATACGACTATGCTGCGGGACGGTACATACCAGAAGGGGCGCGTCGAATTCCCAGATGGGACGAAGTGGTTTGACGTGACTAAGCTTCAGGACGGCAGCGAGAAGGTGAAGTGCATCGAATCTCCTACCGGGAAGCAGCGTTTCAACGTGACCATTCCGCCGGACGGCACTCAGAAGGCGGCTCGCGCCATTCCGCTTCCCATGCACGGCGGAATATCGGTAGCCGACTGGCTTAAGCAGCGCCCATAAAGGCGAGCAAAGCGGTTTCGCAGAGTGGATAGCGAGCCAACGATGAAACTACTCAAGGCAATTGGAACAGCAGCAGTAATCGGTCTTGTGTTGTGTGCTTCGGCGATGGCTAAGGACATCATGGCCGAACTGAGCACCAAGAACGCGAATAATCCTAAGTGCAAAGTATATTTCACGGTGGATGTTTCGCACTTGACCGTTCATGGCCAGGATTTCACCATGAAGTGGCTGGACAAGGATGGTGCGAAGAAATTCGCGAGCCTGTGCTTCACGCTGGACGCAAGCAAAGCAACCAAGACGTTTGCTGTTACCGCATCGCCACTCGCCAGCAGCCAGCAGGTTGGGACGCGGACTGAGACGCAGACTTCCAACAGCACAACCCAAGTAGATGGAACATACAGCGGCGACGTGAACGGAACTTACACTGGTAGCGGCAACACCACCACGACATCACAGGTGAACGTACCATACGCCTACACGGTGCGTTCCCAGATGATTTATGGCTACGTGAACGGAGAGCAGGTGGGATCGGTGCCCTGGTCGTTCAGTGACGGCACGGGATTGGGCGGGGCGCTTGTTCAGAAAAGCGCCAAGAACCATCGCATTCATCGCTTGTTTGAAATGATGATGGAAGTGATGAGTCGCTAAGAGGCACTGTGCAACTTTCCCGGGACAGTCGGGTCGCAAGTATGATTTCGACGTGTACAGTTGAAAAAATAGAAAGCTACCCGTGCGATTGTCTGTCAGCACGTCGGCCCGCTGAAAACAGCGGCGCCGCAGAAGCCCGTCCCGATGGACACGGGATTGTCGGCGCTCTTGCTGGACTGGCGCGGACGATGCCCTTACAATCAAGAGAGCGATTATGCATTCGCATCCGCTGAGAAGCATGGCACTCAACCGCTGTGGCCTAGCTCGGCAATGTCAAAACACATTCGGCTCGCTGCAAAGTTGGCCGGGATTACGAAGCATGTTCGCTGGCACGTATTCAGACACTCCTTCGCTACACTCGTAAAAGGGAACGGTGAAGACGTGAAGACTGTGCAAGAATCATTGCGGCACGCGGACAGCAAGGTAACGCTCGACGTGTACACGCAAGGGTTGATGCCTCTGAAGCGTGCGGCACAGCGGAAGGTTATCGAGGCAGTTGGACCCATTTGGACCCACGCCGCCGAGATGACATCTGCAAATGCTTGATTCTAGGGTGAGGGCGCGTAGCTCAGGTGGTAGAGCAATGCCCTTTTAAGGCATGGGTCGCAGGTTCGAATCCTGCCGCGCTCACCAAGATTTCCTTGTATTCATGGGGTCTTGCCGCAATTTCCCCCCAAAGCCTCTCGGTTTGTTGCTGTGCCCAATTTTGTGCCTACCACGATGTGCTATCCTTTGCGGCTTGGCTGTCAGGGCAGCGAATGCCCGGTCAATCGTGGCTTCTCGTGGAGCGTGCTGAGTTATCCCTCATCAATGGTCAAGTGGACCTCTTTCATTTCCTTAATTTCCGTGATCACGATTGCATGAGTCCCGGTTCGCTCAAACACAAAACCGCTCGCCCGCACGTACTTACCGACGAATGGCATCAGTACCTGCCGCTGATCCGTATCGGGCATTTTGGCAGAGATGGGGAAATACAGCTGGCCATCTTGGGTCAGAATCACAAGCGGCGAGCCACCCTTCACGCAATCCTGTACGCACTTGAGGCTGAGGCTGGTCGCGTGGTTGTCCAGGTTCTGAATTGGGCAGGCAACGTCCCGCACTAGGCCCTCTATGGTTTCTTTGGAAACATTTGCCCGAGCGCCCGCCATCGACGTGCTCTGTGGGGAGTGAGACGCCGCCAAGGCCGAGACGATCAGGCAGCCTGCAAGCAAGCAAATACTCAAGGGTCGGCTCATCGTTTTCCTTTTCATTACGCATCGATTTTCTGCAATATCACCACTTCGATGGAGCGTCTAATCATTGCACAATAGGGACGCGGCGCGGGATTCAATTTCTGTAATCAGGGTTAAAGCTCAAAATCCCTAGCGAAGAACAAACGCCCAAGACTTTTGTTTGAGTCTTGGGATCTTTCCGCGCTCATAAAGCCATGGACCGAGCAATCCCGGACGAGCAAATCTCATCGGTCGTGTGAAGGCCCCGTAAGCTGGCAGGCTCAAGCGCAGGGACACTACCTGGCAATCACGACGGTGGTGCAGGAACTGCTCAGCCTGGGCAAATCGCGATCTGCGGCAATGCGAATCTCGAGGCGCGGGCGGTTTCCCCGGACAATCGGACAATAAGAATCAGGCTGAAGTAGCGCGCCTTGCAAGCGGCGCCGGCCGGCACATCCTCCGCGACAGGAGTCGCGGAACTCACACGGGTCACAGGCTTGAGGAAGTGTCCGGGACTCCTCGAAGGGCGGTGAACTCAGATCAGGACCGAGAGCGGCTCACCCGATCCTTGCCAATAAACGCATGGGTGCGTGGTGCTTCTCGGCGTCACCCGTATGGTGCTCACGCCACAGCTTCCGCATGCGGCGGCAGCCCTGCCAGTGCGCGAACCAGCGGCTCGCCAATCGCGATTACATCGGTCTCCTCGAAAAGACGCCGGAACCCCTCCCGGTACAGGTAGGCGGCGAACTCCGCGACGCCGGTTCGGAAGGGTTCGATGTCGTCATTGTCCGTTATTTATCGCGGGTGCCAGGTCAGGGAAACATGACCTACTCGTACCTGAGTGCCACCATCGGATCGACGCGCACAGCGCGGCGTGCGGGCACATAGCAGGCGAGCAGTGCGACGATTGTCAGCAGAACGGCATCGGCCACGAAAGTCAGTGGATCGTGGGCGGTGACCCCGAAAAGCTGGTTGGCGATGAGTTGGGTCAATCCCAATGCGGCGGCGATGCCGATGGCCACGCCAATCAGCGCCATTTTTGCACCCTCGCCCAGCACGAGGCGCATGACGTCGCCGCGTTGGGCGCCAAGAGCCATCCGCACGCCAATTTCATGAGTGCGCTGGCTGACGAGGTAGGAAATTACGCCGTAAATTCCGACGCACGAAAGAACGAGAGCCAGGACCGCCAATATTTCGAGAAGGATCATCGAGAGCCTGCGCGCAGCCAGGGATCTGGCGAGAACCTCGTCCATGGTTTGCACGCCATAGATGACCTCGCGTGGGTCCGTTTCGTAAACCGCGCGACGAACGTGGCCCATGATGGCCGCGGGGTCGCCTTCGGTGCGTAGCACGACGGCAACGGCGTCCGCGACCAGTGGCATGATCTTCTCCGGAAGTTGCATGAATGGATAGTAGAACTGCGCTTCGACCGCGGATTTTGCATCCGCGCCAAGTCCCCACTGTTTGATGTGTCCCACAATGCCGACAATTTCGGCTTGCACATTGAATTGCGTGAGAAAGACGCGTTGACCAATGGGATTTTTATGCGGGAAATAGGTGCGCGCAAAAACGTCGTCGATGTCGATGACCACCGGGGTGTTCTCGTTGTCTTGTGCGGTGACGAAGCGGCCGCGCTCGAGGGTGGTTCCCATGGCCCGCTGGAAACCGGCTTCGACGAGATAAAACATTGCTTGGGGCATTTCATTGTCATTAGCGGGCTTCGCTTGGCCCTCGATCCAGAAGGGCAAAGACGAGTCATGGATCATGGGGCGCGAGCCGAGCGTGACGGAGACCGCCTGCACGCCGGGGATGGAGCGCATCTTATCGTCGAACTGACGCAGACGGGCGCGGGTTTCGTCGGATGTGGTCGCCGAGGAAGACGGCATCGATAGATTGAAGGTAATGGCGTGGCTAGGATTGAATCCCGGATCCACGCGCCAAAGCGCGTTGAGGCTGCGAAGCATCAGTCCTGCACCGATCAGAAGAAGCAAGGTCATGGAGACCTCAATCACCACAAAGCTTCCTTGCAGGCGATGGCGCGCGCCACTGGACCCGCGGCCGCTTTCCTTGAGTATCCCTTCCAAATCTACGCGGGAACTCTTCAGCGCGGGAGCGAGGCCAAAGAAAATCGCTGCAAACAAAGATAGCGCCAGGGTGAAGAGCAAGACGCGCCCGTCGAGCGAGACTTCATTGGCGCGCGGCAGCGTGCCTGGCAAAGTATTCAGCACTGCTTTGGTGCCGAAAAAAGCAAGCAGGAGTCCGAGCGTCCCGCCGAGGCCCGCCAGCAAAACGCTTTCGGTCAGAAGCTGCCGAACGACGCGCATGTGGCTGGCTCCCAGTGCTACGCGAACGGCAAACTCGCGCGAGCGGCCCATCGAGCGGGCCAGAAGTAGATTTGCGACGTTCGCGCAGGCAATCAGGAGCAGGAAACCGACGGCGGCGAGCAGCACGAGCAGGAAAGGCTCGACATTGCCTACGATATCTTCCTTCATCGAGACTAGAGCAATGCCGACGTCCTTATCGGCTACCGGATAGGACTCGGCGAGATTGCGCGCGACCACGTCCATGTCGGCTTTGGCCTCCGCCAGCGTAACGCCAGGTTTCAGGCGGCCGAGCACGTGCGCGCTCACAGAGATTCGGCGATCGCGAAAGGATGGATCGTTCCACTGGCCGATGGGAGTGTAGACGTCGCGATCATGGCCGTAGAAAGTAAAGCTGGAAGGAATTACGCCCACGACAAGGTAGGATGTGCCATTCAGCGTCAGCGACTTGCCGACGATAGCAGGGGAAGAGCCAAACTTGCGCTTCCAAATCCCTCCGCCGAGAATCATGACCGGCGCGGCGCCCACTTGATCCTCATCGGCGCGGAAGGTGCGGCCGAGAATTGGCTGCACTCCAAGGGTTGGAAAAAAGCCAGCAGAGATCATGTAGCCGCTCAGGCGTTCCGCTTCGTTCTTATCAGTGAAGTTGTAATCCTGATTGCGGTACGTCGCCATGGATGAGAGAGTCCGAGTGTCGTGCTGCCAATCGAGGAAGTTCAGATAGGCCACTGGACCTTGGCTGAACCCGGGTGCACTTCCATAAACAGCCACCAGTTGTTCAGAATGTGGATAAGGCAGCGGATTGAGAAGCACGCCGTTGACGACGGAAAACAGCGCGGTGTTAGAGCCGACGCCCAGCGCGACCGTGAACACGGCGATGGCGGCGAAGCCTGGCGACCTCCGGAACATCCGAATGGCGTAACGTAAGTCTTGCATGATTGTAGTCATAGGCGTTCCCACATTATCTAATGAGTCGCAGGTAATTCGAGCTCTAAAAAGCCAACGCCTGCCGTTTTTGCTGGCCATTGACTATCGCAGCGCAGCAGCCTGTGATGCCGGATCTCAATTTCCATCGCGGTGCTGATCAGCCACAACGTCGAGATACGCCAAGAATTGAACCCACGATGCAATAAGGGGACACCGCGCCCGACGCAACTGCCATGACACTACCCTTCTCCTCCCAATCGAGTAAGATTTTTCGAGACCCCGCACACGCGGGTGCGCCATGAACTTCTCCTCTTCACACAGAGAATTGGCGGGCTGCCACGAGGTCCCGCAAGGCCTCGGCCGGATCGGCATGGACCTCGAACTTCGAGGTTAGAGCGCTTGGAGAAAAGACGCGACGAGCCAACCCGGACGGAATCCAAAACACAGCTCGTTGAGCAGATCAACATCTGTCTGCGGTCGGGCGATTACGCTCGCGCCCTAGAGTTGTTGCGCGGCGCAGCCGCCGAATTCCCCAACGATGGGGAACTCTCCGAGCTGGAGAAACTCGCCCAAGATGGCGTCAGGCGGAACGCCGAAGCTAACCGCCTTATCACCGAAAGCCAGGACCTGTTCGCGCAGCGGAAGTCCGCTGAAGCGATTCAGTTGTTGCGCGATGCCTACGCGCTCGATAAAACCAATTCTCTCGCCCGCGCTATTTTGGCCAATGCCCTGGTTGAGCACGCTCATTCTGTCGTAGAAACCGACTGGTGGGAAGCCGAGACGCTGGCCAAGCAGGCTCTTGACTTGAACCCAGCGCATCCCACGGCCAAAAGCATTCGCAGCCTTATCATCGACCGAAAAAAAACAAGTTCTGTCGAGGAATGGGTTTCGCAAGCCCGGAAGCTGCAGTCCTCCGGCGATCTCTTCACAGCCTTGGCTCGGGTTGCAGAGGGCATGGATGTTCATCCCAACGATCCCAAGTTGATTCAAATCCAGGATGAAATCCAGCGCGATCAGGCCTCTCGGCGGCGCCAATCCCGCCGCCGCGACCTGGAAGACCTGCGACGCCTGGAGGGCGAAATCGAAGGGGCCGCGGACGCTGCTTCGAAACAAGCATTAGCCGAACGCATCCAAGCGATGGCCGCCAAGTATTGGACGGATGGAGAGATCTTGTCCGTCGCCAATGGTCTTCTGAACCGGCTGGGATTGGTTCCTCAAGAGAGTTCAAGTGCGTCGCCACGCGGCAAAGGAGCGACTGTCATTTTTCATGTCCCGCGCCCTAGCGCTCCGAAACCTTCACGCGCCGATACGAGCCAGATTCCGCCAAGCCCGGTTCCAGCCACGAATATTGGGCCGGGAAACGTTCCTCCCACAAACCTTCTACCCGGAAACGCTCTGCCTACCGGTTTGCCCGCGAGTATGGCGGCGCCTAGCAGAGTTCCGGAGAGTGTTCCGCCGCTGGACAAAGTCCCGATCACTCCTGCAGAGCCACATGTGCCCCCGCCAGCCGCCGTTCCCCCCGTCGCCGAGCTTTCCGCGCCGGCGGCCAAAGTCACATCCCCATGGCCATCAGCGTCGTCATCAACGCATCTAAAACAACCCACCCGGTCGAAGTCCGCAATGCGAATCGTCGTCTCTGCCGCGGCGATCATGGCGGCGGCAGCAATCTTCTTCCTAGCAGGAAAACATCACGTTCCGCCAGTCGTGAAAGCCCCCGAAGGCGGGCCAATCGCCCCCGCCGCTCCAGCCGTTTCGTCTCCGTCGGTCTCCACCCCGGCCGGTTCCACTCCTCCCGTTTCCGCTCCCGCTGTTTCCGCTCCCGCACAAACGACTTCCGAAGCATTGCCGACCGCTCTGCGCCCATCTCCCGTGACAGGATCCGGTACAGTCACACTCGATGATCATCCCCAGGCAGAGTCCGGTCGTAATGCGGGCACGCTCATTGTCGTTGCGGGTCAGGACGACGCAAAGGTTTTTCTGGACGGAAAGCTTCAGGGGCAACTCACTCAAGCCGGCCAGCTGCGCCTAACAAATCTTAAGCTTAAGGACTACCTCGTACAAATCTCCAAGAGTGGTTTTCACGATCCTCCCCCGCAAAAGGTTCACCTCCGCAAGGGCGAAGACACAAGGCTTATCTTCGACCTTCAACCGGAGCCTCGCTTGGCTTCGCTGACCGTCCAGGGCGGTGCTTCCGGAACTGAGGTTTTGGTCGATCAAACTCTCGCCGGTACGATTCAGCCCGATGGCACTCTATCCGTCTCCACCATTAATCCTGGAGACCATACCGTCGAATTGCGCAAACAGCGGTTCAAGACCCGGCAGTTCAGGGAACACTTTGTTGCGGGCGGAACCGTATCTATCGCTGCTGCGGATGCCGCACTGGAGGCCGCTCCCGGCGAATTGAAAATTACCTTCGCGCCTGCCGACGCCAAAGTTGCACTAGTGAAGGGTGAGCTCCTGACCACGGTAAGCAGTGGTGTTCCGCTCAATCTTGCACCGGGAACTTATACTCTTACTGCGCGAACCGCCGACAGGTTCACGCGCTGGTCCACTGTCGAAGTCATCGCGGGTGAGTCCAAAACATTGGATTTGTCTCTCGCCCCGAGCGGCATGGCGAAGTGGGATGACCCAGCTGCCTGGAAGCAGGACAGAGATTCCTTCGTTCGCAAAGGGGGGGACTTCGTACTATATGGAGCTGTTCCTGCCTCGGGCACATTTGTCTTTTCTGCGATGCTTATCAAAGGCCACCTCTTGCAATGGGTGCTCAACTATACCGATCCCAAAAACTACGTCCTCTTTCAAATGGACGACAACTATTTCTACCGCGCTGTCATTCACAACGGGGAGAAGACGGACGAGATCAAGGTTTCCGAGAAAGGCGACAAGAAGACTGTCTGCACCGTCCGAGTCCGCGTTAGCCCCACGGAAATCGTCCACCAGATCAAGCATGGGGACAGTTGGCCCGTGGTGGATCGTTGGACGCAGTCCGGGGCTAATCTCAGCCTGGGTAAATTTGGCTTCTATATACCTAGCGACGAGGAGGTAGCGCTCTCCGGCTTCGCCCACTACGCTGACCTGAACATCCACTAGCTGCTTTACCGGCCTTCGATAAGTGGATGCCGCTATGCTCTTGAAATCAAAATACGTATTTAACCAGGCTCCACATTCGCCTTCACCGCCGGGGCAACAGTCTGCGGCGCGCTGGACGCGCTTGCCGCGGGTTCGGCAAGCGGAAGCCCGCAATTATTGATGGAGTTTTGAGATGAAGGGGAGTACGATTCCTGATCGTCCGGTTTGACTCCTTCCCTTGCGGCAGCAGCCGGGTTTCAAACGCGTTTTGAGGTGGTGCATGGCGGTTCTCCCTCGCCGCGGCGGCATGGAGCGCGACTCCCGAATTCGTCCTAACCGGATTCGTCTGCGCGGCATGTTTGAAACGAGTTTGATCTGCGCGGCGATTGTCGCTGTCGTCGCGTCCTGCGAGCCGCGTATGTGTTACGCCCAATCGGCAACAGAGGGGGCAGCTTCTTCCCCAACCACCGCACCAACAGCCAGCGCAACGTCAGAAACCAAGCCCGGATCGAGCTCCGAGGAAATTGCCACCCGCGAAGAACCCACGTTCAAGGTCGACGTCAAGCTGGTGCTGGTGCGTGTGGTGGTGAGGGATTTGCAAGGACGTGCAATCGGCGATCTTCGCAAAGAGGATTTCCAGGTTTTCGATCAGGGCAAACCGCAAGTGGTGACGCACTTTTCGGTGGAGCAACCGGGATCGATTGTGGCATCGGAACTGAAAACGGCAGAGCCTGACTCATCGCCCGAAAACAATGGGATCGCCAAGCCGCCGGCGGTTGCTGAACGCTTTGTAGCGTATTTGTTCGACGACGTGCATCTGAAGTTCGGGGATCTGGCGCAGGCGCGCAACGCAGCCGACAAACATCTAGAGTCGCAGCAACCGACCGATCGCGGCGCGATTTTTTCCACGTCGGGACAGACCATGCTCGACTTTACCGATGACCGGGGACAGCTGCACCAGACATTGCTTCGGCTTCAGCCCCGGCCGATAACGAACACCATTATTCCGCAATGTCCGGATGTATCGTATTACATGGCGGACCTGATCATTAACAAGAACGATCCGCAAGCGCTGACGATAGCGACGCAAGATGCGCTCAACTGCCAATTTCAAAACAACTCTCAATTTCTTGCGGCGGCGCAGGCGATGGCCCTCTCGACCGCGTCAGAGCGGCTACTGGAGGGCGATTCGGAAACGCAGGTGGCGTTGAGCGTGCTGAAAGACGTAGTGAGAAGAATGGCGGTCATTCCGGGCCAGCGCAGCATTGTGCTGGTGTCTCCGGGATTTCTTACACCGGAACTTGAAGTTGAATTCATGGATATTGTGGACCGCGCGCTGCGGTCCGATATCGTAATCAATGCGATTGATGCTCGCGGTTTGTATACGGTGGTTCCCGGGGGCAACGACATCAGCCAGCAGCCGATTGGATCGCCGCTGACGGAAGGATTCAAGGGCCTGTACCAGACTCAAGAGGCTTCACAGGATGCCTTTATCCTGGCAGACTTGGCGAGCAGCACCGGCGGAGTTTTCTTCCACAATAGTAATGATCTGCTCGAAGGATTCCGGAAGGCTTCAGGAACACCGGAGTTTTACTACACGCTTGGTTTTTCCCCGCAAAAAATGAAAGCAGACGGCAGTTTTCATACGCTAAAAGTGAAAGTGACGAGCCCAGAGAGGAAGCTTACGGTGGATGCGCGGCGCGGCTATTTTGCTCCTAAGAAGATGGCAGACGCATCGGAGCAGGCTAAGCGCGAGATCGAGGAAGAGTTATTCTCGCGGGAAGAGGTGCATGACCTGCCAGTCAACTTGCACACGCAGTTCTTCAAGTCGAGCGACACGGATGCAAAGTTGTCAGTGCTGGCACACGTGGACGTAAGGCGGCTTGCTTTTCACAGGAACGAGGGGCGAAATCGAAATGATCTGACGATCGTCGCCGGACTGTTCGACCGCAACGGGAATTACATCATGGGCAACGAAAAAGTTGTGGAGATGCGCCTGCGCGATGAAACCTTGGAGAAGAAACTGAACTCGGGCATCACCGTCAA
>Ga0335078_10008113_pt1 | contig 15597 bp, 11 predicted proteins | sample Lox_Sample_32_FD_206711 | JGI IMG/M metagenome (GOLD analysis project Ga0335078, IMG submission 206711) | Soil microbial communities from Loxahatchee National Wildlife Refuge, Florida, United States - Lox_Sample_3.2 | ecosystem: Environmental > Terrestrial > Soil > Wetlands | place: USA... | reverse complement strand
GCGGTCGCTTGTCTGCTCGTTCTGCTACCGCGAGTGGGACTACCTTCGAATCGCGTGCCCGGCGTGCGAAGAATCGCGCGATGAAAGAATGGGCGTCTATGTCGCTTCGCAGTTCGAGCACGTGCGAGTGGAGACTTGCGAAGCCTGTGGGAGGTACATCAAGACTGTCGATCTCACGAAGAACGGGCTGGCTGTTCCCGAAGTGGACGAACTCGCTGCGATCCCTCTCACTCTTTGGGCCGACGACAAAGGCTACGCCAAACTCAGCCGCAATCTCTTTGGATCCTGAAAGTCTAGATTCCGACTAACTGCCTGCAATGCTCTTCGGCGCGCGCTCTGACTTGAGCGTGAGTAGAAGCGATCGCGGCCATGTTGACGATCTCCTCGACCGTGGCTCCGCGTTGCAGAACATGAACCGGCTTGCACAGGCCCATCACAATCGGGCCCAGCCCTTCCGCTCCGCCAATGCGGAGCATGAGCTTGTAGGCGATGTTGGCGGCACTCAAGTCCGGAAAGATGAGGACGTTGGCTCCGCCCTTGAGCGCCGAGAAAGGATATTCCTCCTCGAGCAGTTTGGCGTCGACCGCCGTATCCGCCATCATCTCTCCGTCCACCATGATTTCAGGATGGCTCTCCTTCAGAATCTCCCCAGCCTTGCGCATTTTTTCCGCCGACGGGTGCCTCGTGCTTCCGAAGTTGGAAAAGGAAAGCATCGCCACACGCGGCTCGAAATCGAAGCCGCGCGCCACCTCCGCCGCCAGCAGCGCGATTTCCGCCAGGTCGGCGGCGTCGGGATCGATGTTCACCGTGGGATCGGCAAAAAAGAACACCTGCTGCCTGGTGATGATCACATAGATGCCGGAGACGCGGTGGACGCCCTCGCGAATCTTGATGATCTGCAGCGCGGGGCGAATGGTCTCCGGATAATGTTGCGTAACGCCGGCCAGGAAGCCATCGGCATCGTTCAGATGGACCATCATGGCGCCGAAATAGTTGGGATTAAGCATTTGCTCGCGCGCCTCGCGCCGCGTCACCCCGCGCCGCTGCCGGAGCCGGAAATACTCCTCCACGTAATCGTCAAATCGGGCCGATGTCGCGGGTTCAACAACGCTGGCACTAAACCTCTGCAAACCAAGCTCCGCCACCTTGTGCTGGATTACCGATGGACGCCCGATCAGAATAGGCTGCGCGATACCCTCCTCGATAAGCTGGTAGCTGGCGCGGATAATCTTCTCGTGCTCGCCCTCGGAGAAGACGATCTGTTTCGGTGCCGCTTTCGCCCGATGCCGCAAGCGCTGTGTCACTTCATAGGTGCGGCCCAGGCGGCGCGACAGTTGCTCCCGGTATTCATCCAGATCGAGCGGCACGCGCGCTACGCCGCTCTCCATCGCCGCTCGAGCCACGGCCGCGGGTTCCCAGATGAGGACGCGGGGATCGAACGGTTTCGGAATGATGTAGTCCGGACCGAACTGCAGCCGGCCTACACCGTACGCTTGCAACACCGAGTCCGGCACGTCTTCCTTGGCGAGTGCAGCGAGCGCCCGAGTCGCGGCGATCTCCATCTCGTGATTGATGGTCTTCGCCCGCACGTCCAGCGCGCCGCGAAAGATGAACGGGAATCCGAGGACGTTATTCACCTGGTTCGGATAGTCGGATCTCCCCGTCGCCATGATGGCGTCCGGGCGCGCCGACTTCGCGTCCTCGTAATCGATTTCCGGCACCGGATTCGCCATGGCAAAAATGATCGGAGTGTGGGCCATCGCACGCACCATCTCGGGAGTCACGCAGTGCGCGATCGAGAGTCCTACAAACACGTCGGCGACGCGCAACGCGTCCGCAAGGGTGCGGGCCTCCGTTTGCGCCGCCAGGCGTTGCTTGTAGGGATTCATGCCATAACTCCGGCCCTCATACACAACGCCCTTGGTGTCGCACAGAATCAGGTTTTCGCGCTTCACGCCCAGACGGATGTAGTGCTCGGCACAGGCAATGGCTGAGGCTCCTGCTCCGTTGAATACCACCTTGACCTTCTCAATGTCCTTGCCGGCCACCTCGAGCGCGTTGAGCAGCGCCGCACCCGAGATGATCGCCGTGCCGTGCTGGTCGTCGTGCATCACCGGGATGGAGAGAGTCTTGCGCAGCGTCTCCTCAATGACGAAGCATTCCGGCGCCTTGATGTCTTCCAGGTTGATGCCGCCGACGGTCGGTTCCAGGAGTTGGCAGAATCTGATCACATCCTCGGGGTTTTCAGAGCCAACTTCGAGGTCGAAGACATCGATGTCAGCGAATCGCTTGAACAACACACCCTTGCCTTCCATCACGGGTTTCCCGGCCAGTGCGCCGATGTTGCCCAAGCCCAGTACCGCCGTTCCGTTCGAGACCACGGCCACCAGGTTCCCCCTGGCCGTGTACTCAAAGGCGAGTTCCGGAGTCTTTTCAATCTCCAGACAGGGTTCAGCCACACCAGGCGTGTAGGCGAGACTCAGGTCCCATTGGGTGAGGCACGGTTTGGTGGCGACCACCTCGATCTTGCCGTGCCGCCCTCGGCGGTGATAGTCCAACGCATCCTGTTTGTGAACCTGCATAAGACCTCCTTGAGGGCACCGCGGCCGAAAACTACTCGTCCGCCCGTTCCATACCTGGAAAGGCAGGGTTGCTGTCCCACGAGGTTCTCCTCGGGGTCGATCACACTATCTCCAAGGCTAGCTTACCCCAACAAGATGGTGAATTCCTGTGATTCCGACCACTCTCCTGCGGTGACGGACATCACAAACCGGTAGAGCCCATCCCGTGGCGCGTTCATCGATCTGCCGCTCAACAGGCAGGTTGGGCGCCCGGCCGCGGGCCGGCCGGCAAGGCTCGAAATCCCCTCCGACAGGGGCGCAGGCCTTATCATGAGGGACAGCGCGCCCTGACCGGCGGGGTGATAAACTGCAATCGTGGCCGACGAAAAATACGTCTTCAAAGCCAGCCGCTGGACGGCCGGCAATTTCTGGTTCCCGTTGCGGATTGAAGTGACACCTCAGCGCGTGTCGCGCATCAAGCCGCACCTGATCGGCTCGAGCGAGGAGAGCATTTCCATCTCCCAGGTTGCGTCGGTCAGTATTCGTACCGGCTTGATCTGGTCCACGGTTCAAATCGATTCCACCGGCGGGACCGACCCCATCGTAAGCCGCGGCCACCGCAAGGCGGAGGCGATTCAGATTCGCGATCTCGTGGAGCAGTTTCAGCAAGGAGCGGCACCGCCGCCCCGGGCAGGCTAGGCGTGTTGTTCACCGAGGTCGCTCTTCTCCCCTCGCCCCCTTTTGGGGGAGAGGGGCCGGGGGTAAGGGGATTGTCAAAAATTGAGTGACAGCACTAGCAGCTGAGGCGCGGGCCCATCCTTCCGCAGGCGCCGGCGACGCTACGGTCCGGTTTTCGTGGCCACTTGCGGGACAGCGTAGCCGAGGGTGGTCACCCTGGCGGGTTCAGCCATCGCGGCCAGACGGTCGAGATCGAAATCCTTGTAGAGGTCCAGGCAGAAAAGCTCAGGCGCGGCACGAAACGGAACCGGCGTGTCGAGCAGATAATCCAGGCTCCGCATGGCTTGTCCGCTGACCACCTCGGAAAACGCCTGTGGGTCGAGCGCCGCCGCCGTCAGGGCGATCACCTGATTCCGAATGCCTTCCGTTTCCAGACGGACCTTCGAGCGGCCTGAGGCCGCCTTAAGCCAGTTTGTCGCGCCCAGCAATTGGGCCGCTTCGAGCCCAAGCGGACGGTCGCCCGTGGAGGCCACCAGCATTTCCCAATCGGCCGGGTCGGGGTCTTGCGGTATCGTCGAGCCGTTAAACAGCAAGTCCAGGGCAAGCACTTGCTCGCCGCGATTGACTCGTGCCGAGACAAGCTCGCCGGCCGCCTTCCGGCCCTTGTCGTCAAGCACGACGGTGGCGGGCGCGTCCGGGGTCGATGAAATCGCTTCCAGCCAGACGCCGGTCGCGCTGAGGCCATTCGAGAAATCGAAGCGATAACCCAGAGTCTGAAGTCCCAGGTGCTTGGTATTTGTCATCCGCCAGGCATTTTCTACCGAAACGGGGTGATACCGAATCACGGATTCCAATCGCTGGCGCTGCGCCGCAACCCAGCCCGCACGCTCGCCACTGTCGGTGGGAATCGGCGGCCGGGTAATCTGGCCGGCGAGTTTTCTGGCGACGCCGACGATGGTCAAATTGTCGGACGGCAAACCGACAGCAAGCTCCTGCCGATCTCTGATCTCAGCGTCGCTTGGGATTTCACTCGTCGCTACCGGCAGATGAAAGTGCTCGGTGAAGAACCGATAGGCCTGTTCACGATTGTCGAGCTGGTAGTTGTGCGTGCCGGGATCGCGATTTTCGTGCCAGCCCAGCGCATCGAGCTGGCCGAAGAGCCGGAAAAACGGCTGAATCTGATCGTAGATGTAAGGCTTCACCAACGCCGCCCGAAAGCAGCACGTGTCTTCGGCGTTGTGGATGATCATCGTAGGACGAGGAGCGCGCATGGCCACGAAATCGGGGTAATCCTCTCCGTCAACCAAGTCCGTGGCGTTCTCTTCGATTTCGTCGGTGTCAACCGGATGCGTGAGGTTCGACTCCAGCGAGCCGATGCCCGCCACTTCGACGGAGACCGCCACGCGCTCGTCGAGAGCGCTCAAGATCGTGGTCTGCCAACCGCCGCCCGAGATTCCCGTAACTCCGAGACGAGCCGGATCAACCTGCGGTAAGCTGGCCAGATAGTCGAGGCCGCGCCGCATGGCGAGATAGAAGAGCCCAAGCGCGTTTGAGCCCACCAGATCGAGATCCGCCGAGTAATCGTGGGCGTTTTCAGGCTGTTTGAGTTCACCGTAGCCCATCCACCCGAGGCTGAGGGCCACGATACCCCGTTTGGCAAAGTTGATGCACCGTTTTTGTTCGTACTCCGCCGCCTCGCCCTGGTGCTCGTGACCAATCACATTGAGAATGCCAGGGACGCGCCCGTTGATGCTTTCGGGCTCGTATAGAACGGCCACCGAGTCGAAGCCGGGCACGATCTCGTAGCGCAGCTTGCGCAGCCGGTAACCTCTGCCGGTTTCGATGACGCCGGTCTGCAGGAACTGCGGCGGAGCATCGATCCACTGCTGCGGCCAGCCGTGGTAGGCGATGTCTTCGAGGATGTGCTTGCGCAGTTTCTGCTCCGCGGCCTGCCACTGCTCGGCACTTGAAGGGGAGGGCAGTTTGGGGATTCGCTTCATCAAGTAGCGCTGCAGTTGAAAGGCGGTGACGTCCACGGACTGGATCGGCTGCGAAAGTTCGGTTGCCACAGAGTCTGGTGTGGTCTGAGCTTGCAGATTCGCGGCGCAGCCGATGAGGATCACGAGCAGCGCGACGTTTGGCAAACGAAGCCGTAGCATCTTCCCTCCCCGCGGTCTGGAGCGATAAATGACGGGCAGAGCCCTAATTCCGCGGCGTTCCGCCATGAATCGCTGACACTGCGCTGTCAAGCTCCGCGGCTGATTCTGGGTCCAGGTAGACCGTGACGTCGGGATGCGTGCGGAAGATCGTAGCCGGGCAGGCGGTTGAAATGGGGTCCTCCAGCGTGCGCCTCACGATCCGGGCTTTGCGGCTTCCTGGCACCGACGCGATCAGTTTGGGCACCCGAAGCAGGGTGGGAATCGTCAGGGTCATGGCTCGCGGTGGCACGTCGCCCAGGTTCGCGAACCATCCCTCGGCGACTTGCTGCTGGCGGCAGACTGTGTCCAGCGACACAATCTTCATGTCCACCGGATCTGAGAAATCCGCCTCCGCGGGATCGTTGAAGGCGAGATGGCCGTTCTCGCCGATCCCGAGCAGGCACAACTGCGGATCGTGCGCGCGTAGCATCGCAGCATATTCACGGCACAACAACTCGGGATCCGCCACCGTGCCGTCGATTTCGTTGAACTCGGCGAGGGGCACGCGCGACGTCAGATTCTCGCGCAGGTAGCGGCGAAAGGATGCCGGATGATCCGCAGGAAGGCCTACGTATTCGTCCATGTGGAACCCGTCCACATGATCCCAAGGCAGGTTGGGAATCGCGGTGAGCGCGTGCAGTGTCTCGAGCTGTGACGCGCCGGTGGCGAAGATCACACCAACGGTGGACCGTTGGCTCGCCAGTTGGCGCAGGACTTCTGCCGCCGCGCGCGCCGCTGCTTCGCCAGCGGCTTTGCGGCTGCTGTGAACCTCGATCTTGAGGTTCTCGACCTTAAGGAACCTGGGTTCAGACAATTGGTTTCTCCGGCATGTGAGTGTTGGCGAAACTACGTATAAATACTTCTCCGGCGGCTCTCTGTCAAAGGAAATTTCGACTCAACGCCGGAATAATTCTCAGAATAGCGGTGTGTCGATCGTGGCAATGAATTGAATCCCCGGCACGATCTTTCCAAGCAATTGCTTGTCACTGGTTAAGAACAGGTCCGTACCGGCCTGAGCGGCCGACGCGAGGTGTATTGCATCTGCCGGGCTAACACCAAGGGTTCCACGGATTCGCGTGTAACGGTCCGCAGTTTCGAGCGTGAAAGGGATGATATCCGCAAGGACGTTTCGCAACTGGCGGCGCACATCATCCAGTCTTTGTGGGGCAGCCTTTCGGTAAGGCCCGGCGAGCACTTCGCCCACGGTAAAGGCGCCTGTAATCAATTGGTCGCGCCGCTCTTCCATTCGATGGTGAATCTCGTCCACTCTTTTTGCAAAAACGGGGTGTTCTTCAAGCCAATAGATGAAGAGCATGGTATCCCAATAGACTCGGCTCACTCACCCTCCTTCGGGGAGTAAAAAGCGCCGCGTTCGGCCCGAAGGTACACCTCGCCTCCACCCAGTTCTCGAAAGACGTCTCTTAGCGCACCTCGCAGTTGCTTCCAAGAATCGTCATGTTCGGCAGATGGCCGATCCTTGTCAACAAACTCGTAGGTGTAAGTAACTGTCGTGCTCTGTCCGGAAGGTGGGCCGTCAGTCGCAACAAGCCCAAGGCCATTGCTCCGAAGAAATTGGTGCGTCTTCAGCGCGCTGCAAACCGCTGGCACCCGGCCGGCCATTTTGAGTTCGCGGACGACATTGCCTGCGTTGATCGAGAATCGTTTTTGTTTCCGTTGCCGCGCGGGCAAGACATACTTTTCTCTAGCATGCATTCGAATCTGATCGGCATCACTCATTGTCTCGATTCCCCTCACGTTTTACCCTCGGTATGCTGAGATAGCACAGCACAGCACAGCACAGCATAGCATAGAATGCAAGCTACCCTGCGAGGTTCGGTTGATTCCCAGACTGCCGTTTCGCCCCGCCTGAGGCCGGATCGATGACCAGGCGAACTGTGCCCCTATGAACGTTATTTTTTGCTGAAAAAAGTGGTCACTGTAGCCCTATGAACGCATTTGTGCATAATCTTCACACTTTCGACCCGTCCTAACCGGCATTTTCCGGTAGTCGTCCCAGCGGCGAATTACGATCGCTCCTAAGCCACGGAAGGGGAGCCCCCGCTGCCAGCTGGCCGCCGAATGAGCAGCAGCACGGCGGCAGTGGCGAAGAGGGGAAGCAGTCCCGCGGCCAGGAACGCGGGCCCATACCCGGACCGGTCGACGATCACTCCCACCGCCAGAGTAAAAGCGGTGCTGGCAAAGCCAGCGGCGCATCCGCTCATTCCCGTGACGGAAGCCACCACGTCGTGGGGAAAGAGGTCCGAAGGAAAGGTAAGGCCCATGGTGGACCAACTCGCGTACCCCCACAGAGCGAAACAAATCAGCGCCAGCGCCCAATAAACGTTGTGCACGCGAGCGGCCGGAATGCCCGCCAGGATCGGAAGGGAACTCACGACGCACACCCACTTGCGGGCCCGGATCACCGTCACGCCGCGCTTGATGAGGTAACCGGAAATCAGCCCTCCCGTAAAATTGCCGATATCGGCGGCCACGAATGGAATCCAGGCAAATAGGGCGATCCGTTTCAAGCTGAATCCGCGCGCGTCGCTCAGGTATTGCGGTAGCCAGGAAACGTAGAACCACCAGATGGGATCGGTGAGCGACCGGCCCAGGACAATACCCCATGTATTACGATCGACCAACAAGTGGAGCCATCGTCTGATACCCGCACGCTGGGAGGTCAGACCAGCGTCGCGTCCCGCATCGATATACTGGGCTTCTTCAGGCGTGAGGCGGGGATGACGATGGATGGGATGGTAGACAATGAGCCACACCACCACCCAGACGAGGCCCAGCAGTCCGGCGGCGACAAAGGCCCACCGCCAGCTCAGCACCAGCGCAATCCACGGTATTCCCAGGGTCGCCAGCGCGCCTCCCACGCTCGATCCGCTATCGAAAATGGCCACCGCCACGCTGCGCTCCTGACGGGGAAACCATTCGGCGACCGTCTTGCTCGCACCCGGCCAATTGAAGCCTTCGCCGATGCCCAGCATGAAGCGGAAGAAGGCAAATCCCGACACCGTGCTGGCGAGGCCCGTCAGCATGTTCATGGCCGACCACCAAACAGCCGCCACGGCCAGTCCGATACGAACGCCCACCGCATCCAGAAAAATACCGCCCACTAACCAGGTGAGCGCGTATGACACATAGAACGCGCCCAGAATCCTCGAGAGCTCCGTGTGTGTAAGATGGAATTGGCTGGTGATCACCGGGGACAACACCGCAAACGATTGGCGGCTGATGTAGTTGGTGACGGTGGAAAAGAAGAGCGTCCAGACGATCCACCATCTCAAGCGTCCAACCCGCTGGCGGCTCTTCGTGAGCCCAGGCGTCGCTCGGGCCGGAGGTTCGCTCAAAGAGGTAGACTCATCGGGCTTCATCGGTCTCCTGAAGCGCGACAGAACGAGCCGCGCAGTGCTAATAATACTCGACGTAAGCAAAACGCGATGAGATTATGACTCAGTTTGAGGTAGTGCTCTGTCGTGCGTAGTTCCTGACAATCCCCCTCCCCCCCGACCATCTCCCCCACGGGGGGCGAGGGGAGAGAGAATTCGTAGTGGGTTGGTGCGGCCATACAAGAAAAAGGCGAGTTGAAGCTCCCCTCGCCCCCTTGGGGAGAGGGGCTGGGGGTGAGGGGGATTGTCCTGGGGTTGATTGTAGATCGCATCAGTGCCTGGCGGCATAAGGCCACCGCGAGTGCGAGCTGAGAGGAGCCGTCGAAATGCCAGAAACGATCCGGGTGGGCATAGTTGGGAGCCGCTTTGCGGCGCAGTTCCATTGGGAAGGATATCAGCGGGTATACGGCGTACCGGTGAAAGTGACCGGGGTAATGTCTCGTTCGCCGGAGTCAGCCGCCAAGTTCGCAAGCGAGCATGGCATTACCGCCTTCAGTTCCGTGGCTGAGCTCTGTGAGGCGGTGGACGTCGTCGATCTGTGCTCCCCCCCGTCCACTCACGAACCCCTCGCCGTAGAGGCGCTGCGCCATGGCAAACACGTGGTGATTGAGAAGCCGTTCACCGGATTCTACGGTCCGGCCAACGCCTATGTGGACACCGAAGGATTCCGGGGCGATGACTTTCCGAAGGAAATCATGCTTCGCGAAGCGATAGCCAGTTGCGATCGCATACTGGCCGCGGCCAAGCCAGCGGGCAAGCGGATCATGTACGCTGAAAACTGGGTCTACGCTCCGGCCGTTGCCAAGGAGCGCGAAATCCTGCAGAAGAGTGGCGGACAGATTCTCTGGATCATCGGCGACGAATCTCACAGCGGTTCGCATTCACCCTACTACGGCATCTGGCGGCACTCCGGAGGCGGATCGCTGGTGGGCAAAGGCTGCCATCCGCTCAGCGCCGCCTTGCATCTCAAGCGGGCCGAGGGCGAAGCTCGCCAGCAGCGGCCTGTCCGCCCTGCGTCCGTCAGCGCGCGCACCCACGCCATCACGCGCGACAAGAATTTTCGCGACGCAGGATTCCTGCGCACCGGCTACGACGACGTGGAAGATTACGCGCAAGTCCACGTGACTTTCGACGACGGTACCGTGGCCGATATTTTCGCTTCCGAGCTCGTGCTCGGCGGCGTCCATAACTGGCTCGAGGTATTCGCCAACAACCACCGGACGCGCGCGAACCTCAATCCCATCGATGCGCTCGAAACCTATAACCCGCGTGAGGATTTGCTGAAGGACGTCTACCTCACCGAGAAGCTCGGCACCAAACAGGGCTGGAGCCGCCCAGCGCCGGACGAAGCCTGGCAGCACGGGTATCCGCAGGAACTCCAGGATTTCATGGAGTCCATTGCCTATGATCGAGAGCCGCTGTCAGGCGGCGAGCTCGCCCGCGACACGATAGCGGTGCTTTATGCGGGTTACCTGTCGGCGGAGCGCCGGGGAGCCGAGGTTCCGGTGCCGTAAGTTGCCTCGACCGCCGAAAGGCGTAATCTCACACAAAGGTGGCTCCCAATATCACCGGAGCGGGACAAGGTCTGCGCCACCTCGCTCAACTAGCTGGATTAACAGCGATACCTATAAACAAAAGGACCCTCTCCCAGGGTTGCTAATTGAGGGGGGATGCGCAAACAAATGATAAACGGCCCTTCCTGACTGACGGTCCGGACGCTGACCATAATCAAGGCTATGAATAAGGGCATGCATCGCTCCGCATTGGCTGCCACCAAGCCGGCTGTGCGGCTGTCTCGCGGCCGTGGCGCGCCTGCGAAGGGATCGGGCCCTGAACCTAGATTGGCTCTGGCGCTGCGAAAGGTCGTAACGGGGCCACTATCATTCCGGCCAGTCGCCAGCTATCGGTTGGGCCTGGCGTCCAGCTTTGCTAGATTCGCAGACGTGCCATTTGATCGGATCCGGTAGGAAGGGATCGCGTGACCATTTCGACGAGCTCATCGGGGCGATTCGTGGTTCCCTGAGCGCCCCTCAGAGCCGCTTCTTGTCTGTGTTGTGGAGCACGTGAGCCAGCGTAGATAAAAAATGGTGTTGCCGTATCCTTGGCCCGGACTGCCTCTAGCAGTTTATAACCCTCCTTCGGACCTTCTCTCCGGCCCAGTCGGAGATGATGGCGGCGAAACGGTGGGTTGATAGGATTTCCAAAGCTTCGTCGGTCGTTTCGGCAAGCGTAAACTGGATTCCCATGGACTCCATCGTTTTGCGCTCATACACGTTGTTCTGAGGCCGATCGTCCACCCATAGAATTCGCTTGCGCCAGTCGTCCTGCGCCTCTCTGCTCGCTGCTTCTGAAGCCTTGAACCCCGCAAGGACCTTGGCAGCGGCATTCTGAACGGCAGAGCCGACTTCGTCGAAACTGGCTGGGGCAGCCGTATCCTTCGCCGCTGCGGCAGCGAGTGAGACCGCACCGGCAATCATCTTCTCCAACTGTTCAACAGTAAGTTGCGCCACTGAGGAGTCGCGTCTCGGGTGCCCCAACCTGCCATCGCTTGTCGATTGAGCTTCTATCTCCTTGGCTCGCTCTGCGACCTTCGCAATCCGCCTTTCCCATACGTCGCCTTGAACAATCTGTGGGAGTTCATCTTCGGTCAACAAATCTTCTGCCAGATAGACGATAATGGTCTTGCCTGCGCCCCAAAACGCACCAAGCTCGGCGCCGCACCAACTTGACTCAATTGACTTTCGAGTCGCGACGAAAATGCAAAGAGTGCATCGTTCTACCGCGGCCCGAAGCTGTTCGCGCAAAGACGTACCAGACTGGATTTCAGCGGAGCTCCAAAACGGCACTCCCCGAAGTTCAAGAGCGTCAGTGACATTCTCGAACTCTGGCTTGTTCTCGAAGGAGTGGCTTATAAAAACGGGCATGCGACGAATCTCCGCGGGGAGTGATTGCTCAAAGCCGACGCTCAGAATCTCCCACGATTCGCGCGGTCATAATCTAAGGCCGTAATCGCAATCCCGTACCGTATGAATCTTAGCAAAACATTGTGTGCGAAACCAGTTCGCGTTCACCGATACCCGATTCGGCACGGTCGGCTCGCTTGCCGGGGCCAGAATTTCCGATTATCGCCGGCAGTTGGCGAACGCGTCGTTTTACGGGCTCCGTTCTACCCAGACTCTCAACTCCCGTCGGCAAACCGGAAACAACATTGTTTAAGCTAACGCCTACGGGCCGCTGGACTGGGCTGAGCCGAAAATGCCCTTTCAAGGCCCGAAATGGGTGGGGCGCCGACACACGGACGGCCTAGCGAGCCAAAGTCGCTCTCTCTAGCTCCTATTTGTATAGTCGCAGCTCGTCAAGCCTCATGATCCGTTTCAAACCCGTGCCTGCCTCGTTCCGAAAACTGTGTGCCTCAAACCCACTCCCTCAGCCTGGCTTTGTTAGTGCGGCCCTTCGGGCCTCAAATGTACTCCAAACCCAGGCGCGTGGGCCCTCAGCTGAGCTGGAACGCCCTTTTGGAGGTCGAAATGGGATGGGGCGCCGGCGAGGAATGCCCCGTACACGCGTGTACACGGGTCCCACACGTGTACCACGCTAGCCCTGGACCCGGCGGCCTCGGAACGCTGTAAAGGCCGCCGGACGCGATTTCCGGACCGCTCGAGGGAAGGCCGCAAGACGCCTCGCAGCAGCCTGGCGGATCAGCTTCAATTTTCTGCCGGCAGCTTCTCGCCTGTCATTCCCGCGCAGGCGGAAATCCACAAAGGAGAAAGGCGCTTTACCGCCTCGATTTCCGCCTGCGCGGGAATGACACGTAACAAAATGCCGGGGGATTTCGAGTGATCCGTTGACGGGACGCCCGATTTGCCTTGGCACTGCCCTACTCACGGCAGAAAAGGTAGTGGCACTGAATCCTCGACGCGGTGAGTTCTCTGATATATGTCGAGTTTCTGGATGAAGTCGGGCCACATGCGGGCCGAATCGATCCCCGTGACCCAGGTAATGGTCTTGCCCGCGTGACCGGGCTCGAACTTCATGTCGTCTTTCAAAAGAGGCCGCGGGTGAACCTCTTGCGTCGTTAAACCCTCGACGTAGGCGAGCACCACGGTATCCCAAATCACCCAGGCCTGGGAGAGATCATTACTGCGCATCGGCTTAACGTGGCGGTAGTACCAGGCCTGATACTCGTCCCAAAGCCAGGCGCCGATCGGCCCGTGTTGACTGATCAGCTTTTGGGCCTGATCCGGCGTGAGCGAGAGATTGGCCCGGCACACATCCCCACACCCTACCGCCACAGGTACATCGGAGCGCAGGATCGCTTGCCATGCGGCCACGTCGTTGGCGACGTTGAATTCGTCGCCACCGTTGGGCCAGCTTCGGAAACCCATGGCCACGACTCGAGTCCGATCGGCGATGCCGGGGTCCTCGATGATCGCTGAGGCAACGTCCGTGGCGGCGCCGATGGTCAGCACCGTCAGCCGGTTGCTGCTCGAGAACTCTTTCGACGACTGAATGATGAAATCGACGCCCGCATTGGGCCGTGGGGTTTTTGCGTCCGGCAGCGGCAGGCTCGACCCTTCAAATAGGGGCGGATGGATAGCCATTTTGAGCCTGTTCTCAACCTCGTCGCGAAGCACGAGGTAGGTAAAGCGTGCAGCCGGCGGTGGGAGTGTGGGCGCGTGCGCGGAAATGATGCCCAGGACCTCCAACTGCGGATTCACCATCATGTAAGCGACGGCCCACTGATCGTCGATTTCGTTCCCGACGTCAGTGGAAAGGATTACGGGAATCTTGTCGGTGGCCGAAACGCGCCCGGCGCACAGGAGGACGATCGTCAAGAAGAGTGCCAGCCTCACTAGCAAACGAGCCCGGGTCGGCCCGACAACTCCGGAACGGAAGTATCGATGACAATTCTGAAGTACACTCATGGGTTCTCTCTGGGGCGTGGGCGGGCGTTCACCTCTGCCGTAAGGGCAATTCAGTCAATTACCCCTACGATCATTTCCCGCCGCAGTACGGCCGCGCGTTCAGCCCTGCCGCAGGGGCAATTCACGAATTGCCCCTGCGACAATTTTGGCATCTCGCTGGACGCCAACCGGAGGATAGCACAAAGCATGTTCACCAACGGCAAGATCGCAATCGTCACCGGCGCCGGCAGCGGCATAGGCCGGGTGGCCAGCCTGGCCCTGCAGTCCTCCGGATTCTCTGTGGTGCTGGCGGGCCGCCACGAGTCAACCCTTGAGCAGACTGCAGCCGCGGCCCAGCCATCTGGGGGCAAGATGCTGGTAGTTGTCGCCGATGTAAGTCAGCCCGATTCTGTGAGGGAGCTGTTTGCCAAAACGAAGGATACTTTCGGGCGGCTGGACCTTCTCTTCAACAACGCCGGTATCAGCGCGCCCGGCGTCCCCATGGAAGATCTCAACCTCGAACGGTGGAACAGGGTGGTCGCCGTTAATCTCACGGGTGCGTTCTTGTGTGCCCAGGAGGCGATCAAGCTGATGAAGGTGCAGGATCCGCGCGGCGGCCGCATCATTAATAATGGCTCGATTTCGGCTCACGCGCCCCGGCCGAACTCGGCGCCTTACACGGCCACCAAGCACGCCATAACCGGTCTCACCAAATGCATCTCCCTTGACGGCCGCAAGTATGACATTGCCTGCGGCCAGATCGACGTGGGCAACGCGGTGACTGAAATGAGCGAGCGGATGGCGGCCGGTGTGCCCCAGGCGGATGGCACCCGCAAGGTTGAGCCCCGCATGGACGTGCGGCACGTAGCCGACGCCGTCCTTTATATGGCGCAGTTGCCTCTGGACGCCAACGTGCAATTCATGACTGTGATGGCCACCAAGATGCCGTTTGTCGGACGCGGATGAGATTAGAGTATCACCATATTCATACGTGCTAGCGCGCCCAAGGCGCATGAAATCTGATTGGAAGATGCGCCGATCTGTAGGGCCGGGGCTCGCCCCTACAGGCGTTAACTTAACGAAGTTCGCACAACAGGTGGTGATCCCTCAACCGGCGCTGTGGCCTCCGTGTTGGAGGTCCTTAGGCACGGAGAACACAGAGAACCGGTTGAGAGAAGCACGTCACTCTATCACCCGAGCTTTTGGGGGCTGTATTCATTCGCCTTTTCCCCTTAAGTTAACGCTGATGGGGCTCGCATTCGGCCGAGGCCGACCCATGGGTCGGCCCTACAGGGGTCAGGGGAAACGACTGCCGATGTCACGTCACTGTAACTATGAAGTGGCGTACTGAAGCTGCAAGAGCGTAGCAGCCCAAGAGAGGAGCATCCCATGATCAATCTCAATGAAGTCGGCGCCTTCGGTTCCCTCGACGCAGCGGGTAATCTCAAAGTGCGCTTCGGCGTCTATTTGCCCGGCGTCCGTTACAACGATGGCTTCGAGGTGGTAGTGCGGGTGATCAATAGCGATGACCGCTTCGACCCCACGATACTCCCGCAGGACTCATTCCTGAACTGGGTGAACGGCCACCCTCTGGATCTCTGGACCGCGACCGTGGCCATACCAACGGTGGCGGGCACGAACTTCGGGAAGCAGGGAACCTACCTCTATCGATACCAACTTTGGTGGACGCCGCCCGGTGGCCCGCGGCAGCTTGTCACGAAATGGTTTACTGATCCATTCGCCCGGGCCACGGACGTGGGCGAACTCGGGGCCGTCGCACTGACGAGCAACCCTGTGGCCTTCGACTGGACGGACGCGGATTATAAAACTCCTGCCCTGGACGACCTGGTGGTCTACGAGC
>Ga0335078_10008112_pt1 | contig 15597 bp, 12 predicted proteins | sample Lox_Sample_32_FD_206711 | JGI IMG/M metagenome (GOLD analysis project Ga0335078, IMG submission 206711) | Soil microbial communities from Loxahatchee National Wildlife Refuge, Florida, United States - Lox_Sample_3.2 | ecosystem: Environmental > Terrestrial > Soil > Wetlands | place: USA... | reverse complement strand
CCGCCTGTACCCAGTTGATGCTCCCCTCGATCGCCTTCTTGATGACGTCCTGCCTGGTCATGGCCTTACTCTCTCGGGCGACCCGCGACGCGATCCGGTCCATCTGACCCGTCTACAGGCCCCCCGTCCCGGCGGACATCTTCGAGCGCTTATGGGGCGGACATCTGTTCCGCTCCTTACACCCCCGGGGCCGCGGCTGTTCCCGCGCCGGACAGTAGGGTATCCTTCGCCGCTCTTCAGCGAACAGGCAGGAGTCGCACGATGCTCGTCGTCATGAAGCCCCACGCGTCGCAGGCCGAGGTAGACGCGGTGGTGGCGAAGATCCGCTCGCTCGGGCTCGTCCCGCACGCCATCCCCGGCGCCCAGCGGGTCGCCATCGGCATCACCGGCAACAAGGGAGCGCTCGACCCCGCGCTCTTCGAAGGGCTCCCCGGCGTCCGCGACGCCATCCGCGTGTCCCAGCCCTTCAAGCTCGTCTCCCGGGAGGTGAAGGAGGAGGACACGGTCATCGACGTGGGCGGGGCCACCATCGGCGGGCCCCGCATCGCGGTCATGGCCGGCCCCTGCTCGGTGGAGTCCGAGCCGCAGCTCCTGGAGGCCGCCCAGGCCGTGAAGCGGGCCGGCGCCACCTTCCTCCGCGGAGGAGCCTACAAGCCGCGCACCAGCCCCTACGAGTTCCAGGGGCTCGCCGAGGAGGGGCTCAAGCTCCTGGCGCTGGCGCGGGAGCGGACCGGGCTCAAGATCGTCACGGAGGCCATGGACGCGGAGACCCTGCCGCTCGTCGCCGAGTACGCCGACGTGGTGCAGATCGGCGCCCGCAACATGCAGAACTACTCGCTGCTCAAGCGCCTGGGCGAGATCGACAAGCCCATCCTCCTCAAGCGCGGCCCCTCGGCCACGGTCCGCGAATGGCTCATGGCGGCCGAGTACGTGGTGGCCCACGGCAACGTGCGCGTGGCCCTGTGCGAGCGGGGCATCCGCACCTTCGAGACCGGGACCCGCAACACCCTCGACCTGAACGCCGTGCCCCTCCTCAAGTCGCTCACCCACCTCCCGGTGATCGTGGACCCCTCCCACGGCGTGGGCCTGCGCGCCTTCGTGCCCGCCATGGCGCGCGCCGGGGTGGCGGCCGGCGCCGACGGCCTCATCGTCGAGGTCCACCCTCACCCCGAGGAGGCGCTCTCCGACGGGCAGCAGTCCCTCACCCCGCTGGAGTTCGGCGGCCTCATGGAGCAGGTGAGGGTGATCGCCGGCGCCATCGGGCGCCCCCTGTGAGACAGCCCGGACGGGCTCGCGGCCCGTCCTGCGAGGAGCCCCGATGTTCATCGCCATGAAGCCCCACGCCACCGAGGCCGAGTTCCAGGCGGTGGTGGCGAAGGTCCGGTCCCTGGGCCTCACCCCGCACCCCATCTCCGGCGCCGAGCGCCGGGTGGTGGCGGTCATCGGCAACGTCGCCGCCGTGGACCCCGACGACTTCGCGGTGCTCCCGGGAGTGGCCGAAGCGTTGCGCGTCTCCCAGCCCTTCAAGCTCGTCTCGCGGGAGGTGAAGGACGAGGACACCGTCATCGACGTGGGCGGGGAGAAGGTGGGCGGCGAGAGGGTGGCGGTCATCGCCGGCCCCTGCTCGGTGGAGTCCGAGCGCCAGATCCTGGAGACGGCGGAGGCGGTGAAGAAGGCCGGGGCCTCCTACCTCCGCGGAGGAGCCTACAAGCCGCGCACCAGCCCCTACGAGTTCCAGGGCCTCCGGGAGGAGGGGCTGAAGCTATTGGCGCTGGCCCGGGAGCGAACGGGCCTCAAGGTGGTCACCGAGGTGATGAGCACCGAGACGGTGCCGCTCGTGGCCCAGTACGCCGACGTCCTCCAGGTCGGCGCCCGCAACATGCAGAACTACCCGCTGCTGGAGCGGCTCGGCGAGGTGAAGAAGCCGGTGATGCTGAAGCGCGGGCTCTCCGCCACCATCCGGGAGTGGCTCATGGCGGCGGAGTACATCGTCTCCAAGGGAAACCCCGACGTGATGCTGTGCGAGCGCGGCATCCGGACCTTCGAGCCGATGACCCGGAACACCCTCGACATCAACGCCATCCCGGTGGTGAAGTCCCTCACTCACCTGCCGGTGATCGTCGACCCCTCCCACGGCATCGGACTGCGGAAGCACGTGCCGGCCGTGGCCCGCGCCGCCATCGCCGCCGGGGCCGACGGCATCATGGTCGAGGTCCACCCGCAGCCGGAGAAGGCCCTCTCGGACGGACACCAGTCCCTCACCTTCCCGGAGTTCGAGGAGCTCATGCGCCAGGCCCGCGTCATCGGCCAGGCCATCGGGCGCCCGCTGCGCTAGGGGCGCCTCGGGTCTCCGGAGCGGCGCACGGCCTTCTTCAGGGAGGCGACGAAGCGCCGCACCCGGGCGCTCCGCTCCCGCAGCGGGCCGCCGCGGGCGATGCGCTCCACGATGGCGCTCCCCACCACCACCCCGTCGGCGAGCTGCGCCACCTCCCCGGCCTGCTCGGGCGAGGAGACCCCGAAGCCCACCGCCACCGGGACCGAGCTGCGGGCCCGCACCGCGGCCACCTGGGCCCCGAGGTCGCGCGGGAGGAGCCGGCGCGCTCCGGTGACGCCGGTCACCGAGACGAAGTAGACGAAGCCGCTCGCCGCCGCGCACACCTCGGCGACGCGGCGCTCCGTCGAGGTGGGGGCGAGCAGGAACACGGTCGCCACCCCGCGCTCGCCGGCCAGGCGCCGAAACTCCCCCGCCTCCTCGGGCGGCAGGTCCGGGAGGATGACGGCGTCGACTCCCGCCTGCACGCAGCCGTCGAGGAAGGAGGCCTCGCCGCGGGAGAGGACCGGGTTCAGGTAGCCCATGAGCGCCAGGGCGGCGTCCGTCTTCCGCCGCACCGCGGCCGCGAGCTCGAGGCACTCCGCCACCCCGGTGCCGGCGCGAAGCGCCCGCTCTCCCGCCGCCTGGATGGTCTTCCCGTCGGCGATGGGATCCGAGAAGGGCATGCCGATCTCGATCACGTCCGCGCCCCCCTCCGCGCAGGCGAGCGCCATGGCGCGCGAGGTGCCGAGGTCCGGATCCCCGGCCATCAGGTAGGTGACGAGGGCCGCCTCCCCGCGCTCGGCCGCGGAGCGAAAGGCCCGGGCGACGCGCTCCCGCCCGGTCAAGGTCGCGCCTTCCCGGGCGCCCGCCGCGCGCCCGGCCGCCGGCGCGCCCGGCCCCTGGCCCTGGCGCGGCCGGGCCGGGGCGCGGCCGCCTTCGCGGAGAGGGCCCGGCGCACCTGCTCCACGTCCTTGTCGCCGCGGCCCGAGACGTTCACGACGAGCAGCCCCTCCCGCCCGAGCTCCCGGGCGAGGTGGCGCGCCGCCGCCACCGCGTGCGCGCTCTCCAGGGCCGGGATGATGCCCTCGGTGCGGGCCAGGTACTGGAGCGCCTCCAGGGCCTCGTCGTCCGTGGCCTGCATGAGCCGGATGCGACCCTCGTCCTTCAGCCAGGAGAGCTCGGGGCCCACGCCCGGGTAGTCGAGCCCGGCGCTGATGGAGTGAGCCTCGGCGATCTGGCCCCCCTCGGTCTGCAGCACGTAGCTCATCGAGCCGTGGAGGACGCCGGGGCGGCCGCGGGCGAGCGGCGCGCCGTGCCGGCCGGTGTCGAGCCCCAGACCGGCCGCCTCCACCCCCACGAGCGCCACCTGGGGGTCGTCGAGGAAAGCGGAGAAGACGCCCATGGCGTTCGAGCCCCCGCCCACGCAGGCCACCACCGCGTCCGGGAGCCGCCCGGCGAGCGAGAGCACCTGGGAGCGGGCCTCCTCCCCGATGACCGCCTGGAAGTCCCGGACCATGGCCGGGTACGGATGAGGTCCGGCCACCGACCCGATGACGTAATGGGTGTCGCGGACGTTCGTCACCCAGTCGCGGATGGCCTCGTTCATGGCGTCCTTCAGGGTCCGCGAGCCGGCCTCCACGGGGACGACGCGCGCTCCGAGGAGCTGCATGCGGAAGACGTTCAGGGCCTGGCGCTCCACGTCGAGCGCGCCCATGTAGACGTCGCAGGGCAGTCCGAAGAGGGCGGCGGCGGTGGCGGTGGCCACCCCGTGCTGGCCGGCCCCGGTCTCGGCGATGATCCGGGTCTTCCCCATGCGCCGGGCGAGCAGGAGCTGCCCCAGGGTGTTGTTGATCTTGTGGGCGCCGGTGTGGCAGAGGTCCTCCCGCTTGAGCAGGACCCGGCAGCCGCCCACCTCGGCGGACATGCGCTCGGCCTCGCCCATGGGTGTGGGCCGGCCGGCGAAGCGGCCGAGGAGGCGGTCGAGCTCCCCGGTGAAGGACGGGTCGCGCCGCGCCTCCGTCCAGGCCTCGAGGAGCTCGTCGAGCGCCGGGACGAGCGTCTCCGGCACGAAGCGCCCGCCGTAGGGCCCGAAGTGGCCCCGCGCGTCCGGTCCGGACATCGCTAGCGGGCTCCCAGGGCCGCCTCGATGAAGCGGGCCAGCCTCGCCGGGTCCTTCTTGCCCGGAGCCGATTCCACCCCGCTCGCCACGTCCACCGCGTAGGGGCGCACGGCGCGGATGGCCTCGGCGACGTTGTCCGGCGTGAGGCCGCCGGCGAGGATGACCGGCGCCACCTCGGAGACCCCCTCGGCGAGCGACCAGTCGAAGGGCACGCCGCTTCCCCCGAATCCGCGGGAGGGGGTGTCGAGCAGGAAGGCCGAGACCTCGTAGGAGAGGAGCCGGGAGAGGGTCTTCACCTGGTCCACCGGGATGGCCTTGATGACCGGTAGGGGAAGCCGGGCGCAGAGGGCCGGCGGCTCGTCGCCGTGGAGCTGGAACACCTGCATGGCGGCCTCGGCGGCGATGGAGCGCATCTCCGCCTCCGGCTGGTTCACGAAGACGCCCACGGTGGTGACGAAGGGCGGCAGCTTCGCCACGATGGCCCGGGCGGCGACGGGGGTGAGGAAGCGCTTCGATTCCGGCCAGAAGTTGAAGCCGAGAGCGTCCGCCCCGAGCTTCACGGCGAGCAGTGCGTCCTCGACGTTGGTGATGCCGCAGATCTTGATTCGAACCTGGCTCACCGCGTCCTCCCCACGGGCTCCCGACGCAGGGACTCTACACCCATCCCGCGCGGATCAAACGGCCGACGCGAACTCCCGCAGGAGGGCCCCCGGGTCGGGCGCGCGCACGAGCGCCTCTCCCACGAGGAAATTGGCAGCCCCGCAGGCCCGCAGCCGCCGCACCTCCGCCGGGCCGCGGATGCCGCTCTCGGCCACGGCCAGCACCCCCGGCGGCAGCGAGGGGATGACGCGCTCGCTGGCGGCCAGGTCCACGCGGAACGTGCGGAGGTCGCGGTTGTTGACGCCGACGATGCGGGCCCCGCTCGCCACTGCGCGCTCCGCCTCGGCGAGGTCGTGGACCTCCACCAGCGCGGAGAGCCCGAGCTCCTCGCAGTCGTCCAGGCGCCGGCGCAACAGCTCGCCCGGGAGGGCGGCCACGATGAGGAGCGCCGCGTCCGCGCCGGCGACGCGGGCCTCGAGGAGCTGGTAGCGCTCGAGGATGAAGTCCTTGCGCAGCAGGGGCACGGAGACGGCGGCCCGCACCGCCTCCAGGTCTTCGAGCGAGCCGCCGAAGCCCGGTCCGTCGGTGAGGACGGAGATGGCGACCGCCCCTCCGGAGGCGTAGCGGAGTGCCTGGGCCGGGGCGTCGAGCGTGGCGTCGATGGAGCCGGCCGAGGGGCTCGCCCGCTTCACCTCGGCGACGACCCGCACCGGGCCGCCGGGCGGGGAGAGCGACGCCGCCAGGCTCCGCGCCGGCGGCGCGCCGCCGGCCCGGGCCGCGAGCTCGGCCTCCGGCGTGGTCCGGCGGCGGGAGGCCACCTCGAGCGCCTTGCGCGCCAGGATGTCGCCGAGGACGGTCACGGGGCCCGGCTCGCGGTCACGAGCCGGCCGAGCTTCTCCCGGGCGGCTCCTCGGTCGACGGCCTCGGCGGCGAGGTGGACGCCGGCGCGCAGGTCGGCGGCGGCGCCGGCGGCCACCAGGGCCGCGCCGGCGTTGGCGAGCACCGCGTCGCGGGGCGCGCCCCGCTGTCCGTCGAGGACGGCGCGCGTCACCGCGGCGTTGTAGGCGGCGTCGCCTCCGGCGATGGCGCTCTCCGGCCAGCGGCCGAGCCCGAGCTCCTCCGGCGTCACCTGGAAGAGCTCGACCTGACCGTCCCGGACGTCGGCGACGTCCGTGCGGCCGGTCACGGCGATCTCGTCCAGGCCCTCCCCGTGGACCACGAAGGCCCGGCGGGCCCCGAGCGCCGCCAGGACCCCTCCGATGACGGGCACCCAGCGCGGCTCGTAGACGCCGAGGACCTGGTGGCGGGCCCCGGCCGGGTTGGCGAGCGGGCCGAGCAGGTTGAAGACCGTGCGGATGGCGAGCTCGCGCCGCACGCCGGCCACGGCCTTGAAGGCGGGGTGGAGGCGCGGGGCGAAGAGGAAGCCGATGCCCACCTCGGCGATGCACCGCTCCACCCGGTCCTTGGGCGCCTCCACGTCCACGCCCAGCGCGGCGAGCACGTCCGCCGACCCGCAGCGGGAGGACACGGACCGGTTCCCGTGCTTCGCCACGGTGACGCCGGCGCCGGCCACGGCGAAGGCAGCGGTGGTGGAGATGTTGAAGGTGTTCCGCCCGTCTCCGCCGGTGCCACAGGTGTCGACGAAGACCGGGCAGTCGACGCGGACCTTCTCGGTTCGCGCCCGCATCACCTCGGCGGCCCCGACGATCTCCTCCACCGTCTCGCCCTTGAGCCGCAGGGCGGCGAGCAGCGCGCCCACCTGTGCCGGCGTGGCGCCGCCGTCGGCGATCTCCGCCATCACCGCCGCCATCTCGGCGCGCGCGAGGTCGCGGCGCTCCACGAGCGCGGCGATGGCCTCCTGGATCACGGCGCCCTCCCGCGGACCCGGGCCGGCCGGGCCCCGCGCGCCGCCACCCGCCGCGCCCGGGACGGGCCGAGGTGGCGCAGCCAGTTCGCGAGCAGCGTCTTCCCGTGCTCGGTGAGGACCGACTCGGGGTGGAACTGGACCCCCTCGACGTCGAGCTTCCGGTGCGCGAGGCCCATGATCTCCCCCTCCCGCGTCCAGGCGGTTACCCGGAGTTCGCGGGGGAGGCTGCTCCGCTCCACCACGAGGGAGTGGTAGCGCCCGGCCAGGAACGGGGAGGGGAGTCCAGAGTAGATGCCGCTGCCGCGGTGCAGGACCGGGCTCGCCTTCCCGTGGACGATGACGCGGTTGCGCACCACCCGGCCTCCGAAGGCCTGGCCGATGGCCTGGTGCCCGAGGCACACCCCGAGGATGGGGAGCTCGCCGGCGAGCTCCCGGACGGCTCGCAGGGTCACTCCCGCCTCGGACGGCGTGCAGGGGCCGGGGGAGAGGACGAGTCCCTCCGGCCGGAGCGAGCGCAGGTCGGGGACGTCCACCTGGTCGTTGCGGAAGACCTCGACCTCGGCGCCGAGCTCGCCCAGGTACTGGACCAGGTTCCAGGTGAAGGAGTCGTAGTTGTCGACGACCACGAGGCGGGAGCCCATCTATCGCCCTCCGCGCCCGGCCCGGCGCCGGCGGGGGAGGGGGCGGGCGACGCCGTCCAGGTTCTTCGACTCCGCCTGCGCCACCGCCGTGAAGAGCGCCCGGGCCTTGTTCACGGTCTCCTGGTACTCGAGGTCGGGCCTCGAGTCGTAGACGAGGCCCGCCCCCGCCTGCACGGAGACGCGCCGCCCCGACTGCATGAGGGTGCGGATGGCGATGCAGAGCTCCATGTCGCCGCCGCGGTCGAAGTAGCCCACGGCCCCGGCGTACGGTCCGCGCCGGGAGGGCTCGAGCTCGTCGATGATCTCCATGGCCCGGACCTTGGGAGAACCGGTGACGGTCCCGGCCGGGAAGGAGGCGCGCAAGACGTCCACCGCCGAGAGCCCGTCCCGCAGCCGCCCCTTCACCTCGGAGACGAGGTGCATGACGTGGGAGTACCGCTCCACGGTCTTGAGCTGGGTCACCCGCACCGTCCCCACCGCGGCCACCCGGCCGACGTCGTTTCGGCCCAGGTCGACGAGCATGATGTGCTCGGCGTTCTCCTTCGGGTCGCCGCGGAGCTCGAGCTCGAGGCGCACGTCCTCCTCGGGGTCCTTTCCCCGCCGCCGGGTGCCGGCGATGGGGCGGAGGGTCACCTCGCCGTCCTCGAGCTTCACGAGCGTCTCCGGCGAGCTGCCGACGAGCGCGCGGCTGCCGGACTGCAGGTAGAAGAGGTAGGGGGAGGGGTTCACGCGCCGCAGGGCCCGGTAGACCTCGAAGGGCGGAACGCTCACCTCGGCGTCGAAGCGCTGGGAGAGGACGATCTGCTGGCAGTCCCCCGCCTTCACGTACTCCTGGGCGCGGCGCACCGCCGCCTGGAAGGCGCCCCGGCTGACCCGGGGGCGGAGCTCCGCCGTCCGGCCCGCCGGCGGCGGCCGCCGGTCCCGCAGCGGCCGGGAGAGGGAAGCGAGCGTGGCGCCGATGCGGAGCAGGGCCCCGTGGTAGAGGGCGCGCGGGTCGTCGCCCTCGTGGCAGCGGACCTCCGCCATGACGTGGAGGGAGTGGCGCAGGTTGTCGAAGGCGACGACCTGGTCGAAGTCCATGAACAGGGCGTCCGGGAAGCCGAGCTCGTCCGGCTTGGCGATGGGCACCCGCGGCTCGAAGAGCTTCACGGCGTCGTAGGAAAGGTAGCCGACGAGACCCCCTGCGAGCCGCGGCGTGCCCGGGATGCGGACGGCCTGGTGGGTGGCGAGCTCTCGCCGCACCCGCTCCACCGGGTCGCCGGGATCGCCGTGCCGCCAGGCGAGGACGCTGCGGGGACCCGCGCCCAGGAAGGAGAAGCGCGCCGAGCGCTCCCCTCCCTCCACCGACTCGAGCAGAAAGGCGTGGCGCTTCCCCCGGGAGAGCTTGAGGAAGGCGGAGACCGGCGTCTCGGTGTCCGCCTCCACCTCCACGCGCACCGGCACCGCCCGGCCCGGCCGGCACAGCTTCTGGAAGGTCTCTACATCGGGCTGGGCGCTCAGCGGGTCAGCGCCAAAGAAACACCGTCATGCGACAGCTCGCCGAGCGGAGCCGGCGGCCTCCCCCACGTCCTGCGGCGCGGACCGGTCCGCGCCGGCGACCCCCGAGACGAGAAAGCCGCCCGCGTCGAGGTCGGCGCGGGTCGCGGTGGCTCTGCGGCTCTTCGACTGGAAGAACGTCCGGTGCATCTGGTGTTAAATATCTGCTCCTCCGGCGGGGATCAAGGAGTCCCTCGGCCGCACCCGGGGGTCCGGCAGCCTCATGAGACGCCTCACGCCCACCTGCCTCGCGCCCCTGGCGCTCGCCGCCTGCGCCGCCGCCCCGGTGGCCCAGGGTTCGCTCGGCGAGGGCGCGATCCGCCCCGCCGAGCTCCGCGCCGACGTGGTCTGGCTCGCCGCGCCCGAGCGCACCGGCCGAGGGGTCGGCACCCCCGGGAACGGGGCGGCGGCCGACTTCATCGCCGAGCGCATGCGGACCCTGGGCCTCGCGCCCGCCTTCCCGACCGGGTACTTCCAGGCCTTCTCGGCCCCGGTGGGCGTGGCGCTCCGCGGGGAGAACGCCCTCGCGGTGGGGGGGCGCGGACTGGCGCTCGAGGAGGACTGGAAGCCATTCACCTTCAGCGACAGCGGCGCGGCTAGCGGCGAGCTCGTCTGGGCCGGCTACGGCATCAGCGCCCCGGACCTCTCCTACGACGACTACGCCGGTCTCGACGTGAAGGGGAAGGTGGTGCTCGTGGCGGCGCACTTCCCGCGGGAGTCGGACCCCTCCTCGCCCTTCCGCTCGCCCCGCGCCTACGCCTACGGCGAGTGGCGCTACAAGGCCATGAACGCGCGCGACCACGGAGCGGTGGCGCTCATCGGGGTCCGGGACGACTGGCAGCACGGGGGCGCCGAGCCCCTGGCGCCGTTCGGCGGGGCCCCTTCCTCCCCGGCCGGCATCCTGGCGGTGCAGGCCGCCGCCGCGGCCCTGGGAGGCGCGAACCCGGCGGCGCTGGCCGGCCCCGGCCAGGCGGACGGAAGGCCCCACTCGCGGGCGCTCGGGCTGCCGGTCGCCCTGGCGGTGGGGATCGAGCAGGAGCGGGCTCGCACCGCCAACGTGGCCGGGGTGCTCCCGGGCGCCGATCCGGCCCGGGCCGGAGAGTGCGTGGTGGTCGGCGCCCACTACGACCACCTGGGCTTCGGCGGCGAGAGCTCTCTCGCCCCGGGCGTGCACGCCGTGCACCCCGGCGCCGACGACAACGCGAGCGGCGTCGCGGCCCTGCTCGCCATCGCCAAGGCCTTCGCCGCCGAGGGGGCCCCGGCGCGCACCCTCCTCTTCGTCGCCTTCACGGGGGAGGAGATGGGGCTGCTCGGATCCGCCGAGCTCGTCCGGACGCCCCCGGCCGCCTGCCCCCTGGACCGCATGCAGCTCATGGTGAACCTGGACATGGTGGGGCGCCCCCGGCAGGGCAAGGTGTACGTGGAGGGGGTGGACACGGCGAAGGGGCTGCGGGCCCGGGTGGAGGCCCTGGAGCGGGAGCCGCCTCCCCTGCCGCTCGCCCCGGCCCTCATCGGGGACGGCTACGGCCCGTCCGACCAGACGAGCTTCTACGCGAAGGGGGTGCCCGTCCTCTTCTTCTTCACCGGAGCCCACGCCGACTACCATCGCCCCACCGACACGGCCGACAAGGTGGACGCGGAGGGCATGGCGGCGGTGGCGCGGCTGGCGATGCGCGCCGTCCGGTCCGCCGCCGATGCCGCGGGCCGCCTCGAGCTCGTGGCCGCGCCGGCGCCGCCCGGGCAGGGAGGGTCCGGCGAGGGGAGAGGGTACGGGGCGTACCTCGGTACCATCCCGGACTTCGGCGAGCGCACCGAGCCGGGCGTGCTCCTCACCGGGGTCCGCGCCGGGAGCCCGGCCGAGAAGGCCGGGCTCAAGTCGGGGGACGTGGTCCTCGAGGTGGGGGGCCGCAAGATCCGCAACCTCCAGGACCTCGCCTACGCGCTGCGCTTCTACCGGCCCGGGGACGCGGTCCGGCTCGTCTGGTCGAGCGGGGGCGAGATCCGGACGGCGCCCGCGGTCCTCCAGGAGAGGAAGTAGTGGCGCCGGCGCTCGCCGCGCGGCGGCTCCAGATCCTCGCGGCCGCGCGCGCGGCTGGCCACGCCTTCGGCGCCATCGACCCGACGCGCCTGCGCTTCCACCTCGGCACCTCGCTCGCCGACCTGCGCGTCCCGGTGCACGTGGCGCCGGACGCCGCCGCCATCGTCACGGGGGCGTGCGAGCAGATCGGGCTCCTCCTCACCATTCACCACAAGGGGTCCCTCCCCGGGGAGGAGCTCGACCGCCTCTACATCCGGGAGGACTTCGCCTCCCTGCCGCGCGTCCCGGATGCCCTGGCCCCGCTCTCCGGGGGTCCGGACCTGCGCTCGGCCGCGCGGCTGGCCGTGCTCTGGCACCCGGCCCTCACCGGCGGGCTCACCTGCGCCTTCATGGGCGAGGGCGGGAAGGGGCGCTCCCTCACCGGGCTGTGGATCGCGGTGATGCGCGCCGCCTTCGCGGAGAGGGCGAGCTCGCGGGACGGGGAGGAGACTCCGCTCCTGGCCGGCCTCGTCCTCTTCGGGGCCATGCTCCAGGCCGCCTCCGGGCTCTCCGAGGTCTTGCCGCGGCCGCCGCGCGACCGCCACCTGCGCGCCGCCGCCCTCACCGCCCTCTACGTGGCGGCGCGGACGGGAGTGGCCCGGGCGGCGCGCGACGCCGGGGTGGAGGGGGACGATCCCATGCTGCTGCGGCTCGAGGCGGCGCTCAACCCCTGCACGCTCGCCGGGGGGAGGATCGCGGTCGCGGGCGGCGGCTCCACCCTCTACGGGCCCGAGCTCTCGGCCGGGGTGCCCCGGGCGGACGAGTTCGCCGCCCGGCTCGCGGCGGGCGGAGACCCGGAGGCGGCGGCCGCCGACCTCGCCGCCGCCCTGGCCGCCGACGAAGAGACCTCGCGGCGGGCCGAGGCGGCGGTGGCGGCCGGGCGCCTGCGGGAGGCGCTCGCGGCGGCCGTGGCCGGGGTGGAGGAGGCCGGCGGCGGCGCCGCCCTCTCCGAGCTGCGCGCGTTGCTCACCCAGCCGGGGGCGCTCTCCGCCGCCCTGGGAGGGGAGGATTCGCGCCGGGCCCTCTCCTCCCAGGCGCACCTCGCCCTCTCCCGCTCCGCCACCGGGGAGGCGGCCGCGGCGCTCGAGGTGGTGATGCGAGGGCTGCGCTCCTACAAGGCGCGGGAGCCGGCGGCCGCGCTGGGCCTGCGGCGGGAGCAGGCCCGCAGCGAGTACGCCACCGCGGCCGCGGCCCTGCTCGGCGACGTCGCCCTGGAGCGGCTCTTCCTGCCGGCCCGGCGGGCGCTCACCGTGCGCACCGGAGCGGAGGCGGAGGGCGGGGCCGAAGGCGAGTGGGACGCCGGCCGGCTCTACCGCATCTCGGCGCGCCGGGCCCCCATCCTGCGCTCGGCGGAGGAGCGCCCCATCGCCCATCTCTTCGCCGACGTGAAGGACTTCACCCGGCGCACTGGCCTGCTCGGCCCGGCGCCCATGGCGGAGTTCTTGCGGCGAGAGTTCTACCTGCCCATCCTCGGCGCCGCCAAGGAGCGCTACGGCGGCATGCAGCACCTCGGGGACCGGGGCGGGGTGGCGGTGAACAACCTGCTCGGGGACGCCATCTCCCTGTCCGGCGACATCGAGGCGCTCGTGTCTTTGGCGCGGGAGATCCGCCGCCTGCTCGCCGAGTACGAGGCGCGGCTGGCGCGCGAGGTGAGCCGGGAAGCGGTGGCGAGCCGGGTGGCCGGGCTGGAGCAGACCTTCCGGGACCGCCTGGAGCGAGCGCGCCGGGAATCCCGGGAGGCCCTCTCCCGGGCCGAGCGCGCCCCCCCGGGGAGCGCCGAGCGGGCCGCGGCGGAGCGGCGGGCGGCGCGCTGCGCCGCCGCCGAGGCGCGGCTCGGAGCCGAGCGCCAGAGAGCGGTAGCCCGCGCCCGGGGGGAGGGGCTCGAGGCCGGCGTCTTCGTGAGCTACGGGCCGGCGCCGCTCGTCATCGCCATCGAGGACGAGGTCTTCGGGAAGAACCGGGTGGCCATCGCCGAGAAGATCAACGAGTCGGCGCGGGGCACGGCGCGGGCGCCGCCGGCCCGGGCCCGGGCCGACCAGCTCCTCGAGGCCGAGCGGGCCAACCGCGACCTGCCCCAGCTGGAGCATGCCTGGAGCGTCTTCATCGGCCAGCCCCTCGCGCTCCCCATCCCGCCGGCGGCGGAGCAGGCGGCGCTGCGGGCCGCTCGCGCCGGCGACATCGCCGGGGCCATGAAGGCGGTGGCGGTGCCGGTGCGGGAGGCGCTCGAAGCGGCGGCTCGCGCCGACGAGGAGGGGACGGGGGACATCTACAACGCCGGGGCGGCACTCTCCGAGGAGGCGCTCCGGGCCTTTCTGGAGGCGGTGGCCCGCACACGCACGATCCGGAGGGTGGAGCTCGACACCGCCGAGGTTCCCGAGGAGGTCTCGCGCCGCTACTGGTTCGGCGCCGGGATCCAGAGCCTCATCGTGACCTTCCACCTCGACGGGCGGCCCGCCGAGCTCTTCCGCCAGGCGGGCCGGGCCTCCTTCAAGGGCCTGGGCGAGGTGGGGGTCTGGGAGATCGCCGCCGATGTCGGGGCGCCGGCGGCGCTCTTTCGGGCCCTGCGGGAGCGCTGGCTCGGCGGCGCCGCCCGGGCGGGAGACCCGGGCAGCCCGTCGAGCGCGCTCGCCCCCGCCCGCTAGCTAGTGGGCGATGGCCTTGACGTTCGCCTCGCAGATGTGTTCGTAGAAGTGCCCGTCCAGCTTCACTCCCTGCTTCTGGAGCTGGTCCGCCTTGGCGAGCTCCTCGTCCACCATCTTCTTGAAGTTCTCGTACGGCTGCGCGCCCACGATCTGGCGGCAGTTCACGAAGAGCGTGGGGGTGCCGTTCGCGCCCACCTTGCTGCCGAGCTGCATGTCCTCCTGGATGCGCGCGCGGGTCTTGTCCGAGTCGACGGCCGCCGTGAACTTCCGCGAGTCGAGGCCCAGGCGGCTGGCCCACTCGCCGTACTTGGCCGGGCCCAGCGACTGTTGGTTCTCGAAGAGGAGGTCGTGCATCTGCCAGAACTTCCCCTGCTGGCGCGCCGCCTCGGCGGCGGTGGCGGCGGGCATGGCCTGCTGGTGGAAGGGCAGCGGCTGGTGCTTCCAGACCACGCGCACGTCCTTCGGGTAGGCCTCCTCGAGCTGCTTCAGCGTGGGCTCCACGCGGCTGCAGAAGGGGCACTGGAAGTCGGAGAACTCCACCACCGTGACCTTCGCCACCCTGGGGCCCTTCACCGGGTCGTCGGGGCGGAAGTCGACGCGGGAGGCGACGGGCGGAGGAGGGGGACGCGGCGGCTGCGGGCCGGCCGCGCCCGGGGCCGGCACCGGCGCGGTTGCGCCCGTGGCGATGATGTGGGCGTAGACCTCCTTCGCCGGGACCCCGGACTTCACCAGGTCCTCGGCCTTCTTCATCTCCTCGTCCACCGCCGCCTTGAAGTCGTCGAGGGGGCGGGCGCCCACGATCATGCGGCCGTTGATGAAGAAGGTGGGGGTGCCGTTCGCGCCCACGCTCTGCGCCAGCGCCTGGTCCCGCTTGATGCGGTCGCTGTGGCGCTGCTCGTCGAGCGCCTTGCCGAAGGCGGCCATGTCGAGCCCGAGCTGCTGCGCGAGCTTCTCGAGGGCGGGCCGGTCCAGGTTCGGGTTCGACTCGAAGAGGGCGTCGTGCATGGCCCAGAACTTGGCGTCCCCTCCCTGGGCCCGCGCCTCCTCCGCCGCCACCGCCGAGGGGAACGCCTTCGGGTGGAAGGGCAGGGGGTTGTGCTTGAAGACGAAGCGCAGCTTGCCGGGATAGGCCTCCTCGAGCTGCTTCATGGTGGGGGCGGCCCGCTTGCAGAAGGGGCACTCGAAGTCGGAGACCTCGACCACGGTGACGAGGGCGTCGGCCGGGCCGCGGGCCGGCGAGTCCTCGAGCGGGATCCGGAAGACGGACTTCGCGTCCGCCGAGGGGCGCTGCGGCGCCGGCTGCTGCCGGCCGTACCTCTCGGTGACGCCCTTCAGCACCTGGTACTTCTGCGCCTCGGAGAGGCCGGTCAGGGTTCCCAGAGGAAGGTCGGACTCGCGGAGCGAACCCGCCGGAAGGTCGGAGAGCTTCTTGCCCACCGGCCCGCCTCCGCCCGACATCCGGTCCCCGACGATGCCGAGGACGAGGCCGACGATGAAAGCGATGACCCAGCTCGTATGCTTCATGTGTTTGGCTCCTGCGGTGTTCCGGCCGTTCGACGGAACGGCCACGAGGTTAGAAGCTGTAGAAGGCTCCCGCCCGGACGAGGAGCGGCACTCCGGCCCCGGTCACCAACGGGAATCCGGTGTCACCCTCCGCGAAGAAGCCCACGGCATCGGAGAAGCGTAGCTCAAGCCCGGCGCCGAGAAGGACCCAGCGCCAATTCAGGTAGCCGATCTGCGTGGCGGCGTCCACCGCCCCCCGGAGGTAGAAGGGCGTCTCCGGGATGGACCAGTGCAGCCC
>Ga0335078_10008110_pt1 | contig 15600 bp, 17 predicted proteins | sample Lox_Sample_32_FD_206711 | JGI IMG/M metagenome (GOLD analysis project Ga0335078, IMG submission 206711) | Soil microbial communities from Loxahatchee National Wildlife Refuge, Florida, United States - Lox_Sample_3.2 | ecosystem: Environmental > Terrestrial > Soil > Wetlands | place: USA... | reverse complement strand
GAGTGAGGCTAGTCCCCGAGAAACTCAAGGCAGACACATTCTCGCGCTTTGAGTCGATGTTCTCCCTCACCGCAAGGGGGGTAACCCAGTACGCCGTCCACGGCTACGCAGGCAGGGTCGGGCCCTCTGTCTTCAGCAGGGAGGCGTTGTCCAAGCTGAGGAGGATGAGGGAGAGCCCTGCGCCCTACGCTCCCCTCGAGGAACCGCGCTCGCTCCTCAGGCTCGAACAAGGCACGGTCATCCCCGACTCGTCGCTGCTGGTCGAAGAGCTGGCAAAGATCTTCGGATTAAAGGCATACTCAACGAAGGAGAAGGACATAGGCGAGCCGTATTCGACCACACGGGTTCTCACCTTCATCACCGACACTCGCGAGAGGTCCGTGGTCGTCAAGAATTACACGGACGTAAGGGCACTCAAGTGGGCGCTCCTCGGCATCTGGGCATCGACGGCCAAGAAGTTCAGCGCGTCAGCCAACTCGCGTCTGGAACGGGAGTACGGGATGACGCTCAGGCTACAATCGATTGGCATCCTTGCGCCTCGGGTCCTTGCCGTTGCACCAGGCGAACGGATAATGGTGAAGGATTTCATCAGAGGTCCGACGCTGGCGAGCGAGATCAACTCCTACCTGAAGGGGGGCCGCGACGGGCTCCATGGCGTGTCTGCCTACGGCGAGGTGATCGCAAAGGTGCACGCCGCAGGCGTGGCCCTCGGGGACTCAAAGCCGAGCAATGTCGTGGTCGCCAGCGACGGTCTGTACCTGACTGACCTCGAGCAGGCCTACCCCGGCGGGGATCAGCCTTGGGACATTGCCGAGTTCCTCTACTACACTGCCAAGCTATCAGTGAGGGAGGACGCCATGAAGAGAGTGGCCGAGGCTTTCCTCGGGTCCTACGCCAAATCAGCCGACAGGTCGAAGATCGCCAAGGCGCGCGGCCAGAGATACTTTGGCCCATTCAGGCCGTTCCTCACCCCTGGAATGGCGAAGATGCTGCGCGATATGCTCTCGAGCTATGCCTGAAGCTTGGTGTAGGTCGTATAGCCACAGTGGCCGCATGTGAGCCTGTTGCCGTGCTGGGCCATAAAGTAGCCCTTGCCACACCTCGGACACTCCTTTCTCATCCTCGAAAGCGAGTCGCCGTCCACTTTGTATAGCTTGTAGGCCTGTATCCTTCTCTTGGGAGCCTTCGGCTTCTCCTTCTTCTCAGGTTTCTTCTCCTCCACCGGCGCTCCGGTTTCGGCAGGTGCAGGTGCAGGCGTCGCAGGTGCCGGAGGTGCCTTGGACATCCCTACTTCTTGGCCTCCGTCGAAGGCGCCGCCGCGGGCGTCCCTGCTTTCTTCCTCTCCTGCTTTAGTTTCTCCCTTTCTTCCTTGGTAAGAGTCCTCTCTTCTAGGTACTTTGGATGGAGCTTCTTCTTCGACGCCGCAGAGCCATACACGTAAAATCTCCCCATGACATTCGTGGTACCCGACTCGCCGTCAATCCTGATGAGACCAACGTTCTCCTGTGGCACTCCGAGTTCCTGAGCCACCGCAGCGATAGCCTCGTTGCGGGAGATCCTGCCCGCCTTCCCCTCCATCAAGAATTCGACGTAGGATCTGTCGAGCACCTTCGACTCAGATTTCTTTTCTACGGGCAAACTGGGCAACCCGAATTCAGCGTGGATATAACCCTGAGGGTCAATGAATCCCCCTGATGCCCATCTTCGCCATGATCGCTCTGTTTCTTGACTTCGCCGTGGCGTTGGCTTTCACGGCTACCACTCCCACTCCCGGCTGCCCGTAGAATATCGTCGCAGAGATGGGCGCCAAAGCGATTGCAAGCATTGCCATGAGGTCCTCTTCGCCTTTGACCTGGACCCTAACCGGCTTTTTTCCTAAGAAAGCCTTTTTCATCCCATTGATGGCGTCGGCAGTTATTGTCCCGGCTGGATTCTCGACCTTGATCAACCTCGCGTACGGGACAGTGGGGACCTCCCTCAGGACCCTCCTCTCGAACCCATCCACGACCTGTACGTCCGGCGTTCTTCCCATGGCGCCCAGCGTGTCCGTCACCCTGTCTCCTACGGTGACGGTCATCGATGCGCTTCTGACGAGCCTCTCGAAATCGGTCCCCTTCGTCTCCTCTCCGCTGTAGATTGTCCCCAGCGGGGACGCGAGCCTGGTCCTGAGCTCCTCCGGAAGCCGGTACGTCCTTCCCAAGGGTCTAGCTTACCTTGAGGGCGTATCTTCCCGGCTTTGTGATGTTCAGGGTCTTGGCTACCTGGGACTTGTCCGGGTTGATTATTATGATGAGGCCAGACCACTCGTTGCTGAGCTCCGTGGATCCGTCGTTGGGGCAAGCCTTCTCGGTAGTCAGGGTTCTGCACTTTCGGCACGCAAGTTCCTTCATCGCCCTACTTCTCCGACCTTTCTTCCACTTTCTTTGTCTTCGCTGCCTTGTTCACTTCGTCATCAATCCACTCAAGGGCGCCCAGGAAGGGTTGCCTGCACGTGACCCCGATCTTCCCCATCGAGATGCCGTGGCCCAGGCTGACCGCAGTTATCCTCACCCTCACCTTGCTCCCCACCCTCAGCGTCCTCTTGCTCTGTGAAGCAGTGATTATCCCGGACTTCACGTCGCTCGTCAAGTAGTCGTCCATGATCTGGCTCAGGTGCAGGAGCGCGTCTGCTGGGCCGATCCTTACGAAGGCTCCAAAGTCCGTCACCTCCACGATTTCGCCTTCTACAATCTCCTGCTTTAGGGGGTAGAACGAAAGCACTTCGAAGTTGACTCTGTGATAGGTCGCACCATCTCCTGCTATGATCTTGCCAACCTTGTCCACGTCCACCTTGGTGACGAGCACGAGGTAACCGTGATCCGGATTGATGGTGCTCTCGTACTTTAGCTTCAGTAGGTCCATCGCCACCTTCTCCAGCGGGGAGCCGAACCTGTCTGGGGGGACTCGGACGACGTCTTCGAGGTTCACTAGCTGAAACATGAATTAATCAGGAACGAAGCCACCCCTTTGAGTCAGCGATTTTAATGTTTAGCGAGCATGAGACACAATCCCGAATCTCAGGCCAACGAGGGAGGGAGCCTCCTCTTGTGCTCCGTTTTCATGTGCATCACAAGCACCTGTTTCACCACGCCGAGAGGCAAATGGGCCGTCGCCGCGGCCCTGGCAGGCTTCGCCTTCAGGTCGAAGAGGCAGTGCAGCGCGACGTCGAGCTTGTCATAGTCAGCAGGAATCTCATCGGTCGCCATCTGGCCCGGCCAGAGCTGAGGCGAAGAAGGCTTCGCGACAACCTCATTCGGGAGCCCAAGGTGTGCCCCCAGGTCCCTAACCTGGGTCTTGTAGAGGTGCGCTATCGGGAGGAAGTCGGCTCCTCCGTCCCCCCACTTGGAGAAATACCCAAGCAACATTTCGCTCCTGTCCCCGGTCCCAGCCACAAGGTATCCTAGCGAGTTCGCCCGATAGTAGTTGAGGACCATGCGCACTCGCGCCTCGACATTCGCCTTCGCCATCTTGGTTCCATGCGCCCTAGTCGCCCCTGTGATCGCATCAACAATCTCTGAGATTGGGATTTCTTCCCGCCTTATTCCCCAGGAGTCAGCGAGCTTTCGGGCATCAAGAAGATCCTGGCTCGGAGTGTGGGTCGATGGCATAAGAAGGCCGAGCACCTTGTCCTTGCCAAGTGCTTTGACGCAGAGGGCTCCCACAACGGCGCTGTCGATTCCGCCGCTGAGCCCTACGACGACCCCGCCGCAGTGAGTTTCGTTCACGGTCTTGCTAATGAAGGCGACTATTCTGTCGTACTCCCGATCTGCACGAATCCTGATGTTCGCACTGCTCCCCTCGGAGAGACAGAAGGGGGGTCTGTTTTTATCGCTTCTCGATCTGGGCCAGCTGCCTTAGTCCAAGGCCACCCTGCCCTTTCTAAGGGTGACGACCCTGATACGGGCCGCTCTTGCACACTTTGAAAGCTCACGGTCTGTCGTCGCGACCAGATGCCCGCTGCCGACGGCGGCTGAAACGATTTCGTCGTCCACTCGGGCGCCTCCGCAGGGGCGCCGATCAAACGCAGCCGCCAGGTCCAGCGCCACCCTGGCTGTGCTCGACCTTTTTCCCCGGCCAGAAGCGATTCTCTGGAGCTCGGCGCGCACGCAATCGAGCAAGACGGGCTGGAATTTTCCTATCGCGTCGACGATGTCTTCGTACCATGTGGTGGGCCTCTCCACTACCGCCAACAGAAAACTGCTATCGAAGATTACTTCGGTCAAGCGCTATTTCAGAACGCCGGAGCCTATGAGTCTCCACCGCTCGGCTATCCTCCGGCTGATTGCGGCGCGCATTCCCGTTTCGACGGCGACTGGCTTTTTCAGGTCCGCTTCGATCACGTTTCCCCTGACCGATGTGGCGACCGCCAGCGTTGACGCGGTCCCCAGGTTTAGCCTGAGGGTCTCCGAGAGTTTCACCTTGTCAACCTTGACAAGCTCCGTGGCCCCAACGGCTGTCTCCAGTAACGTCACGTCTAGCGTCACGTGCTCGAGAGTCTCCGGAAGCGTTCCCGGCTTCCCGATCACGCTCCCCACCATCTGGTCGCCCTTGGTATAGGTGGGGTCTAGGTGAGTGCCGACGGCCACCAGACCTCCTGGGCCGACCTTGTCCGCAGAACCTGCGCCCGTCTGCAGGCCTGAGACCTTGGTTATTATGGAGACGTACTTCCCGCTTCTTTCGTCAATCATTCCCGGCTTCAGTTCTACCTCTTCCCCAACTTTCAGTTCTCCTCGTGTAAGGCTTCCTCCGAGTACTCCTCCTGAGAGCCCTGCGATCTCCGCACCCGGTCTGTTGACGTCGAAGCTCCTTACTACGTACATCAGGGGGTTCGCAGCCGAGTCTCTCTTTGGCGTGGGGATTACCTCTTCAAGCGCTTCGATCAGCGCGTCAATGTTGAGCCTCTGCTGGGCTGATATGGGAATGATCGGGGCTGATTCGGCCACTGTGCCCTGGACAAACTTCGAGATTTGAGCCTCGTTCTTCCTTGCGTCTGCATCAGAGACAAGATCGACCTTGTTCTGGGCTATCACTATCCTCCTCATACCGAGCATCTGCAGGGCCTGCAGGTGCTCCCTGGTCTGGGGTTTCGGCACCGACTCGTTGGCCGCAATGACAAGAAGGGCTCCGTCCATCAGGAAAGCGCCAGCGAGCATGTTGGTCATCAGACTCTCGTGTCCCGGGCAGTCGACGAAGCTCACGGCTCGAAGGAAGGTGGTCCTCCGGTCGCAGATAGGGCACTTCTCGCTTGTCGAGTAGGACCCCACTCCGTGGTCCAGGGCGCACTTGTAAAATGCAGCGTCCGCGTATCCCACCTTGATGGTGATGCCTCGCTTCAGCTCTTCACTGTGCGCGCTTGCCCAGATTCCAGTGATGGCTTGAGTCAGGGTCGTCTTGCCGTGGTCTACATGCCCGGCGGTGCCGATGTTGACTTCTGGCTGCCTCGGAAGCGGGGGTTTTGCAGTCGTCGGCTCGACGAGCTTCTGTTCAGACAAGAAACTCAACCAGCCTACAGGGGCTTTTTAACTAATCTCAGAATCTCGCGCCGACTCGCTCTGGTGCAGGATTGCCTGGGCCGGTCGGACGCTTTCGGGATGGCAAGATTGCAGTGATCGCCGCTGGGGGTGTTTGCTCAGCGAGGGAAGTTTGTCGCCACCTTTGATTGTCTTGGCTGCCGCCCCTGCGGTGCGTGTCAGCGCCTCCGTCCATTTCACGATATTGACTCGTCTCTGTACTCTCTTCGTCAGAACGGCTAGGGAATGTATTTATCCAGATGATGCGGGACTTGTTCGTTTTAGGGGATTGTATTGAGAGCGATAGTACTGTCCGGAGGCCTCGGGATGAGGCTGCGCCCACTTACTGACGACAAGCCGAAGCCACTTGTCGAAGTTAAAGGGCGCCCTCTCGCGGAGTACCAGATCGAGTGGCTGGCCAAGGGTGGCGGCGTGGATGCGGTCACCTTCGCATGTGGGTACAAGTGGGAAAAGCTGAAGGAGCACTTCGGCTCGAAGTACAAGGGAATCCCCATAGACTACTCGGTAGAGGAATCGCCCCTTGGCACCGGAGGGGCAGTGAAGAAGGCTCTTTCAGAGTCCCAGCCTGAAGATGTCTGCGTCGTGACCAACGGGGACATCATCACTGACCTTCCGCTTCCACGAATGATGGAGGCATACAAACAGGCGGGAGAGATTTCTGCCTCCATGCTGGTAGTTCCCTACCGCTCTAGGTTCGGGGTCGTCAAGATTGACAAGCTGAAGATGGTTCGAGACTTCATAGAGAAACCTTCGTTCCCCGACGTCTGGATCAATGGCGGCGTGTACGTCCTCAATGCAAAGCGCGCCCTGAAGTACCTCCCGGAAAAAGGGGACATCGAGAGAGAGACCTTCCCCAATCTGGTGACGCGCGGAGAGCTCCTGTCCTACCCGTATTACGGCGATTGGGTCTTCATCGACTCGCTCAAGGATCTCAAGGAGCTGGAGGAAGGTCTGCAGGTTCCGACTTAGCGACCAGTTCGAATCTCGCGCGCGGCCCGCTACTGAAACGCGCAATCTTATTATCCATTCCGCCACTTCACCTTCCCATGGCCGATTTCAAGAAAGCGATTGAGGTCGCGAAGGTCCCCCCTGACACAATGCTCTCTGTCGAAGTCGCCGGGGAGTCTGTTCTCATCGCGAACGTTGAAGGCAGGTACTACTGCATGGGGGCCATCTGCACCCACGAAGAGTGGGACCTGTCCGAAGGAACTCTTGAAGACACGGCGGTGACCTGCGCAGGTCACGGGACTGTCTGGGACCTTAAGACAGGGAAGGGGATTTTCGACGAGCCCCTGTCCGACGAGCCTCTCTACGACGTGAAAGAGGAGGGCGGGTTCCTCTTCGTCAAGAAAAAATGACCGGGCGGCGCCCGGATAAAATCAAAGGAAAACTCTAACGCATAATTACACCTCTTCGAAGGGCCCAATCATTTGTCATCGCAAGCTCCAGAACATCACCGCTCCACTCCATTCAGGAGCATAGGCGGTTTCGTGTACAAGCGCAGACGGTTCATCATCGTCGCCTGGATTCTAGCCCTTGTCCTTCTGATACCTGTCATAATGTCGGTGACTAATTCCACATCGCTCAACGAAGGATCGGCATCGGGGAGCCAGTTGGAATCTGTCCAGGCGTCTCAACTCATAACGGCGCAGTTTTCGAAGACGGTAGCCAACAGTACCCTCCTGGTGGTCGTGAGTGGGGCGAACGTGAGCTCCCCTTCCACGCAGGAATTCGTCAACAGGCTCGTGCATTATCTGGAGACTGATTCGAGTCTGAAGGGGCTCAACCAGACCATCGACGTCTATTCGCCCATCTATTCAGCCATTGAGGGCGCAAATGCTGCCACCTATTCCTCTGTCAAAGGTGCAAACTCGAGCGTCAGGCTGCTGCTGGGGGTCCCAGCCCTTTACTTCGGGGCTTGGGAGAAGGCATACAGCGCCTCGGGTAACCTGACCTACGCTAACGGCGTTGCTTTCAGTAATGCTGCCGAGACCCTTTCGAGCTTGAATTCGACCGCATACCAGGGCTACTCGTCCCACGTCCTTTCCCTTTTCAACTCCACGTGGGTGTCCTCCTGGTCAAACCCTCAGCTCTCCAGCGAGAGCGTCCTCACCCGGGCTTCGGCCGCAGCCCGCGATGCAGGGCTGGAGTACGTCGGCACCTACATGCCATCTTCTCGGCTATTCAACGAAGCCCTGCTGCAGTCGGTCACACTTGCGGAGTACGTCACGGACAACAGCACCCAGGCGAACGCTAGGGTGGTGTCATTCGCTCAGAGCTTCGTTTCCAATTCGACTGGATTCTCGCATCAGTTCGTGGCTGCCAGCTATGGCCTCGGGCGGACCTATGACAACGCATCTCTCTACGCTCTCGCAGGGAACATCGTCTGGAGACCGGACGGTTACGGCGTCGGCAGCGCGCTGTCCACCCTGATTTCGTCCCTAGTGTCCCCTGAGCGAGACGTCACCCTCGTCAACCTCAACCTGGACACATCATCTGACGCGAACGTCTTGGCGCTCAGATCAGCGGTCTCCGCGGTGCTCAGCCAGGCCAACGCAGGTTCCGGGGTGGAATCGGCGCTGGTGACAGGGGGAGACGCGATTTCTTACGACTTCGGGCGATCGGCCCAGTCTGACCTGACGCTCATCCTCCCCGTGACTATCATTTTGCTCATCGTCGCCACGGGGCTGTTCTTCAGGTCAGCCCTCACACCCTTCGTGACCCTGGGTGCGATCGGCGTTGCCCTTGGAATCTCACAGGTGTTCATCGTTCTTGTTGCAACGCTCATCGCCAAGGTTGACTTCACTGTTCCCACCATATTGCTCACCATCCTGATTGGGGTTGGCACCGACTACAGCGTCTTCGTCCTTGCAAGGTACAGGGAGGAGAGAGTGAACGGTCACTCCGTTGAGCAGGCTGTTGAGACATCAGTCACCTGGGCAGGAGAGAGCATCGCCACCAGCGGGGCCACGGTCATCATATCCTTCCTGTCACTCACCTTCACGTCCGTCGTGTTCCTCAGGACCATAGGTTACGTTGTCGGTCTCGCCGTGCTCGTCGCGCTGCTGGTCGCGCTTACAATGGTTCCCGCCGTGGTGAGCGTCATCGGTGGCCGCGCCTTCTGGCCCTACTCGGGCGCGCGCTTTACGAGGTATTCGCTGTCCGTGCTTGAGAAGCTCAGGTCGAAGAGGGGGTACTTCTCGAGGAGCGGGACGTTCGCGGTGAGAAGGGCCAGCGTGCTCATCGTGCTTGCCCTCGTCTCCACCGGACCCGCGCTGTATGTCTATGCGACTACGACCCCCACCTTCGACTTCCTCTCAGCCGCGCCTTCGAACCTCGATTCTATCTCGGCGTCCAACCAGCTCACGGCAGCCTTCGGCAGCGGGACACTCTTCCCGACCTATGTGGTCATGACCTTCTCAGACCCTCTGATACAGGGCCGCGCCTTCAACTCCTCTGAAATGGCTGCCGTCAGCGGGGTCACTTCCTATCTCGCCCAGTCCCCTGATGTCAGGAACGTGACTAGCCCAACCTTCGTCTACGGCCAGCAGGTTCCCTACAACAGCATCAATCTGTCATCGGGAGCAGGTGGGAGAGACCTCTCGGCCGTCCTCCAGAATATTGGCCGCGACAACAAGACCGCCCTCTTCACAATCAACTTCAGCATCGATCCCGATTCCACCAAGGCCATCTCCGACGCGCAGTCGATGCGTCAGTTTCTCCACTCGCAATACGACTCTGCCCCCGGGGTCACAGGAGTCTACGTCGGGGGTGAGACGGGTTCTATCCTGGACACGAAGGACGTCTTCGATTCTCAATTCGACACTGTGGTCCCAATTGTGGCAGTCGGCGTCGCGCTCGTCCTCCTTGTCGTCCTCGGATCCCTCTTCCTTCCCCTTTTTGCAGTTCTCTCTGTCCTAATGAGCATAGTCTGGACCCTGGCGGCCACCGAGCTGGTCTTCAAGCAATTGTACAACTACCCGCTTCTCTTCATTACGCCGTTCTTCCTTTTCGTGACACTCCTCGGCCTTGGCATGGACTACAACATCTTCATCCTCACACGGGTGCGGGAAGAAGCCACCAAGGGAAAGCACCTCAACGATGCAATAGTGGGGGCCATTGAGCAGACTGGGGCGGTGATAACTGCCGCGGCGGTCATCCTCGCCGGATCCCTCGGGGCCCTGATGATTTCAAACGACCTCCTCCTAAGGCAGATAGGGTTCTCCTTCGCCTACGCCATTTTGATCGACGCCCTTGTGGTAAGGACGTACCTGGTCCCCGCAGTCATGTCCAAGATAGGGAAGTGGAACTGGTACAGTCCTATTCCTTACCTCAACCGTTCCAAGCACCTGTACGAGGGGGAGACGACGGCCTCGGACACCTCTTAAAGCGCACACGGCCACGGCTGCGCCGTTGTCCGACGCTGAAGAAATGGACGAGGATGTCCTTGAAGAAGGCTGTTACTACCTCTCCCGCTCTGGACTCAGCGCCGAGCAGCTGGCCTCCCACTTCGGGCTAACTCACTCGAAGGTTGACGCGCTCATAGAGGCCTACGAATCCAAGATGAAGTCTGGCAGGGTAGCTCCAGGAGACTTCGACCGCGTTTTCTGGGAGGACGTGAAGAGGGAGGCAGAAGGGGACGTCAAACTCACCTTCCTGTCTGAAAAAGGGTTCCATCATGCTTGGAAGTCAGAGCTGAAGAAACTCGATGGGCCGGCCCTCATGTCGATATACGAATCAAGCAAGGATTTTCTCAACGCAGACCCGAATCGGAAGTTCCTCGACTACCCGCCCCCGAAGGGGTATGACCCGCTTGCCATGGACAGGGAGGTGCGGAAGGCGGTGGGAGTGATAGAGGGGCTTCTGGGCGAGAAGTGGGCCTCCGAGAAATCTTCCACCGGCTCGAAGGCCGCCAAACCTTAAAACCCCAGCAACCACGTCGAATTCGAAAAAGGTTGCCGTTGGACTCGGTCGACAGGGAAAAGCTGACCGCTGTCCTCCGCCAATTTCAGGGAAGAAAGGTATTGGTGATTGGCGATCTCCTCGTGAGCCGCTTCGTCGAAGTGGCCGCTCGCAAGCTGGCTCGAGAAGCGCCCGTCCCCGCCGGAGACTTCGTCGGGCAGACCTTGCTCCCAGGCGGTGCTGCCAACCTCTCAAGGGAGCTCGCGTCTCTCGGCGCCTCCGTCACCCTGGTTGGACTCATGGGATCAGACGAATATGGCAGCTGGCTGAAGTCTGAGTTCTCGAAGTATGGGCTGAATTCAAAAGGCGTGATTGCGGACCAGGGCAGGCCGACTTCTCTGAGGACCTGGTACATGGTAAACACCTTCCACATGCTCAGGATAGACAAAGAAGACAGGAAGGATGTCCCGCTGGGAATGGCGAAGAGATTGTTGGCAGAGGCCGAGCCCCAGATCAAAGACGTCGACTGCATCATTCTTTCTGACTATGACCGGGGGGTCATCACAAGCTACCTGATTGGCGGCGTGGTTGCGGCCGCTCAATCCTCGGGCAAGATCGTCGTAGGGCAGCCGAAGATGCATCACTATCTGGACTTCTCGGGTGTGACGTACGTGAAGTCGAACCTGGAGGAGGCAGAGCACGCCACGGGCATGGCAATGGTGAACGAGACGAGCTTGAGGAACATGGGAGTGAATCTGCTCAGCCGTCTCGATTCAAGGGCGATACTGATTACTCGGGGGGATCAGGGTGTGGCCCTCTTTGACAGGGAAAACGTCACCATATTCCCTCCCATCAGGGGGCGGAAGAACCTCTTCAGCAAGGTGGGCGTGAGGGACGCCATGACCGCCGTCTTCGGCTTGGCCGTGGCATCAGGAGGAAACCCGTACCAGGCGGCAGTGCTGGCCAACGTCGCAGGTGAGGCGCGCAGCGAACTCCCAAGAATCGCGTCGCTATCACACCAGGAGCTCGAGGCAAGGACAGAGGGCGTCGAAGAACTCGTCAGAAGAATAGTCCAGGCGCCGGTGAGGAGATAATGGAGACTGCCCAGGAAGTAGTCAGGCTGAAGGATATCGCCAGGAACACCCGGAAACTGATCCTCGAGGCTCTCGCGGAAGCGGGGTCGGGTCACCCCGGAGGGTCCCTCTCCGCAGTTGAGCTGCTTGTCACTCTGTACTTCCATGTGATGCGCTACGATTCGAAGAACCCAAAGTGGGGGGACAGGGACCGCTTCTTCCTAAGCAAGGGGCACGCGGCCCCTCTGCTCTACTCGGTACTCGCCCAGGCCGGCTACTTCCCTGTGGAAGAGTTGATGACGCTGAGGAAGACGGGCTCACGGCTCCAGGGCCACCCTTCGATGGGGGTTCCGGGCGTCGAAGCACCAGCCGGTTCTGAGGGCATCGGCCTCTCGCTAGCCGTAGGCACTTGCCTGGCGGCAAAGCTGGACCACAAGTCGTTCAGAACCTATGTGCTCATGGGGGACGGGGAGCAACAGGAGGGGCAGATCTGGGAGGCGGCGATGTCAGCTTCGAAGTATCGCCTGGACAATCTCACGGCTATCATCGACAGGAATGGAATCCAGCAGGATGGGCTGACCGAGCAGGTCATGCCACTGGAGCCTCTCGCAGCCAAGTGGCGTGCCTTCAACTGGAACGTCATAGAAATCGACGGTTACGACTTGACTCAGATAATGGACGGGTTCGACCTCGCAGCCAACACCAGGAACAGGCCGACCGTCATCGTGGCGCACACGGTCAAAGGGAAGGGCATCTCTTTCATGGAATGGTCTCCGCACTACCACGGGACGCCCCCTACCAAGGACAAGCTCCTGGACGTACTAAGCGAATTGAAGTGATTAGTTGAAAGAGATCAGGATAGCCCCCTCGATTCTGGCGTGGGATCTCGGCGACCTTGTGAAGGCGGTGGAAATCTCCGTGGAGGGGGGAGCCGATCAGGTTCACCTCGACGTCATCGACGGGCACTTCGCCCCGAACATAACGTTCGGCCCGGGAACGGTGAAGGCTCTCCGCAAGAGGTGCGACCTCAAGTTCGACACTCACCTCATGATGGATTCCCCGCACCTCTACGTCGACAAGTTCTTGGAAGCGGGCTCAGACCTGCTGAGTTTTCATGCCGAAGTGCTGAGCGGTCCGAAGTTTGACGAGCTGTGTCGCACCGTCCGCACGAAGGGGAAGGAGGTTGGACTGGCAGTCATGCCGCGGACTGAGCTCCCGGATTGGGCGACGGAACGGCTGGACAAGATCTCGACCATCGTGGTGATGACCGTCAACCCCGGGTTCAGCGGCCAGACCATGGACATGTCGGTCATGCCGAAGCTGCGGAAGATAAGCACCCTTGTGAGCGACAGAGGGCTCAGGACGGATCTGGAGGTGGACGGCGGGGTCGAGCCTGAGAACGTCCGCGAAGTCGTTAAGAACGGCGGGAACGTGCTGGTTGCTGGTGCGGGAGTCTATGGGAAGAAGGACCCGGTGAGGGCGATCTCTGTGCTCAGGGAGCGCGCTCTTGAGGTGAAGTCGTCTTGATTGTCTCGAAGCAAGCAGCCATGAGAGACGCCTACGCCGAGGCGTTGCTCGAACTGGGGGCGGTCAACCGCGACGTCGTGGTTGTCGGGGCGGACACCACAGGGTCTCTGAAGTCGGGGGTATTCGGCTCCAAGTACCCGGAGCGCTTCTTCAACGTCGGGATCGCGGAGCAGAACCTTGTGTCCATCGCCGCAGGACTGGCATTGGCGGGGAAGATTCCCTATTCCGGGACCTACGCTATCTTCGTCCCTGGCAAGTGCGTCGACCAGATACGCAACAACGTCTGTTACCCTGACTTGAACGTGAAGCTGGTCTGCTCCCACGGCGGCATTTCGGTGGGTCCCGACGGGGCCTCTCACCAGCAGGTCGAGGACATTGCGATAATGAGGGCGATTCCGAAGATGAAGGTGGTCGTCCCTGCAGACGCCCCCTCGACCAAGAGCATCGTCATAGCAATTGCCACAATCCAGGGTCCCTTCTACGTCAGGCTCACCAGGTCCGCCACCTCGGTGGTCTACGAGGATGGGTTCGAGTACCGGCTCGGTCAAGCCAACATCCTTCGGGAGGGGAACGACGTTGCCGTCTTCGCCTGCGGCATCATGGTCCCGGAAGCGCTAAAGGCGGCCGAGTCACTGAAAGCCAAAGGGGTCTCGGCGGCCGTTATCGACATGCACACGGTGAAGCCCATCGACTCAGACACGATCCAGAAGTTCGCCCAGAAATGCGGGAGGGTCGTCACAGCAGAGGAGCACAATATTTTCGGCGGGATGGGTTCTGCCGTCGCAGAAGTCCTCGGTGAGAGGCGCCCCACACTGATGAAGCGCGTCGGGGTGATGGACACCTTCGGCGAGAGCGGTGACCCCGGGGAACTCTTGAAAAAGTACGGTCTCACGGCAGCAAACATCGAGCAGGCTGCACTGGGCCTCGTCCAAGCAAAATAGGCTTTAATATCAAACCGCGAAGTCCGAGCTGGAATGAAGCTCTTCCTCGATACCGCCAATCTAGCCCAGATCAAAAAGCTGAATCAGATGGGCATTGTGGACGGCATAACCACCAACCCCACCTTGGTGGCGAAGGAGCAGGGCGAGTTCGAGGAGATCATCACGGCGATCTGCAAGGAGGTAAAAGGCGACGTGAGCGCCGAGGTGGTCTCGACCAACCTAGAAGGCATGGTGTCCGAAGCCAAACATCTCTCCTCCATCGCTCCCAACGTGGTAGTCAAGATCCCAGTAATTCCGGAGGGGCTGAAGGCGACGAAGGCGGTCAGTGGAATCGGTATCCGGGTCAACATGACCTTGGTGTTCTCCGCCAACCAGGGGCTGCTGGCCGCGAAGGCTGGTGCCTCATTCGTCAGCCCGTTCATCGGGAGGCTGGACGACATAGGCCAGAGAGGAATGGAGCTGGTCGAGGACCTGGTAAGGATCAAAGGCAACTACGGGCTGAAGGCCGAGGTGCTGGTCGGGAGCATTCGGCACCCACAGCACGTGCTGGAGGCTGCGAAAGTTGGGGCAGACATCGCGACCATGCCTCCTGAGGTGATGGAGAAGATGATGCAGCACCCGCTGACCGATTCGGGTCTGAAGCGGTTCCTGGACGACTGGGAAAAGGCGAAGAAGGCAAAGGCTTCCATAACCGTGTAACAACAACTTTTTACGATGAGGCCTCTGGACTCGTCCAATGGCTAAAACATACTCACTTCCACCTCTACCATATGCCTACGACGCACTTCAGCCACACATCTCCAAGCAGATAATGACGCTTCACCACGACAAGCACCACCAGGCCTACGTCAACGGAGCCAACGCCGCCCTTGAGAAACTGGAGAAGGCTCGCAAGGGGGAGCTCCAGATCGACATCAAGGCTGTCCTCAGGGACTACAGCTTCAACGTCGACGGTCACATCCTGCACTCGATCTTCTGGCCTAACATGGCGCCCCCCGGGAAGGGAGGCGGCACACCTGGCGGCTCAATCGGGGATTCGATAGATAGGGACTTCGGAGGGTTCGACAAGTTCAAGGCTCAGTTCAGCGACGCGGCCAAGACTGTCGAGGGGAGCGGCTGGGCGCTGCTCCTACACGACTACGAGACCAACTCCCTTGTACTCACCCAGGTCGAGAAGCAGAACTTCATGCACCTCGCCCAGATGAAGATCCTCCTAGGGTTGGACGTCTGGGAACACGCATACTATCTGGACTACATGAACGACCGAGGGAAGTACGTTGAAGCCTGGTGGAATGTTGTGAACTGGTCCGACGTGGACTCGAGATTGTCGAAGGTCAAGTAGTGACCTTCGCATCCCTATTTTCTGCTCAGTGTCTCCCCGTAGGCGCCGCTTGCCCGAACCAACCTCCCTAGGTCAGTTTCTGTGTGGCAGGTCGAAATGCAGCAGGGGTGACCCGGGAGGACGAAGACCCCCTTCGACATGAGATGGAGACCGTATTGGACCTTCGGCTTCCTTTCCTCCGTCCCCGCCTCCTCTGCGCTCTTGGGCTCCGACCCGAAATGAGTCAGGAAGAGCGACCCGACACC
>Ga0335078_10008109_pt1 | contig 15602 bp, 16 predicted proteins | sample Lox_Sample_32_FD_206711 | JGI IMG/M metagenome (GOLD analysis project Ga0335078, IMG submission 206711) | Soil microbial communities from Loxahatchee National Wildlife Refuge, Florida, United States - Lox_Sample_3.2 | ecosystem: Environmental > Terrestrial > Soil > Wetlands | place: USA... | reverse complement strand
GCGGCAATGGGCGCGGCGCTTCAACCAATCGGCCATGCTTGCAAGCGCGGTTTCCGCCGAATGCGGCGTCCCCATCGCGGCGCGCGTGTTGACCCGCATCAAGGCAACCGTCCAGCAAGTCGGGTTAACGCGTTCTGAGCGGGCCAGCAATGTGCAAGGCGCATTCAGGGTCCCGGAAGAGAGCAAAGGGGCGGTGGTTGGCCGCCGGCTCGTCCTCGTCGACGATGTATTGACCTCGGGCGCCACTGTGGACACCTGCGCCCGGGCTCTGAACCGTGCCGGTGCGGCCAATGTCGATGTGCTGATCTTTGCCCGGGTTGCCGATCCGGTGCGGACCTCCATATAGGAAAAAATAAGAAATTCGATCAAATTTACTCACGTCATGGCCGCAATCGAAATTTATACTATCAGGTACTGCCCCTATTGCCAGGAGGCGAAAGAACTGCTCTCCCGAAAGGGAGTAGTTTTTCATGAGATCGATGCCAGCGGGAATCGGGACGTACGGAAGCAGATGATCGAGCGCGCAAACGGCCGCAGCACCTTTCCGCAGATTTTCATCGGCGAAACCCATGTGGGCGGCTGCGACGATCTGTACGCGCTTGACGAAGCCGGAAAGCTCGATCCTTTGCTCGCACATGTGAAGGAAGAATCGGCATGAGCGCGGCGAAGAACTCGAAATTCACAGTCGGCCTCATCGCGATGCGATCCGGTCGTGACCCGCAGGCCAACTTGGATGCCTTGTTGACCGCGATCGACCAGGCGAAGCGCTCGGGTGCCGATTACGTGCTGACTCCGGAGATGACCAACATCATGGAGGTCAAGCGCGACCGGCTCTTTGCCAATATCTTCCCTGACGAAAGCGATCCGACCTTGGCGACTTTGCGCGAACTCGCTCGCAAACTTGGCATGTTCATCCACATCGGGTCGCTGGCCATCAAGGCGTCGCCCGAGAAGGCCGTTAACCGCTCCTTTCTCATCGATCGCCAGGGCGAGATCGTCGCGCGCTATGACAAGATCCACATGTTCGACGTCGATATCGGCGACGGCGAGACGTATCGGGAATCCAACACCTATCGTGCCGGCGAGCTTGCGGTGGTGGCCGATCTGCCGTGGGGCCGGATCGGCTTGACGGTCTGTTACGACTTGCGTTTTCCGGCGCTTTATCGCGCGCTCGCCGAGGCCGGCGCGTCGTTCCTGGCCATTCCGTCCGCGTTTACCAGGGTGACCGGCGAGGCGCATTGGCATGTGCTGCAGCGCGCGCGTGCAATCGAGAACGGCTGTTTCGTGTTCGCCGCCGCGCAGGGCGGAAAGCACGAAAACGGCCGGGAGACTTTCGGCCATTCGCTCATCGTTGATCCGTGGGGCCGCATTCTCGCCGAAGGCGGGACCGAGCCGGGCGTCGTGCTTGCCGAAGTCGATCCGGCAGAGGTGGCGGCTGTGCGCGCAAAAATCCCCTCGCTGCATCATGGCCGGCGTTTTGAATTGATCGAGCCCATGGCGGAGCCCGCGTACTTGCACGCGGTGCGAGGCTCGTAATGATTCGCTACGCGCTTAATTGTACCGACGGCCACGTGTTCGAGAGCTGGTTTCAGAACTCAGGCGCTTTCGAGAAGCAGAAGAAGCGCGATCTTGTGACCTGTCCGATTTGCGGCTCCGCCAAGGTGGAGAAAGCCATCATGTCGCCGCAGCTGGTGAGGACCGATGTCGAGCGCCCTCCGGCACCTATTCCACCACCCCCTGCGCCGCCATTGAATCCTCAGGCGGTGCCGCCGGTGCCAGCGCCGGTCCCGGCTGGAAAATCATCCGTCGCGATCATGTCGCGGCAGGAGCGCGAGCTGCGCCAGAAGTTGAGGGAGCTGCGCGATCACGTCACCAAGAACGCAAACTATGTCGGTGGGCGATTTCCCGAGGAAGCGCGCAAGATGCATTACGGCGAGATCGAGCATCGCTCGATCTACGGAGAGGCTTCACCGGACGATGCCAAGGCCCTGCACGAGGAAGGCATCGAGTTCCATCCGTTACCGATCCTGCCGGACGACCAAAACTGACGCGCTGTTAGTGCGCCAAAATCAATAACACGACGCCGGCGACCACGAGCACCATGCCAACGGCTTCGCGCGCCGTCGTCTTCTGCTTGAAGGCGAAGCGCGCTACCAGTTGCGCAAATAGAACCTCGACGAGGGCCAGCGTGCGCACGCTGGCCGCGGTCGCAAGGGCAAAGGCGAGAAACCAGAACTGCGAGGCCAGCGCGCCCATGAAGCCGGCAAACAGCGACGGCTTCCAGGACCGCACAATGGCCCTAAGGACGGCCGGATCGCGCAGCCAAAGATAAAGCGACAGCGTCACCGCCTGCATCACCAGGCCGACCACGAGCGTAAAGGTCGCCGCCATCACGAAGTTGTCGAGATGAAGGTCGAGAATGGCCCCGCGGTAGCCGATCGCCGATAGCGCGAACAGCCCGCCGGAGAGCAGGCCGATCAATGTCGGCCTGATTCCACCGACCATGCCGCCGGGCTTGGTCGACATGATGAGGACGCCCGCCGTGGCAACGATGATCGCTGTCGCCAGCGGCGCCGACACGGGATCGCCCAGAAAGATAAGACCGAAGATCGCAACCTGGATCGGTTCGGTCTTGATGTAGGCGATGGTGACAACGAACGAGCGCTCGCCCATCGCCATCAGCATGGTTGCCGTGGCGGCGACCTGGGCGAAGGCGCCGTCGATCACCCACGGCCAGAACGTCCAGGCCGGCCGCGGCAGTGGCACTCGTGTCCCCACCACCAGCCCGATGAGGAATATGAGCGCGAAAGGAAAGCCGAACAGGAACCGCACATGGGTCGCGCCCACGGTTCCTAGGCTGCGCGTGAGTTCGCGTTGCATCGCATTGCGCAGAGTCTGGAAGAACGCGGCGACGACTGTAAAAACAGCCCAAAGCCAACCGAAGATCATCATGCCGTCTTTTCCGCGACGATCATGTAGTTGACGTCCATGTCGGTCGAAAGCTGCCAGCGGTCGGCAAAGAGATTGTAGATCACGCCGCTTTCGTTGATGACCCGCAATTCGCTGTCTTCGATAGCGATTTCCAGCTCCTCCGGCGTGATGAATTTATCCCATTGATGAGTGCCACGCGGCAGCCAGCGCAAAATGTACTCGGCGCCGACGATCGCCAGCGCGAAGCTTTTCATGGTGCGGTTGAGCGTCGCCACGAACAGTAGTCCTCCCGGCTTCACCATGGCGGCGGCAAGTTCGATGAACAGATGGACATCGGCGACGTGCTCGACGACCTCCATGGCGAGCACGACGTCGAATGTTTCGCCGGCTTCCTGAAGTGCCTCGGCGGTTGTGCAGCGGTAATCGATCTTGAGTCCGGCTTGTGCGGCGTGATGTTGCGCGGCATCGATGTTGCTTTCCGCCGGGTCGGCGCCGACTACGACGGCACCAAGCCGAGCCAGCGGTTCTGATAAGATTCCGCCACCACAGCCGATATCGAGGATGCGCAGACCCTTGAGGCTGTCGAGCTGTGCCGGGTCGCGGCCAAAATGCGCGGCCGTGTGGTCTCGGATGTAGCCCAGGCGGACCGGATTGAGCTTGTGCAGGGCGGCCATGGGTCCATGGGCATCCCACCATTGCCGCGAGAGCCGCGAGAAGCGTGCGACTTCGTCTTCGTCGATTGTGGACTTTTGCTCTCGATCCATGGAGTGGAGTTTACACGCCGGCGCGCTCGCGTTTGAAGTGCCTAGCAGCGGGGCTCTCGGCGCCGCCATCGGCAACATGCGCGCCGCGCAACGTCGCCGCTGGGGCCGTATCCCACCCAGGTTTGGATCACCGTGCCACGTTGCACTTGGCCGCCGCCTGAACCAGGATGGGCGGCGAAACAGCCCTGGATAGAATCAGGAACTGGGAGGAAGCGATGCTGAAACTGTTTGTTGGCCTGGCCGCGTTCTCGCTGGCGCTCGGAGCCGGCGCGGTCGACGCCCAGGAGACCGTCAAGCTTGGGATGATCAACGAGTATTCCGGGCAGTTCGCCGACACCGGCAATCAGATCGATCACGGCGTGACATTGTACATGAAGCAGCACGGCGACACGATTGCCGGCAAGAAGCTCGAAATTATCCGTAAGGACACCGGCGGCATCGCGCCCGACATCGCAAAGCGGCTGGCGCAGGAACTCGTGGTCCGCGACAACGCCGACATATTCGGCGGTTTTTCGCTGACACCGAATGCGCTTGCCTCTGCCGACGTCTCCGCCCAGGCGAAAAAGTTCATGGTGGTAATGAACGCGGCAACCTCGGTCATTACCGAGAAATCACCCTACATCGCCCGCACATCGTCGACGACGCCGCAGTTGAATTACACGCTCGGCCAGTGGGCGGCCAAGAACGGCATTAAGACGGTCTACACCATGGTCTCCGATTACGGCCCGGGTATCGACGCCGAGACCTGGTTCCACAAGGGATTCAAGGAAGGTGGCGGCGAGATTGTTGGCGCGGTCCGCTTCCCCGTGGCGAATCCGGATTTCTCGGCCTTCATCCAGGCCGCGAAGGATAAGAATCCGGATGCGATCTACATCTGGATTCCAGGGGGCGCGCAGCCGGCCGCGGTCGGCAAGGCGCTGTCCGAGCGCGGCATCGATACCAAAAAGACGAAGATCCTGGGCCAGGATGCCCTCGCATCTGAAAGTGCGCTGACGGCTATGGGCGACATCGCCATCGGCATCATTACGGTGTCGGACTATGACTTCAATCATCAGTCGGCGATGAACAAGGAATTCGTCAAAGCCTATAACGGCGAATTCCATCGCAATCCCGACTTCTTCTCTATCGGTGGCTACGATGGGGCGCACCTGATCCACGCAGTCCTGGAAAAGACCGGCGGCAAAGCCGACGGCGATTCTCTTATCACGGCCGCCAAGGGGATGAGCTGGGAGAGCCCGCGCGGCCCGATCATGATCGATCCGGAAACCCGGGACATCGTGCAGACCGTCTATATTCGCCGCGTGGAGAAGACTCCGGCCGGGTTGCTCAATGTCGAGTTCGACTCGGTGCCTAACGTCAAGGATCCGGCGCATCCGAAGTGATAGCCAGCGCGCAGCACCTTCATCGACCATAAGTCCCGCAGGCTGAGGCCATGCCGCCCGTATTCGGCGTATTATTCGACGGCCTCGCCTACGGGATGCTGCTGTTCCTGATGTCGGTCGGACTGTCGGTGACGCTGGGGATGATGAATTTCGTCAACCTAGCGCATTGCAGCTTCGCCATGTTCGGCGCCTATGTCATTGTCACGTTGATGAACGCGTGGGGCTGGCCGTTTTTGGCCTCATTGCCAATCGCGTTCATCGCTGCGGCTTTGGCGAGTGTTGCACTCGAACGCCTGTTTTTCCGGCGCTTCTATAATGCCTCCGAACTCAGTCAGTGCCTGCTGACCATCGGGATCGTGTTCGTCTCGATCGCCGGGGCAGCCTACATTTACGGGACGGATGTACAGTCGGTGCAATTGCCACCCTATCTGCTCGGCTCGTTTCACTTGCTTGGCGTCGATCTCGCCGTCTACCGGCTGTTCCTGATTGGGGTCGCCCTGCTGATCACCATAGTGCTGGGCGTCACGATCGAATCGACGCGGTTCGGCGCGCAAGTGCGCGCGGCCGTAAACAATCAGCGCATGGCGCGCGGGCTGGGCATCAATGTCGACGGTTTGTTTGCGATCACGTTCGCCCTCGGCAGCGGGCTCGCCGGCCTCGGCGGCGCGCTCGCCATCGCCATGCTCGGTCTCGATCCATCGTTCGCGCTGACATATCTCATTTATGTATTGATCGTCGTCTCGGTCGGCGGGCTTGGCTCGATTTCCGGGTCGTTCATCGCCGCCATGCTGCTGGGAGTCAGCGACATTGCCGGCAAATACTACGTGCCGGCCATCGGCTCCTTTCTCATCTATTTCGTAATGATCGTGCTGATGATGTGGCGTCCGACCGGCTTGTTCGGGAGGCGTTAAACGTGTCCGGCACGATCACCTCCAGCTCGGTTCGTCCGGTCGAATATTTGCAAGGGCAGATGCGTTGGCGCCCGGCCGAGATTGCCTTTTGGCTCGCCACGCTGTTGCCGTTCGTGGCGACGCCGGCATATCTGGTGCTAGCCAGCCAGATTGCGATCACCGCCTTGTTCGCGCTGTCGCTCGATCTCATCCTTGGTTTCTCCGGCATCATATCGCTCGGTCACGCGGCGTATTTCGGCGTCGGCGCCTACACCGCGGGGCTGATTTCCACGCGAGGCTGGGGCGAACCCCTGTCCGGGCTACTGGCCGGGGCGATCGCTGCCGGGATTTTCGGCTACATCACGAGCTTCATCATCGCGCGATATCGTCACCTTGCTTTGATCATGATCACGCTCGGCATAGGCTTGGTGTTGCAGGAGGCGGCCAACAGCGCGAACTGGCTCACCGGCGGATTTAATGGCCTCCAAGGCATCCACACTTGGCCGATCCTCGGCAGGTTCGAGTTTGATCTCTACGGCTACACCGCCTACGCCTACTCGCTGATCGGCCTGTTTGTGGTTTTTCTGGTGGCGCGGCGGCTCATTCATTCGCCGTTCGGCTTGGCGCTGCGCGGCATCCGCGAGAACGGCGCGCGCATGCCGGCCATCGGCGCGCCGACGAATACCCATATCCGCACCATCTATACGATCGCCGCCGCTATCGCCGGTGTTGCCGGCGCCATGCTGGCGCAGACCACTGAGACCGTGTCGCTTGAATCGCTCGGCTTCCAGCGTTCCGCGGACGTGCTGGTGATGCTGATCGTCGGCGGCACCGGACGGCTTTACGGCGGACTGGTCGGTGCGGCAGTCTATATGGTCGCGCGCGATCAGTTTTCAGGACTCAATCCGCAATATTGGTACTTCTGGATCGGGCTTCTGCTAATCGCCGTGGTCATGTTCTTCCCCAATGGCATTCTCGGTGGACTGGAAAAGATGGCGCAGGACGCACGCTCCAAGTCACCGGTGCAGGCCTGGGCGAAGTATTGGGCGCAGCTGTGGACCAAGCGCTGACTGAAACCGCCGTGAGCGAGACCGCTCTCTCGGCGTGCGGCGTCAACAAAAGCTTCGGGTCGCTCGTTGTCGCCGCCGACGTCAATCTCAGTCTGCCGCCGGGTGTGCGCTATGCGCTGATCGGTCCGAATGGCGCCGGAAAGACTACGCTCATCAATCTGATGACTGGAATGTTGCGGCCCGATGCCGGGCGGATCTTTCTTGGCACCGCCGACATCACCGCCCTGCCGCCGGAGCAGCGGGTGCGGCTCGGTCTCGTCCGCACATTCCAGATTAATTCGCTGTTCCCGCATCTCACCGCGCTCGAATCGGTGACGCTTGCAGTGTGCGAGCGCCGCCGTATCGCCGGTACCTGGTGGCGTCAGCTCACAGCCTATCGGGACGAAGTCGACGAAGCTCACGATATCCTCGCCGCGCTGACGCTGGCACCGGTCTGCCATCGCCCAACGCGCGAGCTCGCCTATGGCCAACAGCGCCTGCTTGAGATCGCGCTCGCCTTGGCGGCGCGGCCCAAGGTCCTGCTGCTCGACGAACCGGCGGCGGGCGTGCCGCGTGAGGAAAGTAAGGAATTGTTCGCCGCGATTGCCAGCCTGTCCCGCGACATCACGGTATTGTTTATCGAGCATGACATGGAGCTTGTCTTCCGTTTCGCCTCGCGCGTCATCGTGCTGGTCGGCGGCCGCGTGCTTGTCGAAGGAACGCCGGCCGAAATCGCCGCGGACGAACGGGTGCGCGCGGTCTATCTGGGCAAGGGGCACGGAGGGCCGCGGCATGGCTGAAACGCTCTTGTCGCTGAGCGACATTCGTGCCGGCTATGGCGCCGGTACCGTGCTCGATGGCGTGTCGCTAGATCTTCCGGAGCACGGCAGCCTCGCCGTGCTCGGACGAAACGGGGTTGGCAAATCGACGCTTATTCTCACCATCATGGGCTATACGCAAATCGGCCGCGGACGCATCCTTTGGCGGGGCGAGGACATCACCGGTAACGCTCCGCACCGGCGCGCCCGCGCCGGTATCGGGTGGGTGGCACAGGAGCGCGAGATTTTCTCAACACTGACCGTTGAGGAAAACCTCACCGTTGCGTCGCGCGAGGGACGGTGGAACCTGCCTGCCGTCTACGATCTCTTTCCTCGCCTCGCCGAGCGCCGGCGCAATCTTGGCAATCAGCTTTCCGGCGGCGAACAGCAGATGCTGTCCATCGCGCGGGCGCTGATGACAAACCCGGCGCTGCTCCTGCTCGACGAGCCGCTGGAAGGGCTTGCCCCGATCGTCGTCGAAGAACTTGCCGCGGCCATCCGCCGAATGACCACAGAAAGCGGGGACGCTTTCATACTGGTCGAGCAGCATGCCGACGTCGCGCTGGCCCTTACTCATTCGGCGCTCGTGCTCGAGCGTGGCCGCATCGTCCACTCCGGCCCCTCGGCGAAACTGCTCGCCGATCATGCCGCGCTCGACCGGCTGATTGGACTGCGGCTGGCCGAGGCTTGAGGGAAGCCCTTGTGCTTGTGGATGGTCGGTCCAGAACGACTTCGGTCAACCTTGGACCTGCCGGGCACCGCCTGACGGAAACGTAGCAACGTTGGCGTCGTTGGTAAAACATGCGCGGCTTTAGCGCATCGATGGGCGACCTAATTGATGCTTATGTGACATTACGCTGACGATAGATTGGAATACATCAAACCTGACGGCTTGTTCGGGTCATAAAGGCGTCACGCGCCTCAAGCGCGGTCGCGGTCCCTAACATTGGTCCAAGCGAACGCTCTGGTGTTGATCGTAAGTAAAACTGGTTAATCCCTGAGGGTTACCTACGACGGACGATGGTGAGCGCGTGACATTTGCGGCGCTTACATTAACATTAAAAACGAACGATCCACAGCGATCCATTTTTTTCTGGAATGTTTGCTGCGAAGCGGTATTTGTTTTGCGGGGAAGGTGTCTAGTCTGATGAGGGTTGTTGATGAGCAATTTGGAAGTGGCAACGTCGTATACCCACGGCGTGTTGGATAGACCTGCGTATAAAAAGTTGATCCAGGACATTTGCGAACTGAACTGGACCAAACTGCCGCAGCAGGATCTCATCAGCGTCGCGTGGGCCTATTACTATTTCTCCATTCAATTCCGCGAGTGTCTCGATATCGCGCGCAACCTCTACCCTGAAGACGAGCGCTTGCTCGAACTCGATCACGGCGAGCGCGACACCTCGAACCTCTCCCCGTGGCCGGGCGTTGCGGCGCCCGGCGAGAAGATGAACCACGACGAGTTCATGCGCAGGACGCTGGAGCTGACGCCGCTTCCGGAGAGCCGCAAGCGTGAGCTTACGGCGCTCGGTCAAGGCTACCTGGCCCGCACCCGCGCCATGGATACGCACGTTCGGGCGTTGGCACTGGCAAGTTACGAGGATGGCGGGCTTGAGGCCGTGTTCGGAGCCTTCTTGAAGGCCCCGACCTGGGACGGTCCGCTGCTTGAAGCCTTCAGGCATTTCCTCGAAAAGCACATCCAGTTCGACAGCGATCCGGATGCGGGACATGGGGCGCTCTGCCGGCACCTGGTACCGGATGAGCGGGTCGCTCCGCTGTGGGCCGAATTCAAGCAAATTCTGGTCGAAGCGGCCCCGCGATTGACGCAATCTCGCTGAAGCGCGAGTCGGCACGAACGCCAACCAGCAGCTAATCTCCCGCGGTTGAACAGCAGCCACGTCGCAATCGGCGGCGTGGCTGAATTGCGCCAAGCTATTTGAGCGCTGGCATTTTCAACGCGCTTGCTTTCGCGATCCCCTCCAACTCCTCCCATAGCTTCGCGGGAATCGGAATGCCGGATTTACGGCGCGTGGTTTCGGTGCGGTCGGAGCGTTCCCCAGGCATGGTGACTTCATCAAAGCCTGCCTGTCGCGGCAGCGATTTGAGAATGGCAATGAGGGCGTCGGCATCTTTTGTAAAGTCGGCGAGCGGGCGGAAGGCCGTAACGTCGATGGCGAGCATAGCGAGATTGGCAACGTGACGCTTACGCTGCTCCGGGCCGAGCGCGCGGGCCTGGATCGGTGCCCCAGCCAGGATGCTGGTCAGCATTTCGAACATGAGGCCGAGCCCCGAGCCCTTCGGGCCGCCGAGCGGCAGCAGGACCTCAGCTTTGCCGGCGTCGGTGGTAGGCTCGCCGTCTGCGGTCAGCACGGTGCCGGGTGGCAACGGCTCGCCGGTTTGTTTGGCTTGCAGGATTTTGCCGTTGGAGATCGTGCTCGTCGCCATATCGAGCAGAATCGTGCCGTCGCCATTCGGCACCGCTATGGCGATGGGGCTCGTCGCCATGCTGCGCACGCGCAAGCCATGATAGGCCATAAGCGCCGGCCCGGCGCCTAGGATCAGCGCGGCGCATTTCTGCTGGGCGATCCATTGCGCGTAGCGGCCGATGGCGCCTGTGTGCGTGGTCTCGCGGACGAGGCCGAAGCAAACACCGATGTTTTTCGCCCGCTCGACGGCGATCGCGGCGGCCTGCATTCCTGCAACCGGGCCGAAGCCATGGCTGCTTTCGATAACGAAGCTCGCTGGGCGGTCGTGGACAAGCTTCGGCTGCACCTTGGTATCGATCTCGCCGCGCTTGATGATGTTGAGGTAGTTGGGCAGGCGCGAGACGCCGTGGCCATCTACGCCGCGCAGATTTGCCCACACCAATCCGTCGGCCACGATGCCCGCATCCTTCTCGCTCGCGCCCTGGGCCCTGAGCACATCACGAATGAAGCGCCACAGCTCATCGTGGCTGACGACAATGCTGGCTTTGTCTTTATTTTTGTGTTGGTTCATCCCGGTTTTTCGCTTTGCTTATCCGGGCTGCGAGCATGTCGCCGGAAAGTAATTGTCGAGCCATTGCCGCAGCATGTTCCACACGCGGGTAGATTTCTCCGCAAACAGAAAATGATCGAGCCCCGAGAACAGGTGCAGCTCCGCGGGCTGGCCGGCGCGTTTGAACATCTCGATTGATTGCTCGGTCGGTGTCACCGAATCCTTTGCGGCGTGGATAAGCAGCAGCGGACGCGGCGCGATTTTTCCCACGACCTCCTCCGCACGGAAATCGAACATGCTTTGCGCTGTCTCCGCAGGAAACATCTCCACCGAACCAGGCGCGAGCATGCCCACTCCCTGTTTTTCCAGGTTTTGCCGCACATGGTCGGGGATCGGTACGATCTCATAGCGCGGCACCATGAGCGACTTTCCGGTGCGGGCGCGATAGGCTTTTCCCTCTTCCAGCATCTTGGTGAAACGCGCCCAGGCCTCCGGCGTCGGATGTTGGCCGCGGAATTTCCGTTCGCCATGACCCCAGCCGCCGTTTGACACGACGGCGGCGATTCGCGGGTTGGTGCCCCCTGCATAGACACCGACCGCGCCGCCAAAGCTTGAGCCGATGACGGCGATGCGGCCGGGATCGACGGCGGGGTGCTGGGCGAGGAAATTCAGTGCACTGCCGGTATCCTCCACCTGTTCGAGGCAGATAACGCGGCCGAACTCGCCCTCGCTTTTGCCGCAGCCGCGCATGTCGAAGCGCAGCGTCACGTAGCCGAAATCGCCAAGCACCTTGGCCGGCGCGATGCAGGTCGGACTGGTGCTGTTGGAGCCGAAGCCGTGCAGCACGAGGAACGCCCCGCGGCGTTCGCCGGAACGAACCCCTTCGGGCACGCCAAGGACGCCATGCAGGCGCAGGCCCGCCGATTGAAAGCTGACGACTTCTTCCGCCATGGTTGGATGACCCTCCCCTACGAAATCGCGGCCGGGACTCTAATGAATTGCCGCGATGAGGGAAGGGGAGGCCGCAATCCTCTTATGGAGGTGACAACCTTGCGGTGAATGCATTGTACAGCAGCGGCTTTTCTGCGATTAAATGGCGAAAGTTGAGAACGCAACTATGGGAGAAAACGCCATGCAGCGAAAGTGTCTCGCCAAGCTATGCGGCCTCGCAGCGCTCGGGCTTGTGTTCGGTCTGGGCAACGCGTCGGCCGAGGACAAGACATTCGAGCTGAAGCTTTCGCACTGGGTGCCACCGTCCCATCCGCTGCAGAAAGCGATACAGGAATGGGCCGATGACATCGAGAAAGCCTCGAACGGCACCATCAAATACAAAATTTATCCGGCGCAGCAGCTTGGCAAGGCGTTTGACCATTATGACATGGCGAAGGACGGCATCGCCGACTTTGTCTACGTCAATCCGGGCTATCAGCCGGGCCGTTTCCCGATCGTCTCGGCGGGCGAGCTGCCGTTCCTGGTCGGCCACGCCAAGGGCGGCAACCGGGCCATTGACGCCTGGTATCGCAAATACGCGGCGAGCGAGATGAAGGACGTGCATTATTGCTTTTCCTTCGTGCTCGATCCGGTGGCATGGCACTCCTCTACTAAGAAGATTGTAGTGCCGGAGGATATCAAGGGCATGAAGGTCAGGCCGGCCCAAGGCACCATCGCCGCATGGGTGACCCAACTGGGCGGCACCAATGTACAGTCGAGCGCGCCGGAAGCCCGCGACATCCTGGCCAAGGGCGTCGCCGACGCCATCACCTTCCCATGGGGCTCGATGCTGTTGTTCGGCATCGATAAGGTCACCAAGTACGACATGGACGAGCCGCTCGGCTCGGTGACGTTCCAGTGGCTGATGAACTCGGCGGTCTACGCAGAAATGTCAGCGGCGCAGAAGAAGGTGATCGACGATCACTGCACGACCGAATGGGCTGGCCGGTTCGCCGACCCCTGGGTCGACTTCGAGCACGGCGGTCTGGAAAAGATCAAGGCCGAGCCGGACCACGAAGTTTATCAGATCACCGACGCGCAGCTTGCCGCATGGAAGAAGTCGGCCGAGCCGCTCAAGGCCAAGTGGGCCGAAGACGTAAAGAAAGCCGGCGGCAATCCCGACCAGATCTGGAAGGAACTGGAGGCGTCTCTGAAACAGTACGACGCCGGCTTCTAAAACTTGTCGCGTCGCCCGGGCGCGACGCGTCAAACTCGAGCGCCGAGGGGCGGCGGGGCGCATTGCCACGCGTTTCATAACGTTACGAGTCCATGGCTGATCTGGAAGCACAGTCAGCGCCGCTGGCGCGCCAGTCGAACGCGATGGATCGGTTCATCGACGGAATTGAGCTGGTGGCGGCGTTCTTTGCCGCCCTCGTGGCGCTCGACATCTTCACGTCGGTGCTGTTGCGCTACTTCTTCAGTGTGCAGATTCCCGACAGCTACGATTTCGGCCGGCTGCTGCTGGGGATTCTCATCTTCTGGGGCATCGCGGCGACGTCCTATCGCGGCAATCACATCACCGTCGACCTGGTTTACGCCAACGTCGGCAAGCGAATGCAGCGCGTGATAGACGTTTTCGCCACCCTGGTGCTGTTGTTCGTGGTGACGGTGCAGACCTACACGTTGTTCGACAAGGTCCGGCAAACTTACGCCGACCACGTGCTCACCTTCGACCTGCGGCTACCTACGTGGCCGTTTTTTCTTGTGGCCTGGCTTGGCGATGTGTCAGCGGTACTGCTGATCGCCGTGCGCACCTACCGGCTGATTTTCCATCCCGAGCTGCTCGGCGGCCAATATCAGATCAAGCCGGTCGAATGATCAGCCTTCCGCAGCCGTTATTGCGAGGAGCGAAGCGACGAAGCAATCCAGTCTTTGCGGCACTGACTGGACTGCCTCGCTTCGCACGCAATGACGCGAGGAGGCAGGCGTGAGCACCGACGCGATCGCCGTCATCGGCTTTGTCGTTTTGTTCGCCCTGATGCTGTTGCGCGTGCCGGTGGGCATGGCCATGGGGCTCGTCGGAGTGAGCGGCTTTGCCTACATCGTGGGGGGCACGGCGGCATTGAAAAACGTCGGCCTCACCTCCATGCGCACGGTGACCGACTACACGTTCGGCGTCATTCCGATGTTTCTGTTGATGGGCGCGTTCGTGTCGAACTCGGGCATGAGCCGCGAGCTGTTTCGCGCCGCCAATGCGTTCGTTGGGCATTTCAAGGGCGGGCTCGGCATCGCTACGATCGCGGCGTGCGCGGGCTTTGCGGCGATCTCCGGATCTTCGGTCGCTACCGCAGCGACCTTCGCCACCGTCGCCTACCCGGAAATGCGCCGCTACGATTACCCGCAATCGTTCGCCACCGGCGTGATCGCAGCCGGCGGCACGCTCGGCGCCATGTTGCCGCCTTCGACCGTCCTCGCCGTTTACGGCATCATCACCGAGCAGGACATCGGCAAGCTGTTCATCGCCGGGATCATTCCCGGGCTGCTCGCCGCAACGATGGATATGCTCACCGTCGTGATCATCGGCAGGGTGCGGCCTAAATTCCTGCCTGCTACGCCGCGCCACTCTTGGCCCGAACGCGTCCAAGGATTGCGCGACATCTGGGCGACGCTGCTGCTTTTCTGCCTCGTCATCGGTGGTCTCTACGGCGGCCTGTTTACGCCAACCGAAGCCGGTGGCGTCGGCGCGAGCGGCGCGCTCCTGATCGGTGTCCTGCGCGGAAAGCTGAACCGCACCGAGATCCGCCGCTCGCTGCTGCAAGCCGTGCGCACCGCCGCCGCTGTGCTGACCGTACTGATCGGCGCGCTGCTGTTCGGCTACTTCCTCACCGTGACGCAGACGCCGCAAAAGGTGACTGAGCTGCTTACCGGCTTGGGCCTTGGCCGCTACGGCGTGCTCGCTTTGATCATGGTGATGTACATTGTGCTCGGCTGCCTGATGGACTCGCTCGCCATGATCATCCTGACGATCCCGATCATATTTCCGGTGGTCACTCAGCTTGGCTTCGATCCGATCTGGTTTGGTGTCATCATCGTGATGACGGTTGAGCTGGGGCTCATTCACCCGCCCGTCGGCATGAACGTGTTCGTGATCAAAAGCGTGGTGCAGGACGTCACGTTCTCCACCATCTTTGCCGGCGTGCTGCCCTTCATCGTTACCGATCTGATCCGGCTCGTGATCTTGATCACGTTCCCGGCGTTGGCGTTGTGGCTGCCGTCCCATATGGGATGACGGATTGGTATTGCCAATTCCGCAAGCTTAGGGGAGTACCAATGGACTTGAAGCTTTCCGGCCGCACTGCGCTAATCACCGGCAGTTCGAAAGGCATCGGGCTCGGCGTCGCGCAATGGTTTGCGCGCGAGGGCGCGAATGTCTGCCTCGTCGCGCGCTCCGCAGATCAACTGGACAAGGAAGGCGCGGCGATCGGCGAGGCAACCGGCGTGACGGTTCGCAGCATGGCGGCCGATCTCGCTGACGCCGGCGCGCGCGAGCGCGTGTACAAGACCTTTCCAGATATCGACATTCTGGTGAACAACGCCGGTGCTATTCCGGGCGGCAACATTCATGACGTTGACGAACCAGCGTGGCGCACCGGCTTTGATCTCAAGGTGTTCGGTTATGTCGGACTCACCCGGCATTACTTGAAACAGATGGAGAAGCGCCGCCGCGGCGTGATCATCAACATCATCGGCCTCGGCGGCGAACGGCTCGATGTCGGCTATATCGCGGGCGCAATGGGCAACGCCGGCCTGATGGCGTTCACCCGCGCCATCGGCAGCAACAGCCTCGACTTCGGCGTGCGCG